>MPMD02218624.1_pt1 | contig 53113 bp, 38 predicted proteins | sample 1617291 | NCBI WGS metagenome assembly MPMD02 (sample SAMN05944810, study PRJNA350692) | marine metagenome | biome: marine; feature: ODZ; material: water; isolation source: 120 m water sample filtered on 30 um supor filter | place: Pacific Ocean | collected 2012-04-09 | depth 120m m | reverse complement strand
TTCTTGGCCTTCTTCTTGGCCTTCTTCTTGGCCTTCTTCTTGGTCTTCCGCTTGGCGGCTTTCTTCTTGGTCTTGCGTTTGGCGGCCTTCTTGCGGGTGGTCTTCCGCTTGGCGGCCTTTCGCTTGGCTTTTTTGGCCATCAGGAATGTCTCCTCGATGTGTTTTTAGTGTGTTCCGATCAGATGCGCCCTGCGGACGCAGTCTCCACGACATCAAGCGATCGAATCGGTAGCGGCCAGAGGCCCCTTGCCCGCTTCCAGCAACTTATTGGTGCGCCCAGGACGGTTGGGGCGGGCTGCAAGTGACCTGGGCCGAGCGACGACCCGTTCGGGAGCGAGGTCCCGCCTCTCACCCAGATCAGCGTCAGCCCGGAACCCGAGCGGGGGCCGTCACCCCGCCGAACGGATCGGATCAGCGTCACCGAGAATTCTGTAAGACCTTCTCTAAACGCCGCTTACATGGGAATCCGGCGTCCCTACGAGCACCCATGTGGACACCTTCGCGACCTGGCGGCGGAGCACCTCCCAGGGGTATCGGCCGCCCTCGAAGCGGAAGTCCATGGCAAGGGCGAACTCCCCAAGGGTGCGCGTTCGGGGATCGTATTGCCCTCCGCGAGACATTCCCGTTTGCAGGACCTTCTGCGCTTGCAAGGTCCTCACGAACGCCAAGCGGACAGTGATCTCCATCCCTATCGGGGCAGCTGAACAACCGCCAACCGCTCACCGTCCCTTGGAACTGCCGACAACTACGCCTCCGGACCGCTCGCTGCAACTCACGGTGGACTGCCCACAGCTTCTCAACACCACACTTCATCGCACCACGGACATGCCCTGACAGGCGCCCGAGGGCTGCCGTGCGCCGCACTAGAGCCGGATGAAGCCCGACTGCCCGCCTACCTGGCGATCTGAGCCTCAGACACGGGCTTCTGGATGACACCGCTCTTGAGGCAGCGGGTGCAGATCTTGACCCGGCGGGTCTCTCCGTCGATCAGGGCACGCACGCGCTGGATGTTGGGCTTGAACTTGCGCTTGCTCCTGCCGGTGATGTTGAGGCCCACGCCACCCTTCTTCTTGGGCAACCCGCGCCGGGCGATCGAACCGCCGGACACCGTACCTTTGCCGCAATAATCGCAGACCCGTGCCATGTCTATTCGCCCCGTCCAGGAATCGCTCTGAAAGCCCTCGTCAGGGTCCCTGCCGTCCATCGGCGAAGAACCTCCCGCGAGGGAAGGGCGAAGAATCTAGCGCTCCGAGGGGCCCCACGCAAGGCTCGGCCGCAGTTGGTGAGCCCCGGGGGACCCTGCTAGCACCCTGGACGATGCCCGGCTGCCGCCTTGCCCCCTGGCACCGTACCTGCGTCGTGTGGCCAGTCCATGCCGACAGCCCACCAAGGCCAGGCGCGCGGCAGCGCCTGCGCCTCCCCGCCCCGACGAAGGGGGCTTCTCCTTGCCGCCGGCCGCCTACGACGGGCTGCTAGAAGAGCTCGTCCAGGGCCTTCGTGGCGCTGGCCGAGTAGTCCTCCGCCAGGCTCGGGCCCCCCTGAATCCCTGCGGGGCGCGCGGCGATCTCCCTCAGGATGGCCTCCAGGCGCCGACCACGCTCACGAGCGTAGTAGCGCACCAGTCCCAAATTCGAGCGCTCGTCGAACACGATCGCGAAGAGCGAGCGTCCACCGACCTGAACGATCTGGACGCTCTGCCGCTCACCCTGATGGAAGAGGGAGTTGAAGGTCTCCTCCCCGATCAAGCGCGCCATCTCCCGCGTGGCTGCGAAGGACCCCGCGGCGAGGGCCGCCACGGCCTCCGGGGAGTTCCCCACGTTCTCGCCCCGGCGGGTCACCAGGTGACCGCTCTCGTCGATCACCATCGCACAGCGTGCACCCGAGGTCTCGAGGAACCCGTCGAGTTCGTGGTCGATGCGATCCACGTCCTCGGCGTAGAACACGAGCCGGTCAGCACGCAGTTGTTCGTCGGAGGCCATCGAGAAGTGCCTTACTGAAGGAGAGAGAGGGCCAGGCTGCCCAGGACGGCGCCGAGGCCTACGGACGCGATGACGATGGCGCCGGTCACCAGGGCGCTGCGATGCCTGCGGCTTGCCACGGGCGTCGGGCGCGGTACGGGTCTGCGGAGCGGCGGAGCGTCAGTACCGAAGGAGTGACTGACGGGGGCCGGCGGCGGCGGCGGCGCGCAGTCGGGTTCGGGTTCCATCTCGTGGCGCACTTCGACGGCGGGAGGGGCAGCGGCGTGCGCCAGCGCAGCGTTCGGGAGCGCGACCGACTCAAACGCCGCGGGCGACGCGGGCACGGCCAGTGGAGCTACGGTCGAGGGCCGCGCCGGAGACGGCATCGCTGACGCGGGAGCCAGGGTGAGGGGAAGCGACGGTGACGAGAGTGCGACGGCCTGTTCCTCGACCCCGCTCGGGGCACCGGTGAGCGGCGCGGGAGGGACACCCGCGAGACTGATCGACGTCCTCGGCTGCGCCGATGCCGCTGCGGGCGGCGGTGGCAAGGGCGTACTGCGGGAAGCCACGGCGGGCAGATCATGCGCGGGAGAGACGCCACCCGACCAGGCCGGCGGCTGCGCCACGGCAGCGGCCCCCGCGGCCTGCTCGACAGCAGGAGCGACAGGCTGGGGCGCGCTCGGCTCCGGCACAGCCAAGCCTCTGGCCGGCGCGGCGGTGGAAAGCGTCGACTCCTGCTGGCGATGGATGTTCTCGAGGACCGAAGCCGCCAGGGCCTTCAGGGTAGGGAACACGCCCTGGCCCGTGTGGGCCGTGGCCTCGAAACTGGGCACTCCCCGCGGGTTGAGCTTTTCTTCGAGGACTTCGAGCGACAGGGCGTCCGTCAGGTCCCGCTTGTTGTACTGGATGACCATCGGGAGGTCGTCGAGCGAACGACCGTACTCGAGCATATTGGCCTCAAGGTTGCGCAAGGACTCGAGGTTCTCCTCCACCATCGAGGCGGAGGAGTCCGCGATGAAGATCACTCCATCCACCCCCTGCAACACCAGCTTGCGGGTCGAGTTGTAGTAGACCTGCCCGGGCACCGTGTAGATCTGGAAGCACGTCTTCATTCCCGCCACCGTGCCCAGATCGAGGGGCATGAAGTCGAAGAAGAGCGTGCGGTCTCCATCGGTGCTGATGCTGGTCAGCTCGCCGCGGTTCTCCTCCGGCGCGCGCTGGTGGACAACCTCCAGGTTGGTCGTCTTTCCCGACATGCCAGGGCCGTAGTACACGACCTTTGCGTTGACCTGCTTCTGAGCGAAGTTGATCTGAACCATCTAGTCTTTCCTGCCTGATTCGGGTAACACGTCACCGGTCTCCTTGAGACTGCCCGCCCCGCGGATCGGAGACGGGCGTGTCCCCGGGAACGGCTCCCGGGGTTGTTCAGCTGCGACGAGGGCCGGCTCGATCCGGCGCGTCGGAGGCGTCGGGCAGTCGCGGTGACGCCCGAGCCGAGCCGCCGCGGCCTCCATGGGCAAGCGCAGCTCCTCGGGCGCGGCACCGCGCTCGAGCACGACCGCAAGGATCGCATCGTGAGCGGCGAGCAGGACGAGGCTCCCACGTTGCGCCCGCATGACGCAGCGACACGGCGCTCCCCATGCCATCGGGTCCACGACCCGGCGGATGTCCTGCATCCAGCCGGCGGCCAGAGCCGCCACTGAGCCCGCCACCTCCAGGTCGGCTTCGAGCCCGCAGGTCGCGATCAGGACGCCGTCTGAAGCAACAAGCAGGGCGCGGCGCACACCCGGCTCGCGAGTCAAGGAATCCAGCACCTCGTTCATGCGGACGTTCCCCCTGCGCCGATCTCGCCGGCGATTTCACCCACCGAACGTACCTGAGCACGCGACGGCAACTCTCGAGTCCAGACCGCACCGGCGCCGGCTTCACTGGTAGCGAACGCCAGGGTTCCGAAGCCACCCTCGGTCTGAGCGAAGCACAACTGCCCCAGGCCCAGCCGGCGCGCGGCGGCGCGCGTGTTGACGATCACATCGCGGACACAGCGCGCCGTGCGCTCCGCGGTCGCGCCGCGCTGGCCCTGCACGAGGGCTGTCGAGCCACGCACATAGAACGCAGCGTGAACACCAGCGTCCGCTGCCAGCGCCTGCAGCATTGGGCGCACGGAGCCGACTGTCGCGCACCCAGGGCCGTCCCCCTCCTCGTCGGCCAATCGACCCGTACGCTCGACCGCGCGCAGAGCGTCGTCGACATCCCCCCCACACTCGGCGAGGGAGACGACTGTTCGAAAGCGCGCTTCGAGGGCCGGATCTCCCGGGATGATCTCCAGCATGCGGGCCAGCGTGCGGCGTGCCTCGATCCAGGCCCCCGCGCGAGACGCCAGGGTCAGGCGTAGGCGCAGGGGCGCCAGCTCGCCAGGCATGCGAGATGCAGCTTCGTCGAGGAGGGCGAAGGCGGCCTCGCCGTCCATCCGGCTGCGGTCCGCCAGGAAACGCTCCAGACGCGCGTGGGCCTGGAAGAGCACCGCCTCCGCATCCCGCGGACTCGCAGCACGCCACTCGCAGGCCGTCTCCTCCGCACGAGCTACGCGGCCCGCTTCCAGGTGGAGTTCGCACAACTCGCGCCAGACAGCAGGGCGCGGCGAGACACGCAGTTCGCCCTGGAGCGCCCGCAATCGATCTTCACGCAGCAGCTCGCAGGCGCGCTCGTTCATGCGCCGCAGCTCCGGGTTCCCCGGGTGGCTCTCCAGGCCTTCGGTGCAGATCCTGCGGACCTCCTCCAGGCGTCCGCTCGCCGCATAGGCTCTGGCCATGGATGCGTAGTTGCGCGCCGACGGATCCATGGCGAGGGTTCGGCCAGCCGCACGGGTTCGCCCGCGCGACAGGAATCGTCCGAACAAGATCACGGCTGCTCCTCGATCCATGCCTCGATGGCCGCCACATCCGCGAGGACGCGCGGAGTCCCCTCCCAGTCCGCGGCCCCGGCGGCTGCGGAGCGACGCAGGTGTTCGAGGGCCGTGTTCCACTCACCGTTCTGGACGGCGAGCAATCCGTGTTCCCGTGAAGCCTCGGCGATCAGGAGGCGCCGTTCCCGCTGCAGCGCCTCGTCCTGCGCGCGCTGGGCGCCGCGGGCGTCCAGCTTTTCGATCCGAACCTGGAGCGCGTCCCGCTCCGGGCGGGCCCGCAGGGCGCCGAACCACAAGCCGTGGCTGGCGAGCATGTTCTCGAGGCCCGCGTGGCGCTCGCGCATCCGGGGCGCCAGCTCCCCATCAGCCAGGGGCAGGCGTTGGTATTCCTCATGGAGCACGCGTTCGCGCAAGGCGACGGTCGTCAACAGGCCCGCCAGGGCCATGGCCAGGACGGCCAGCCTGTTGCGCTTCGCGGCCCGCTGCCGAGACTCCATCTCCTCGTAGCGCAGGTCGCGGATCATGCGCGCCACATCGCGCCGCGTCCGATCGTGGAGCAAGACCTCCTGGAGCGCGTTGATGGCGTCCTTGTGTCGCCCGTCCGCGGCAGCCTCCTCCGCACGGCGCAGGAAGCGCTCAACCATCTCCCCGGCGTCTCCGTTGCGCCGCATGACGCCAGCCAGGTCCTGTTCGACCTCCCTGGCCTCGGGAGCGTGCTGCGCCAAGACCTCCAGGACTCCGCGAGCGCGATCGGGCTCTCCCTTGTTCTCGAGCAGAGCGGCCAATCGCCGTCCCTCCTCCACTAGGGAGATACGGTACTTGGCCAGGACCTGCGGGTGCGCGATGCCGAGGATCAGCAGAGTCTCAAGCCGCCGCACATCGGACGGATGCTCGCAGAGCCCCTCGATGAGCGAGCACGCGAGCAGCCTCGCGGTGCGCCGGTCGAACTCTGATGCGGCAGCCTGGATCTGATCGCGGAGATCGGGACCCGTCCGGCCCGCACCCTCGGCGGATCCCGTGAGTGACTCGATCACCTCGTCGATGGACAGGTGCCCCAGTGTCGCTTTCTGGGTCATGCCGGCTTCGTCTCCTTGATCCCCTCCGCTCCACCGCGGCCCCCCGGCGCCATCGGTGCTGGGGGTGTATCGGGATCGCACGCGGCGGATCTGAAGGCAATTGCCCACGTCGGAGTGAACCCACGGCGAGATGACGGTCCCATGCAAAGACGGCACCGGCGGCCCAGAGGGGCGCACCGGTGCCGTCCGATTGAGACTCCACCGCCCCGCCCGCTGGGCGGAGCGCTGGGACTCCGCTAGAGCTCGGGGACGACGCTCAGGGCGCCCGCCGTATTCCGTGCCGGGTCCGGGAGACCCGCGGAGAGGTCCAGCCAGTCGCCCGCCTCGAGCTCCTCAAGCATCACCACGCGTACGTAGTTGGAGTCGACCATGAGCACGCCCGCGATCACCTGGCCCGCGGAAGCGGTCCAGTTGAAGGCATCCGTGGCGAAGTTCATGTCCACGTCCTCGTCGAAGAGCACGTCCACGATCAGACCGCTGGAGTCTTCGTCGCAGTTAGCAAAGGCCGAGAGGATTGACGGCGCGGTCATGTCGCCTCCGACGGTCCCGTTGAGCGGGACCGGCGTCGAGGACATCGCGTTGCCGCTGTGATCGACGACGTTGGCGACAGCGATCGTCAGAGTCTGGTGGGGATCCAGGTCCACCTCGTCACCGAGGTGGATCTCGACCCGGTTCGAGCCGCTGAGGTAGCGCAGGAGAGCACCGGTCATGCTCACGCTGTTCGAACCGTTCGTGACCGTGTAGTTCGACACATCCAGAGCAGTCAGGGCCTCCACAGGCTCGTCGAAGGTCACCGAGACCATGTCCTCGCCCTGGTTTGAGACGGAGGTTCCGTCGGCCGAGATCAGCAAGGGCGCCGAGGTGTCCGATCCCGCGACGTTGTTAACCAGGGCACCGGTGAAGTTCCCCGCCAGGTCAGTCATCCCGAAGGCGATCGGGAAGCCGATTTGCGGCTCCACACCGAAGGTCACCCGGACCACCCGCGGGCCCACGAGCACCGCGTCCTGGCCGAAGTTGCCATTGTTGTAGTTGTAGTTCCCCGGATTGGACGCGTACGCCCGGTCCAGGGCCTCGTCGGCACGAAACAGGAGCGCGAACGTGTCATCGACCATCATCCGGATCCCATTGACGCCGACGACCGGGTCGGCGACGTCACCGCTCACGGCGACACCGGGAACCGAGTCGGAAACGCTCATCGAGATGCCCTGTGCGGACTGCACCCCGTCCACGGAGACCGTGTAGGCGCTCAGAATCTGGAGGTTGTCCGCGCTCAGGGAGTCGAGATCGATCGTGACCGTCGAGGGCTCGTTGAACTCGAAGCTGGCGCCGGAGAGGTCGATCGGGGTCACGCCGTCGGTGACCGTGTAGTTCGACCAGTCCATGAGGTCCCAGGGGCTCATCGGCATGTCGAAGTCGATCATGACGATGTCGTTCGACTCACCCGAGCGGGCCTCCAGGACCTCGATGCCGAGGTTCATCAACGGCTCCGAGGGATCCTCGACGGCCAAGGGCATGGCGGTCACCGGGAACATGTAGTTGCCCGCCAGATCGGTCGTGCCCCAGACGTCCAGGGTGTCGCCGGCGTTGATGGTGAAACCAAAGCTCAGGCGCACGCCCAGGCCGTCATCGAGTTCGGTTGCCGTGGCAGGCCAGCCGCGGACGCTGCCGAGCGAGTCACGCAGCACATAGTGGGTGCCCTCGACATTGCCGAGGGAGTCCCACAGGTCGGCGACACCCGAGCAGTGCTCGGTGAAGCGCACGACCACCTGGTCCATGACGAGCGAGTCACGCCAACCGGCGTGGGCCGCGGGCAGGTTCTCCTCCGCGACCACCATCCCGGTCAGGGCGGTGTTGATGACCTCGTTCCCGGCGATGTCACGCATACCCGAGAGGCTGATGCTGAAGTCATCCCCGCGCTGGAGGTTGACGCCCGTGGCGTCGGCGAACACGAAGGTCGCCCGCCGCATGGTCGGGTCGTAGGTGATCGAAGCCCCGCCGGTGTTGAGCAGCGATCCGATCGGCGACTCGACGGACCAATTGGCGTCATCGGTCGCCTCGGAGGCGATGATGTCATCGTTGAAGGCCACGAGCAGCTCGTCGTTGTTGGCGCCCTCGAGCGCCGAGGCTGTGGCGTGCGTGGCCCTGGGAGGGGTCGAGTCGGTCGAGGTGATCATGATCGCCGCCTGAGGCGCGCTCATCACGTTGCCCGCGAGGTCCTCGAGATTTTCCACCGTCAAGGTGTGGTCTCCCGGCGTGGGAGGCGCGTCCGTCAGCAGGCGCACCCGGTCGAGCCCGGGCTGGAGAGTGGCCGCCAGCACGTTCACTCCGCCACCGACGAAGGTCCAGTTCGCGACGTCCTCGGCCGCCGGCTGCTCGATGTCCTCTGAGAGGGTGATCTCGATAGTCTTCCCGAAGGGGTCGATGGAGCGGTTCTGGATCGCGCTCGTCACCGAGACCTCGGTCGTGTCTCCGGAGACCACGCCCATCGCGCTCCCGACAAACGAGTCGCCGTCAATGTCCAGCACGCCCAGGGCGTCGAACTGGAAGGCGTCACCGTTCTTCATGTCGAACACGAGGTCGACGCGCACGGACTTGGCGATGAAGTCGTAGGTCCACGTCTGGTCGCCCTCGTTGACCGGGATCTCGTCGATGCTGATCGACCAGTTCACGGGATCGACGGCCCATTCGGGATCGAAGGCCTGGTCGAAGCTGAAGGTGAGGAAGTCCTCGCCCTCGTTCGCGACGGTCGTCGCCTCACTGGCCGCAAAGGCGTTGACCAGCGGGTTCGGCTGCACGATCTCCTGAGCCCCCCCCGCGTGGGGGTTGCCGTGGACATCCGTCAGGTTCTGCACGGTCACCTGGTCCACTCCGGGAACGACCGGGGCGCTGAATGTGACGCGCAAGGTCTCAGGAGAGGTCTGGGTGACGTTCAGAGCGACGTCCGGGAGGGGCAGGAGGAAGTTGGTAACGCTCAGGGACGAGACCGGGTCCATGGCCTCGTCAAAGGTGAAGTCCACGATGCGGCCGTACTCATCCTCGGGCAGGTTCTGAACGGCTCCGTCGAGGAGCAGGTTCGGAGAGGTGCTGTCGCCGGAGGCGGTTCCGTCCACCGGAGCCGGCGAGACGGCGACGTCCGCGACGCTCCACAGGGAGCCGGCCGCGAGCTGGAACGAGGCGTGCAGGTTTGCGCCGCTGCCGAGAGTCATGGTCGCGACCTGGGTCTGTGTGTCGAACTCGACGGCAGTACCGGCGAGGTCCACTTCGGAGCCGTTGACCCACATGATCCAGTTAGCCGGGTCGGTGACCGGCTCAGAGACCAGGCGCGCCCCGGAGAACGTCACCTCGATCCAGTCGCCGCCCAGGCCCGGGTTCTGAGATGCGTCGGTGACACTGAAGGTGGGGACCGAATCGTCCGTGGTCGTCACGTCCACGAACCCGTCGTTGATCTTTGCGACTCCCGTGATACGCACCTGGTGTGAGGGCGTGACGCGCTCGTTCCAGCGCACCAGGAGGTCGGTGCCAGTTCCAGAGACGTCCTGGGCGATCTGGCCGCCGCTCCCCTCGAAGGCCGACGCGGCCGGTGTCGCCGAAGGCTCGGAGTCGAGGGTCACGCGGGTCGTCAGACCGTCCGGATCCGCGTTGAGGTCCTGAGAGACGTTTTCGATGTTGATGTTCGCGTCTCCCGTGGCCGAGCCGCCGGAACAACCGGCCGCCATAAACACGAGACCGCAGACGAAGAGGTGGGTGATGCCAGTGAGGCGCTTCATGCAGGAATCCTCAGGTGAGTCGTTTGAGCGGCTCCCGTTGTCTCAACCTGGCCCGAAATGGGCGCAGGCGGAGGCTGACGGAGAACCGGATCTCTCGGGGAAGCCCCGGGTAGAACACGGGGCGTACGCGAGCGCTATCGACTCCCTCAGCACTCGTCTTGAGTCCACCTGGGACTTCCGTGCACAACGACGGGCGGTGCCGCTCGACCGAGCCCGGGTCAGAGGATCAGGGGATCGACCACGACGAGCGTGAAACTCGACCCGCCCGAACCCCGGAAGAAGGCCTGGGCGGAGAGGTCCAGGCCGAGCAGCGCAGGGTGGTCGGGGAGCGGCAGGACGAGGTCTGCGCGCCCGCCAGGGCCCACGGAGCGGGGAAACACGCGCAGGCGGGCCTGGCGGTCGAGGGCCAGACTGCCAGTGACGCCGGGGAAGACCGTGGGCGTCGCCGCGCGCCTCCCCAGCAGGAAGAGGCACCACCCACTCCCCGGAGCGCGAGCGGCGAGTTCCAGGCTCCCCCCCGCCAGCGGGGGCGCAAGGATCGCGAGGTCTCGCTCGCCCGTGTCGTACCGGCGCACCTCGCCGGTCGAACCGACCTGGTTGGCGTGCAGGTTCTTGGCGGCCAGCGCCACGCCCGCGCCGTCGGCATCGAGACTGAGGCCCAGCACGCTGCCGGGGAGGTCCACCTCCAGCAGCGGCTGGGCCTGCCCCATGTCCACCAGGATCAGCTCCGGGCGAGCATCGCCCGCTCCCCAGCAGCCGAAGGCCACGCGTCGGCCATCAGCCGACACAACCACAGCCTGGGGCGAGTTCTGCAAGCCTGCCGAGGACCCCTGCTGGACGAACTCGTGCACTCGCTGATGGGAGACGCCATCGTAGGTCTCCAGGCGCACGCCCGTTCCCGAGACGTAATCCCACCAGCCGACAGCGTAAGTCGAACCTTCAGCGGCGACGGCGCAGCGCATCGCCAGCTCGCCGGCAAGGCCCGCGTGCTCGGCGACCTCGATGTAAGCGCCGCCGATCTCATCGAGCACCGCCAGACGGTCGAAGCGAGCGACGATGACGCGCCCGCCGTCTGCGGAGAGGGCCAGAGTCGGGGTGGGCGAAGGGAGGAGCTCGCTGTGGATCAAGTTCCCCTGGGCATCAAAGATCCGCAACACGGACCCCGCGGCCAGGGCCAGGCGCGATCCATCTGCGGAGAGGGCCAGGGCCGTCAGGGGCGGCGCCGCGTACTGAACCTCCCGCAGGGGAACGCCGTCGGCGCCGTCCAGCCAGGTCACGTGCACGCGGGCCCCGATGTCGTCCCAGGCCGCGGCGACCACCCGCTCACCGAGAGCATCGCAGGCGAAGAGCGCCGGTCCGTTGGCGACCAGGGCCAGGTCCCGGGTCCAGATCGGCTCGAGGGGCTGGCCCTCGGCCGCGGCCAGGGCGTCACGACGGCTGATCTGGGTGCGCCGCGCCGCGGACCCCGTCACGGGATACTGGGCCAGGGCGAAGAGCTGCGAGGGGCTCGCGCCGGCACAGACCTTCAGGGTCCCGGTCACCGGCCCCAGGGTGAAGTCCTCGAAGAGGGGCTCGACCACCCCCGCGTCGGGGGAGGCCAACACCATCAAGCGCGCCTCGCCAGGAAAACCGCTGGCCCACACCAATTCGCCCCCGGCGGCGAAGGTCAGGTCCGCCGGCAACCAGGGCGCGCTCAACGGGGCCCCGTGGACCCAGCGCATGCCGGGCTGGAAGGGGTCCTGGGCGGCGCTGGGAGTGGTCGCCAGGAGACCCAGGGCTACCAGAACGGCCGGGAGACGGCGTGCACGGGAGACAGAGGGGAGAGGGCGCTTCATGGGCTGCAGGGAGCCCACGACGGGGACGGGAGGCTCCATCGAAGCCTACACCGATACGCGCACCGCGGTCCGGGCGTGGAGGGCCCTCTCGGGCTTGGCCCGCAGGCGCCCTTGCTCTACATTGAGGCCCACCGATCACCCGCAGGCCTGTGGGAGAGATCCAGGGGTTCGCTGTCGGCGCCGAGGGCCGGGGGGACCTTGCTGGACGCCGAAGGGGCAAGCCGGTCAGAGCGCCGCGCGAAACTCTCAGGCACCAGGACCCAGGCCTGTTTCCTCCTGAACATCACCCTCACGGCGCCGCGGCGCCCGAGGCCCGACGAACAGGGGCGCGAAGGCCGCGAGGCCGATGCGCCCCCGTTTTTTTTGTCTCACCCCCCCATGAAGCAAACACCCCTGCACGACAGCCACGAAGCGCTCGGCGCGCGCATGATCGAGTTCGGTGGCTGGCGCATGCCGGTGCAGTACGGTCCGATCCTCCAGGAGGTCCGGCACGTGCGAGAGCGCGTCGGCCTGTTCGATCTGGGGCACATGGGACGCGTCGCCATCGTCGGCCCCGACGCCCTGCGCTTCATCGACCACATCGCGACCAACCACTGCGCCCCCATCCCCGAGGGTTCGATCCGCTACGCCCTCTTCTGCCGCGAGGACGGCAATCCGATCGATGACCTCCTGGTCTATCGCGAGCCCGAGTCCGTCTACCTGGTGATCAACGCCGCCAACGCCGACGCCGACCTGGCGTGGATGCGCGAGCACACCGGCGAGCTGGACGTCGTCATCGACGACCAGACAGCGACCACCACGATGATCGCCCTCCAGGGGCCGCGTTCCGCCGAGGTGCTGGCCGCCGTCTGCGCGGACGGCGACATCGCGGGCCTGGGCTACTACAAGTTCACCTCCGCGACGGTCTGCGGGGTCGAGGGCACGCGCGTCAGCCGCACGGGCTACACGGGTGAGGTGGGCTACGAGATCTACCTCCAAAACGACGCCGCCGGGGGGGTTTGGGAGGGGCTCCTGGCCGCCAACGCAGAAGTCCGCCCGATCGGCCTCGCGGCTCGGGACACCCTGCGACTGGAAGCGGGGATGGCCCTCTACGGCCACGAGATCGACGCGGCGCACAACCCGGTCGAGGCCGACCTCTCCTTCGCGATCTCCTTCAGCGAGGAGAAAGGCGACTGGATCGGCCGCGACGCCCTGCAGACGGTCGCGCGCGCGCCGCGCCGCAAGCTCGTCGGTCTGACCACCGGCGGCAAGCGCGTCCCCCGCCAGGGATACGGCCTCTACCGCGGCGACGAGCCTGTCGGCGAGATCTGCTCGGGCGCCGTCTCACCCACCCTCGACACGAACATCGCAACGGCGTATGTGCCGCCCGAGCTGGCCGAGCCCGGCACGGAACTGGAGATGGACATCCGCGGCCGACGACAGCCGGTCACCCTCTGCGCGCTGCCCTTCTACTCCCGAACGCGACCGAAGAACTGAACCACCCGCCCACATCCACCCCCAATCCGACGAACACATCATGCGCCCCGACGATCGCAAATACCTCGAAACACACGAATGGGCCAAGATCAACGGCGACATCGCCCTGATCGGCATCACCGACTTCGCCATCAACGAACTCTGCAGCGGGAACGAGGGAGACCTCGTGTATTGCGACCTGCCGGAGACCGGGCGCACCCTGGAAGTCGGAGAGACCTTCGGAGAAATCGAATCCGTCAAGGCCGTCGCCGACCTCAATTCGCCGGTCGAGGGCGAGGTGATCGAGGTCAACGAGGCCATCGAGGACCACCTGGAGATCCTCTCCAGTGACCCCTGGGAGCAGGGCTGGATGGTCAAGGTCAAGCTCTCGAAGAAGACCATGGACCACCTGATCGACGCCGAAGCCTACGAGGCGCTGCTCGCCAGCCAGAGCTGATCCGCGAACGGAGCACCGCAAAACCATGCCCTTCATCCCCAACACCGACGCGGACCGCACTGAACTCCTCGAAGCGATCGGAGTGAAGTCCATCGGAGAGCTGTTCGAGAACATCCCCGCCGAGCTGCGGCTGACCGACGAGCTGCCCGTTCCGCCCGGTGTCTCCGAGGACGAGCTGATGAGGGAGGTCGGCGAGCTCGCTTCCTGGAACAGCACCCCCGACAAGGGCAGCTTCCTGGGCGGCGGGATGTACCGCCACTACATCCCCGCGGTCGTCGGCGCCCTGCAGTCGCGCCAGGAGTTCGTCACGGCCTACACGCCCTACCAGCCCGAGGCGAGCCAGGGGACCCTCACGGCGTTCTTCGAGTTCCAGACCATGGTCGCCGAGCTGCTCGGTATGGAGATCGCCAACGCCAGCATGTACGAGGGCTGCTCGGCCGTGACCGAGGCGGTCTTCATGGCGATGAGCCTCAACGCCAAGCGCGGCAAGATCGTCGTCTCGGCCGGCCTGCACCCGCACACCCTGCGCACCCTCGCCACGACCCAGCGCTGGACTCGGCTCGAGATCGTCCAGGCCCCCCTGGGATCGAACGGACGCACCGACCTCGCGGGCCTGCTGGACGAGGACACCTGCGCCGTCGTGATCCAGAGTCCGAACTTCGCCGGTGTGATCGAGGACCTGCCCACGGTGGCCGGCGCGGCCGCCGACGCGGGCGCCCTGTCCATCTGCAGCGCCTATCCGATCGCCTGCGGGCTCCTCCAGAGCCCCGGCGAGGCCGGGTTCGACGTGGCCGTGGGCGACGGCCAGTCCCTGGGCGTGCCCGTCCAGTTCGGCGGTCCCTCCTTCGGCTTGTTCGCGACGCGCCAGAAATTCGTGCGCAAGATGCCCGGGCGCATCGTCGGACAGACCGTCGACCACAAAGGCCGACGGGGGTTCACCCTGACCTTCCAGACACGCGAACAGCACATCCGACGCGCGAAGGCCACAAGCAACATCTGCACGAACAACGCGCTGATGGCCCTGCGCGGAGCAATCTACCTGGCCGCCGCCGGCCCCGAAGGGCTGCGCGAGGTGGCAGAGCACTCCCTCGCCAAGGCCCAGTACGCCGCCACGGAGATCGCGAAGATCCCGGGCTTCGAGCTGTGCTTCCCCGACGCCCCCTTCTTCAACGAGTTTGCCGTGCGCTGCCCAGTCAGCGCGCAGGAAGTCAACCGGGCCATCGACGCCTGCGGGATGCTGGGTGGCGTCGATCTCGCGGCCTTCTGCCCCGAACTAGGTGAGAACACACTGCTGTTGGCCTTCACCGAGCTGACCGAGAGAGCTCAGATCGACCGTCTGTTGCGCACCCTGTCCAGCCTCTCCCAGACCGTCGCCGTCTGATCCCATGAACAAGGACCTGCTGCTCTACGAGAAGTCACGCGCCGGACGCCGCACCCTGCGCCTGAGCACCCTCGACGTCCCGCCGCCCGACACGGCCGGCCTCACCCTGCGCGAGAGCCCTCCCGATCTGCCGCAGATCCCGGAGCTGGAGCTCGTCCGCCACTACGTGCGCCTGTCGAAGCAGAACATCTCGATCGCCGACAGCTTCTACCCGCTGGGTTCGTGCACGATGAAGTACAACCCCCTGGCGAACGAGGTCGCGGCGGCCATCGCGGGCTTCAGTGGCGCGCACCCGCTGCTGGACGCCGGGCGCTGCCAGGGAGCGCTGGCGGTCATGAAGCGCGTCGAGGAGTTCCTGGCGGCCGTCACGGGCCTGCCGTGCGTGACACTCCACCCCGCCGCAGGCGCCCAGGGGGAGCTGTCGGCCCTGCTGGTCGCCAACGCGCACTTCGCAGCGCGGGGCGACAGTGCACGCACCAAGGTCCTCATCCCCGACTCCGCCCACGGGACGAACCCGGCCTCCGCGGCGGTCGCGGGCCTGGAGCCGGTGACCGTTCTCTCCGGCGAGGACGGACTGATCGATGTAGACGATCTCGAGCAGAAGCTCGGAGCGGACACGGCGGTGTTCATGGTCACCAACCCGAACACCCTGGGCCTGTTCGAGCCGCGCATCGCAGAGATATGCGCGAAGGTGCACGCGGCCGGTGGCCTGGTCTACATGGACGGCGCCAACCTCAACGCCCTGATGGGCATCGCACGCCCTGCTGACTTTGGCGTGGACATGATGCACACCAACCTCCACAAGACCTTCTCCACGCCCCACGGAGGAGGCGGACCTGGGGCGGGACCGATCTGTGTCAGCGAGGAGTTGGGAGCCTACCTGCCCGTCCCGCGAGTCGTTGAGGACGAGCGCGGTTTCCGGCTCGAGACCGACGCGCCCGGCTCGATCGGCATGCTGCGCGGCTGGTCCTGCAACTTCGGCGTGATCCTGCGCGCCTACTGCTACATGCGCCGCCTGGGCAAGGAGGGTGTGCGGCGCGTGGCCGAGAATGCCGTGATCAACGCCAACTACCTGAGGATCCGTCTGCGGGACGCCTACCATGTGCCCTTCGATGGGCTCTGCATGCACGAGTTCGTGGCGACGACCCGGCACCAGCGCGCGGGCGGCGTCCATGCCATCGATGTGGCCAAGCGCCTGATCGATCTCGGGCACCACCCGATGACGATCTACTTTCCGCTCGTGGTCAACGAGGCGATGATGATCGAGCCCACCGAGACCGAGACGAAGGAGACGCTCGACGCCTTCGTCGAGGACATGTTGCTCATCGCGCGCGAGGCGGAGGAATGCCCCGAGAAACTCCACGACGCCCCGCTCTCGACTCCGGTCGGGCGCCTGGACGAGGGGCGCGCGGTCAAGCAACCGATCCTGCGCTACCAGCGTGGCTGATCCCGCCGACCAGAGCGGGAGCAAGGACACCTGGCGGCGCATCACGACCTGGGGAGCGCCGCCCGGGTTCAACATGGGGCTGGACGAGGCGCTGCTCGAGAGCGAGGAGAGCCCGCCGACCTTGCGCCTCTACACCTGGAGCCCGGAGACCCTGAGCCTGGGCTACTTCCAGCGCTACGCGGACGTGCCGGGAACCGAGCGGGCACTGGCCGTGGTGCGGCGCATCACCGGAGGCGGCGCGATCCATCACGCCCATGAGCTGACCTTCTCCCTGACTGCCGCCCTGGCCCACCCCCTCTACCGCGGACCGATCGCCGACTCCTACCGCCGCGTCCACGGCGCGATCGTGCGCGCCCTTAGCACCCTGGGCGTCGAGGCCGGCCTCCGAGGCGAGGCCGAACTGGCCTCTGACCGCGAGGGCACGGGAATGTGCTTCCACGCCTCGACCACCCTGGATCTGGTCTGGAACGAGCGCAAGGGCGTCGGCTCGGCCCAGCGCCGCAGGAAAGGCCGAGTGCTGCACCACGGATCGATCAAGCTGGACACTACGACCCTCGAGGGCGACATCGCCACCGTGCGTGAGCGGGCGCCCCAGGCCGAGGTGCAAGAGATGGCTGACGCGCTCGAGACCGCCTTGAGCGAGACCGTGGGGATGAGCTTCGAGGCCGGTGTCCCGACCCCCGCCGAGCGCGTACGCGCGCACGAGCTGGGCACGCGCTTCCTCGACCCCGCGTTCCTGCGCCGCCGGTGAACCTCAGGCACCGCCGGCCGACGCGGCGCGCAGGTGCTCGAGCAGGTCCTCGAAATCATCGGGGAGCGGCGAGGTGAACGACCGGGGACTGCCGTCCTGCGGGTGGCGAAAACCCAGTTCGGCCGCATGCAGCATCTGGCGCGCTGGCGCGGTCGCCTCGGGCGGGAGCGGTTTAGGCGGCGCGCCGCCGGCGCGATAGACGCGATCGCCCAGGACCGGGTGCCCGATCGAGGAGAGGTGAACGCGGATCTGGTGGGTGCGACCGGTGTGCGGTTGACACGAGAGCAGAGCGAAGCCGGCCAGGAGCTCGCGAGCCTCGTAGTAGGTCGAAGCCTCGCGTCCGTCGGAGCAGGTGGCCATGCGGTCGGGGTGCCGCTTCGATCGCCCGATGGGCTGGTCGATCCACTCCGTCGTGAAACGCGGCTCGCCGTGAACCAGTGCGAAGTAGGTCTTGGACACCTCTCGCTCGCGGAACTGGCGCATGAGATCGTCCTGCGCCTCACTCGTGCGCGCCAGCACGAGGAGCCCACTCGTCTGACGGTCCAGCCGGTGAACGATGCCGGGGCGCCCCTCGCCCTGGCCGTCGGGCAGCGGCCCGAGGAGGGCCACCGCTAACTCGGACACGGAGGGTTCCACGCCCGCGCCCGCGCGGTGGGAGAGCAGACCCGCGGGCTTGTCGACCACGGCGATGTGCTCGTCGCTGAACAGGATCGGCAGGCCCGCCGCGGCCTCCTCGCGGGTGATGACCGGCGGGGCGAGAGGAGGCAGGAGCTCGACCCGCTCCCCGGCCTGTACGGGCCGCGAAGGTCGCGTCTGCGGCTGCCCCTCCACCGTTACCCGGCCCTGCTCGACCCAGCGCCTCGACGCCGAGCGCGAGGGGCCGTCGAGCAGCCGGGCCAGGACCCGGTCCAACCGCTCGCCGTCGAGTTCGCGGGGGATCAGGAAGCTCACCCTCTCTCGGGCAGAATCCACGCGCCCAGGGTAGCCGCCCCCCTCGCCCATTGACGAGTTGAAAGCGTTCTCTTGGCCAGCGCCGATGTTCTTCCTTCGGCCTTGCGCGTTTGCTACATGGGAGCGATGGATGCAGAGAACTCCGTGCTCCTCGTAGACGATGACGAGAGCCTCCTCGAACTCCTCGGAGCCGCACTCGAACAACAGGGCTTCCAGCTGACCCTGGCGGCCACCCAGGCACAGGCCTTGCGCCTCCTGGAGACGATCGCCTTCGACGCGGTGGTCTGCGACGTCTGCCTCGACGGAGACGCCGACGGCGCCGTGGTGCTGGAGGCCGCGCGCCGCCTGCATCCTCAGACCGTCGGGATCCTGATCACCGGCTATCAGCACGCCTGGGATGTGGACCGGGCTGTGGCCGCGCTGAAGGGTGGCGCGCTGGACTATCTTCAGAAGCCGGTCAACCCCGAGACCATCGGAGCGACGATCCGCGGCGCCTTGCGCGAAGCGCGCCTGCACGCACGGGACGGCCAGCTGCAGTTCGTGGAACTGGTGGACATCCTCTCCGAGATGGTCGCCAACTCGATCGAGCGCGTGGATCCCTACACGGCCGGCCACGGAGAGCGCACGCGCAAGTACTGTCGCATGCTGGCGGAGCGCTGCGGCCTGGAGCGGACCGTGACCGAGCGCCTCGAGCTGGCCGCGATCGCCCACGACTACGGCAAGATCTACCTGGACGACCTCGGCTTCTTGACCAAGAAGGGTCCCCTGACCGCTGAGGAGTACCGGGCCGTGCAGGAGCACCCGAGCCTGGGCGCCACCAAGCTCGGCGGCCACTCCCAGCTCAAGGAGGTCTGCCACTACGTGGCCGAGCACCACGAGAAGTGGGACGGCACCGGGTACCCGCGGCGCCTGGCCGGGGAGCAGATCTCCCTCCCCGGACGCATCCTGGGGGTCGTGGAGGTCTTCGACAGCCTCGCGACGCGGCGCTCCTACAAGGACGTCTGGGAACTGCCGAAGACTACGAGGTACTTCGCCTCTCAGCGCGGACGGGCCTTCGATCCGGAGGTGTGCGACCTCTTCCTCGACCTCCTGAGCGAGCACGGGCCGGAGTGGATGAGCGCGCCCCAGGAGGACCTGCGGGCCGCCGGCCTGGATTGCCCAAGCTGACCACGAAGCACACGTCCCCAGGCGGCCAGACGGCCTCTGAAGGCGCGTACGGAGCCGCTCCTCATTCGTCACCACGATCCGCCTGGTCCCCTACTTGCAGATTCAGGGGCGACCCGTAACATCTTCCCGCTCGGGACCTAGAGGACAGCGGTGAGCGGGAGCGACTCCCCCGCCGTCCCTGGCCGCTCCGTGGTTGCCTGCCGTGACCACGCTCACACAGATTCTTCCTGCGCATGGAGGCGCGCACGTGCTGATCACCCCTGTCCTGCTGCCCGCCGCCCTGGTCCTGCCGTCCCTCCTTTTCGGGTCCGCGAGCGCCGAGGATCCCGTACCCCCTCCCGGAATGGTGTTCGTCGAGGGTGGCCGGACCGAGATCGGCACGACCCCCAAGGAGGTCGAGGCCCTGCTGAACGATTTCCCCGCGATGCGCAAGCACGCCGGGCATTTCATCGCGGAGACCCCTCGCAAGAAGATCGCGGTGGACGGGTTCTTCCTGATGGTCAATGAAGTCACGAACGAGCAGTTCGCGGTCTACGTTGAAACGACCGGATCCCGACCGCCTCAGAACTGGGGTGAGGACTCCATCAATACGGCGCGCGAGCAGGATCTCGAGAGCCAGGAGCAGGTCCGTCAGGCCGCCAAGGACCGCGGGGAGAAGCCCCCCGCCTGGGTGAGGTTCGAGAAGTCGGAGTGGTGGCGTGAGAACTGGAAGTCCGCCGAGTGGACTGTCCCTGAGGACCTGGCTCACAAGCCGGTGGTCTACATCGACTACCAGGATTGCACGGCCTACGCCCGCTGGGCCGGGTTGCGATTGATGAGCGAGATCGAGTATCAGCGCGCGGTGCGCGGGGATGGCAAGGATCCCTATCCCTGGGGCGATCAGTGGGAAGACGGAAAGTTCGCGGCCACCAGCGAGATGAAGCGCGTCAGCGATATCTTCCCTGTGGGGACCTTCCCGGAGGGCGTGAGTCGAGACGGCATCCACGACCTGGCGGGGAACGTGTGGGAGTGGACTCAGAGCCGCTTCACGGCCCTCGAGGGCTTCAAGCCTGTCACCCTGACCGTCGGCCGCGGGCGGGACAAGGACAAGATCGATAACCTGCCGAACTGGAACCCCGATCGGCGCGTCGTCGTCGGCGGGTCGATCCAGAACCCGCGCTTGATGGCGCGCTGCACGACACGCGCCGGGACGGACCGCTTCCAGCAGATCAGCTCCGTCGGTTTCCGTTGCGCCTCGAGCACCAAGCCCGGCCTGGACCTGGCCCAGATCCTCCTGGAGGCGATGCCCGCCGATGTCCGCCCCACCGATGTCAATGGGCCGATGAGCTACCAGGCCGCCCAGGCCCTGGCCCTGCAACGCTGGCAGACGCGCGAGTCCGAGCTGGAGCGGATCGAGGGCTACCAGGTCATCACGGGACACGACCACGCACTGTTCGTGCCGATCCTGCAGGTCCACGCGGTGAACCCCTCGGACCTTCGCAAGTCTTCCCTGGAAGACGGCCTGCTGCACCTCGGGTTCTTCTCGACCGATCAGCCCATGATCGAGCCGAACATCGAGCCGGGGAGCTACCTCGTCGCGTTCCGGGGGAAGGGGGAATCTCCCGAGAAGCCCGAGGATGAAACCGAGGCCAGCGGGGAGGACGAGGTTGCCGAGGTGGAGGATTCCAAGCCGCTCGAGGAGTTCGTCCAATTCGATCCGGCCGTCGACAACTTCATCATGATGGACATGACCGGGGAGCCTGTAGCGGCCATGCCCGTAGCCCGGTTCGTCTGGGGGAACCCGAACGTCCTCGATTCAAAGGTCGGGTTCCGCGACCGAACGATCATCGAGATCGTGGACGAGGAGGAGGTGGAGGTCCACCAGGAGTGGCTCGAATTCGACGTCTTCGTGAAGGGCCGCACGAGCAAGGGACTCAAGACGACCTTCGGCGTGCGCCTCAAGGAGAAGGCCCGCGAGGACAGCTGGGGGTCGTAGGTAAACCCGGATCTGCTCAGAGTCCCGCCAGGTTGCCGCGCAGCATCTCCACCTCGCGCTCCAGTTCCACCCGGCGCTCGCGCTCGGCCTCGATCACGCTCGGCTCGGCGTTCTGGAGGAAGCGCTCATTGGCCAGCTTGCCGTCCACCCCCGCGATCCCCTTCTCGACCTTCTCCAGGCGCTTGGAGAGCTGGTCCCGTAGACCACCAAGATCCACGCCCTCTCCGAGCGGCACGAAGATCTGGATCCCCGCAGCCACGGCGACGGCCGAGGACGGCGGGCGCTCCGCGCTCCGGCAGACTTCGTAGCTCTCCAGGTGAGCCAGGGCACGCACGGCGGCCCCGTTCTTCTCCAGGGACGCCCGATCTCCATCGTCGGCCACGACCAGGATCGCCCCGAGGGGACTGCGCTCGTCCAGCAGGGTCAGGTGCCGCACCTGTCGCACGGCACCGACCACCTCACGCACGAGCTCCATCTCCGCCTCCGCCTCCGCGTCGGCTTCCAGCCCCGCTCCGTCAGGCCAGGGACTGTTCATCAGCATCTCGGGCGCCTCGGCGCCGAGAACCTCGTGCAGGTTCTCCCACAGGACCTCGGTCATGTAAGGCGTGAAGGGATGGAGCATGGCCAGGATGTCGCGCAGGGCCCTCTCGAGGGTCTCCCGCGCGGCCGCGCCGCTCGGATCTTCCGCGGCCAAGAAGCGCGGCTTGGCTAGCTCCAGGTACCAGTCACAGAAGTCATTCCACACGAAGCGGTAGAGCCCCATCGCCGCATCGTTGAAGTGGTAGGTCTCCAGGGCCTCGGAGGTGGACGAGAGGACGCTCCGCAGGCGACTCCTGATCCAGCGGTCCTCGACCCGCGCGTCTTCCTCGCCGGCAGGCGTGGAGTTCTCCCCGCCCAGGTTCATGAGCACGAAGCGAGCCGCGTTCCAGACCTTGTTCCCAAACCGGTAGCCCTGCTCCAGCTTCTCGGGCGCGAGCTTCGTGTCCTGCCCCTCTTTGGTCAAGAGGATCAGGCTGTAGCGCACGGCATCGGCACCGTACTTCTCGATCATGTCGATCGGGTCGATGCCGTTGCCCGCCGACTTGGACATCCGTCGCCCCTTCGCGTCCAGAATGGTCGCGTGCACGTTGCAGACGGTGAACGCGCACCGTTCCTCCGTGGGCACATGATCGCAGAACTCGTAGCCCGCCATGATCATGCGGGCCACCCAGAGGTAAATGATGTCACGGGCCGTTGAGAGGAACTGGGTCGGGAAGTAGCGCTGCAGATCCTCCGTCCGCTCCGGCCAGCCCAGGGTGGCGAAGGGCCACAGCCACGAGCTGGCCCAGGTGTCGAGCACGTCCTCGTCCTGGCGCACGATCGGCTTGCCAGTCTCGGGGTGCGGCGAGCCCAGCTCCAGATCCTCGCGCGATGCGACGGGAACACCGTCCTCGTCGTACCAGACGGGGATGCGGTGCCCCCACCACAGCTGGCGGCTGATGCACCAGTCGTGCACGTTTTCCAGCCACTGGAGGTAGACCTTCGACCAGCGCGCCGGGACGAAGGTCAACTCGCCATCGGCCACGGCCTTGATGGCTGGCGCCGCGAGGGCCTGCATCTTCACGAACCACTGGTCCGAGAGGATCGGCTCGACCGGATCCTTCGAGCGGTCGCTCAGGGCCACGTTGTGCTCGTGGTCTTCGACGCGATCGAGCAAATCGAGCTCCTCGAAGCGCTCCACGATCTTCTTGCGCGCCTGCTCCCGACTGAGTCCCGCGTAGGGACCTCCGTTCTCATTGATGCGCCCGTTCAACTCGAGCACGTTGATCATCTCGAGCCCGTGCCGTTGACCGCGCTCGTGATCGTCCTTGTCGTGGGCCGGCGTCACCTTGACGGCGCCCGTTCCGAATTCGGCGTCGACCGATTCGTCGGCGATGATCGGGATCCTGCGCTCCAGGATCGGGAGCATGCAGGACTGCCCCACGAGCGCTCGATAGCGCTCATCGTCGGGATGAACTGCCACGGCCGTGTCACCCAGCATGGTCTCGGGTCGAGTCGTCGCCACGACGATGAACTCGCCCGGACGGCCCTCGATCGGATAGCGCAGGTGCCAGAGCTTGGTCTTGCGCGCGACGTGCTCGATCTCGTCGTCCGAGATGGCCGTCTGCAGGACGCAGTCCCAGTTGATCATGCGATTGCCGCGGTAGACGAGGCCGCGCTCCCAGAGGCGCACGAAGGACTCGCGCACCGCGCGCTGCAGGTCGGGGTCCATCGTGAAGCGCATTCGCGACCAGTCGCAGGAGGCTCCCAGTCGCCGGAACTGGTCGTGAATGCGCGACCCATACTGCTCGCGCCAGGCCCAGATCTCCTTCAGGAAGGCCTCGCGTCCCATCTCCTCGCGCTTCTTGCCGTGGTCCTCGAACAGGCGCTTCTCCACCACCGCCTGGGTCGCGATCCCCGCGTGATCGGTGCCCGGCACCCAGAGCGCCTCGTAGCCGCACATGCGCCGGTGCCGGATGACGATGTCCTGGATCGTCCCGTTCAGGGCGTGCCCCATGTGCAGCGCGCCCGTCACGTTGGGCGGCGGGATCATGATCGTGAAGCGGCGATCCTGTCCGGTCGGGTCGGGGCGCGGCTGGAATCCACCGCTCTCCTCCCAGCGTCGGTAGATCTTCCGCTCGTGTTCTTCGGCCTCGTAGCGTGTGGGGAGTTCCATCGATGTCCTCGGGCTGCTCCGGCACAGTTCACCGCCACCCGCGCCCGAGGTCAAGGTGCGCAGGCGCGAGCGACGCCCTCCCGCAGCCCCCTCAAGCGCGTCCTCAGCACAGAGCGCGCGCGGCTCGAGTCCAGGGAGGTGTCTTCTGGCCGGGGAGGAACGAGGTTGGCGTCGGCGCGCCGAGCAGCGACCACGCGCGCCTCGGCATCGCCCGGAGTCATCCCGCGCGCGATCAAGAGCGCGAGTCCGAGCTGGATGCGGCTGACCCGATCGGGTCCGCCCAGGTGCAACAAGCCATCAACCCTCCCCCAGGCCAGCTCCAGTAGCGCGCCGGCGGCATCTTCCACGAGCAGAGGGCTGCGCCACTCGTCGCTGAACAGGTGCGGAACTTCGCCACGCTCCACCGCACCCAGGAAGCTGTCGGAAGCTCCCAGTTCGCGCCCGCCCGAGGCGCCGTAGAGCAGGGGGAGCCGCGCGACGACCGCCCGCGGGCAAGCCTCTAGTACGGCCTGCTCCCCCGCCACCTTGGTCGCGCCGTAGGCACTGATGGGAGCCGGAGGATCTTGCTCGCGGAACCCCGCCGGATCCGGGGGAGGCACGTCACCAAAAACCAGGTCGGTCGAGACGTGCACGAGTCGCGCCCCGTTGCGCCGGCACCAGCGCGCCAGCTGTCCGGGGACCTGGGCGTTGAGGAGACTGGCGAGCAGCGGGTCCTCCTCGCAGGCTCCGCCGCGAGCGAGCGCCAGGCAGTTGATCACACGCGCGGGCCGCCAGCCGTCCAGGACAGCCAGGAGCGCCTCCGGCTCGCAGGCGTCCACCCGCTCGAACTGTGGCCCACCGCGGTGACGGCCAAAGAGCGGCCCCGCCTGTGGTGAACGACTGGCCGAGACCACCGGGTGGTCAAGGTCGGCCCGCTGTAAGGCCATCGAGACCGCGTGCGCCCCCAGGAAGCCGCTGCCCCCGAAGATCACGGTCGCTTCGCTGTCCGCCGCTCCCACGCCGAGTGGATTCTGCGCGAATCCGACGTCGATCGGTAGGATCTTACCCATGCCTCTGGAAGCCGTCTTCACCCAGTCCCTGCAGCGTGAGCCGCCGTACCATCGGGCGCTGGTGATCGCCAATCCCGTCTCCGGACGGCGTCAGGGGAAGTCCGCCGGCAAGGAGCTCTGCGCGGGCCTGCAGCGCATGGGCATCCCGACGGAGCTCTACCTCACGGGCCGAGCCGGCGACGGAGAACGGCGCGCGCGTGAACTCGGGGACGAGACGGACCTGGTGGTCTCGGTGGGGGGCGATGGCACCCTGGGCGAGGTGCTCACGGGCCTCTTCGGTCGCAAGATCCACGTCGGAGTCCTGCCGCTCGGCACGGGCAACGCCCTGTCCGCCGACCTCGGACTGCCACGCGACGTGGACCGCGCCCTGACGGTCTTCGCCGGCCGCAAGACCGTCGAAGTCGATGTCGCAAGGGTCAACGGGCGGCTTTCCTTCCTGGTCGTGGGCGTCGGCCCGGACGCCGCAGTGGTCGAGGAAGTGCACCGGCGGCGCAACGGCCCCATGACACAGTGGGCGTACCTCCCAGCAACCCTGCGCACCATGTGCCGCCACCGTCCCGTTCATCTCTCGGTGGAGATCGATGACGAGCCGCTCGAAGGCACCTTCGGCCAGGTGCTGGTGAGCAACACGATCCACTACGGCGGCCTCGTCCGCATGTGCCCGGGACGCATCCTGGACGACGGGCGATTTGAGGTCTTTCTGTTCCGGCGCGGCAACCTCCTCGCTCTGGTCGGCTACGCGCTCAAGGCCTTCGTGCACCGTCTCCCCGACGCGACGAGCGAGATCCGCCTCGCTCGCAAGGTCCGCATCACCTCCCAGACTCCCGCTCTCTGCCAGATCGACGGCGATCCCGCGGGTCACACGCCAGTCGAGTTCGAAGTGCTGGACACCCGGCACCAGATCCTGGTTCCCTAGGAGCCCTCAACTCATGGACGAACATCAAGAAGCGCGCACGGTCGAGATCGCCGGGAGGACCTTCGGCGGCGGTCCACTCTTCGTGATCGCGGGACCCTGCGTGCTGGAGTCTGCCGCCTTGACGCGCGATCTCTCGACTAGCCTGGCGGAGATCTGTCGCGCGCGCGATGTCCCCTTGATCTTCAAGGCGAGCTTCGACAAGGCCAACCGCACGAGCCTCGACGCCGAGCGCGGCCCGGGGCTCGAGCGCGGCGCTGACTGGTTGCAGGAGGTCCGCGAGCGGCTCGACCTCCCGATCCTGACCGACGTGCACCATCCGGAGCAGTGCGCCGTGGCCGCCGAGGTCGCCGACGTGCTTCAGATTCCCGCCTTCCTCTGCCGCCAGACCGATCTGCTGATCGCCGCTGCGCACACCACTCGCGCCGTCAACATCAAGAAGGGCCAGTTCCTGGCGCCCTGGGATCTCGAGCACGCCGCGCGCAAGGTGGTGGAGAGCGGGAACCCGCAGGTCATGCTCACCGAGCGTGGCACGATGCACGGATACGGGCGACTGGTGGTCGACATGACGGGATTCCGCACCCTCGCTCAGAGCGGACACCCGGTGATCTTCGACGCCACGCACTCCGTGCAAGCACCCGGCGCACTGGGGGCCAGCACCGGGGGTGATCGCACCCTCGCACCGGCGCTGGCGCGGGCGGCGGTGGCCACCGGCCACGTGGACGGTCTGTTCTTCGAGGTCCATCCCGATCCGGACTCCTCGCCCTCCGACGGCCCCAACATGCTGCGCCTGGACGATTTCCCCGCTGTGCTCGACGGCATCCTCGCCGTCCGGCGCGCAGTGACGGATACGCGCTAGTCGAGCACCCGGCCGTCGAGATCGGCGGGCGGGGAGAGGCCCAGGCGCTCGAGCATGGTCGGCACGAGGTCCGTGGGGCTCGCCCGCTCCCAGCTCATGGCGGACCTGAAACCCGGCCCGAGGAACGACAGCGCGATGCGGCGATCGTAGGGATAAGGTGAGCCGTGGTCCGTGCCGTAGCGGCAGTCGTGAACGATCCAGGGCTTGAAACGCAATACCACGTCCGCCTCATGCGCGGGATGGAAGGAATTGCGGGCCAGGGCCAAGAAGGCGTCGCGTGGCGGGTCCGTCGAGGCCAGCTCTTCGAAGGTGTAGGCGTCCTCCACGTAGTCGGCGGCCTCCAGAAACGAATCGCGGGCGGACTGCCGCACCTCGGCGAGATCGGCGCCCGCGGCCTCGATCTGCTGCACGTCCAGGATCAGCTTCGAACCGCTGACCCGTAGGCCGAAGAACTGCCCTTCGTAGCGTTCCATGAGCACATCGCGCGCCGCTGCGAGGGCGCGCCGCGTCTCGCTCGTCCCCAACCTGCGGGTCGCCACGCCACGCTCCGCGAGCGCCTCGGGCAACTCCATCACGCCGTGATCCGATGCCAGCGCCGCGATCCATGCAGCGGGGCCCAGGCGCTCATCGAGAAACTCGAACAGGCGCTCGAGTTCGTCGTCGAGGCGCAGGACGGTGTCGGTGACCTCGCGGCTGTAGGGGCCCGCGCGGTGCCCAACCTTGTCGCAAGCGGACAGGCCCAGGGCGAGCAGGTCGACGTCTTCGTCGGCTCCGAGGTCCATGGCCTCGACCGCTTCGCGAGCGAGGTCGATCACGAAGCGGTCCAGGAGCGGTGTGGACGAAACGTAGCTCGCCAGGCGCTGAAACTCGATCGCCCGCGGTTCGTCGGTGAGGACCGGAGCGATGCGGGGGAAGGTCACTCCCGCACCGATGACGGACTCCCCGACTCGGTCATCGGGAGCCGTGCCCGATCCCTTGAGCTCGCCCTCGAATGAACACTCCCAGTCATTGCCGTCCGCCGCGGGCGCCCAGCCTTCGTTCCAGGTGAGCACCCAGGCGGGCAGCCGCTCGCCGTAGGCGCTCGAGGAGGTGACCCCCCCCGCCCGCCGATCCCACCACAGGGCCCAGTCTGGCGCGCGCCCGGCGAGAAGGATCGCCGAGCGCGGCTTGCCGGCGATCGAGACGGCGCGCGATGCGGGCCAGCGCGCGCGCAGGTGCTCGGCGAGCCCCGGATGGAGAAGGTTGCGTGCCGAGGAGCCGCCCTGCTCGGGCGCGGTCAGCACGCCGCCGGGAGCCAGGGTCAGGACATCGGGATCCACGGTGCACTCGACCAGCGCACCCGCCTCCCGGTCGAGGAGGCCGTTGGCGATGATGCCGTGATGGTGTGGCAGCAACCCTGTGCCGAGGGTCGCGTGCCCGGGGCCGGTCTCCGAGCGCGCGTAGTCCAGGGCGGCGGCGCGGAACGTGAGGCCCCGGCTACGAAATCGGCCGAGCCCCCCGTCGAGCCAGGGCGCGAGGCGCTCGAGTTGCTCGGGAATCAGTTGATCGACACACAGCACCACCACCAGGCGCGGCGTCGGTTCGTCGGTCCGAGCGTGCTCGCCGGCCACCAGGGAAGGCAGGGCGCCGACGAGGACGGCCACCAGGGCATCGAGAAGAATAGTCATGGGTGACACAGGGCACGCCGGAGGTCCCCGGCACGACGATCCTACCGCCCCCACTCCCACGGAGCGCGCGCAAACCACGGCCTCCACGGTGCTTGTGACGATGGGGAAAAAGGTTCCAGGCGAAAGGAGACCGACGCCACTTGCCTCTTTGCAATTTCGAAGTACTCTCCCGCGCCTCCGGCACGGTGCGCCGGGGACGAACCGCCGGAGAGCCCGGCGTCCTCGATCAGGGGTCCCTGAGGGAGCCCAGACCGCCGCCTCGTCCCCGCGAAAGCCACCGGCTCCCGTTGGCGAGAGTGAGCCTGACGGAATGACGGAAACGAGACTACGAGAGATCGCCGGTAGCCCTGTGGGGACGAGGCTGTCCGGCAATCGAGGGAGGAGTTGCGCAGGGTGTCGGTCCGTGGGGACAGACCGCGCCTTCGCGCTGCCCGGTCATGGCGTTCGACAGGACGCGTCCGTGTGGAAGGCATCTTCATGATGTCCTGAGTGGGAACCACACGGTCCGTCGCTCATCGAGAGCGCGCACCGGGACGCGGGGGCGTGGGGCCGTGCCTCATGTCCCCGCTTTTCTCGTTCCAGCCTGTACCCCGCGGACCGAGACTCGCATGGATGGCATCCGTCACCAGACCTGGCGCAGGAGTGGGCGAAGAGACCGCAGCGATTCTCTATCGCGCTACCAGCCCGGAAAGCCTAGCGCGCCCTCGAGCATGACGCATTGGGGCGGATGCGGGTCCGCTCAGTCGCCCGAGACCTGAGCGCTGAAGCGCCCCTTCAGGCGTTCGCGCAGCCGTGCGTGGATCTTGCACACGCGCGACTCTGAGAGAGCCAGCTCCTTACCGATCTGGCGCATCGACCAGCCCTCGAAGTAGCGCAGGTGAAGGATGCGGAACTCCTGAGCGTCCGTCGCCCACAGGACCAGGTTCATCCCCTCGTCCCTGGAGAGCTTGTCCCCAGGCGCATCCGCGTCAGGATCGGGCACGGCGTCGAGACTCAGAGGCAGGTCATCGTCCGAGGCACCGGCGGGCATCGAGCCTGACGGGACTCCCGGCGGCACGACGCCGAACAGCCGCTCGTAGACATCGATGTCCAGGTCCATCTCTCCCGCCACTTCCTCGTCGTGCGGCTCACGCTCGAGGTCGGCTCGCAGCCGCTCGACGATCCGCTTCTGGCGCTCGAGGCGCTGGCGATGCGGACGCGGCAGCCAGTCCTGAGTCCGCAATTCATCCCGACAGGCGCCCTTCACGCGCGTGGCGCAGTACGACTTGAAGCACACACCGTGGCGCGGATCGAAGCCCACGACGGCCTTCATCAGGCCCAGATGGGCCGCGGTCTCCAGGTCACCCCGGTCAACGCTGCGCGGCAAGCGTGAAGCGAAGCGCCGCGTGAGGTCCCTCGCGAAGGTCAGGTAGAACTCCACCAGTCGATTTCGGGTTTCGTCGCCCTCGTTCTTGCGGTAGGAGAGCCACAGATCCTCGCTCCGAACCCTGCGCTCGTTCTCGGCCGCATCAAAGCGCGGCTTCTTGACATCGTGTCGGGTGTGTGTACTCAACGGGTCGCTCGCGACTCATCGAGGGCGAGCGATGCACGGTCGCGCGCGCGACCGCCAGCGTTCATCGCCGATGAGAGAGACCTTGAATACGGTTTCTGAACCGCCAATCAACATGCAAGAAGCACGCAACCGTGTTCTCAGCGCACGTCGCACGAGACATGCGACGCTAGCAACCGCCGCGAACACGCAAGAATGGCCTGACGCGTGCATTTCACATCGGGGATAAGGCCCCGAAGCGCGCGCGTTTTTTTCTCAGGATTTTCTTCCCAGGAGGGAGTGCGCGCCTCTCCGGCACGGCCTGGTCACCAGGCTCGGCTGCAATGTGCGCGAGCCGTTCACTTGTCTGCACTGAATCGAAGGCGGTTCAGGGATGCGAACTAGACCTCCTGGCCATCATCCTGGGAGTAGCCGAGTGCAGCGAGTACGTCGGCCTCGGCGCAACGCATCCGGAGGCACTGTGCCTCGTCTCCGTCGTCGAAGCCGCACAGGTGCAGCGCCCCGTGAACGATGTAGAGCGCCAGCTCGCGCGCCACGGAGCCACCGCGACGGGCCGCCACGCGCCGCGCGCACTCGACGCTGACGTAGATCTCCGCTTCTGGACCGCCGCCGTCCCCGAGCTCGAACGAGAGCACGTCGGTCGGCGAGGGGTCGTCGAGAAAGCGCCCGTGCAAATCCCCGATGGTCTCGTCGTCGACGAACACGACATCCATGGTGACCGGCCACCGGCCGCCGTGGCGGAGCGCAGCCTCGACCGCGGCCCGCGCGTCTCCTGGCGACAGCTCTTCCGCCTCTGTCTGCCAGTGGAGTTCGACGCTCAAGCGCCGCCCTCGCGCAGCACGCCGGCGGTACGGGCGGAGCGCACCCCACCAGCCTCGCGCGCCTCGCGGGGTTGGGAGAGATCGAGCGGATGGGGCCGTCCCCTGGGATAGGTCGGGCGCTGATGGTAGATGGCGGAGAGCACCCGCACGGAGGCCTCCTCGATCCTCGCCAGGTCCGAGAGGGTCAGGGGACACTCCTCGAACTGCCCGTCCATCAAGCGCTTGAGGACTACCTCGTGCACCATCTCGCGCAGGCGCGCCTGGTTCGGATCGGGCATCTGCCGGCTGATCGCTTCGGCTGCGTCGGCGATCATCACGATCGCGGGCTCGACGCACTGCGGCTTCGGTCCGGGGTAGCGAAAACTCTCCTCGGAAACATTCTCCTCGCCGCGCATGCCCTGCGCAGCGTGGTAGAAGTACTCGACGCAGGAGGTGCCGTGATGCTCCGGCATGAAGTTCAGGATGGCTTGCGGCAGCCCGTGGTAGCGGCCGAGCTCGACGCCATCGCGCGTGTGGGCGGAGATGATCATCATGCTCATCTCGGGCGTCAGATCGCGGTGTCGTCCGCGGGCATCCGCGGAGTTCTCCGCGAAATACTCGGGCTTGTTCAGCTTGCCGACGTCGTGGTAGAGAGCTCCGACACGCGCCAGCAACGCATTGCCGCCAACGGCCTCCGCCGACGCCTCAGCCAGCAAGCCGACGATGTAGGAGTGGTGGAAGGTGCCTGGTGCCTCGAGCAGGAGTTTGCGCAGGAGCGGGTGCTCGTGGGTGTTACCGAGTTCGAGCAAGCTGATGTCGGTCGTCACATCGAACAGATCCTCGATGATGGGCAGGCAGCCCGAAACGAGCAGGCCGACTACCAGCCCCTCCAGCCCCAGCAGGAAGAGCGTCCCGATCATCTCGGAACCGATCGCCTCGGCGGGTCCCATCAGCAGAAACGTCCCGGCGACAGCCGCCTGGGTGAAACCGATCACAAGACCCATGCGCACGAGCGTCTGACGCCGCTTGACCTGTGCGGCACCGAGCGCGGCGACGAAGGCTCCCGTGGCGGCGACCACCAATCCCGCCACTCCCTCCGCTCCAGACAGGTGCAGGTACGCGTAGAGCCCCACCAGGGCCATGACGAATACGGTGCACTCGAGGGCGAGGGCGCGCCCCCAGACGAGGGCCAGGACCAGGCTGGCGAACGAGAGGGGCAGGAAAGCGGCGCGCTGCAGACCGACGAGTTCGTCGAAGGCTCGCACACAACCGAGCACGAGGCCGAGCAGCACGAGCAGGGCGATCACGCGGGAAAGACTCGAGAGGGCCTCGCGCCGAAAATCCAGCAGGTAGCTCTCGAACAGGACGATCGCCAGACAGACCAGGGCGAGCAAGCCGAACCACCCCGCCAGGCTCAGACCTGCGCCCACGCCCAGCAGAAGGGTCGTCAGCACGGCCCCCACCCCGGCCACCAGGATCTTCTCGCCTGCCTGGGGAAGCGGTTGGCGGTGCGAAGCACGGCCGACGGCCCGCGCGCGCTCGATGGAGACGCGCCGCAGGCCCGCTTCCGATCGTCCGCCGAACCAATCCCGCAGACGGCTCACGCCATGCCCCCCCGGTCACCTGCCTCGCGACGCCGAGGCGTCTCGTAGGCACGCACGATGCGCTCAACCAGCGGGTGGCGCACGACATCGGAAGCGGCAAACTCCACGAGCCCCACCTCCTCGTAGGGGCGCAAGCGCTCGACGGCGTCGTTGAGGCCGCTCCGTTGCCCCTCCGCGAGGTCGTTCTGGCTCGGGTCCCCTGTGACCACCATCCGCGAGCCCTCGCCGAGGCGGGTCAAGAACATCTTCATCTGGCCGACGGTCGTGTTCTGTCCTTCATCGAGAATCACGAAGGCCTTCGAGAGTGTTCGTCCGCGCATGTAGGCCAGCGGAGCGATCTCGAGTACGTGCGATTCCTCCAGACGCGTGACGTCTTCGTGGCGAAGCATCGCGTGCAGTGCGTCGTAGAGCGGACGCATGTAGGGGTCCAACTTCGCCTGAACGTCACCCGGAAGAAAACCCAGCCGCTCCCCGGCCTCGACCACTGGCCGCGTGAGGACCAGGCGCCGACACACCCCCGATCGCAAGGCCTTCACGGCGCTGGCGACAGCGAGGAAGGTCTTGCCAGTTCCCGCGGCGCCGATCCCGAAGGTCAGGTCTCGCTTCTCGATCAGTTCGAGGTAGCGGCGCTGGTTCTCCGATCTCGGTTCGATCGGTCGAGCGCGAAACGCCCCCTCGGAGCCTGGCGTTCGGGCACGGGGCGCGTCCCGCGCAGGCGCAGGCCTCGGGGGAGAGGAACGCCCGGTCCCCTCTGCATGGGGCGCCCCGGACGCACTCGCCGGTCCACCCAGGAGGATCTCCTCGATCTCTCGCACGTTCAGATCTCCGCGCTTGCGGGACTTCCCCAGAAGGTGGTCGATGCGCCGGCGTGCCTCTGCGATGTCCGTCGAGTCGCCCTTGATGCGCAAGTTCCCGTTGCGCGCGTACAGATCGATATCGAGTGCGTTGCGCAGCAGCTTGGCGTAACGGTCGTAGGGCCCCAGAACGAGCACTGCCTCGTCATGGGATTGCAGGGGAATGGTGATCTCGGCCAAGAGCTGGGGTTCAGGAGTGGAAGGGACGCCGAAGAGCATCGCGGCAGGTGAACGGATCTGTCAACGCGCGACCATTATCCTCCGCCCGCGGAGGCCTGTTCCACCGGCCAAGGTGTGTCACAAGTCCTTGCGTGATCGGCACTAAGCGCTCTGAAAGAGCAGGGGCCAGGCGAGCAAGGCGGTCGGCACGCTGAGCAGGAAGCTGTCCACCAGATCCAGCACCCCACCCGCCGGCCCAAGCACGGTGCCGGAGTCCTTGACCCCGGTCCAGCGCTTCACGCCGCTCTCGAGCAGGTCGCCTGCCTGGGAGAGCAGGTTCACCACGGCTCCCGCCAGCAAGCCGCCCGCCAAGCCCCAGGGCGCGATGGGCAGCAGGCCGAGGCCCACGCATCCCGCTCCCGCCAGAGCCCCGGCGGCGAACGAACCCACGCAACCGGCGGTCGTCTTGCCGGGGCTGATGCTCGGGAAAGGGTGCGAGCGTCCCAGGGCATTCCCCACGTAGTAGCCGGCCACGTCCCCGATCTTCGAGAGGACGATCAAGGCCACCAACCCGGCTGGCCCGAAGTCGGCGCGCACGGCGCAGAGCGAGGGCAGGGCGGGGACGATCCAGAGCGCCAGGGCCGCGGCTCGCCAGGCGTCGGCCCAATCGTTGCGCGCGCGCGTGGCGATGCGCCACAGGATCGCGGCCGGCAAGGCGACAGCGGCGACGTGCAGGTAGAGGGTGCCCGGGTCGAGGGAGAAGGCGCCGGGCTGCGCGGAACGCGCGGCCAACAGGGCCGCGACCAGTCCGGACACGAGCGGCACGACCCACATCGAGCGACCGGCGAAGCGGCCCATGGAAGCGACCTCGCGCAGGACGAGGAGAGTGACGAGGATCGTGACCAGCAGCACGAGCGTCCCGCCCCACTCGGCAAAGGAGAGCCACAAACAACCCGCCGCGAGAGCGCTCAATCCCCCGCCGACCCAAGTCCGTTTCCAGATTCGGGCCGCCTTGCCGTCACCGCTCAAACGGCCTTCTCCGAGCCGAGGTCGGGGGGATGGGCATCGATCAGGCCGCCGTAGCGCCGCTCCCGGGTCGCATAGGTCTGGAGCGCCGCGAGCAGGTCCGGCTCCCGGAACTCGGGCCAGCATACATCCGTCACGTAGAGTTCCGAGTAGGACGCCTGCCACAGGAGGAAGTTCGAGAGGCGCATCTCTCCGGCTGTGCGGATCACCAGGTCGGGGTCGGGCGTCTCGGGATCGTAGAGGTAGGCGCGCAGGGTGTGGTCGTCCACATCATCCGGGCCCAGGTTGCCCGCCACCGCATCAGCCACGACCGCTCGCAGGGCGTCGGCGAGCTCGGTGCGGCTCCCGTAGGAGATGGCCAGCCGCAGCACCATGCCGGTGTTCTCGCGCGTGAGGGCCTCAGTCTCGCGCAGCTTGCCCAGGGCGTCGGAGGGCAGCTCCTCCAGGCGCCCGATCCCCATCAGACGCACATCGTTGTCCATCAGCGTATCCCGCTCAGCCACCAGATAGCGCCGCAGGAGCCCCATCAGGTACTCGACTTCCTTGCGCGGGCGCTTCCAGTTCTCCACGGAAAACGCGTACAGGGTCAAACTCTCCATGCCCATGCGCGCACAGGCCGTGGTGATCTCTCGCACCGACGCGATCCCCTCGCGGTGACCGAGGAAGCGGCGCAGCCCCTGGCGCTGCGCCCAGCGGCCGTTGCCGTCCATGATCACGGCCACGTGCTCGGGGAAGGGCCCCCCCAGATCGGGGCGCTTGACGGGTCTCTGCGGGCTCGAGGTCATCAGAGCCCCCTCGAGATGACCTGCTCGCGCTCGGGACCGATGGAAAGCATCACGATCGGGGTCCCGACCAGTTCCTCAACCCACTCGACGTAGTGACGCGCGTTCGCGGGCAGATCCTCGTAGCGCCGCAGACCCGTGATGTCCGCCTCCCAGCCGGGGCGCGTCTCGAAGCGCACCTCGCAGCCGTCGAGAACCGGCAGATGCGCTGGGTACTCTGCCACTTCCTGGCCGTCGAAGACGTAGGACGTCGCCACCGACAGTTCCTCGAAGCCCGAAAGCACGTCGAGGTTGGTCATGACCCAGCCGTCGGCGCCATTGAGGGCCAGGCCGTAGCGCACGGCGACGGCGTCGAACCAGCCGCAGCGCCGTGGTCGTCCGGTGGTGGCACCGTACTCGTTGCCGGCCGCCCGGATCGCGTCGCCCAGCTCACCGTCGAGCTCCGAAGGGAAGGGTCCCTCCCCGACGCGCGTGCAGTAGGCCTTGGCGATCCCAATGGCACGGTCGATGTGGCCCGGCGGAAAGCCGGCTCCTGCGGGGATTCCGGCCGTGCCCGTGTTCGAGGACGTGACGAAGGGGTAAGTCCCGTGATCGATGTCGAGCATGATCCCCTGCGCACCCTCGAACAGGATCCTCTTTCCAGCACGGTAGTCTGCCCGCAGTTCGGCGCCCGTGTCCCCCACGAAGGGTCGCAGCCGATCACCGAGCGCCATTACACCCTCCAACTCCGCGACCAGGTCGAGGGGCTCGGCGCCATGCACGCGCTCGATGGTCGCGTTCTTTTCCGCCAGCACGGCCTGCAGCCGGTCTCGGCAGCGTTCGGGCTCGAGGAGGTCGCTGACCCGCAGCCCGATGCGCGACGCCTTGTCGGAGTAGGCCGGACCGATCCCGCGGCCGGTGGTCCCGATGCGGCCCTTGCCCAGCCAGTGCTCGGAGAGCTGATCCATCCGGCGGTGGTGCTCGAAGATCAGGTGCGCACTGGCGGAGATCCGAAGGCTCTCCCCCGTCACCTCCACGCCGCGTCCGCGCAGACCGTCCACCTCACTCAGGAGCTGGATCGGGTCGATCGCCACCCCGTTGCCCACCACATTCTTCGTCCCGGGATGCAGGACCCCGCACGGCACGAGGTGCAGCACGGTCTTCTCGCCGTCGACGACCATGGTGTGGCCCGCGTTGGCGCCGCCCTGGTAGCGCACGACAACGTCCGCGTCGGCCGCCAGCCGGTCGATGATCTTCCCCTTGCCCTCATCGCCCCACTGAGCACCGAAAACGCTGAGAGAGGGCATGGATGTCCTGGTTCTTCCCTGCTGGATGCGGGAGCGGCCGACCCCTTCCACCCATGGCGAGGCCGCGCTCCCGGGCGCGGATTCTCACTCACCTCCGGGGGCGCCGCAAGCTTCCCCTCGACAGGAGCCGGCCGTGGCCACCGCCGCCCGGTGTGGAGAGCTCGAGTTCGGAGCCCGCCGGGAGAGAGAGCGAGACCTTACCGCCCAGGGGGCGGTCTCCCGACCGTCCCGCCTGGCGCACCCGGGCACCTCCCGGACGTCCCCGCCCGCCCCCTGCGAGGCCCCACGGCCCACACTTCTGACGCTCCGCCACCCAGCCGACCTCCACCCCGACAAGAAAGCGCAGGCGTCGCACGACGCCGTCCCCGCCCGGGCGCCGCCCCTTTCCTCCGGAGCCGCGCCGGACCGTGTAGCGCAGGACGCGCACCGGAAGCTGGGTCTCGAGGGCCTCGATGGGCGTGTTGCGCGTGTTGGTCATGTGGGTCTGGATGGCGTGCGCCCCCGGCCCCTCCGGCCCGCCGCCCGCGCCGCCGGCGATGGTCTCGTAGGCGGAAAAGACGCGTGCGCCCGAGCGCCCCCCGAAGGTCAGGTTGCTCATGGTCCCGGCGCTGGCCGCCGGAATGAGTCCCGGCAGGGCCCGCTGAAGAGCGCCCAGCAGGACGTCCACGAGGCGCTGACTGGTCTCCACATTGCCCGCCGCCACCGGGGCAGGGTAGCGGGCGTCGATCAGGCTCCCCGGCCGGGTGAGGACCTCCACTCGCCGCATCACTCCCTCGTTGGTCGGCGTGCCCGCGGGCAGGAGCAGGCGCACGACATAGAAGACGGCCGCCATGACCACCGCGCGGGTGGTGTTCACCGGACCGGCGACCTGGTCGTCCGTCGCGCGAAAGTCGAAGCGCAGCCGCCCACGACGGCGGCTGATGGTGACGCGAATGTGCGCCTTGGGGAGGCCGTCCAGAGCGCTTTCCTCCAGCTCGTCCTCGAAGGACCGCTCGCCGGAAGGCAGGCCACGGATCACCTCGGCGGTCAACTCCGCGGTCCAGTCCATGAGCTGCTCCGCGCGCTTCGAGAGCTGGCGCACGCCGTGTTCTCCCGCCATGGCGACCAGCCGTCGCTCGCCAACGCGGTTGGCTGCCCACTGCGCCAGCAGGTCGCCCTCGCGTTCCTCGGGCACGCGCATGTTGGCCAACAGGAGTCTCAGGACATCAGTGTCGATGGCCCCTCCGCGCACCAGTCGCGTGGGCGGAATTCGCAGGCCCTCGCCATGCACATCGCGGGCCGGCGCCATGGAGCCCGGGTGCTGCCCGCCGACGTCGGCGTGATGCGCGCGGTTGACGCAGAAGAAATCGGGCCTGGCCCCCCCGCGCAGGAAGACGGGTGAGACCAGGGTCAGGTCCGGCAGGTGCGTGCCCCCCAGGAAGGGATCGTTGAGCAGCACGGCGTCCCCGGATTCGACCTCGACGGCGTCACGCACGGCGGCCACCGAGAGCGGGGCGGCGCCGAGGTGCACGGGCAGGTGGGCGGCCTGGCCGATCATGCGCCCCTCGCCGTCGAACAGGGCGCAGGAGAAGTCTCGGCGCTCCTTGATGTTGGGCGAGAAGGCGGAGCGCATCAGGGACACGCCCATCTCCTCGGCCGTGGCGGCGAAGAGGTGGTGGAAGACCTCCAGGCGCAGGCGATCGCTCGCAGAGTCCTTCAACGCGCTCTCAGCGATCCTCGTCGGGGAAGTCGAGCACCTCGTAGGGCACGTAGTCGAGGATCTCCCAGGGAATGATGGGCAAGAGCTCGATGGCCTCCGCCCCGGACCGGCGCCAGACCACCATGCGCACGGTGCGCACGAGGGCACTGCCCGACTCTTCCTCCTGGCGGGCGGCTTCGGACGCGGTCAGGGCCTGGTCTTCGAAGCGCTCCACGCCCGTGTCGCGGCGGGCGGTGATGAAGATCGAGAAGACACTGCTCTCGGTGGTGAGCAGGTCCCGGATCATCCCCTGGATCTCCACGTCGTGGTCCTCCCAACCCCGCAGCTCCCCCAGCTCGTCGAGGCTGGCGAAGACCTGGCGCTGGATGATCTCCTCGCCAAACTCGTCGTAGAGGGGTTCATCGTCCTCCTCCTCGCCAAACTCGCCCTCCTCTTCGAGGTTGCGGTACTCGATGACATCGTCCCAGAAGCGACTCGAGACGTCGCGATCGTCCACCAAGGCCTTGAGGACGGCCGGCGGCGCCGTGTTCACGTTGACACCGTAGCCGGCCGATGCCGACGTGGACTCGGAGGAGCCTCCCTGACCCGCTCCGGAGCCCGATGCGGCCGCCGCACCAGACGAGGCCGCGCCTCCCTCGCCTGCCTGCTGTGTTCCGCTCTCGATCCCGGCCGCGGCCGCGCCCTCCTCGCTCGCCACGGCGAGGGCGCCCGCCCCACCGCCAGCCTGCGACGCCCCGCCCGCGCTGGTAGCGCTGGAAAGGGTCGAGGGGGACGAGAAGACGGTCAGGAAGGAGCCGATCGAATGGACCGGCGTGCCGTCCTCGTCACGATAGTCGCGGAAGTGTCGCTCCTCGAAGGGCTCGAGGGCGAGGAACTCGCGCAGGGAGAGGGGCAGGCCGAGGTGCTCGTTCTCCTCGTCGTCGGTCAGCAGCGAGGGGCGCGGCAAGAACGAACGATCGCGCTCGAGCATGTGCCTGCGCATGGCCTCCGCCATGTCCTCGGCATCACGGCCGCCGATGTCCTCCAGGGTACCCTCGCGACACAGGTCGAGGACACGCATGACACGATCGAAGGACTCGTCGGCCACCTCCTCATCGGCGCTCAGCATGTTGAGCACGTTGTACTTGCTGTCCTCGTCCTGGACGAGGATGCGCATGTCGACCTCGTTGATCTCGTGACGCTGCGGCCGACCCCACTCGTCCTCGTGGGAGTCCGAGGCCGGAGCCTCCTCATCCGGTGCACCACCCATCCCGTCCCCCATCGCTCCTTCGACGCCGCCCAGGCCACCCGCGCCACCGGACGGATCCGTGCTTGAATCCTGGGCGGACTCCCCATCTGAGCGCAACTGTTCGAACACGTCGAAGACGGCCGACTCGATCGCCAGGTCCATGGTCGTCAGGCGCACGTCGTTGCGAGCGATGCGGGCATCGGTCATGGAACCGATGCTGATCTGGAACACGATCGTGATGACCACGAACAGGACCAGGATCGAGAGCAGGAGGGCCGTGCCGCGCCGCTGCCGGCTACCCAGGGAGCGTCTGATGAGTTGCATGGGGTTCGTGGGCCTCGGACGACCAGGGTAGCCCATTTCTTCCCCGACGGGTCCCGATCGTCCCTTCCCCTCCCGCTGCGCAGATCGATCAGAAGTCGCGGTTGAGGTCCACGCCCCCGAGGACGCGCGGTCGGATGAAGAACAGCACCTGGGCCTGCTCGACAGAGTTGAAGGTGGAGCGGAACAGGGCGCCCAGGATGGGCAGGTCCTTGAGGAGCGGGATCCCCTTCTCGTCCTCGACCGTGCGTTCGGTGATCAGGCCGCCGAGGATCACGGCCTGTCCCGGCTTGAGATAGACCTGGGTCGTCGCCGAGCGGGTCGCCAGCACCGGATTCGAGATGATGTCTCCCGAGTTGGTCAGGACGGTGGCGGCGGTGCCCGCCTGCTGGGAAGCCTCGATGTCGATCTCCAGAGAGACGGTGTTGCTGCCCACCAGGCGCGGCGTGACGAAGAGCCGCACCCCGACCTCCAGGTACTTGGCCGCTGTCGTGAACCCCGAGGCGGTGACGATGACCTCTGAATAGGGGATCTTCGTGTACGACTCGATGCGTGCCTTGCCCCCCTCCCTAACAGCCACCTTGGGCCTCGAGATGATCGAGACGTTCTCGAAGGTGGAGAGGAGCTCAAGCATCGTGGCGTAGGTCACGCCGTCGTGGACCGTCCCGAACATGCCGAGGAACTCACCGGGTCCGAAGCTGCCCTGGTTCGGGAAGTCCCAGGTGGCGCTCTCGAGCAGCGTGCCCTCGGGAAACTGGAGCATGGGCGAATCAGGCTGGGAACCGATGCCCATGTCGAAGCTGTCGCGGGTCACCCATTCGACGATCTTGGCCTCGATCTCCACCTGACGCGGGCCGGCGAAGAAGGTGTCGATGAAGTACTCGACCTCCGCCAGCCGCTCAGGGCCGGTGGTGACGATGACCCAATCGGCGATGGGAACGTCCACGCTCACGGTCGGAATCGGTGCGCGCAGGTTGCTGGAGAGTACCTCCGAGTCGAACGCCTCCTGCAGGTCCAGGCGCACGGTCGCCGGCCCCTGAGGTCCCAGCTCGGCCGCCTTTTCCGGACTCCACTCCACGAAGTCCCCGTACTCACGCAGCAAGGTGACGACACGTATGCCCGTGCCCACGCGGAAGGAGTAGGGCTTGGTTATCAGGCCCGTCTCCTCGTGCACCATGATGCGTGAGCCGAAGGTCTGATAGGGGTTGACCGGCGCCGGAACCTCCTCGGTCGAATCCGGCGCGGGGTCCTTCACCTGAGCCGGGTCGACTCCCTGACGTCCGAGGGCCAGCTCCTCGGGCGTCCGTCCCATCGCGGGTACGATCTCGGCAAAGGGATCGCCCATGGTGTCCACGGGGGTGAGGGTCCCGCGCTGCATCAGCTCGCGGAACATCTCCATCGTGAGCTGCGGGGGCGGGGTCGGCTGGGGCGGGTCGACCGAGCGACAGGAGGCGTTCAGGGCCCACGCGCCGACCACGGCGATCAGCCATGCGGTCGCGCTGGCCGCGCTGGGACGGGGTCGATGGAGGGCTCGCTGGGCGCGTCGCATGCCGAAGTTGGAGAGGCTGGGGACGGAGGTACTTAGACGCAAAGAGGAGACCCGAGTCCAGGTTCTCCGCACATTTGCCGACCGGGAGCGGTCAGCCCCTCCCTGACAACTTCCGAGCTGGTGTGGAAGTGAACGTCATGGCACCGAATGACCCTGTTGACGGTCTCCTAAGCGCTGACGTCCAGCTTCCTGCGCACCTGATCGGTGATCTCCAAGGCTCGCCGCTTGGGATCCTTGTTGGAGATCTTCTTCCAGACGCTGTCCAGTTTGCGGTCCTTCATGACCGCCGCCGCGGCGCGCCGTACGCGATCGACGGCCTTGTTGTAGAGCACCTGGCCCTCCGGCGAGTCCCGGTCGATCCCCTTGCGGGCCATCTCGCGCATCTCGCTGGTGCCGTTCAGCACCGCGTCGTACTTCATGACTCCCGGCCTGGCGAGGTGACGGGGGTCCGTCAGACCGCAGACGCTGTCGGCCTCATCCACGACCCACTCACTCGCCGGCGCCGCGGCCTGCACCACGGCGATGACCGGTCCGGAGTCCGTCAGGGACGCCGCCCCTCCGATATTTCCCGCGAGTGCCGTCGCGAGACAAATCCCTACCACTCGTGTCTTCATCCTGTCTGTTTCCTCTCTGCCAGCTGCCCTGCCCGACAACACACGGCACTCTGTACCTGTCTCGCCAGACGGTTGCAAGTATCCGTGCGACACCCCTCTGAAGTAACGAATTCCAGCCTTTCTAGCCTTTCTAGCCTCTCCATACCCCACGGTCCCTTGTTTACGAAGCCCGTACGGGAGGATCCCATGCGGTGCACATCCAGGACAGGGGTCGATCAGGGGCGAGGGAAGCCGTACACCGGCCGATGGCCTCCCAATGAAACGGCCGCGGCGAATCCCGAGGACTCGCCGCGGCACATCTGTAAAAACGGAAAGCGTGACGGAAGGGAACGCTGAAATCGCCCGCTCATCGCGAGGGGCTGCCCACCGATCCTGGTTCCGAGACGCGGTGCCCGATCAGTTCGCCACGGGCTCGCTGTTGACGGCCTTGGCCGACAGCTTGACCTTCCCGCGGTCGTCGACGTTGATCACGATGACCTCGATCTTGTTCCCGACGTCGACCACGTCCGTGACCTTGTCCACGAAGCCCTCGGCGAGCTCGGAGATGTGGCACAGACCCTCGACTCCGGGGAGGATCTCGATGAAAGCGCCGAAGTCACGCACGCTCTTCACCTCGCCGGTGTAGCGCGTCCCGATCTTGGGCGTCTCGCACATGGCTCGGATGGCCTCGGCGCAGGCCGTGACCTGAGGGCTGTCGGTGCCGAAGACCTGCACGTGCCCGTCGTCGTCCAGGATCGAGATCCGGACGCCGTACTGCTCCTGCATCCCCTTGATGTTCTTGCCACCGGGGCCGATCAGGAACCCGATCTTCTCGCCGGGGATCTTGACCGCCACGAAGCGCGGAGCGTACTCGGAGATGTCGGCGCTCGGCTGGGGGACGGCCTCCAGCATCTTGCGCAGGATGAAGCGCCGGCCATCGCAGGCCTGGGTGAGGGCGGTCTCGAGCAGCTGCCTGCTCACGCCCTTGATCTTGATGTCCATCTGCAGGGCCGTGATCCCCAGACCCGAACCGGCGACCTTGAAGTCCATGTCGCCGTTGTGGTCCTCGGAGCCCTGGATGTCCGACAGGATCGCTGTCTTATCACCCTCCTGAACGAGCCCCATGGCAATGCCCGCAACGGGCTGGGTGATGGGCACGCCAGCCAGCATCAAGGACAGGCAGCCGCCGCACACGCTCGCCATCGAGGAGGAGCCGTTGGACTCCATGATGTCCGACACGATGCGGATCGTGTAGGGGAAGACCTCCTTGGAGGGGAGCACCGCCATCAGCGAGCGCTCGGCCAGCATGCCGTGGCCAATCTCGCGCCGCCCCGGACCCATGAGGCGCCTGGTCTCGCCCACGCTGTAGGGCGGGAAGTTGTAGTGCAGGTAGAAGTTCTTGCGGTACTCCTTCTCGAGCCCATCGATGATCTGCTCGTCGTCGGGGGTTCCCAGGGTGGTGCTGACCAGGGCCTGGGTCTCGCCGCGCGTGAAGAGCACCGAGCCGTGCTGGCGCGGGATCAGGTTGGGGACGATGGTGATCTCGCGGACCTCGTCCGTTTTGCGCCCGTCGGTACGCTTGCCCTCCAGGATGCACTCGCGCTCCACGCTGCCCTTGAGGGCGCTGAACGCGCCCTTGACTGCCTTGCTGCGCTTGCCGAGCTCGATCTCGTCGGTGATCCCCTCGGTCAGGGCCGCCAAGCACTGGTCGCGAACGGTCTTGATGGCGGCATCCCGCTCATGCTTGCCGGTGGTGAAGATCACGGCCTTGACGTCGTCGTGGTAAACGGCGACGGCGTCAGCCAGCTGGGTGTCGCCCTGGGGCTTGGTCCACTCGAGCGCGGGCTTGTTCACCTGCGCGTTGAGCTCATCCACGAGGCTGACGATCTCGCCGATGATCTGCCCCGCCAGCTCGAGAGCATCAAGCATCTCTTCCTCGGTCAACTCGCTGGCCGAGGCCTCGACCATGGCGATGCCTTTGCCATGGCCTGCGACCACGAGGTTCAGGCGCGAGGAGTCCCTGAGGGCCTCGTCGGAAGGGAAAGGAACCAACTGACCGTCGATGTGTCCGATGCGGACCGCGCCGAGGGTCTCGTCAAAGGGCAGGCCGCTGATCCGGACGGCGGCGAAGGCGGCGATCATGGCCGCGATGTCATTGCTGTTCTCGCCGTCGTAGCAGAGGGCGGTGCACATCACCTGGGTCTCCTGCTTGAAACCGTCGGCAAACATCGGCCGGATGGACCGGTCGATCATGCGCATGGTCAGGATCTCCTTGGTGTTCGGACGACCCTCGCGCTTGAAGAAGCCGCCCGGGATCTTGCCCGCGGCCTCCGTTTTCTCGCGGTAGTCGACCTGCAGGGGGAAGAAGTCCAGCCCCTCCCGCATCCCGCCCGCTGTCGCCGCGGCGAAGCACATGCTGCCGTCCACGGCGCAGATTACGCTGCCGTTGGCCTGACGCGCCACGAGGCCCGTCTCCAGGGAGATCTTTCTCCCGCCGATCGTTCGTTCCACTCGTTTTCTCGTGTCTGTCATCACTATTTTTTTCCTCGTCTGTCTCTGACGGCCGCGCCTTTTCTCTTTTCTTGGCGACGCGGGCCTGGCACCGATCGGAGAGATGTCCCCGACCGGAAGTTTGTCGCCGGCACGCTGCACGACGACGGGTGGTCCCTGCCGGAATCGCCGGCGGGGCCTCCCCGCTCGCTCTCGCAGCCGGAGGATCCGGCTGGGGCTCGAGCGGGATTGGTTCTGTGGAGAGCGCGGGCTAGCGGCGCAGGCCGAGTCGGTCGACGAGCCCTTGGTAGCGTTCGGGGGACTTGCGCCGCAGGTATCGCAGCAGCCGGCTCCGGCGCCCGACCATTATCAGCAGGCCGCGCCGGGACGTGAAGTCCTTCTTGTGCACCTTCAGGTGCTCGGTCAGGTTCTTGATGTTCTCGGTCAGGACGGCGATCTGGACCTCGGGCGAGCCCGTGTCCCCATCCCCCGTGCAGAACTCCTTGATCAGTTCGGTCTTGCGTTCGGCTTCGATGGCCATGACGGTTGTCCTCTTCTCACGGCGTGGCTGGATGACTTGCCCGCATCCCAGGGTGGACCCCCGAGTTCCGGGTGCACCGGCGCCGCCTCGGAGGCGGCAAAGGACCGGTAGGGGGCGGTGCGTTCGGCCACCGCCCGGATCAGCGCCAGAGAGTGTAGTGGTCCCGGCCAGCGCCACAAGCCCCGGGCGAGAAACCGGGTTGCGATGACCTGAGAGGGGCCTCGCCGGGCAAGCGGGTCAGGGCCCCGGAGTGCGCGCGGGCATCATCTCGAGCAGATCCTCCGCCAGGCGCTCGCAGACCACATCGATCAGGGCCTGCTCCGTGGGGTGCGAGGAGCCCTCGAATCGCGTCCGCACGCGGCGCGTGATGCGCCCTCCCCAGAGCTTCTCGCCGTCGCGGACGTCGATCATCCAGGCGTCCATCACGACCGAGAGCACGCCGTGGGACACCCACAATGAGGTGTCCCAGGCCTGGACCTCCACGCGCAACACGCCGTCCTCGTCGAGTGCACCAGAGCGGTAGGAGGCCTCCACGACCTCGCGATCAACGTACTCCAGGGCCAGAGGGCTGTAGCGCCGCCGCACGAGGGCCTTCATGAAGCCCCGGCGCAGGCTGGCGGTCGGGACCGTGCCTAGCGTCTCGGCGCTGACGACCACCGGCGCGAGCACGATGTCCGCGGGCTGGACGCTCTCGAGCGCGCCGTGATGCAGGACCTCGATGTCCTCCCCAGGGTAGTCCGGGATGGTCTGGCATGCGGCGAAGACCGCCAGCATCGAAAGCGGAGCGAGGGCTCGGCAGGCTGAATGGACGCTCATCTCGGATCTCCCCTGGTGCGGTGTGGCGCCGACGCCACGCGACGCCGACACCGACAGTATAGGCAACTCCCATCCCGGAGAGAAACGTCACTCGCGACGGGCTCTCGTCAGGAAGACCGAAAGCCAGGACTCAGGGCAGGAGGAGCACGACCTCAGGGCCGTGGGCGAAGATTTCCTGCAAGCGGCCCACGTCGGACCACAGGAACGCGCCCAGATCCAGGCCCGGCCAGGCAAAGAGCGAGACCGAGAGGCTCACGAAGCCCTGCTCGAGTGGAGCGGGATCGCCCAGGAGCGCGAGGTCGGGCACATGGATCTCAATTGCCGCGCCCGCGGCATCGGGCGGGTCGAGGCGCCAGAGCACCCACCGGCGGCCGACCGAATCCCGGATCGTGGCCCGGTAGAGGCCGGACTGGCCCTGAGAGTCGGGCAGCACATTGCCGAACTCGATATCGAAGGCCTGTCCCCCGGTGTGGGCCGAGGGCGCCGTCACGATGGGCACGCCCACGGGGGTCAGGGTCACCGTGGGCAGGTCGGGCAGCCCGGAGAAGCGGGGCCGCAAGCCCGTGCGCGCCCCCCCCGCCTGCAGTTCAGCGTGCAGGAACAGGTCTCCGTCCAGCACGCCGCCCTGCACGAGCTGTCCGAGCTCGTCCTCGGCGTCATCGGCGATCCCGTCGGCGACGCCCGGGTAGGCGGCGCGCAGGAAGCTGGAGCCCGCGGGAATGGGGCTGTCGAAGGCCTGCCCCAGACCCACGACCACGGGGTTCGGCACGCCCGTGACGAGGGCCTCGACGCGCACCGACACGGCGGCCCCCACCAGGCCCGAGGCTGCCGAATCGAGCACCGGCAACAGGGGCAGACCGATGGGGCTCTGCTCGTCGGGGGTCGCACCGAAGATCGTGGGTTCGCTCAGGGTCGTGCCCTCCGTGCCCGAGGGCCCGGACATCAACTCCGGCCGCGGGAACGAGAGCAGGAAGGCCTTCAGGAACCCGCCTGGTGTCCAGTCGATGATGGTCCCAGCGGGGTCCACCGCGAAGAAGGTCAGGGCCCCGAGGGTCAGGGGAGCGACTGAATAGGGGCTGGTCGTGCAGACCGTCTGCCCCAGGAAGGGGTCGAAGACGCAGGCGTCTCCCTCCTGGACCGGTCCGCCCTCGGTGCCCGGCAGGGGATCGGTGACGGAGCGCGAGCGGCTGTCAGCGAAGCGGCTCTCGAAGTTCACCAGGTCCGTCGTGGACGAGAGGACGCCCGCGGTGACCGGAGTCAGGAGCAGCTGGGTGGGAGCCATCGGGACGTCGAGGCGATCTGTGGGCACACCCTGGAAGGTGAACAGGTCAAAGCCGGAGGCGTCGACGGTGACCAGGGTCTCGCCCGCGGTCGCGGCGTCCACGAGCGCCCGCCCGTCGGCGTCGGTGAACTCCATGTCCAGAGGAGCGGGATCCACCTTGCCCCCGATCTCCTCGTGAATGAAGACTTGCGCACCCGCGAGGGGAGTCCGCGTGCTGGCGTCGAAGACCGTCACGAGCACCTCCCCGCCGGGGAGCGCCGTGCCCGGTCCGCTCGCGCCGAACTGCGTGAACTCGAGCGCCGCCTCGTCGGCCGAGTTGAGGGCCCGATCGAAGATGCGCACCTCGAGCAGCGCCGGCAAGTCGGCCGCGCTGAGCTGCCCGATGGGAACGGAAGTCGCCACGAAGCGCCCGGCGGCGTCGCTCCCGGCCACCGCCGGCAGGACGCCGTTGGAGAAGCTCATCGAATCGGTCGTGACCGTGACCTCGACGCTGCGCAGCTCCTCGCTGGCCATCCCCACGACCGCCAAGTCGCGCAGGTCGGAGCTGTACTCGGAGAGCTGGCTGCCGTTGGAGCCGAGACCGACCAGGCTCGGCGGGACCGTGTCCAGGACCGCGTCCTGCACCCCTCCCGCTTGCGGGACGACGTCCAGGAGGCGCACCGGGCTGGCGGCATTCCCGCGCCGTACCTGAAAGGCGAAGGCCACGTCGCCATCGGCAAGCACCGCCTCGAGGGGTGCGCTGCTGATCAGCAAACCCAGCTCCTCGGCATCCAGGATGCGGGAGGTCGAGCCCTCCGCCAGGGGCGCCGTGCGCTCGAGAGCGATGGTCACAGTCGACTCATCGTCGGGATCGACGCCGAACAGGAAGATGCCCAACTCGTCGCCCGCGGCGGCTTGGGCGCCCAGCATCACCCCCACCTCGAGGGGCATCGTCCCGAGCAGGTTGTCGATCCCGATCGCGTCGAATGGGACGCTCAGGATCGAGGCCGAGATCGGCGACGGAAAATCGGCCAGGTCGAACTCGAAGGCCGTGGTGGGCAGGGCCTGCCCGGTGGCGCTGGTGATCGAGGTGCCGCCCACGGGAGAGAGTTCCACGCGCACGAGGGCCCCGGGCACTCCCAGGACCACGGGCACGCCGTCAGAGCCGACGCTCTGCCAGGTGTAGACCCGGGGCTCGACCACCGGCGTGCCGCCGAACTCGGTCAGCACCAGGACCGCCGGTTCGGGGTCCTCTACAGGATCCGCGCCGTCCACGGTCACCTGGAAGGAGCTGTCCGAGATCGTCGTCGGGTCCATCACGCGATCGAAGACCACCACGACCTCGGTCGTGGCGCTCTGGTCAACGCTGCTCGCCGGGGGCCAGGTCATGACGACTTGCGGATCGGTGGGCAGGTCCTGGGTGACGGCGAAGGTCCCAAGGATGCGGGTCGACGCCGCCAGCAGGCCCTGGCCCGTCAAGTCGTGCGGGGTGCCGGTGTCGGCCACGCGCACGGTGTAGGTCGTCCCCGCCAGGAGCGGCGGCGGGACGAGCAGCATGACCCGCCCGTCACCGATCAGCGCACTGCCCGCCAGGGGCAGGGGAATTCCCCCACCCAGGCCGTCGTCCTGGAGCAGCTCGAAGGCACCCTCGACCGAATCGGGCGCCATGGACTCCGAGAAGGTGATCACGACCGGGCTCGTGGGGCTGGCGTCCGCCGCCGGGAAGACCGCCATGACCGTCGGCGACGCGGGATCCAGCCACTCGCCGTCCTCGGGGAAGACGGCCGGGAGAGCCTGCCCCTCCCCGCCGGAGTCTCCGGCTCCTCCGGCGCCGCCGGTACAGTCCCCGCCGAAGACACAGGCGGGGTTGTCGCATCCGGAGAGGGCGCACAGGACTGACAGGACGCCCGCGCCCAGCAGCAGGGCGAGTGCGTCGATTCGCTTCGGGGTCGATTGCATGGGACCGATCGGGGATCAGGAACGGCGAGCGCCGGCAGGGTGCCTCCCGGGGCGGTCCCCGATGAGGCCTGAAGCTGTGAGGCAGGGCGTTCCAGGGCGACGAGACACACCCTCTGACCGTCCGCCAGCCTGGAATCTTCCCACCGAACCCAATAGTCCCCCGCCACGGGCCACGGTGGAAGTGGACAGGCCGAAAACTGTGACTCCCAAGGGTCTGGGAGCCTATTCCCCCGGGTTCGAGGCCGCGCGGCACGGCCTCGCACCCTCGCACGGGTCCAAAGCTACAATCACCCGCTCCACCGGGCTCCACCCACTCCAACCCGCCCCGGCTCTCGACACAGATGCGCCCCCACTACCCCCTGCTCCTGTCCCTCGCTGCCTGCGCCTGCGCGACTTCCCCGGCAGAGACCGCCCCAAACACCCCCGCCGCAAAGATCGCGGCCGCCCTCGAGGCCGGGGACTTCGCGGGCGCTCGCCAGGGGGTCACGGACCTGTGGCAGGCGGACGAGCGGCGAGCGGCGCGCGCCGCCCTGGCCGACGGCGACATGCGCGAGGCCTGGGAACACGCCCAGCGTTCGAGCGAGCTCGACCCCAGCGACGAGGGATCCCGGCAACTGGCGAGAGAGATCGGCGCCCTGCTCCTGGTCGATGTCATGGAAGAGGGCCGCGCGCTCCTGGTAGCCGGCGACCCCCACGGCGCGATGGCGGTGCTGGACGAGGGCCTTCAGCAGAACGAGCGGGCCCCGGGCCTGCGCTTCCTGCGCGGGGTCTGCGCCCTGCGCCTGGGGCTCGCCGCGGGAGACCCGTTCTTCTTCGCCGACGCGCGCTCCGAATTCCTGATCGCCGCCGAGAGCGGGCGTGTGCCGGCGGCCTGGTCCGGCGCGGGACGGGCGGCCTACCTGTCCTACTTCGACGGCTCAGACCCGGACCTCTTGGAGCAGGCCCTGGTCTGCGCGCGCCGCGGCCGTGAACAAACGCTCGCGGGAGATCCAAACGCCGAACTCCTCGAACCCTCTCCCCTGCGCTCGTGGGCGGAGATCACCTTCTTCGCCTACACCAGCGCCCGCCAGGCCGAGGCGGACCCACAGCGCATCGCCGAGCTCTTCGCCTGGACCCTCGACGCCCTCGAGAGTCTCGTGGGCGACGCCCCCGAAGACCCCTGGGCCTGGGACCAGATCGCCAGCCTCTACTCCTGGGAAGGTCGGGACGAGGAGGCTCGGGAACGCGCCCTGCGCGGCCTCGTCCTGTGCCCCGACTCCGTCGCCCTGCATGAGGCGCTGGTGCGCACGGGCCGCATGGTCGGCGGGTCCCGCGCGGTCGTCGCGGACTACAGGTCCATGATCGAGCGCCGGCCGGAGCTGTCCCTCGCTCACTGGTATTTCGCCGTCGAGTGCCTCGAGCAGGCGCTGGTAGGCATGGGAGCCGAGGACGGATCGGGGGCACCCCTCTTCGAGGAAGCCGAGCGGGCTTTCCGAAGCTGCCGCGAGCTGAACGAGACCCATGCCGAGGCCTGCCTGGGCCGCGAGGCCCTCTGCCGCTCCGGCGTGGGCTGGTGTCGCGCCAACGCCGGCGACCTCGAGGGCGCGCGCGCCGCTTTCCTGTCCATGGAGGACCTCTTCCCCGGTGGCCTGCAGTGGGGCTACCCGGGCAAGCTCTTTGATGGAATCGAGTCCCTGCGCCGCGTGGCGACCGCCTTCAAGCGCCGCGCCGAGGACCCCGATATTCCCGGCAACGAGGCAGTCCTGGCGGCGTCGCGCGCCGCCGAGATCTGCAGCACCCTGCACGAGATCCAACCCGAGAACCCCGACATTGCCAATGACTCAGGGTTCTTGAATCGCGACGCAGGAGTCGCCCTCGAGCTGCGCGCCGAGCAACTGCTGGCCCGCTGCACGGGTTTGACGGTCGGTGCCGAGCCCCTCGACGACACTCAGCGCGCCGCCCTGCGGGCCGAGGCCGAGGCCCAGCTCGCCCGCGCCCACGAACACATGGAGACCAGCTACCGCGCCTATGTGGACGCGGCGCGCCTGGCCCCCGGCGACGCGCGCGTCATCAACGACACGGGCCTGATCCTGGCCTACTACCTGCAGCGCGATGCGGATCGCGCGCGCGAGTACTTCGAGACCGCGATCGCCGTCGGGCAGGCGCGCATCGAATCGGGGATGGACGAGGGTCGCGACCTGACGAACCTGATCGAGGCGGTCGGTGACGCCCACCAGAACATCGGCGTGCTGCTCCTGACCCTCCATGGCGACGCCGCCGCCGCCACCGAGTGGTTCGAAGAGAGCATCGCCATCGGCCCGCCCTCGGTCACGCGCCCCGAGGTGACCCAGCGCTACCTTCCCGCCTGCCGCAAGGTGCAGGCCGGCGATCTGGACGTCGAACTGGTCGTACAGGCGGCCTACTGGAACGACCTGGACCCCGAACGAGTGCTGGAGAAACTGGACGCCGCACTGCGCCTGCGCGACGCACTTCGCTAGACATCACCACCGCCCCGAGCACTATTCGGGCTGGCCGCCCCCTCGACGCCGAGACGACATGATCCCGATCCTCGCCCTGCTCCTGACCGCCGCCGCGAGCGCCTCTCCCCGGGCGCCTCTCCCCCATCCTCGCGCCCTCGCGAGCGACGACGGACCGAGCGCCGAGGTCGTCGACCTCGTCGCCCGCGGCCGGACACTGATCCGTGACGGGCGGGCGCAGGAGGCCCAGGCCCTGCTCGACGAGGCCCTGGCCCTCGACGGCGAGCGGGCGCGCACCCGGGTCTGGGTCGTGCGCTGCTGGATCGCTCGCGAGCGCATCAACGACGCACTTGACGCCTGCGACGAGCTCAGCGGCGAAGGCGAGCGCGGCGCGCACATGGACTACCTCTTCGGCCTGGCCTTCCACGGGCGGGCGAAGGAGTACATCAGGCTCGGTTCGAACGGCCAGATGATCGAGATGAACTTCCGCGACTCGATGACCTACCTGGAATCGGCCACCCAGGCCGCGGGAGAGGCCTACCCCGACGCATTCGTGGCCCTGGCGGAGTCGGCCTGGTACGCGCAAGAGCTCGAGGTCGGTCGGGACGCCGCCGCGCGCGCCTTCGATCTGCGCCCGGACGGCGTCCTCGAGGCCTACATCCTCGGTCGCATCGCCCTCTCCCAGTTCTCGGCCGCCAACGGCGACGAGGCGCGCGCGGCGGAGGCGGAGGCGTGCTGGGAGACGGCCACGGACGCATTCCGACAGGCCATCGCGAGCGCCGGCGAACCGACCGAAGCGGCGCATCGCACGCAGCTCGCCAAGGCTCACCTGCAGCTGGCCTACGCGCACCAGTGGAAGGGCGCCACCGAAGCGATGCTGGTCGAGTACGCGGGTGCCCTGCGCTGGGACCCGGGCGTCGTCGCTCTCGCCAACCTGTGGTCCTCGGTCACTCCGGCGCAATTCACCACCTGCCTCACGGCGGGGCGCGCGGGTTACGTCCGCACCTGGGGCGCAGGCAACGGCGACGGCACACTGGTCTGGTGGCTGGCCTACGCGCGCCTGACCGACAAGGCCCACGCCGAGGCCGAGGCCCTCTTCGAGGAGGCGCTCGCCAAGTTGCCGACCTACCACGCCACCTGGTGGTACCTCGGCCTCGCGCGCTACCACCAGCAGGACTTCGACGGCGCGATCGAAGCCCTGGCCGAACTCCAGGTCCGCGACCCCCAGGCCGGGGGGCCGCTGGTAGCAGCCAACCGCGGACTCAACCTGTCGATCCTCGGCTTCCTCGTGGGACGCTGCGCCGACAAGCAGCGCAACGCCGAGGCCGGACGCCTGTGCGACCTCTACGTGGCGGCCGAGCCGACCAACGCCCTCTACTGGAGCTACGTAGGCCTGTTCTACCGCGACGCGGGCGACGCCCTGCGGCGCAGCACCAAAGCCGCCGACCGCACGCAGCGCGAGGCCTTCTGGGAGCGCGCCTGGGTCGGCTACTCGACGGCCCTCGAACTGAAACCCGAAGACCCCGCCTACCTCAACGACGGCGCGGTCATCCTGCATTACTGCCTCGGACGCGACCTGGACCTGGCCGCGAACATGTACGAGAGAGCCTTCGCGCGCGCCGAGGAGGAACTCGCCCGAGACGACCTCTCTGACGAGTTGCGCGACCTCTACCGCATCGCCAGGCGCGACAGCCGCAACAACCTGGTCGCGCTCAAGGCCGGCCGCGGCGGGGGCTGAGCCGAAGTCGCCCGCGCGCGCTGGCTCGGCCCGGGCTCAGTTGCGGTAGCCCTGCAGCGGCGCGGGGATGCGCCCACCGCGGCGTTGCAGAAGGGTG
>MPMD02028006.1_pt1 | contig 53606 bp, 38 predicted proteins | sample 1617291 | NCBI WGS metagenome assembly MPMD02 (sample SAMN05944810, study PRJNA350692) | marine metagenome | biome: marine; feature: ODZ; material: water; isolation source: 120 m water sample filtered on 30 um supor filter | place: Pacific Ocean | collected 2012-04-09 | depth 120m m | reverse complement strand
GTGATGACCCCGGTTTCCACATTAAGCGTCAGTGGCCACGGTAGCCAGCCACCGACAAGAGAGTACGTGTAGGGGGGCACACCACCCGAGGCGGATAATCCGCCCCACCAGTAAAACTGATTTTTTACTCCGACTTCAGGTACATAGGTCATTTCAATTGACAGCGGCTGAGGGACAGGTGTGACCTGCCAGGCCAGCGCGTAATCCCATTGAAATACAGCCTGCCCTGTGCCAGGTATTACCCGCAGAGCATAGTCTTTACCACCCTCCAGAAGCAGCCACAGATTTTCGGTATTTTCATTCGTGCTGGTCGAACTGCCGACCAGCACCCAGTTGCCTGGATCGGTAACATCGAACAGTTGCAGATCAAGATCGTACAGCGTTGCTGAGCCGATAAAATTATTGGCCGAACCGCCATTGACAGCAAGATTCCAGACCAGTGCGGCAGATAGCCGGGCAGGGGCTGAAGTGGGGGGGAAATAGTAGGTTGCCGTTGCATTGCTGCCTTGCATGCCGCCGAAGGCGGGATCATAGTCAAACCCTGTCGTGCCGATCAGCCCCGCGTTGCCGGCCTGGTCTTCGATACTGTTTTGTTCGCCAGCCGCAATGGCATGGTAGCTGTTATAAATGTTCAGTTGCCCGGCACCGAACCGTCGGTCCAGCCCGTTAACGGTCTGATCGGCAACGTCGGCACGATAGTCGGTGATATCGGCGCTGGTAGAATTACTGGTGGCCCGATCGGCGCCGGTCATTAACGCGGCTTTGATCACTTCCGCGCGTTCTGCGTTGTATATCGTATCCCCGTTACGGTTGGTTGTGAAAATGCTGAGCGGGTCAGTAGACCAGGCTGGATTGTCATGCGCGGCATCGATCAGTAATGCAGATGCCGAAGCAACACGCGGTGTTGCGCTGCTGGTGTTGATTTCGGGGGCCACAATTTCCGGTTTCGTTCTCCCGGATGTGTAGATGCCGCCGCCGGCTGCCGATCCTGCATCTGTCGGCCTGTGAGTCGTATTGACGGAGATGACGTTGTACCCACTGCTCAACAACGGATTGCTGGCGCTGCCGGTAAATCCGACTGTCTGCACCGTATCGTCTCTCTCAATGACCCAGTCCAGCCGGGTCAATATATCTGTGTTGGCTGCTGTTGTAGTGCCGTTGCCGATCCAGCTGTGATTACTGATCCGGCTCGAGGAATAGAGCGGTTGGGAAGCTTGTCCGCCCCCTTCGTTTGCCTGTAGAAATCCATTGCTAATCCAATCAAGCGCAAGATAGGCGGCAATGTTTGTAATACCGGGCGAGGTCGAAGTGAGGCCGCCGAAAAACTTCTTGCCGACACTAGTAGCATGACCGGAGTAAACGCCGGGTACCGCACCGGAAATATCTGTAACCGTCTTACCGCTAAATTCGGCATTACCTGGGTCCAGTATCCATGCCGTGTCGTTACCTACCCGGATGCTTGCTTCGCTCTGACTTACTGGAACCCCGTTTCCGTCAGGTATGCCAGTGCCCAGTTCTGACTCGAGCGCGGTGTAGCCAATATCAGCCTCGTAATCGGCATGGGCCGGCAAGATGCTGAATAAAAGTAGCGTAATAGCGAAACCGGGCTTTAAAAATTTCTGGCGGGGTTGATCCATGGTTAAACTAGCTTGGATATTATGGGCTTATTCTGATTGGCTAATTATATCAGTTAGCACAAGTGCTCACTAACTAGCAGTAGCAAGATTATGTTAACTGGTGGCATTGAACAGAATTTTTTTCTGTCCGGATTACGATCAACACGGCTAGTAAGTAAATGGTTCCGTCATCTGACCGTTCTGTTTTGCGACTGCGCCACTTTTCATCACAAAATCAATATTCCGAAGTGCTGAGATGTCTTTCAGGGGATCTCTGGTTACGGCAATGAGATCGGCCAGCTTGCCGGCCTCCAGTGTCCCTGTATCTGCATCGATACCAAACAAACTGGCCGTCGAGACTGTTGCTGCATGGATTGCATCCATTTCAGACATGCCAAATCTCACCATCAGTTCGAACTCTTTTGCATTAGTACCATGTTTAAAGGTACCGGCATCGGTACCAAATGCAATTTTCACCCCGGCAGCATACGCTCGTTCAAAGGCACGGTGCTTGTTACGCAACTTCACCGAGGGTGGATCGGGCAGGTTGAAAATAGGTGGGGGATAGCTGGCCGAGATTGTCGGCACCAGCCATACACCCTGTTTCTTCATCATCCTGATAGCTTCGTCATCGAGCAGAAAGCCATGTTCGATAGAATCGACGCCGGCGCGAATTGCATTCTTGATGGCAATTGCGGAATAGGCATGGGTTGTAGCTTTCATACCGAGGAGATGCGCGGTTTCGACGATGGCCTGAATTTCATCCCTGAACAGTTGCGGTTCCAGCGCCGTGTTTGAACCAAACCCGCCTGTTGAAGTGAACTTGATAAGATCGGCACCGAGCTTGAATTGATAGCGCACCGCTTTGCGGCACTCAATCGGTCCGTCACAGGTTCCATCCGCGAGGCGTGCACCGGGGTCGCCGGTATCCTTGATCGAGGTAGAATCTCCGTGGCCGCCGGTCGCGGCAAGTGCGGAACCGGATACCAGGATTTGTGGGCCGATCATTCGCCCTGCGTTAATCGCATCGCGTACGGCAAACACGGACTGATCATTGGAACCCACATCACGAACTGCGGTAAAGCCGGCCGCCAGGTTGCGGCGCGCATAAATTATTGCATTAACGGTTAATTGTGCTGCGGTGGGGGCATCCCGGTCGCCGCGTTGCACACGCCCACGCCCGCGTGAGGGTTGATGGGCCAGATGTACATGGGAGTCCATCAGACCGGGCAGTACAAACCTGTCGGACAGATCGATAACTTTGATCTCGGCTCCCGCCGGTGCGCCGACCGCATCTGCAGTTATGAAACCGGTGGCGATCCGGTCGATCCGGTCATTTTTTACCACGATAGTCATTTGCCTGCCGGGCTGCTTGCCAGGCACCGCAAGCAGAGTTCCGGCATGGATCAGGCAGTAATGATCCGGCATGACCCGGTACGAACTTTGCAGCCCCGTGGGCTGCGCCATAGCGGTCGTTGCAAATAGTATCGCCAGCGTAGCAACTGTGAATGCTTTCATTCTTCTTCTCCCGTGCCTGATACTGTTGATGCCGCATTTTCAGCACCTGCGTCAGGCATTGATTATGATGCCGACCCGGTAACAGTGCGGCTTCCGTAAGTCGCTACTTCGGATCGCATACGGTGACGCCGCGTTGCCATAACTGTATGGTGGTTGTCGTATCAATGTCACTTGCAGACGGCAAATGGCCGGGTATCTGCGCCGGTCTTTATTTGCTGTGGCGGGTTTATTCCGGGGGCGTAATTGCGGGTACGCTACCGGTCCAGTTGTCCGGGCCCAGGTTTAGCGATGATACGTCCATGACAAAAGTCGTCAGACCCGACATGAAGCCCCCCCCGGCACTGCGGGCGAACAGCATTTTTGTACCGTCCGGTGACAGTGACGGGAAGCCGTCAAAGCCTTCATTGAAGGTCAGTCGAACCGGGTCGCCACCGGCCAGGTCACCGAGAAACACTTCCCAATTATTGTTTTCGACGATACGTACGAATACATAATGTCGCCCGTCCGGTGCGGGGTAGGGCGCCCAGTTCATGTCACCATCAAAGGTGCGCTGGATAATTTCCTTGGTTTCGGCGTTAACCGTCGATACAGTCATGGGCGTCGGCCTTGCGCCGGCCTCGACATCGCTGCGCTTCCACGCCCGAGTCAGGATGGTTGCGCTGTCGGGCAGGTAGAATGGTGCGCCTTCCTGCCAGTTCTCGGTAAAGGTGATTTGCTCTTCATCACTGCCGTCCGGGCGCATGCGCCACAGGTCCATCTCGCCTTCGATCTGTCGTCCGAATACGATCCACTTGCCGTCGGGTGACACCGAGACTTCCGCCTCGTAGTACTCGTTGTCAGTGAGTCGCTCCACGTTCGAGCCGTCAAGATCGGCGATATACAACTCAGCACCTTGCGGATAATTCTTGGAATCAGACCAGCTACCGATCGGCATATCCATGTTGTCGCGTGTTGACGTATACACCAGCCGATTGTTTTCCGGGAAGAAGAAGGAACAGGCATCCTGACCGTGATCATTAATGCGCGTAATCTCTTCACCCGTATCGGTGAAGGTGTAAGTCAGAGAGCCGGAATCCCGGCCTTCGGCCTTAAGTGCATCCGGATCCTGTGTCTGTGCGATGACGTGCAGGCTGTCGGGCGCATAGTAGGCTTCAGCATTGCTCGGTACGTTTGGAATCACGCGTATGGGTAATTCCTGACTGACTTGCGGCGTTTCCTGTGCGGCGGCCGGTGGTTCTGCTGTGCTGTCGGCGGTGAGTGATAGTGCTTCACCGCTGCAACCGGCAATGATCAGCGCCAGTGATGTAAAAAGTATGGTCGAAAATGGAAAGTGTGCTCGTGATGTGAAAATGGGGAGCATATTAATTTCCTCTCAGTTCGAGTTTTTCTTGTAGCTGAAATTATTCAGCGGTGAAATCGGTAACCAAAATGGGTGTGTCCGGCATCCTGGTTTCCGGAATGCCCTTGTAATCATCCGGGCCGAGGTCGAATGATGACATGTCCATGATGTAAGTAGAAAGATTGTCGCGTCCTGTTGCGCTGCGGGCAAACAGCATTTTTGTGCCGTCCTTTGATAGCGAAGGCAGTCCGTCGAAGCCTGGGCTATAGGTTAAACGCAGCGGTTCGCCGCCGGCCAGATCACCCAGGTAAACTTCCCAGTTATTGCCCGGGGCGACCCTGACAAAAACATAGTGGCGACCATCGGATGCCGGGTAGGGGGCCCAGTTCATGGCGCCGTCAAAAGTTCTCTGCTTCAACTCGGTGCCATCGTGCTTGATCGTGAATACGGTCATCGGGGTAGGATAGACCTTGCCGTATTCGCTGCTGCGCCAGGCACGGAACAGGATCGTCTCGTTGTCCGGTAGATAGAACGGTGCGCCGGGTTGCCAGTCTTCGGTAAAGGTGATTTGTTGCTCGTCGCTGCCATCAGGACGCATGCGCCACAGGTTCAGATTGCCGTCGATCTGGCGGCCGAATACGATCCATTCGCCGTTCGGTGAGATCGATACCTCGGCTTCGTAGTATTCATTGTTTGTGAGCCGGACAATGTCGTTCCCTTCAAGATCGGAGGTGTACAGTTCGGCACCCTGAGGGTATTCGTCCTGGCTACCCCAGTCTCCCAGCGGCATGTCCATGCGATCTTTTGTGGATGTCCAGACGATACGCTTCTGATCAGGAAAAAAGTACGAACAGGCATCCTGACCGTGATCATTGATTCTTCGGGATACTTTTCCGTCATCGGTGAAAATGTAAGTCAGTGCTCCACCAATGCGCTTGCCTGCAGGGCTTTGAGCCTTCGGATCCTGCGTTTGTGCAATCAGGTGATAGTCATCCGGCGCATAGTAGGCTTCGGCTGCAGTAGGAATATTCGGGATAATGCGTACGGGCAGTTCTTTGCTTTTATCGATTGGCACCGTTTCGTTGCTGGGTCTTGAATGCCCTCCGGACCAGCTGATGCCGGTAAAGAAAAGTGCGGTGAAAAAAATGCAGGCAATTTTTATTGTATGGATCTTGCTCATGGAAAAAAGTTCCTCAGGATTGCTGTTTTCATGCGTGTCGCAGCTATTAACTATTGACCGTAGATAGACCCTAATAATAGCAATGAAGCAGAATGCCGACCATCATGACGAATCGATATATCTTTGCTTTATAAAGGATCTATGATTCAGGCTGTTTTTTAGCGATCTGTGAACGGGACGGCTTTTTCGGTGACCGGGGGGATCCAGCCGGGGAAATGATCGGCAATATGGCGATTACGCCCGCCGTAAAATAGCGTGGATTTTGCCGTACCGCCGCGCCAGATGTCGTAGCGCGGCTCGGCATATTCATTGAAAAACGCAGCCAGTTGTTCGGCCAGATCCTGCGCGATCAGTTCAAATTCAGGATTGTTGATCAGATTCTGTGTTTCGCCAGGATCCCTGGTGAGGTCGTACAGTTCATTAGGGGATGCCAGAAAACGTTCCGTATATTTCCAGTCGCGAGTCTGGATCACACGAGTGTCTATGTACTCGAAAAAGACGGTGTCCTCCCAGTCGATACGTTTGCCGCGCAGTGCGGGGGCAAAACTTCGTCCGGGAGTATTGGCAATTTGAAGCTCACCGAGACCCAGGTAATCCAGCAGGGTGGGGAACAGATCGAACTCATCAATCAGTAACGCGTTGGTTTGTCCGGCCGGCACCCTGCCCGGATGGCGGAAAATAAGCGGAATCTGCATGTTTGCCCGGTAGGCCGGTGCGGGTGCCCCCCATGAGCTATTGCCCCACAGACCAAGCTGGCCATAAGCTGAACCCTGATCGGACATGAACACGACCAGTGTGTTATCGGCCAGGCCGCTTTGTTCCAGTGCCTCGAGCACCACGCCTATGCCGTCATCTACCATGGTCATTTCTGCAGCAATCTTATTCATTGACCGCTGGTTATTCAGCGCATCAATTGCCGCCCAAGGCAAGGGAAGAGTACTGCCGGTGCCATTCCTTTTCATGCGTATTGCCATGGCCCATGTCCGCAAATATGAGTGCACCGGAAACTGTGGCATCACCGGAGGGTTATTTGCGTAGTAGTCCGCATGTCGGTTGGTCGCCGGTTCGTTGACCGTCGGCGGCAAAATATACGGACCATTGTAGGACAGCATCAGGAAAAACGGCTGATTCGTGGTTTGTTGTGTAATGAAATCTACCGATCTCTGCGTCCAGTAGTCGGTGATGTGCATATCCAGATCGGCTACGTTCAGGGTCTTGCCATTGTCCGTTACTTCGACATCAACAAAGCTTACGGTGTGGCCGGCGCGAAAGGTCGTCCAGAATTCAAATCCCAGTTGCGCCCGGGTATGATCACCGAGATGGTACTTGCCGACCATTCCGGTGCGGTATCCGGCATCGGCCAGGGTTTGCGGCAGGTTACGAAATTCTTCGATCGCCGACCAGTTCTCTACCTTGAAACGACCGGGCAGACCGTTGTGAACGCCGGTTTGCGACGGCAGCAAACCGGTTAGTAACGTGGCCCGGGTCGGTGAGCATACGCCACTGGTTGCGTAGGCCTGTTCGAACAACAGGCCTTCGGTGGCGAGCCGATCAATATTCGGAGTCAGAATGTCACGATTACCATAAGCACCGAGGAGCCCCGGACTCTGATTGTCGGTGATGATCAGTAGTACATTCGGTCGGGTTGCGCTCCAGGCTGTCAGGTGCAGCAGAGCGGTTATCAAGGCCAGCCATTGATGAATTTTCATGCTCAATCCTCCCCCCCGGCAGCCTGTGAATACTACCTTAATGGGGCGCTGGTTACCTGACGGCGCAGGGGAGATGCCGGCCGACAGGCGGGAGAACAAAGCATTCTCCCGCCCTTCGGTTATGAGCTATGGTTTGTTGCCGCGCTGTGGGCGAGCGCCCCATTTTCTATAGGCGGCTTTTTGCACATCGTCCATCGACGGTTTGACGCCATCTATCCAGACTTGCTCGATCGTCGTGCCCGGTTCCAGCAGGTCACCGTTGGTCAGCACGAAACTTGCACTCTTGTTCACTGCGATGGAGCCCAGCACATGATCCAGCCCAAGCATCCGGGCCGGATACAGGGTTATGGATCGGTAAGCAGCTTCTTTGTCCAGCCCATGGGCTGCAGCAATGCCGGCAAATAATGTCAGGTGGCGTGCATTCGATGACCCGCCGGTGCGGGTGCCGCTGGCGATCGCAAAGGGTATCCCGGCAGCCTCCAGTTTTGCAGGGAGCGTGTATAAAGTATCGTACGGGTCATCCGCACGGGGCGGGTCGCCGGCAATACCGGGCAGTACGACCGGTACCCGGTGACGGGCCAGCAGATCCGTGACCAGGTAGGCATCCTTTGCGCCCATGATCACAAGCCGTAATTCTTGTGATGCGGCCCACGCAATCGCAGCTTCGATGGCATGTTTGTCCGATGCCGATACCCATAAAGGTCTTGCGCCCGAAATCACCGGTTGCAAAGCGTCGAGCTGCGGATCGTATGCCACGGGCGGGCCGGACCCCTGCATTTCAGTGACGGCCATGTGGTAGGCCCTGGCTGCATCCATCAGCGCATCCAGTTCTTTTATGAGTTCGTCGGATTCTTTTTTGCGGTCGGCCAGGGACTTGGGTCCGCCCATAAATACAGCGTAGCGTGCCGGGATTACATCCGGCCAGCGTACCACCAGGGACTGGTTACGCACCGCGGCCATTTCTTCCCAGGTCCAGCCATCAGTGCGTAGTACGGCACTGGTGCCGGCAGCCATGCCACCACGGGGGACGACCACTGCATGTGTGATTCCACCGGATCGCGCCACCGGGAAGTGCTCACTGGCCGCGTTGACGGCCAGTGATACGTCGGCATCGGCATTTACATCACCGGTTTCAGCTATGTCGACCGAACCGGCCACGCTGTCAATTTCGCTAATGCCCAGCACGGTGTTGGTGTGAATAATCCCCGGCCATAAATGTTTGCCACTTGCATCGATGCGTTCAGCCCCGGTTGGTAAAGGCGTATCGGCGCTACCGACCGTTGTGATTCGGCCTTGCGAAAAGATAACGACACCATTGTCAATGGTTCTGCCTTCCATCGTGTGTACGGTGGCGCCGACAATCGCAGCAGGCTGTGTTGGCGCATAAGGTGAGAACTGATAATTGGCTTGCAGTGCCGGTGGGTTGATCAGGCTCTCGGTTTCGTCGGATTTGTTTTCATCAGTGGCCGATACAGGCTCACCTTTGACATCGGCAATCAGTATCTTGCGCGCGATTGTCACCTGCTCGCGATGCGCGAGATCGGTAGCCCGGCTGAATCGAACCTGGCCGTCTACAAAGGTTGTCTCGGCGATAGTGAACACGCTCAGCGGATCGCCACTCCAGATCACAATGTCAGCATCCTTGCCGGTGGCCAGGGAGCCGACACGGTCTTCTATATGCAACTGGCGAGCAGGGTTGATAGTAACCATGGCCAGGGCATTTTCGGGATTTAATCCGCCGTAGCGTTGCATTTTGGCGGCTTCGTAATTCAGGCGGCGGGCCAGGTTGTTGTCATCCGAGTTCAGGCTGGTCAGTACTCCGCGTTGTTCCATCATCGCCGCGTTATAGGCGATCGCGTCGTAGGCCTCCATCTTGTAACTCCACCAGTCTGAAAAGGTAGAGCCACTGGCACCATGTGCAGCCATTTCATCGGCAACCTTATAACCTTCCAGTACATGTTGAAAGGTATCAACCTTGAAACCGATCTCGTCAGCGACCCGCATCAGCATCAGGATTTCATCTGCGCGGTACGCGTGGGTATGCACGAAACGGGTGCCATCCAGAACCTCTACCAGGGCTTCGAGTTGCAGGTCACGCCGTGGCGGTGCTTCGCGGCGCTGCTGACGCCCGGGTAGAGAGTTATAACGCTGCCATGTGTCACGATAGCGGTCTGCCCGCTCAAAACTTGAGCGGATCAGTGCCGCCACACCCATGCGGGTGGCCGGATAGCGCGCATCCCGGTTGCGGCCGAACCCGGAACCGGCAAATGCGGACCGCTTGACGTTCTCGCCGAGCGCAAACTTGATGGTGGGTGGTGCGTCGGTAAATACCAGTTGATCCGGTGTTTCAGCCCCCCAGCGCAGTTTGATGATGATGTTCTGGCCGCCAATAGTATTGGCTGAACCGTGCAGTACATGAATAGTGGTGACGCCGCCGGCCAGTTGTTTGTAAATATCCGGAGACCGCGGGTCGAGGATGTCGCGTACCCGTACCTCAGCACTGACGCTGTAAACACCTTCATTGATGTTGAAGTCTTCCGTCGCACTGTGACTGTGTGCGTCAATGATGCCTGGCGTAACGTGCTTGCCGGTTGCATCGATTATCACCGCTCCACGCGGTGCTTTCAGTTCAGTTCCGATCCCGGCAATCCTGCCAGCTTCGATGAGTAGATCGGTATTCTCCAGGATACCGTCATTTTCCAGTGTCCAGACCGTGGCGTTGCGTATCAGTACGGGTTCGGGTGCTGCTTTAGGCATCGGGTAAGAAGTCAACTGCAGCGCTTGAGATATATCCATGTCGCTGTAGGCCGGCGGCATCGCGAAGAGGATTAGGCAAATGCCTAGCAGTGCATGAATTTTACCCGGTCGGTTATTCTTTCGGGGCTTGTTGTTCATAGTTCGTCCCCCTCCGGGCCGGTAATCCTGCGCCCTTCTATGCTCATCGTGGCCGAACCACGCGGTGATTCCATAATGGTTTCGCCGGCAAGTTTTTCCCCGGTTATGACGACGGTTATGTCGATTTCGCCGCGGGGTGTTTCACTGACGACTGTCAGTGCATTGCCGCTTAGCTTTACACTCCTGAATTTCCGTTTGCCGCTACGGCTGCTTTCACTGAAGCCGCGATAATTATCTTTGCTGCCGGTGATCTCCCAGGTTGATTCTGAACTGCGGCCCATGACTTCGGCGCGAATCTCCCAGCTGCCGCGTGGATCGACAACTGCATTCGGGTCGCCCACAGTATCTTCTGCCTCAATTTCCTCGTGATAACCGTCCACGAACAAATGCTGCAGGGCAGGTTTGTCTGTAAACAGTTCGCCTGCGACGATTAATAAATTGGCCTGTTTGCCCGGTTCAATTGTACCCAGCATGCGCTGCAGGCCGAGTAGTCTGGCCGGGATGGTCGTGATTGCTGCAAGTGCCTGTTCCTGACTGAGGCCGGCTTCAACTACTGCTGCAAGGTTGCCGGAAAAATCCCGGGTACTTTTCATCCCGGCGGTTACAAAAGCAAATTCAATATTCGCAGCAACGAGTGCCGCCGGCAAACCAGGTGCGCGTACCACTGCCTGCAACTCCTGCAAGCTCGTTTCGTATACATCATCTGCATTATCCAGTGGCGGTTCTTCCGGCAGTTCCAGCGGCATCAGGATTGGCATGTCAGCGGCCCGCAAATCATCCGGATGGTGGGCAAGTCCTTTTGCAACAGTCATAGCGCGCAGCCCGAATTCAGTTGCAAATGAGCTGAAACGTCCCGGGTCAAGACCTGCCCGTGATACGAATACCACCGGACGTTCACCGCGCAGAATTTCCAGCAAAGGCGCGTCTGAGGTTCGGTATTCAGGATGGTTCATGCCCTTCGGATTTGCTCGATAGCGTTCGGTCCAGAGCATTTGGCGCTGAGCATCCAGCAAGGTCTGGCGCACTGCAGCCACTGCGCCGATGTGTGACGATGGATATTGTCGTGCCATGAAACTGGATGTTTCGAGTGCGATAACCTGGCTTAATCGATCCGCCAGTATTAATTTATTTGCAGGAGCTTCGCGCAACAGGATGGCCGCAGACTCGCCACGGAAAACACCTTTTGTCGGCAGAACGTGGGCTACTGCAAAGCCAAGCTCGCGATGGCGTTTCAGGCTGGAATGGCTGACATCGAGTTGATCCACGACCGCCTGTTCAGGATGTACTGGCTTAAGCTCATGTGGCGAGCCCAGTTGTGGCTCGCTGTTTTGTCCATTCGGGCGCCCGGTCGCTCCGCGGGTCGCTTCGGTTTCCAGGCCAACCGAAGCGGCTGCATCAATAAAGGCGGGGTAAACAGTCCAGTTGTCTTCGCCGGCAATGATTGTTGCATCGGGCGGTGGCTTGATATCGGCACCTACAGCTTCAATCAGTCCATTACGCAGTACCACTGTGCCGCTGTCGATAACCTGCCCGGGTGCCGGGACGATACGCACTTCGGTGATGGCGAAGATGCGAGGTGCTTCTGCATGAGCGCCGGTAAACACCGTAAATAGCACCAGTGCCAGCAGGTCACGCAGTGACGAACGAAAATTGAAAAGTTGCGGAATCTGTTTCAAGGTTCGTGCTCCTTTGATTTTCTTGTTTGCTACAGCTCGGCTAAATAACCTGGTGCCAATCCTAGCGGTATTTGTGGCAGGATGCCTACTCTGGAACGTATCTCTACGGGGCAGGTCGGCAGTAGTCCGGCCAGGGGCTGTTCCGAGGTTGCAGAAAACAGTACATTGCCTGACGAGTCACGACAATGGGCCGGGTGATAATAGGAGGATTTATCCATGCGTAAGCTATTTGCCATCATTATTCTGAGTGTCGGTATCCCCGTAGTCTATGCTCAGTTTGCCCCGTCACCACTCAGCCCGATGGGCAAGAAAATTCAACAGGCTGTCGATAGTGATATTCGCACCGCGACTGAAAAAGAACGCGATGCAAACCGCAAACCACGGCAGACACTTGAGTTTCTCGGCTTGCAGGAAGACATGCGGGTGGTGGAACTGGTGCCGGGCCGTGGCTGGTACACCAAGATCATTGCCCCGGTTGTAGCTGATAAAGGCCAGTACTACCTGGCAATTGCCTCCCGGATTGGCCCCATGCTTGAAAAACACGCTGCGCTTTCCAGGGTTGAGGTTCTGCCGCTGGATGTGAAGCTTTTACCGCAGGATATCATCGGGCAATTTGATCTCACTGAGTTTACTCTCGGTATCGACGATGCTGACCTGGTTCTGACTTTCAGGAATCTGCACAACTTCCTGCCACAGGCTCGCGGTTACATTAATACAGCCGCTTTTGAGGCGTTAAAACCAGGTGGTTTGTACGGTGTAGTGGATCACACGCGTCGGCATAATGCACCTGACACGGCTGAGAACTGGCGTCGGATGGATCCGGTATTGGCAATCCGGGAAATTCAGGCAGCCGGCTTTGAGTTGGTGGATTTCAGCGACCTGCACTATCGACCGGACGATGAACTCCGCTATGAAGTGGGGCGCAAAACAGTTGCCGGTAATACGGACCGGTTTACATTATTGTTCAGGAAGCCGGAGAAGAATTAACGGAGAATTTTGCGGCACTCAACCGGTCATTGGCGACGGTTGATACCGCTAACATTCGTCCGGCCTTACCAGGAGTAATGACTTGAATTTTCGTGATCTGGTCGGTGAGCTTGAATCGCGTGGCGATCTGATCAGGATTCGCAAAACAGTGAATCCTGAGTATGAATTGCCGGCGCTGCTGGCGCAGGCGGAGGTACGTGATAAAGCGTGCTGGTTCGAGCATGTTGCCGGGTCTGAATTTCCCGCTGTTGGCAGTGTGTTGACCTCGGTGCAGCGGTGGGCACTGGGACTGGGGTTGTCAACCGATCGCTTTGCCGCGCCCAATTCTCTTCAGCAATATATCGCCGAGGCCGTTGCTGCACCGGTGGAAGCCAGGATTGCAACAACAGCTCCGGTTTGTGATGTTGTCATCACCGGTAACGATGTCGATACAGCCTCGTTGCCGGCACCCTTGTTCTTCAGTGGTGATACGCACCGGTTCGTCTCTGCCGGTATCGGCTTTGCACAGGATCCGGAGACCGGTACGCAGAATGCCGGTTTTTACCGCTTGCCGATTCTGGACCGGCGGCTGGTTTCCGTGAGTAGCGGGCCGACCAGCGATCTGCGCAGAATTTATAATCTGCATCGGGAGCGTGGTACGAAGCTGCAGATGGCTGTGGCTGTTGGTGTTACGCCCTCTTTGCAGATTGCCGCGGCAGCAGATATTCCGGCAGGTATTGCGGATATTGATGTGGCTGGGGCACTGCAACGTGCGCCGATTGCATTGGTTAAATGCCAGACCAGCGACATCATGGTGCCGGCCGATGCGGAGGTTGTGATCGAGGTGACGGTTGATCCCGAGACCTGGGTGGATAACACGATGGGTGAGTATGGCGATCAATATGGCCAGACCACATCACCGGTTGCGACCATCGATGCTATCACTCATCGCCGTGATGCCCGGTTTCATGTGATCATGGCCGGTATGGGGCGGGAGCATAACCAACTCGGCAGCCTGATGGCTTACCGGTTGCGTACTACGATCCTCGAGCGATTGCACGCCAGGCATCCGAACGTACGGGATGTTTTTGCCGACATGACCCCGCGACGCATGGGGATGCGCGGACAGGTTGCCGTATCGGTCGATAAAACGTCTGATGATCAGCCGGATGCGATCATCAATGATGTATTCGCAATGCAGATTGGCAGATTCCCGATGTCGATGTTGATGCAACGGGTAGTTGTCGTCGATACTGATGTCGATATCCGCGATCATCAGGATGTTGAATGGGCGATCGCAAGTCGAACGATTCATATCAGTCAATTTTCTGCCCACGAGGATCAGACGGGGCGGGGGGCTTCCGTGATACGGTTTGGTTTTGATGCGACGGCGCCGCTGGCGCAGCGAACCGCCATGCGGCGACCGGACATACCATCAGCAGAGCAATACAACCTCGATAATTATCTTCAGGATTGAGTGCTGTTCTTACATCTTGCCTGTATTAATCACGATGATTAAAAAAATCCGGACTTTTAGTTGGTAGTTTCCAGGTGATAAGGCCTTAGCGTTTTTTCCTGATTGTATTGTTCTCCTTGAGTTCCAACGCCTTTTCTCGCATTTTACTGAGATCTTCAGCCAGAGTTAGCAAACTCTCAATCGAATGATCCAGATTCTGGGTGAATCTTGCCGCCATTTGACTCTGCCGTTTGCGCAGAATATCCATGGTCTTGATTCCGTTGCTTGTTAACTGAATGAGTGGCGCCCGACGATGGTTGGGATTAGGTATGGATTCCACCAGTTTCTGATCGCGCAAGCGGTTTACGCTAAGTTGTACGCTCTGGCGTGTAAGTCCCAGGCGCCTGGAAATATTGGCTACTGTCATCGCTTCATCGCGGATTACTGCCATGGCCTGCCAGCAACCCACTGTTATGTTCAGATCCCGGGTCGCCTGATCCCCGGCGGACAGCAATGCGCCGCGAAAGCGAAAGACCTCCGATACCAGCAATTGGAAGGCGGTGTCGAAATCCATATCAGTACCCCATTCCATCTTCAGGTTTGTTGATTTGTCATTCATTGTTATTAACTGACATGTACACTTTATTGAGTGGCTCTTTAATAAAGAATCAGATGAGTGTGAATGAGATAATGCCGCAAAGTATAGCAGGGTGCACGTGGCGCCTTGGTTATGATGTGCATTTTGTGGTTATATGATGTGTGCTTTTTAGTTATAAGGTCTACCTGAATTTTTTTCGGGCGCGCTTTTTTCTTGATTTTTCCGCCCGTGCCAGCGATCACAGTGTCTGCTAATCTCCACTACGTCCTGCAGGCGGATGTGCTGAATTGATTTCCACCATCGTCGGTCAGGTTGTTGACAATATTTCCAGGCTGATGATCCATGTTGATCAGGTTCTTGTGTCAGTTGCTGCTACCAGTAATCATTCCTGGTAATTATAAGGGGGAGCTTTGTGCCTTTAATCGATCCACTGCCTGCGGACACTAATGAAGAGGTTCGCGAACTGGCAAAGTTTTTTAATGAAACGCTGGGATTTTGCCCGAATAGTGTTCTGACGATGCAATTACGACCTGCGATCGCGAAATCATTTATTAGTCTCAATACATCAGTGATGGAAAATAACGGCCGCGTGACGAGTGCGTTAAAGCGCTTGATCGGCTATGTAGCCAGCCGGGTTGCAGGTTGTAACTACTGCCAGGCGCATACTATTCGCGCCGCTGAACGCTATGGAGCAGAACGTGAACAGCTGGAACATATCTGGGAATATCAAACCCATTCTGCATTCAGCGACGCTGAGCGAGTCGCGCTGGATTTTGCTGTGGCGGCGTCGACCATTCCCAACGGTGTGGACAGCAGTATTTCTGATCGACTCCATGAGCATTGGGATGAAGGTGAAATCGTCGAGATTCTGGGTGTGATTGGATTATTTGGCTTTCTGAATCGCTGGAATGACAGTATGGCAACTGCTTTGGAGCAACCTGCCGCTGAATCGGCGCAGCAGTGGTTGAGTGATTTTGGCTGGAGTCGCGGTAAGCACAGCCAATAAACCTGCTATAGCTGAGTTTCCTGTGCGCAGCGTAATGGCTGACGTTTGCCGTAGGTCAGTGAGCGCCATACCCATTCAAAGGGCCCAAAACGATAGTGGGTCAGCCACCAGTTACTGAATGCAATCTGTACCAGCCAGATTCCGGCGACGACAAGATACAGGTAGTAACCGGTGAATTGTCCATACAGCCCAAGGCCTACCGTATAGAAAATCAGTCCGCATAAAATTGACTGGCCAAGATAGTTCGATAACGCCATCCGGCCAACAGCGGCAATTCGTGTCATCAGCCAATTACCCGGCAGCGCCCGGCAAAATAAAAGAATTGTGCCGAGGTGCCCAAGACCTACCGCTATCCGTCGTACATCGTAATGAATCAGGTTGCGCATTTTCAGAACTGCGTCAAAATTCGCGGCGATCATGGCGCTGCTTTCCCAGGCGGCCACCGGTAAGCCGATGCCGTACCCCAGTGCCGCCAGCAACACGTAGGTGTTGGGCGGTGCCTGCAGAGTAAGTACCCCGGAGCGAAACAGTGCCATGCCCAGCAGCATCGCACCCAGTGAATCCAGAAATAATGATTTGATGCCGACGAAGATTATTAATATCAGGCTGACTTGCATTCGTGAGATAACAAACTCACCCAGTGCTCCACTGCCGGTAATTCGAATTGATTCCTGAACTTTTGGGTCTGCAAGGTCAGGGTGTGCGCGTTTCTCTTTTACTTCCCATGCGGCCATGCGTGCGGCTGTGGCTTCATCTGATTTTTCTGCGGCAGCCGGGTCAGCCTGCCACGCAATGTATTCCTGTTGTAGCGGGATGGATTGTTGCCAGTCAATGGTTCGTATTGTCGCCGGAATTGTGAATACGATAACCGCGAGCAACAGTAGTGCGCGCGTGCTCAGTTGCCGCAGGGGGTATAACAACAGTCCGCACAATCCGTAGATGAATAAAATATCCGCTACCCACAACAGTGCAAATGCATCAAACAGGCCGAATGCCATCAACAGGAAGATACGGCGATAATAGATTTTTCCAATGGATGCATCAGGGGCGGCTGCCTGTAGACGACTGACCATGAGTAACATACCGGCGCCGAACAGCATCGAGAATAAAGCCCTTTGGCTGCCCTCGAATAACGTATGTACGATGGCCCAGGTTTGCAGCGGAGCGCCACCCCAGTCGGCGACTATCGACGGGTTGTCATAGATTTCCTGTGGGCCGGAAAACGACCAGATGTTCATGATCAGGATGCCGAGTACGGCAAAACCGCGAATGGTGTCCAGCGCCTGGACACGTTCTGCTGTGCTGACGGGAGCAGTTACCTGTTTCATGTGTTCGTGTTTGCGTATGTATCGACGTATGAATTGCGGTCAGTATATAGACAGATCGACAGGATTTTCGCTTTTCCGGGATTGGTGTCAGCGACTACTTTCATTATATTCACTTCATGGGCAGCGATGAACCTGATGGTTTGCAACTGGCGGCTGTCGTTAGGTCGCTGTAGGGTGATTGTCTTTGTTTCAAACGCTATTGGCATGAAGCATTCATTTTCACAATCGTTTGGTATTTATTTTGCGCTGCGGGTGGGAATGCCGGTTTGTGCGCCGGTTGCCTCGCCCACTATATGATCCGCAATCCCTCAGGCGCTGGTGTTGATCCGGCCGCACCGCTATGGTCATGATGAATGTGCGAAGGAGGGGGATATCGTCAGTGCTGGTACAACAAGATAATCCTTGGAGTCTAATACCATGAGTATTATTCGCCTGCTGCACGTCGCCACCGTTTGTTTTACCACGCTGCTGTTCGCGGCGACCGGCTGGGCCCAGGCCGATGCAAAAACCGATGCCATCTCAACTGCCAGCCCTGCAGCCCCGGCATCCGATTTATCCGTCCGCCAGCGCGCGCAGCCGAGCATGGACCAGGACCGGGCAGAGACTGTGCCAGTCGCCGTTAAGACTGCAACCGAACTGGGGATTATGCAAGGCAGACCGGTTTCGCTGGATAATCGGGTCACGCTCTCGAACTGGATGACGGCGCCGTATAACCGCTGGTCTTTGCAGCACATACCGCAGATTTTGCCGATTGCAACGATTTATCGTGGTGATGGGCCGATTGCCGAACTGCCGTTACACAAGCGTGATCTGAGCGCTCTCTGGGTTACCTCGGCCACCGGTGACAGGTTGACCATTGCACAGTGGCTGGCTACGTCATACACCGATGGCTTCATTGTCTTGCAAAATGGTCAAATCGTATTTGAAGTTTATTTGAATAATATGCGATCGCAGACCCGTCACCTGACGTACTCCATTACAAAATCCGTCATCGGTATTCTGGCCGGCATCCTGGTGGATGATGGTGATCTCGATCTTGCCCGGACAGCGGAAGAATACGTACCCGAGTTGCAACACAGTGGTTTTGCCGGTTACACCATACGTGACTTGCTGGACATGCAGGCTGCGATCGAATGGAATGAAGACTACGTGAATCCAGACAGTCCGTGGCGACGCTGGAAAGATTCGATTGGCTGGACGCCGTCGAGCGGGGATAGTGGTCATGCACCCCAGGGTAATTATAATTTTTTGCCAACTCTGCGCCGTGACCCGGCCTGGTCCGGTGGCTTCAAGTATGTCTCACCAAGCGCTGAGGTGGTCGGCTGGGTGCTGGAAAGGGCAGGGGGTGAGCCACTCGCGGAACTACTCAGTCGGAGATTGTGGGCTGCGCTTGGTGAGGAGCGTGATGCATTTCTTACCACCGACCGTTCTTTTGCCCCGGCCGCTGCGGGTGGCTTTGGCGCTACGCTAAGAGATCTCGCCCGTTTCGGCCAGATGGTGCTCAACGAAGGGATCTTGAATGAGCGCAGAATTGTTTCAAGAGAATGGATTACGGACATCCGTTTCAATGGCAGTAACAAAGCCTGGCGCAATGGTCAGTATCGCGGTCGCTGGAACCCTGATGGCGCATACCGCAGTTTCTGGTACATTGCCGGTGATGCTGACGGCAGCTTTGAGGCAATCGGTATTCACGGCCAGCGCCTGTTTATCAATCCGGCCCGAAAACTGGTTATCGTCAGATTGTCATCCTGTCCGGATGCGGTCAGCAGGACTGATTACGATCTGAGTTCAAGGGTAATCGCGACTATTGATTCTGCGCTGCAAGAACAGCCTTGAGGGGACGATTGTCTGACCCAAAAGGCATGTGTTTTTTATTGGTTAAGCAAGGCTTGTTTTAATTGGGCTTGCTTGGCGCTCGTCAAATTCAGCGCGTCACGTAAATAGTTTTCCATAGAACCGTAAGCTTTATCGATCGCAGAAAATGTGGTTTCAAGATAAACCTGTTCCACTGTGAGCAGGGGGATGATCGCGTCAGGGGCTATATCATGACCGGATTGTCTGGAAAAAACTTTGGCCAGGGTTTTTGACATCAGTTCCACGTTGACCGCTTCATTTGTCAGCAGATAATCCTGAAGAATTGTTTTGCGGGGCACATTGAGGGCAGACAGGATGAGAGCGGCGCCAATCCCCGTGCGGTCTTTTCCGCTGGTGCAGTGGAATAATACCGGTTGGCCGTCGCTGGTCAGAATATTTGTGAACAGGGCCTGGTATTCCGCCTTGTTGGCAAGGGGTACCGTGCCGTACATATCAATTATAGTGGCACGAATTTCTTCACGGGTGAATTTGCCGGATTGCAGTTGCCGGCCAAGTTTGGCACCCCAGTCAGCGGCGTTTCCGCTAATCGGTAACAGGATTGTGGTCGGCTGGTGTTCTTCGTCATGCCAGCGCGATGGTGCCCTGATACGTTCATCATCCGAGCGGAAATCAATGATCGTATGAATCCCTAAAGCACTGACTTTGGATTGATCTTTGGCGGAAAAGCGAGATAAATCGCCGGCGCGGAAGATCTTCCGCCATTTTGTGCTGTGGCCATCTTTGGTCAGATAGCCGCCAAGGTCGCGAAAATTACTAATGCTTCTAATGTTGAGGACACGTAGCTGCGGATGGGTGACATGTGCCTGCGCGTCAACCGCTTTGGTGGGTTGATTATCCGCCGCCAGGGCGGGTTGAGGCAAGACAAGACCGGTTATCAGGCTTAAGAAAAGTATGCTGCCGGAAATTTTTTGTAAACCCATCAAGTCATCCTTTGCTTTGATGTAGTGTCGTTACTTTCGGCAGTCTGGATAGAGACCGGTCTGGTCATTATTGTTGGGAAAGACGTTCGACGTCTGCCAAAACCCGTAACAGATTCTCACCCCAGAGTTTGCGAATGTCTTCTGCGCGGTAACCTCTTGCCAGTAATTCTTGAGTTACATTGGGGGTTTGTGCTGCATCTTGCCATCCTTCGATGCCGCCGCCACCACCGAAATCCGAGGCGATGCCGACATGTTCGATACCGATCAGTTGCACGGCATAGTCAATGTGATCAACGAAATCTGCAACGGTTGCGGTTACTTTTGGCCATTTTTTATCGATGACAGCAAGTTCAGTTAAATATTTCTTGCGCATTTCTGGCGATAATGAATCCGGATCTGGCCGGCCAGAGCCAAATTTAAGCCCGACTTCTGTCGCCAGTTTGATGATGGCCGGCATTCTTTCCGGTGGGGGTATCAAGAGGTAGTTATTAAAAGCAACAATCTGCACGACACCCCCCGATTCCTTTACAGCCCTCAACTGATCGTCATCCATATTCCGGGAAATATCGGCCAGACCACGAACTGCAGAGTGTGATGCGATGACGGGTGCTGAGGAAATGCGGGCGATCTCAATAGTTGTTTCCCGGTGAGCATGGGAGACATCGACCATGATGCCGAGTTGATTGGCCTTGGCTACCACAGCCCGACCTTTCTCCGTCAGACCCCCATGAACGGTTTCAGGTTCCCGTTTCTTACGATCCGGGTTGGCGGAATCTCCAAGTCCGTTATGACCCATATGCGTTATGCCGAGATAGCGAACGCCAAGATCATAGTACTGTTTCAGGTTTGCGGGATCACCAGCGAGTGGATAACCATTCTCCATGCCGAGAAAAGCAACCAGCTTTCCCGCGGCATTTATTCGTTGTGCTTCTTCTGCGCTGCGGGCCAGTTCAATTCGATCCGGGTGTCGATCCAGCATCCGTCGGATTGTTGAGTAACGGGCCAATGCTTCCTGTTGAGCTGCTGCGTGACCTTCCGGAGTCAGCGGACCTTGTGCCGAGAACAGGATGAAAAAAACGCCATCCAGGCCGCCTTCTTCCATCCTGGCAATATCGACCTGCACATCCGGTAGTTGCAGGTAGTTCTTATTTTCTGCTTCCTCAATGCGCAGTACGTCAACATGTGTGTCTAGCGTGAAAAATTTGTCGTGCAGAGTTCGATTCTCTGCGGCGGGTGCGTCGGCCAAGCCTATCAAGGCAGAGGCCAGGATCGTTATAAGCATTGTCAGTTTCCCGTATCGGTTGTTACAGACATTATACTGATGTCCGGAGTTACCCCAAGTATTCCGTTTAGATATAGAGTGGCAGTCACGTTGTTTTCAGATACTATGTGGGCATCCGGACTAAGAACAACACTGATAGCTGGGTAATCAATGCAAAGAGATTCTGACAATCGTTTTGGACCGCTTTGGCTGGCACCCGGCGTTACACGCTTGAATGTTATGGCTAACTTCTATGCGTCGTTCGTTGTCATCGGCATGTTAACCGGTATGAGTTTTCTGGGCGGCTATATCCTGACCGAGCATTTGCATATCCCCCAGCCACAGCAGGGGGAGATCACCGGGAATCTCGGCTTCTGGGTGGAAGTCGTTATTATGCTGCTCGTCAACCCGTTTGGAATTCTATCCGACCGAATCGGTCGCCGAACGGTTTTGATAATCGGTATTCTTTTTATCGGTATGGGCTATGCACTGTACCCGTTTGCAACATCTGTACCAGAGTTGTTGTTTTACCGCTGCATATTTGGCGTTGGTGCGGCGGCAACATCTTCTATGATTGCTGCGCTTATGAATGACTATCCGGCCGAGCAATCGCGCGGCAAGATGATTGGTTTCAGTTCGTTGATGAATGTTTTAGGTGTAATGTTCATTGCCCTGGGTCTCGGGCAACTGCCGCCGATTCTCCAGGCCCAGGGAATGGATGCAATCACCGCAGGCCGTACGGTATTTGTCCTGGCGGCAATTCTTTGTCTGCTTTCTGCTGTGTTGTTCCGTGCCGGACTAAAAGCCGGGACACCGGTTTCTGTTCGGGATCGGGCCAGTGTAGGGGTTCTCCTGGGCAGCGGTATGCGGGCAATACTGAATCCACGCATTGCTTTGTCTTATGCTTGTGCATTCACGGCGCGGGCCGATGTCGTGATCAAGGGCTTGTTTCTTTCTCTGTGGGCCATTCATGATGGACGCGAGTGGGGGTTAAGTCCGGGAGAGGCAATGGCGCGCTTTGGTCTCGTTCTGGGAATCATGCAGGCCATTGGCGTGGTCTGGCAGCCGATTTTTGGCTGGTTAATGGATCGGGTGAATCGCGTAACAGCGGTCATCATTGCTTTGATGTTTGCCAGTACCGGTTACCTGTCGATGGGCCTGATAACCTCGCCGCTTGATTTTGCGATGCTGCCGGCATTTGCTGTACTCACGATCGGAACGTCAAGCGCAATGATGGCATCAACGGCACTTATTGGTCAGGAAGCGCCGGTGTCCGAGCGTGGTGCCATCATTGCAATGAATGGATTGTTTGGTTCCTTCGGTATTATGATTTTTACCAAAGGCGGCGGTATCTGGTTCGATACGATTGGTCCGTGGGCTCCATTTGTCATTATCGGAGTTGTGCAAATCTTGCTGCTGCTTGTCGCGGCATTGGTTCGTGTGATTGCTCCGGGCCAGGCCCCGGACTGATGGTGGGTAATGGGAGAATAATAATGATGATTGTCACCCGCAATAGCATGCGCTATGGAAGTCTCTGTTGTGTATTGGCACTGGTCTTATTAACGTCACCGGATTCGATGGTTTGCGCTGCAGATGAATTGCTGGTTGATGGTGCTGTATCCAAAGAATTGCCCGTATGGAAAATACCTAATATTGGCAAGGCGGCCGAGGCCTATTATGCGATGGATAGTCTGCATGTAATTGCCCAGGTACAGGATCCTGATGCGCAGAAGCCCGGTGGGCGGGGTGGTGACGGTACGCTGACCTACCTGTTCACCGATCAGGGAGAGGATATCGTTCGTATCAATGATCGCGGACAGGATGGGTGTTCGTACTATTTCCCGAACCAGCAGCAGGTTGTCTGGACATCGACTCGCGACAATATGGAAATGCCGGTTGGTGACTGGTTCGATGAAAGAAACTATCCGCAGGGTGCCGAGCTTTATATATCCGATCTGCAGGGAGGAAATGTCCGACGGTTAACCGATAACAAGTGGTATGAGGCTGAAGTATCGGTGTCGCCGGACGGTGAATGGGTTGTTTTCGGCCGGCAGATAGCCGGCAAAATGGATTTATGGCGTATGCGTCCGGACGGTTCGGATGAAATTCAGATTACCTTTACCGAAGACTGGCAGGAAGGTGCGCCTTTCTATATGTCCGACAACGAGACCGTCATGTTTAGAGCCTGGAAGCGCAGTGAGTTCGGTGAGATTACACCGACACCGATGACGGTTTTTACGATAAAACATGATGGCAGTTCGCTTACACCACGCACCTTTGACCGGGATATGAACTGGGCGCCATATCCGGCCCCGGATGGGAAACACTATGTGTTTGTGCGTATCGCGGAAGATGAAAACTGGGAAATCTTTCTCGGTGACCTGAGGGGTGGCGAGCCTTTGCGCCTGACCTACAATCCGGGTTTTGACGGGCTCCCGGCCTTGTCACCTGACGGTAAGAAAATGTTGTTTGCAAGAGCCGAAGGGGAAGGATTCAGAGGCGGTATTTATACCTGGGTAATGGATGTTTCATCGCTGCACCTCGGCCCCGAGAATTTTTCCGGAGTGCCGCCGGTAACTGTAATGGACTAAAGCGAATGCGCTACAAATATTCGCAACAAGGGCGATTGGAGTGAGAGCAAAAGATCTTACTTGTTACTTCGCTCTATTAGTTGTCCTTTTAGGCTTCACGGGTTGCCGGGATAACGCTTTACCAGCAAAGCAACCTGATGCCGATATCCTGATTATCGGCGCCGGTATTTCTGGCCTTTCCGCTGCACTGGAAGCGGCGCGTGCCGGGCGATCGGTGCTGGTTATCGATATGCTGTCGGTGTTCGGCGGGCACGCGATTATTTCTTCCGGCGGTTTGTCTATTGTCGATACACCTTTGCAGCGCAAGCGGGGTATTGCAGATTCTCCCGATCTGGCTTTTTCCGACTTCATGACCTGGGGAGAGGACAATAACGAAGAATGGGTGCGTTATTACGTAGATCACTCAAGTGAAGAAATTTATACCTGGCTAACGGATCTGGGCGCACAGTTTTCGGCGGTCGTGCCGCCGCCCGGTAACTCGGTGCCGCGCTATCATTTTGTTCGCAACCAGGGATTGGGTTTGGTGATGCCGGTTTATCGGGCGGTACTAGAGGAACCGGCGGTTCGATTTGCCTTTAATACGCGTGCAGATGAGTTGCTTCGCGAAAACGGTCGTGTGGTTGGCGTCAGGGCCACCGATCTGCGCACGGGTGAGGTACGGGAATATATTGCCGGTGCCGTGCTGATTGCAACGGGTGGCTTGCAAAGCAATCTCGATGCGGTGCGCAGGAACTGGCGTGCTGATTTGCCCGCTCCGGAGCAGCTTCTGGCCGGCTCGGGATGGAACTCCCGAGGATCAGGGCTGGACCTGGCGCGCGCTAGCGGGGCAACAATCGAGCGCCTTGATCATCAGTGGAACTATGTTACCGGGATTCCTGATCCCCGCTATCCTGGTCAGACACGTGGGATCAGTGTGTTGCAAATACCCCCGGGGCGTGAAGTATGGGTCAATATGCGCGGCGAACGATTTGTCAATGAGTGCACATCATCACGGGATAACCTGGCGGCGATGCTTGATCAGCCGGGTGACAGCCATTGGGATATTTTTGATTCACGCGGCAAAAAGTTTTTTATCGTCTCCGGTTCGGGTTGGACAAAGGAAAGGACCGAACGGCTGATTTTCGGTAGTCCGGGACTGGTCAAAACAGCCGCAAACCTGGATGAACTGGCCGCTGAGATGGGTATCGATGCGAACCGGCTGTCACAATCGGTTAATGGTTACAACACCCTGGTGGAAAGAATGGCAGAGCAGGGTGAGTTGCAAGAGGGCGAAATATCGCTTTGCAGTGGTGCGAAGAAAATCGATCAGCCGCCGTATTATGCCGTCAAGCGTTTTATCCTGGCGCGTAAGACCATGGGGGGTATTCGGATCGATGCGGCGGCCCGGGTTGTTGATGTCTATGGAACCGTTATACCGGGACTTTATGCTGCCGGAGAGGCCAGCGGGTTTGCCGGGATTAACGGTCGGGCTGCACTGGAAGGAACCCATCTTGGCCCGTCGATTGTGACCGGGCGTATGGCCGGCCGGAAAATGGCCGCAGAGCTTGCGGGTCAGCCGGTTGTGCAGGAATCACCGTCGTTGCCGGGACTTGCGTTGCCGCCAATGCCGGTTACAGACCGAAGTAATGAAGTCTGCGCCGGATGTCACGATCTGTCCGTTCTTGTACGGCAAAATCGTGTCGGCTACCGCCATTTTCAGTGGTCACATACCATGGTGCTCACCGAGCAGATGACCTGTATCACCTGTCATGAGGATTTTTTTCCGTATGCGCCGGTTCATCATCATCGGGAACTCGGTCGGGCAACTGATATCTGTACTCATTGCCACGGTAACTAGGTTGTGACCCGGTTATTTGTTCTTATCCGGAATCCTGACGCTGTCAGGCAATTATGATTATTAACGGCATATCTTCCACGCGCTGATCCAATTGATTGTTAAAGACATCAGGCACAAAAACAGGTTGGGTTTTGTTTAAACTGCCAGTTTCGGCAATAATATATTGCGATATGGCACGCTGCCGAACGGGTCAAAAGTCGTAACACTGAATTTGGAGTACAGAATGGCTGATATAGATAAGGTTTTCGTCATATTGGATCCGACCACCCTGGAGCAGTCTTCCCTGCTCATGGCTGAATCAATTGCGCAGCGAGGCACTAAAGCTGCATTACATGTGTATTGCTCCATACATGAAAAATCAATCCGGGCAGAAGCCGGGGTTGAGCCGGAGCAGTCTCATGCAGACGCCAGGCAACGGGTTGCGGACTGGATAGAACGCCTGGTGGCGCCAAGTCGTGCTTTAGGGCTAAGTGTTGATACAGAAGTCGAAATCAGCGAGAACTGGCGAGCGGCTACAGTTGCGGCGGTCGCAAGGCAGGACTGCCAGTTGGCCATCAAGGCAAGGTCGCCACTGAACAGGCGGCGGCGATTGTTTCGGGAGGCTTCCGACTGGCAATTGCTTCGTGACCTGGTTTGTCCTGTCTACCTGGTAAAGACTGCATCAGCCCGGCGGCCGGCCAAGGTGCTGGCGGCGATCAAACACCGCACGGAGAAACAGGTTTATACCGAGGCAAACGAGTTGATTATTCAGACAGCACGTGGAATAGCGACCGGTTTTGATGCGGAACTGCATGTTGTGACCGCTTATAAGGATGATTTTCACTATCCGGATCGGCAGAAATTTGCGGATCGCTGCGGCCTTCCAAGGAATCAGGTCAGAGCCGAAATGGGCGCTCCCGCCGAGGCCATCATCAAGATCGCAAAGGAAATTGGTGCGGATCTGGTCGTCATTGCCAGGGTCGGTAAACAGAGTACGAAACGTGATGTCGGCCACACTGCTGCAAAGGTTATCGATACGCTGGACGCTAACCTCCTGGTGCTGCCGATGACTGAATCCACCTGACAGTCCGCCCAACAGCAGCCAATCAGGATTTTTTTCTCCTGAATATCCAGGATGCTGTGGCTGGTGGTCTGTCTGTTAGGATCAATTGATACGTGGATAAAAAAATACGCCAACAATTCGTAACGCTGCATGGTCAGTGGGGGATACGGCAGGTGCATTACCGGCGTGCGGGCAGCGGGCCGTTGCTGCTGATGCTGCACCAGTCCCCGCAATCCTCGCGCGAACTGGTTTCACTGATAGACAGGTGGAGTGAGTATTTTACCATCGTGGCGCCGGATTCCCCGGGCTATGGGTTGTCGGATCCATTAGGTGTCGACAGGGCGGAGTTGAGTGATTTTGCCGCCGCAGCGATAGAATTCATGGACGCCATCGGCGCCGGTCGCTTCGGTGTTTACGGGTTTCATACCGGGGGCATGATCGGTGTTGCCCTCGCGCACGGTTATCCCGACCGGGTGACGAGTTTCGCCTGCAATGGCATCGTCGTACCCACAGAGCAGGAACTTGAGGAGATCCTCGCCGTCTATATGCCGCGCTTCGAACCGCGCTGGGATGGTGGCCACCTGGCCTGGGCCTGGGCCAAGAACCGCGAACAGACCATTTTCTTTCCGTGGCATAACCATACGCTGGACGGGCGTATGGATTTTCCAATGCCATCACCCGAGTACCAGCAGATCAGTATTCAGGAATTTCTCCGGGCCGGGAAACACTATCATGTCGCGTACCGGGCGGCATTCACGTTTCATGCCGAACGCATCGTGCCGGAACTGAAAGTATCCGGGTTGATTACGTCGGCTACCTGGGATCCTATCCAGCCACATTTGGCACGCCTTACCGATGCACCGGACTGCGTACTTATCACTAAATCAGATACGCTGGAGGAGTCCCTGGAACGCTGTCTGGCGCAAGTCCGGGTGCATACCGGTGACGGACTGCCCGCAATACCGGCGACCAGGCCGGTGCCGGGACGTTTATGGAACCAGCGGGTTGAGACGCAAGGGGGTTCAGTATTGATCAAGCGTGGCGGGCAGGATTCGGCCACGCCTGTTGTCGTTCTGCATGGTGCCGGAGGCTCGAGTGCGACGGTTGCTTCCATCGCCGCGGGACTGGCTGAAACCCGCAGTGTCCTGGCGATCGATCTGCCCGGTCATGGTGAAACCGAATGCGCTCCGGATCCCGGCGGTATCACGATGGCAACCTGTGCGGCGCTGGTTCTCATGGTTCTGGACAAGCTTGATCTGCCGGTTGTTGAACTGGTCGGTGTGGAAGGTGGTGCATTGCTGGCGCTGGAAATAGCGAACCGTCACCCGGACCGTGTCGGCCGGCTGGCGTTGGTGCATCCACCGGAGTTGGATGCAGAACAGGCCGATGCGTGGCGTGAGTCCGGCCTGCCGTCATTTCAGCCGGACTGGTTTGGCGGACACCTGTTGCACTGCTGGCACATGGTTCGCGACAGTCGCTTGTACTTCCCATGGTTCCAGCGTGATCAACAGGGTATCCACTGGCAGGAACCGGAACTGGATAACGGGTGTCTGCAACTGGAGGTTACCGAGTACCTGAAGGCGGAGGGCGCCTGGCAGGAACTGTTGCGTGACCAACTGGCCTACCCGCTGTTGGATAAGCTCACGGTAAGCCGCGAAAAAATTTCCCTGTGTGCAACTCCCCGGAGTCCCTGGTACGCAATCACAGAGACATTGGCGACCCGAACGGGGTTGCCTTTTTCAGTTTTACCCGACAGCCCTGCGAAATGGGGCGCGATACTGGCAGTGATGCTTTCGTTCTAAGTCCGGTAAGGCGAATTTTGTGGCAGACCGAACAAATTCACGATAGGGATTAATTATTGTTACGATTGGCTGGTTGCGTTCACAGAGCCGGCGGCTTCGTGTTCGGGTATCGGGGTTCACCACTGGACGTTGTCGCTGCGAGTATCGGGCGTGTCGAAATTAAATTGCCTGAAGATTTCGTATTTCTGCAAGGCGGGCTGAGTTTGCGTTGGGCCGATGATCCTTCACTTGATCAGGTATATCGATTACAGGAGCAAAAGTTACCGGCGGCGATGGTTCGGGCTACGAAGCATCGCAAAACGCTAATGCAATAAGATTGATTTCAAATTCCTGGTAGGGAATGGTTCCCGCTTTTTCCGGACTTTCTGAAATGTCTAATTGGCTTCTAAAGCAAAAGCTATCAGGTAGTCTGCAACTTTTTGCCGGTAGTAGGCGTGATGTCCGCCAGCTGCCACCACAACGAATTGCCGACCATCTGTTTCATAGGTCATCGGGGTTGCCATCGCTGCGGTCGGCAGTTCCCACTGCCACAATTGCGTACCGTTGTCGATATCGAAGGCGCGAAATTTCTCATCAGATGTGGCGCCGATGAATATCAGCCCGCCGGCAGTCGCAATTGGTCCGCCGATACCCGGAGCGCCATACTTCAGAGGTAGCGGTAAGGGGATAAGTTTGTCGAGAGTGCCCAACGCTACGGACCACATGATCTTTCCGGCCTGCATATCAATTGCTACCAGCGAATACCACGGTGGTTTGGTGCACGGTGCGCCGAATGGTGAGAACAATTGCGGTACGCCGCGTTCGATCGCATAAGGTGTTCCTTTTATATATCCGGGCGGTCCACCGGGAATTCCGGCCATTGGCAGTTTTGCAGTTTGTGGATTGACTTCCTCGTTAGGTACCAGTCGAATAAAGCCGGGAATGTTCTGGGCATTGGTGATGAGTAAGTTTCTGCTACCGTCAAAAGCTCCCGTTCCCCAGTTGCTGACCATGCCGGGACGAATAGCGGTGCCACGTTTCGTGGGTGGTGTAAATAACTCACCATGTCTTAGCGAGTCAATTTTTTGTCGACAATAATTCTTGTCATAGAAGGTGAAGCCCCATGCATCGTCAGTGGTTAACCCGGTCTGTACCAGCGGGGGTGGTGCGGTTGGGAACGGTTGGGTCGGTGATAGCAGGTCGCCTTCGACACCGTCTGTTGTGACGGGTCGCTCTTCAATCGGAAACAGGGGCTTGCCTGTTTCACGATGAAATGCAAATACAAGTCCTTGCTTGGTGAGCTGAATGACGATCGGTATGAGTTCATCGTCGCGGCGTATTTCGACGAGCATGGGTTGGGAGGCCAAGTCCCAGTCCCACACGTCATGATGTACGAGTTGGTAATGCCATACGACTTTGCCCGTCTTGCCTCTTAGTGCAACGATTGAGTTGGCGTAGCGGTTGTCGCCAGGCCGTGTGCCCCCATAATAATTTGGTGATGCGCTGGATGTCGGCAGAAATACCAGGTCGCGCTTTTCATCGACCGACATCAGGCTCCAGACATTGCCGCCCCCTGTATTGATGAGTGCCTCTGCATCCCAGTTCTCTGCTTGTGGGTCATTCGGGTTCCGGGGCACGGGGTCGAATTGCCACCTGAGCTGGCCATCTTGTGCGGCAAATGCGCGAACTGCCCCGCTGGGCGCATTGGCCTGGCGAAATTTTGCGCCTACCGATGAGCCGACGATGACCGTGTCGCCGACAATGGCCGGTGGCATATACGTGCGAACACTTGGCGTGTCGGTTGCTGGCGGTGTGCGATCGATGAATGGCACCAGTTCAATAACACCCTGTTGACCAAAAGTAAGGCAAGGGTTTCCCGTTAAGGCATCAAGTGCTATCAGTCGCTGATCCAGCGTGGCAAGAAAAATTCTTACAGTGCAGTCTGTGCCGGGTCCGGCCTTTTGGTCGGTCCACTGTGCAATGCCACGACACTTGAACTGTGCATTGCGGTCTTTCCGCGCGATTTCCGGGTCGTAACGCCATCGTTCCGCTCCGGTCGCCGGGTCCAAGGCAAACACCCGGTTAAAAGCATCGCAAAAAACCAGGTGTCCTCCGGCTGTTGCGGGTAACAGAATGGGCGTAGCCTGCAAGCCATAGGATCCGCCGAGTTGCATCGGACCCTGGCCATTACCCGTGCGGAAAACCCAGGCCGGTTTTAGCTGCTGGATGTTATCGCGGTTAATGTGTGTCAGCGGTGAAAAGCGTGAACCGCCGCGGTCGCCACCATGATCGGGCCAATCCTGAGCGACTGCAGAGGTTAAAACCAGGCCGGTGAGTGCGATCCAGGTTTGCATGGATTATTTGCGGTTGCGGCGACCAAGTTCTGTCGCCGTGGCGCCATCGATACCGTTGATTACATCGGCAAACAGACGTGTGGTTCGCTCCAGTCCGGACGGGGTGATGGTGTCGAGTTGATCACCGCTGGAGTGAAACCAGAGGTTGGCATCCATAAGCTGGACTACCGGAATGCGGGCCTTGAAGAAATCATAGGCATCGCCATTCGCTCGCCTGTTCATCGTGCCTTCGATGACGACACCGTAGCGGGCCGCTGCCGCCTGGAAGAACGACAAAACGCGTTTATTGCCGTTGGAAATCGTCAGTGTGCGCCATCCTTGTGAATTGGTTGTGACGAGTTGACCCGGCACGGTGCCCCGGGACATTTTTAAGGGGCCGCGAAAATAACTAAGCAGCGATGACGGGTGTTCGATGTTAAAAACGAGCACAGACTTTGCCACGATCTCGGGATGGTCGTTGATAAAAGCCTTGGCACCATCAGAAAACTCATGATGGGCACTGGTGCCGACAAATAGCAGGTTACGTTCGGGTTGTTTCCGGCCCGGTGCAGAGAAATACTTCGCGAGTGCGAGCATGGCGGCCAGACCGCCCGCATTGTCATTGGCGCCTTCAAAATAGCCGTCGAGATGAGCGGTAATCAGCAGGTACTCGTCCGCTCGGCCCGGCACGAGTCCCAGTACGTTTTTGCCCAGCCAGCTTTCATGAACTGAGGCCTGCATGGAAATCCGTGCTTTAAGCGGTTGTTCCTTTCCGGCTGCGGCCATGGCCGCTTCGAGGAAGCGCCCGTCATGTCCGCCGAGCAAGAAGCAGGGCGCTGCATCAGATCCGACTTCTTCAAGCGCATATTGATGGTTGCCCGGACCATCCACGACAGTGATGACGGCGATGGCGCCGGCATGCACGATGTCTTCTATATGGCCTCTTGCACTTTGAAAGAATGGATCACTCTGTAAGACTGAATGGACGACAGCAATCTTGCCGCTCAGATCGTGGGCCACGAGATCAACGGGCCGGCCCAGGCCGACGTAGACGAGTTCTGCTTCGAGATCCTGAACGTCCATTGCACCGGCTTCGAGTTGCACGGCAGGAAAAGCAGATGTAAAGGTGTAATCAGTTGTTCCTTTGCCGTAGGCAGAATCACCAATTAAGGTGACCTGCCAGTCTTCCGGCCACCACTGCCGGCCACCTGGTACCGATTCTGTGTGCACATCGGTGAGTCCGAAGGCTTGCATTTGATGGGCAAGATAATCTGCCGTTGCCTGTTCGGCCGCATTGCCGGCAATTCTGCCACGGTATTTCTGACCCGCAGACTCATGTTCCAGCGTGATTGCAATGATGTCTTTGAGGTAGCTGTAGACAGCCGTTCCGTTTAGCGCAGCATCGGCATCATCATCGGCCGGTAAGGTAAGCGGTAAAGAAGCCAGGTCCGGCGACAGATAGGCTGCACGATTGGTATCGGAACGGCGTTGATGCTTGTCGGGTAACTTCAGACCAAACCAGGCTTCGCCCGCGAATGCCGGCATGCTTTGTAGTGTAAACAGTGCAACAGCGAAGATTGTGATGAGTAACAGCCCATGCTGTTTTTTGCTCCGTTGCGATGGCCGGCGTCTGATCCTGATCTGCGCTAATGTCATGGAGGTTCTCGCTACAGACTGTTGATTGGCAGTATACCTTGTTGCAAATGGCCCCACAGGCAGGGGCAAGGAGTGGCTAGCGAAACCACCTCGAATCCGGGTGGCGCTTTGCCAGGTATCGATCGAATCCCAGCCACTGTCCCGACGGCCAAAACAGAAAAATTATATTCAGGATGAAAAATGGAATCAGCGATGCGTCGTAGTAACCGCCGATAGCCAGATTCAACAGAATGAACAAACTCATCCACGCTGCCCATCGGGTGGTCGTGCCGAGGAGTAACCCAATAGCGGCGTATAGCTCGCCTATGGTCACTACCCAGGCCACCGGTTCTACCAGCGGAATCGCGAATGATTGCAGATAGAGAACCGCAAAGCTGTCGGGTGGCATCTCGGTCAGGCGGTCGAGGAAAATCTCGTGCAGGATATCGGTGGTTAACCAACCCTTGTTGATTTTGTTGATGCCTGCAGCCAGCCAGAAAATACCGAACAAAGTGCGGAATAAAATATGCGAACAGATGCCGAACATTCGCACCGGGTGCTGCCGTATCCAGAGCCAGGTCCAGATGTTTGCGTATTTATCGTTGCTCGACATCATTAGTTGTCTTGCTCAGGATTCTGCCGGTTGATGATATCCAGCGATTCCCATAACGGCATGCGCTGGCAAAAGCCGATCGGCTGTGATGAATCAGAGCCCTGCAGCCAGTGTCTGGTGACGCGATTGATTACATGGTCATCGAGGGAAATTCTTGCCGGGTCCAGGGAGATATGGGCTTGCTCAATTTTAGCTTTGCTCCAGTTTCCTGCTGTCACCGTGTAGATTTTGACGGGTCGTGTGTGTCCCGTACTGGCCAGTGTCTCTGAATCAAAATTGGCAATGAACCATTCCCAGATGGTAGACATCTGCGACCAGAATGTGCGGGTTTGTAAATGATAGAGCGTATAGCTGTTCCTCTCGGGGAGCTGCTCGTAGGTTGTCTCGTGGTCCTCGGCTTCGCACAACACGATAGCCTCACACATGGTGCAGATTTCGCCGAACCGACCTACCAGAAAATAATTGGCATAGGCAGGATTATTCACCTGGCCCAGGGCCGGAAAAGAGAGGGCTATTAATACCGCAGAAATTGCCAGGTGATTCATTATTTGCATTGCGCGAATTTATTATTCTCAATTTCCAGTCCCTGAGGTTAATATAATACAGATCGACAGCAAGGCAATGCGTATGACTTTATTTATCCACCTGGAGCCTTGAAACCATGAAAATTGATGTGATTCTCGATGCCGGTTTACCGGCGGAACAGGTTGATGAGCTCGGCCAGCTGGCTGATCGTTATGGTATTCACACGTTATGGGGTTCCTGTTTTGCATCCCGCCGGGACCCCTTGCTGACCATGGCCGGACTGGCCAGAACGACCACCCGGGTGCGGCTTGGAACTCTGCCCGTCAGTCCCTATGAGGTGCACCCATTACGGATTGCCGATTCATTGCTGACTTTCAATGAGTTCAGCAAGGGCAGGGGCGCTATCCTGATTGGTGGGCTGGGACATTCGACCATGCGGGTAACAGGCCTGTGCCCGGTCCGGCGATTGGACTCGGTGCGTGATTGTGTGTCGATTCTGAAAGGGATTTCCCCGGATACGCCGCTGAATTATATCGGTGAGCAGTATCAACTCACCGACTATTGCCCGGAATGGGCGACGGCCACTCCGCCGCTGATCTATGTAGGTGCCACCGGACCCAACATGCTGCGTATGTCGGCCGCCCTGGCTGATGGCGTGATGATGTCCGATGTGCCCCTGACCCGGATGAAGGAGGTCACCGGCAATATCGATCAGGGTTTGCAGGATGCGGGTCATAACCGGCAGGATTTTCGCATTAATAACTTTTTTGCCTGGCACATTAAGGAGAACCGGGAGGAGTCCATGGCGGAGGCACGCCAGGGTCTGATCTGGCGCGGCCTGTTGCAGGAGTGGCATATCTCGACGTTTCTTGATGAGGAGGAATGTGCGTTGGTGGAGGCGAACCGGCCCGCATTTCTCAATGCATTCCTGCAGCGAAGTGACAGGATTGAAGGTGTACCCGAATCTATCGTGGACCGGTTGGTGGAGAACCTGACCTTTGCCGGGGATACGGCCACCCTGGACACCGTGATCAAGCATCTGCAGGATTTTGCAGCGGCGGGTCTGGACGAAGTGGCGTTAAAGGTTCATGAAAACCCTGCGGAGGCTATCAGGATGATCGGCGAACGCCTGGTGCCGGCGCTGTCCTGAGTCTTTATAAAAATGTAATGTCCAGGCGTAAAGAATTCTTGGTGATGAACGGCTGATTAACCGATCTTAATCAATATCAACAGGAGAATAACGTCATGAGTTTTGCCTATCCCTGGGTCGAGGGTCCTCCCTGGCCTGATAAGGAGCTGCCGCGAGAGCAACTTGAAGATCACATCCAGCGCCTGCTGGCAGAAACCAATATGTGTGTGCTGGCAACGATCGGCAGGAACGGACCCATCGCGAGTCCGATCGAGTATTACGCTGATGGCATGGATATCTATGTGTTGCCTGATCCGGGCACGCCCAAACTTGCGGCCATGCAGAGAGATTCACGCATCTCGCTGGCTGTTCATCGTGAATATCATGGTTGGCACAATGCACATGGTTTGCAGTACTTCGGCCAGGTCGAAGTTATCGAGCCGGATGCACCCGGCTGGGATCATGCAATGAAGGTGTTCCGCTGGCATGGATGGATGTCGGACCTTGGCATGAATACTAGTGCACCTTTTAAACGCCAGGTAGCCAAGATCGTGCCCGAACGGATTCTCTATACAGAAACGTGGTTGTGGAAGCAGGGTTATGGGGCCAAGCAGGTTTGGCAGTGTGAGGGTTGAGTTATTCCATTGGATTGATTTTAACGTTACCAATGCCCGGCTTTAGAGTTCTGTACTTGAAGAAAATTTGTGACATTTAGAGAGTTGCTCAAGTTCTGTATTTCCATTTCTGCCGCCTGTTTTTTTATTGCCCATCGAAATTTCAGGTAAATTTAGAGAGAACCCGATTTAACTAAATATTGCGCAGCTGATTAGATTGTTTGCCGCATGTTGTTGAGAAATAATGCATAAACGCTTGAATTTACCTGCTGAAATCATTTTCAAACTGGACTTACATTATGTAACCTTGTGATAAATATCATTTATGAGTTATTATCACCCAACAAGAGAAAATCGTACTAACGATAATTCATAATACCCCAACCGATGACGCAACACTGAGAGCTGGGGAAAAAAACAAAATATCCAAACCAAGCTAAATTTTGGTGTGGTGCATAGTCGGTTGGCAGGAAGCTATACCGTATATCAAAGCCAGGGACGGTATTTCTCGATTTAGGGGAGATGCATGATGAAGCCATCCTTTACGCCGGTCGCATTGCTGTTGACCGTATTTGTAGCTGCGCCCGCAGTTGCTCAATTCATTGAAACTCTGGCACCGCCGCCACCGTCGGCCAAGGGTAATAAAAACAAAGTATTTAAGAAATCTTGTCCGTTCCGGGGCAGTTTGTCCTGTATGTCGGATGTAATTTAAAGGGGAAATTGTAATGACAATAACTCGAACTAATTTTTCATTTATAAGCTTAAGGCAAGCGATACTGCTGATTGTCAGTTTGTTTATTGCTGCTTCGGCTTCGGCGGCAGTTATTACGCCGACCCATGTTGTCGCATTTGGCGACAGCCTTTCCGATAACGGTAACTTTTATGCGGCGACTGGTAGTACAAGTCCACCAGCACCCTATTGGAATGGTCGATTTTCTAATGGTCAGGTCTGGGTTGAGCAGTATGCAGCGGGTCAGGGCGCAACGCTCGATGGTTGGGCTGTGGGCGGCGCGCAGACTGGCACTGTTAATAATAACGGTGCAATGTTTGATGGAATGACGACGCAGATAGGTAATTATGTTGCAAGTCTTGGCGGCGGTGGAGTCACGAATGCTTCGACGACCCTGTTTACTGTTTGGGGCGGGGCTAATGACTTTCTTGGTATGGATCCTTTGGTGGACAATCCGATTACCGTGTTAAGCAATGCTGTCGCTAATATCATTGGCGGAATTGGTACATTGCTTGCAAATGGTGCGCAGCACTTTCTTGTGATGGGAATACCTGATCTGGGGCTGACGCCAAAATCTATTGCCGACGAACTCGTTACTCCGGGTAGCCAGGCATCTGCAACAGCTATATCCAGTGCTTTTAATGCCACACTCGTTTCTCAATTGGCTCTCAACTTGTCCGGTGTTGATTATACTTTCATCGATACGTTCGCTATATTGCAGGATGCAGTCGCTAATCCGGGTACTTATGGGTTTACCAATGTTGACCAGCCATGTTTTGACTCCACCGTGCCGAGCGTGTGCGGCAATCCAGATGAATATATTTTCTTTGATATAATTCACCCGACTGCTCGAACTCACCAACTGATTGCGCAACAGGTGCCAGTTCCTGGTGCAGTTTGGTTGTTTGTCTCCGCTCTTGGTTTATTGGGCTGGACACGTCGTAAGGCTGCCTGAAAAATCTAATATTTAAGTGTAATAAAAAGGCCCCGAAGGATTATTCCTTCGGGGCCTTTTTGTTTGTAGCAGATCTGTAATTAGTCAGTTCTAGTTAGCCGGTAACTGTCTGTATCAATCTGAAAAATACTAATGCTGTCCTTAGTGATATCTCCGTCGCAACCTGACGGTAATGAATAGCAGCAATGCCAGCAATGTTGCAGGCATGAGTGCACTGGCGCCCTCCGGTTCCAGGCTGATGGTTCCGGTGCCGACTAACACGCCGGTGCCATCGACGTTGAAGGTCAACGTGGGTTCATCCGGGTCGTCAGACGGGATATCGAAGCTGTCATTGAAGGGGCCGGTCGTACTCGGCAGGAAGCGTACCTCGATCGTGCAGCTAGGTGGCGGAATGGCACCAGCTGCCGGTGCGATGATTTGTCCGGAGCAGGTGTCACTCAGAATGCTGAAGGGTTCGGCCAGTGTATCGGTTTGGGCGATCATACCCATATTGAGATTAATGTTACCGATATTGGTAATTGTGATCACCCGGTTCCAGTCGGTAGCTTCTGTGACTTGGCCAAACGATATCAGCCGGTCGTCCTCAGGCGGTATCGGGTCGCTAACAAAAATATCCGGTGCCGCAGGCAGGCCAGTGCCAGACACAGTAACTGTTACGGGCGAATTATTCGGATCATTCGATGGGATGTTGAAGGTGTCGTCCGGGACTGCGCCGGCTGTAGTTGGCGTGAACCGGACATCAAATGTGCAATCTCCTCCTCCAGGGGAAAGAGTCATATTTGAACAAGTGTCAACCACGTTAAATGGTGCGCCGGGTTGCGTAATCTGGCCAAGGATCAGGTCTTCCGTGCCAATGTTCGTGATGGTTACCATCTCGACACCCGTCGTTGTTGCGATGACATCGCCAAAGGATACATTTTGAGTTACCGAGATAATTGGATCAATTGAAACCTGGATCTCAACCGTGATCGAGTCTGGGGTGTCCGGGTCCTCATCTGGGCCCGGGTCGTTTGACGGGATGTCGAAACTATCCGGGTTAAAGGGGAATGTTGTAGTTGGCGCAAACTGTATGTCAATCGTGCAATTGGCCCCCGGTGCCACTGTTTGCAGCGAACAGTTATCCGTTGGAATGCTGAATGGCAAAGCTATGGGATCCGTTTGAGCAATCTGTCCGATTACCAGGTCAGCGAGGCCATCGTTAGTAACAGTCACCGTCCTGAGTGCTGTCGTACCTGTCGCTATGTCGCCAAATATAACCGGGCTGTTTGCCGTGATATCCGGAACTCCTGAATCAAGATTCGCAAATACAATAGAATTATTCGCCGTCTGGCCGGTAAATTCTGCGGTGAAATATGAAAAACTGGGATCCCAGTCGACGATCAGGCGATAGCGTTGCATGTCGAGTGTCAGGATCGGGATCAGTGCGCACAAATTGCCTGTGCAATCGGTCACGATCTCGTTGAATGTTGCGAAATCGACTGCCGTAGCGGGCGCGATGTCGATTTCGAAGACCGCTACGCCGTTGCCATCGATCGGCACGGTGCCGCCCACTCCCACATTGCCGAATATATCACTGGCGGAAGGCGCGAAATTGATCATACTGACGCCCTCGGCAACGATGTCGGTTCGATTCGGTGTTCCCCCGCTGATAACGAGTGTCAGACCAGGGAAAAATGCGTTACCGCCATTGATTGCCAGCAGGGTATTTCCGGCGCTCAGCGTCAGGTCCAGTGAGCTCGGTGTAGGTGTTGCATACAGTGTCGTGCAGGGGGGCACGACCAGGGTGCCGGAGGTTAAAAAATTCTGTACACATAAGGTGGTATCGGCTACGGCTTCAACCCCGGTCGGGGTAGGAGTAACGTCAATGGCGCGACTGGACGGAGGCAGGCCGAAAAAGGAGCCGTCCGGGGTCAGCGGAGGATCAAAGGTGGCACTGTAGATATCCCACAGGCCGTTGTTGGGATTAGTCGGGTCTATTGCAAAGTCAGTGGCCGTAGCTGACGTTGCTGAAACAATGAGCACAACTGCCCACAACGGCAGCATAAATCGTGGCACAGGTAAGATTCTATTCATTCGCTTTCTCTATTCAAATCGCATTAACGCCTGGACTGCAAACGTTCGCGGTCGGGCGACGAAACCGTAGTACGACGGGGAGCCGAACTGGCTGAACGCGAGTGGCGTGTCATTCGCGTAGGTAATGATGGTTTCGTCCGTCAGGTTACGGCCCAGCACGGCCACTTCCCACAGGCCGTCCGGATCGCCGACTGCCAGGCGCAGGTTCAGCTTGGCATAAGCATCCTGTTCGGTACGCTTATCGAGGTTCTGCGAAGGCAGGTAGCTGTCGGTAAACAGGACATCCAGCGTCGAGCGGAACAATACCGGGCCGAGTTCCTTTTCGTAGTTGATCGCTATGGCGCCCGAATAATCCGCCACGTATTGGTTGGTTTTGCCGGTATAGTCGCATTTTCCTCTTAGCAAAAGCGGAGCGTCCACCGGGTAATCGGAAGCTTGACCCTGCACGCACTGACCATTCAGGAAATCATCGAACTCAAAGTCGAGATAAGCCAGCGACCCGGACAACATCCAGTTATCGGTTAATTGCCAGCGCCCGTCCAGTTCGACGCCCTGGGTCGTCGCCTTCGCCGCATTGCCGACGTTAAAACCGAGGGTGCCGTCATAAATACTGACCTGCAGATCACTAAATTTCGTGTAAAAAAGTGCCACGCTGAGCTCTGCAGCGCCGTCAGCCAGACTCATTTTGGAGCCAAGTTCAAAGGCCAGCGCCTCTTCATCATCAAACTCGAACGAACCCGCGTCAACATTACTGACAGAGCCTGCGACCGAAGACGGGTACAGCGTCCCGTTACCCGTGGAACCCGGCACCGGTTCACTATTGGAGCGGACATCGTAACCACCCGATTTAAAACCTTTCTTGGCCGACCCGTAGACCATGACATCATCGGTCCACTGGTAGTCAGTGACGAAGGCCCATGACAAGCGGTCCTTCTTGCGGTTACCGGAGAGTTGATGAAAAGCTGCGTTGAATATCGATGAAAACAACGGGGCACCTAATGTCATTTGGTCGAAGCCCGCTTGATTATTGATATCAAAAGCGACCCGATTCAGGTCGCCCAGCCTCAGGACACGGATGGCCGCTTTTTCAGTATGGGTATAACGCAAGCCGAAATTGGTGATCCACCGGTCGGTGAGGTCGAATGACAGCTGGCCAAAGGCAGAACTGACATAAGTGTCTTGGTTGAAATCACGGAAAGCCGATGTATCACCCAGCGCATCGAATGCGCCATCACCTGTGCCTTCGGTGGCCAGGCCGACCAAACGCACGACGCCGCCATCTACTGGCAGGAAAATCTGATCACCAAATTTGAGTTCTTCGTCCTGATAATACAAACCGGCCATGAAGCGCATGCGGCGTTCTGTCGGTGAAGAAATTCTCAGTTCCTGGCTCCACTGCGTATAATCCTCTTCAGAAAGCAGTTGAAACTGCTTTGCGCCGGTGAAATCACAATCGCAGAGTTCGGTGTAGTCGTAATTCAGCCAACCGGTAATCGCCGTGAATTCATAGTCACCGAAGTCGATATTGAGGGTGAACACACCTGTGGTGACTTCATTGTTGCTATGGTCTCCGTTAGTGCCGCGCACAAAATCCAGCTGATCATTTTGAATGAGTGGATTGGAGTCAAAATTTTGTTCAAGATACTCAAGGTAAGTTAACCCCGGCACCCAGAGGCACTCGCTGTTTGGATCAGAACCATTACAGCCGGTATTGCGGCTGAATCCCGTAGCGCTCGAACCGGTTGTAGTCGATGGAAGCTCGTTGAAGATTTCAATCTGCCGACCTTTTACGTCAAAGTGATTTTGTTCGAGCTTCAGGGTCGTATCCCAGGAATCTGCCGTCCACTCGAGCGTTAACCGCGCGCTTTTTTCCTCTCGATCGGGTTCCTCGGCATTCAGGATGATGTTGTCCAGGTAACCATCCATCGATCGATAACGCACGGCCAGTCGTCCGGCCAGGTTGCTGAACAACGGACCGGAGACAATGCCGGTCAGTTCCTGCTCATTGTGGTCGGGTTCATATAAGCCGCCGGCCGAGGCCTCGAATTCATCGGTCGGTTTTGCCGTCGTCAGGTTCATCGCGCCGGCAATACTGTTATTGCCGAGCAGCGTGACCTGCGGGCCACGCAGGACTTCGACCTGGGCAAGATCCAGGAACGGAGCGCGCATCAGTTGTGCACGCCCGTGGTACACACCGTCTATGTACATGCCCACTGACTGCTCGAAGCCCTGGTTAATGCCTGAGCCGATGCCCCTTATATAGAGGTTGGTGCCGATGCCGGTTTCTGACATCGTGACATTCGGAACATGCAGCACGAGTTCTTCAATCTTGGTAACGCCGGCTTCGGTTAATTTGTCCCCGGACATTACCGTGACGGACAGCGGCACGTCTTGCAGACTTTCTTCGGTCTTACGTGCTGTGACGACCATTTCTTCAAGAACCTGGGCAGACACATTTTTGTGTGCGAGGCCAGTCAGACTGACGGCAATAATGAGAACAATCGAATGGTGAGATAACCTGAACATATTTACTGTTCCTCCCGTTGCAATTGTGCAGGGAATTGGGTTGCAGATACAAGCTTGGGGTAATGGTCTTTAGGACGCCTGGCTAAGAAGTTTCTAACATGTATTTTGGGGTCGCTGGTCATTATTTTGAGACCTCAAAGCAAAGGTGAAATCTGGATCTAGTTAAAGACTCCTGACTGAGCGGGATTATATGGCTAAGTCCGGGAATGACTCAGATTATGTTAAATCACTGAAAGTTAAGGCGTTATTGCCCTTGATTAGGCTAATAAAGGCTGAATATAGCTGAAAAGGTTGATATGGCTGAAAAGGCTTATATTTTAGTGGCTCTGCTCTGAGTCGGACGCTGGACTTACATTATGTAACCTTGTGCTAAATAGCATTTATGAGTTATTATCACCCAATAAGAGAAAACCGTACTAACGATAATTCATGCGGTTTTCGGACGAGAAGTATTTCGACGAGAAGTATTTCTTAGAAAAAAGGGGTGGTCGTTAGTTACCCGGCCTAAATAACTGGCAGTCGACCAGACTGCAGCTTTTGTGGAGGAAGTTTCATGCTTAAATTATTTCTAACCCGATTGGGAGTTGCGGTTGTTTTATCCGTTGCTTCTGTGGGAGTACATGCGGCATCGTACACTGCATCATTAGTTGACCTGTACAGCGCGACATTCGATGGTGCGTTAACGCCGGATGCGGGCCTGTTTTTTGGCGGTGATCCCAGCATGAACCCGCGCAACATTGCGATCACGCCGGCTGGACTTGGTTCAGCGACCGTCGTATATGATGGCACGACGTTAACGCAACTTGATATTATCCTTCCGCAGATGACGCTACTTATCAACAGCGGGCAAGCAACGGAAACGCACATTCTGACTAACGGTGTACCTATTTCACTGGATATTACGGGGCTTCCGGCAACTGATACCGAGGCTGGTTTCCCAGGATTTCAAGTTGAGGCTGCACCCACAATTGTTGCTGATTTTGCAACCTTCAGCACTATCGTTGATTCCCTTGATACCAATGCATGTTATGGCGCGGGTGGTCCGGGTAATGTGGGTCCGCTTTGTGGGCTGATCGGTATCTTGACTCTGGACGGTGTTCGCTATCAGTTGGATGGCACCGCGGGTGGTGCTTTGACTCTGTCGATCCAGACAGGTAATAACTCGATTTACGAGGTTGCTCTGACGCCGGTTCCTGTTCCTGCAGCTGTATGGCTGTTCGGTTCAGCACTCGGTCTCCTGGGCTGGATGCGCCGACGAGCTGCTTAATTGTTAAATAGTAGTTGGTAAGTTTCGACTTACCGGTAATACATTAGACCTCCCGGTTGCATGATCCGGGAGGTTTTTTTTTATTCTGAAGGGTTATGATTATTCTGTCAGGAGGTAAATAATTATTACGTATGGTTTTTAAAAAGGGTACTGATATGACCGGAGCAAACCAACCACCCGTGGTCCTGAAAATGTGGCAACGCCTGTCCCCGAACCCCGTCGGGCGCTGGCTGTTCACCCGTACCATATGCCGCCGTGCCCCGTATTTCGGCACCATCTCACCCCGTTTCCACGAACTGGTCCCGGGTTTCTGCCACGTATCCATGAAAAAACGTCGGCGGGTCCAGAATCACATCGGTACCGTGCATGCTCTGGCCATGGGTAACCTGTGCGAACTCGCCGCCGGGGTTCTGATGGAGGCGACGCCGCCGCATGGCATGCGCTGGATTCCCAAGGGTATGCAGATCCGCTACCTGGCCAAGGCGCCGACAGACATCAGCGCCACGGCTCGGATCGAACCGCTGCCGTGGACTGAGGCGCAGGATGTGATGGTGCCCGTCAGCGTTACAGACACCGACGGTAATGAGGTCGTGCAGGCTGATATTACGATGTATGTGTCGCCAAAGCCTTTGCCATCGTTGGGAGATCACGGCTGAACCTGCTCCCGTGTGTTCCGGACACCCGCGCTAGTCGTCGGGATTCTTTTTATCCGTGAGTACCGGTGTGTACTCCTGCGCCGCCATTCCAACCGCGCCCGGACCGACATGGGTTCCCAAAGCCGCACCTAGATCGGTGATGTAACTGTCCACAATATTCGTATTCAACCGCAGTAGTTCGTCGTGCACTTCTATAGCCGCTGCCTTGTTATCGGCATGTGCAACGCCGATCCGGTATTGGGTGTCGGGATCGAGTTGTCTGGATAAATGACGAATGAACCGCTTCAGCCTGCCCTTGCCGCCGAAGATGAAACCACTCGGGCTGAACTTGCCGTTTCCGGAGGCATGCAAAATAGGATGAATACCGAGCAGCCGTGCCAGCTGGTGCACGGCCGGATGTACCCGGCCACCTCTGACGGCATAGCTTAAGTCGGTTATCAGTGCGAAGGTTCGGGTTTTTTCCCTGATGGCCTCGACGGATTGAGTGATCTCGGCTTGCGGCATGCCGGCGGTAATGCATTCGGCGGCATGCAGGGTAATCAGGCCCTGACCCAGTGAGGCATTTCGGCTGTCGATCAGGGTGATGGCATCCGGTTCGCGGGCTCGGTCGGCGGCATTTTTGGCCGTCTGCCAGGCGCCGCTGAGTTTCGCCGTCAGGCTAATGCAGAAAACGTGCTCAAAATGCGAGCTCAGAAAATCAAACATCCGGCGATAGTCTCCCGGTGCCGGCTGCGAGGTTTTTGGCAATTCCGGGTTGGTTTTCAACTCCTCGAAAAACTGCTGATGGGTCATCCCGACCTTGTCGAGATAGCTGGCATTGCCGAACTGAACTCTGATCGGCACCACGTGTATGTCGAATTCCTCCATTGCGGTATCCGGCAGGTCGGCGGCTGAATCGGTGATGACAGCATAGCGCCGGTTCCCGGCGCTGAGCACGTGAGCCTGTTGATGCATATCATCAGCTTTGCGGCCGGTCAGTTCGCCGTAACTGCCGGCAATTTCAAATACAGTGGCAGGTTGGTCCACATGAACATGGATTTTGGTTTTTCTCGGCGTGCCGGCAATGATCAGGCTGCTGCCGAGCGGCGAGAGCCGTTCGCGTAGCTTGCGATGATCGATATGTTCGCCGTGTATCAGGCACTCGGTACAGTAGCGGTGGTCAATGTCACTGTCATGAGATTCGAAACCGGTCAGGGCGTCGGCTGCTTCCGGATCGGTTCTCGGTACCGGTATTTCGCGCAGTGAGCCGCGTGACAGAAAGTTGCTGATGCCCTCAATGAGTAGCAGGAAACCCTTGGCGCCGGCGTCGACAACCCCCGCCCGACGCAGTACCTCGAGTTGCTGCTGGGTTTCGGCAAGGGCAACCCTGGCCCGCTCGAGGGTGTGCTGTAACAGGTAAATAAACCCCCGGTCAGGATTCTGCTGGTGATATTCCGTAAGCTTGGCGGCCACCTCGTCAATCAGTGTCAGTATTGTTCCGTGTTTTGGGTCGGCGATGGCGCTGCGCGCGTAATCGGCACCCGCCTGAAAGCCCTCGACAAAGTCGGCAGGCAGCAACCGTGGTTTGTGTTCGCAGCTGTCGGCCAGGCCCTGGAAGAACTGGGCGATAATGGCGCCGGAATTGCCCCGCGCGCCATCGAGCGCGGCATCGGCTACATGGATCAACAGTTCCCCTGCATGGCGGGTATCAAGTTGTTGAATGCACGCCCCGATGGAGTCGGCGGTCGCCGCCAGGTTGGTACCCGTGTCACCGTCAGGCACCGGGAACACGTTGATCTTGTTGAGCTGGTCCTGGGCACTGATGAGTCTTTTGAAGCTGGCGCACAGGCAGCGGTTCAGGCGAATGCCGTCCAGATAACTGATGCTTTGAGGAGCACTGTGCATACCGCAAAATACCTTGATCTGCAGCAGACTGCCAGCTTGGGTTGAGCCCCGCCAGCGGGTTACAGCTATAATTCATATATGTCTCCGAGATCCCGGGGGCAAACCGAAATTATTGCTGCCAGTCTGAATCAATTGTTGGAAAGGAAAATTAATGCTTGAATTGAGTTCAAATACCCGGGTTGCGGAGTTGCAGGATCAGAGTCCGGCGATGATGGATGCGCTGATGGCGACTGGTATTTTTCGTGCTGGTGATGATCCGGAGACGACCATCGGTGAACTGTGCTGGGGCTTTGGTCTGAACCCGATTATTATTCTGCGAACTCTTGCCAAGGCACAGGCGAAGGAAGCACCGTCGGATATCGACGTCAGTGAACTGGATGGCCTGACCATGACGCAGGTGGTCGAGAATATCGAGGTTCTGCATCATGCTTATCTGCGCGAGACATTGCCCGTGATCGGCAAATTGGTTGATCGGGTAGCGGGTGTGCACGGTGCCAGCGATGAACGTCTGATCGAAATCCGGAAGTTGTTCGCAAAGATGGCCGAGGATATTGAAAATCACCTGCTCCACGAAGAGGAGGCGCTGTTTCCGATGGTTCGTGATATGGAATCCGTGGGTAGCATTAAGCCAACGCGTTGCGGGGATGCGGTCGGCGGGCCGATCACCTGTATGGAAAATGATCACGAGCTTATGCAGGCAGAGTTGAAAAAGTTACAGCAACTGACCGATAACTATGCCGTACCGGAGCATGCCTGTATGACCTATCGAAATATGCTCGAACAACTCGGTCGGTTCAGCCAGGATATGGTCGTACACATCCATAAAGAAGACAAAGTATTGTTTCCCGGGGCAATTAAACTTCAGGCTGCGTTGCGCAAAAGTCGTTAAACGACTCCAAACGCTACCATTGCGTCGGCAACTTTTATAAATCCGGCGATGTTGGCGCCTTTCACATAGTTGATGTAGTCAGAGCCGGGTTGTTGCCCGTACGTTACGCACTGTTGGTGAATATTCGCCATAATTTCGCGCAGCAGGTTCTGCAGTTCGGCTTCCTTCCAGGTGATTCTGGCGCTGTTCTGACTCATTTCGAGTCCGGAGATGGCTACACCGCCGGCGTTGGCGGCTTTGCTGGGCGCGAATAATAATTTGGCAGCAATGAAATGTTCAATTCCTTCCTGATCGGTGGGCATATTTGCGCCTTCGGAAACGCCAATGCATCCGTTGTTGATTAACAGCAAGGATTCATCTGCGCTGATCTCATTCTGGGTTGCGCAAGGAAATGCCAGATCGCAGGGAACCTTCCAGGGACGTTCATTGGCAAAGAAATCGACTTTATACTCAAGCGCATACTCCGCCAATCTTTCGCGTCGATTGGTCTTCAGATCGATGATATAGGCAAGTTTCTCAGCATCAATACCATCCTTATCGTAAATGAAGCCGGACGAATCAGACATGGTGACGACTTTTGCGCCAAGCTGGTTGAGTTTTTCGACGGCATAGGTGGCCACGTTGCCGGCCCCCGACACCAGGCATACCCGTCCGTCCATGCTTTCGCCGCGATGCTTGAGCATATCTTCCATCATGTATACGGTGCCGTAACCGGTGGCCTCGGTGCGAATCGGACTGCCGCCAAATTCCATGCCTTTACCGGTTAGTACCCCGGAGAAGCGGTTGCTCAGGCGTTTGTACTGACCGAACAGGAAGCCGATCTCACGGGCGCCGACCCCGATATCGCCGGCGGGAACATCGATGTCTGCACCGATATGCCGATGTAATTCGGTCATGAAGGACTGACAAAAACGCATGACTTCATTATCTGATTTGCCCTTGGGGTTGAAATCTGCGCCGCCCTTGCCGCCACCCATCGGCAGGCCGGTCAGGCTGTTCTTGAAAGTTTGTTCAAAGGCCAGGAACTTCAGAATGCTGAGATTTACGGAAGGATGAAAACGTATCCCGCCCTTGTAAGGGCCGATGGCATTATTATTCTGAACCCGGTAACCCCGGTTGACCCGAATGTTACCGTTATCGTCTTCCCAGCAAACACGAAAAATAATGATACGATCCGGTTCGGCGATGCGGCGCAGGATTTGCATCTGGTGGTAAATCTCTTTGTCGCTGATGTACTCAAAGACATTTGATGCAACTTCAAAAACGGCTTGATGAAATTCGGTTTCACCTGGATTGCGGCGTTTGACACCTGCTATGAATTTTTCCAGGTTGACATGATCTGAAACGGCCATGATCAATTTGCCCCCACAGGCTGAGAATTGGTTAGAAAATAATGCTTGTTAACAAAGCAAAATTTTGTGTCCATGCTATGAATTAGATACCAACTGGAAGCGTCTGGATTGGATCCAGTAGCCAGTTTTCAGTAGAGCACCAAAAAATGCAAAGACGGCGCCGTGTTTTCCTGCACCGGCTAACTGTCGGGTTATTGAGCGTAACGAGGCAGCTTGAAAATCCACCGGAACAGGGGATTAAAGTTCATTAAGTAATGCTGGCCGCCCTGTTCGGGTATTCTTCCTGGTTGCCGGAAGATTGAGCTGCTGCTTCGGTTTTGCACGCCTCGGTCCACGCGCAGCGTTCAGGACCGAACGGTGTTCCGTATTCGGCCAAGGTATTTGAATCATCCTCAAACTCATTCTGACTCATCAGGCGTTCTACATGTGATGCGGCCATGGCCTTGATGAATGAGCTCAGGCTGACAACGGCATCAAGTTCCCTGTTACTGATCCCAACGGATTTTGCGATAGCAATTTGTTGCTTCAGGCTGTTTACACAATTAACGGCGAATGCAGCACTGACCGATACGAGTGCAGTGATGCGCTGATTATGCTCGACTGAAGCACTCAGCTTGAGTTTCAGCGTCTCGCCATGGTCCGACGAGACAAAATTCTCAATATCATTCGTTGCGTTGCGACGGATTTCGATCGCAACAGCAACCGTAGCGGCTATATCCGCACCGGACACGCGCAGTTGATTGGCAATGAGCATGTCCTGCTTGATACAGGTTTTGCAGCCACTGCCGACAGCCGCACTAATAATGATCAGTTCTCTTTCTTGCGGCGTGATAGACATGAATTCTTAATCTCCAGCCAAATAGGTAGTTCACAGTATAGCTATAAATCTGCAAGAAATGATATTCGGTTTTTACTTACTATTCTCCGGCCAGGTGATTTCAGGGCATGCTGTGAAGGTACATTTTTCAGAAAGATTCGAGGCATGGTCCGGTCGCTTCGTAAGTGACCGGGTAACCAGGGTAGTTTTAGGTACAGGTGGACAGGAATGACAGATGCTGCTGAAATTAAAGGCAATATTCTAAAGGTACATTTTTTATGTGGCGGGTGGAATCATGCCTTGATAACCGGCAAATCGCTCCATTTTGTCGTGTACTGGGGGGAGGTGAATTGCTGGCGCATGTACCAGGGTTTACTGACCCCCTGTGCGGCCAGAAAGAGGGTGCCCCTGCCTTCAGTGTTATTGATCTCGTCCATGACTTTCATCACTCGGTTAGCTGGTTCCGACTGGCCCGGATGCAGCAGGTCAAATTGATAATGCTTGCTGTCCGTGATCTCGATCAGGCCGACCCCCGCTTTTAAAAACTCGTGTCCCGGGCTGTACAGGCGAGTTGCCGTATCACGGGCAAGGGCAGTGATGAGCCGCGTATCATCACTAGGATAGGGCAGTTTCACGATCTCGCTGACGGAATGAAAGTCGGGCTTAAATGGCGAAGTATGGAAAAAGACATGCATGGCCAGTGCCAGGTGTTTTTGTGCGCGCAATTTTTCTGCTGCGCGTGCGGCATACAGGGATATGGCTTCTGATACCGGCTGTAATGCTTTGGCCTTTTTGCCAAAGCTGCGGGTGCAATAGATTTGTTTTTTGGCGGGCGGTGATTCTTCGAGGCCCAGGCATGGCCGGCCGTTGAGTTCCTCGATAATACGTTCCAGGCAGATGTTGCTGTGCCTCCTGACCATCCTGGGGTTGGCGCTGGCAAGATCCCAGGCGGATTCGATATTCAGCCTGGCCAGTCTTGCCGCCATGCGGCCGGCTACGCCCCATATGGCCGTGACGGGAACGCGGCGTAAAATCCATTCCCATTTGTAAGGCTGATCGAGGATACAAACACCGTTTAGTTTCTGGATTTTCTTTGCTGTCCGGTTGGCCATTTTTGCCAGTGTTTTGGTCGGGGCAATACCGACACCGACAGGCATACGCACATGATCCCAAAGGCGGTGTTTGATTTCCCGACCATGCTGCATCATTGTATTCTGCATGCCATGTAAAGAGAGGAACATTTCATCAATGCTATAGACCTCGATATGCGGGCTAAAGTTTTTTAGCGTAGCCATGACCCGGTTGGAGAGGTCGCCGTACAGGGGGTAGTTCGATGAAAATATGGCGACATTATTCCGTTTTAACAGCGGCTTGATTTTAAAAAATGGCTGTAGATCGCCAATGCCAAGTGCCTTGGCTTCTCGTGAACGCGCGACGACAAATCCATCGTTATTTGACAGGACGACCACCGGCTTGCCGCGCAGGTCCGGCCGGAATACCTGTTCGCAGCTTGCATAGAAGCTGTTGCAGTCAACCAGAGCAAACATGATGAGAGCGGATGGAATTGATGACCACTCCCTCAATCTGGAAATCCGCATCTTCCCCGATTGGCAGTGGTGGGTAATGATCGCTCGCTGAGAGTAGTTGCCGGTTGTGCCTGTCCAGGATTTTGCAGGTTAGTTCGCCGTTTAAAGCTGCGAGGATCACGTCCCCGTGGGCGGGGTTTACGGCCCGATCGACGATTAAAAGATCACCATCAAAAATGCCCGCACCGGTCATGGACTGGCCGGATACGCGGCAATAAAAGGTTGCTTCCGGGTGTTTGATCAAATGCTCGTTCAGGTCGAGTTTGTTGTCCATGTAATCATCCGCAGGGCTGGGAAAGCCTGCCGGGACCCGGGATATGAACAAGGGGGCGTGGAAGGTTGTGCCGGCCCGATGGCGGGAAAGTCGTACTGCATTCATAATCGAAACCTGTATATATATACAGTTATATTATGTGTACGAACCGCGCATTAATCAAGACCGGCGGGATGGCAGAACCTGGCGAGCAGCCTTTGGCCGAATGACTGTATGCAGTAGGATATCAATACCTGCCGCAAGCACGGTTAAAACTAAAATGGAGTACCGATGATGTCAAAGTCGAAGCTGTCAGGTTACAAAGAAGCAACTGTGCCTTTCGGGTTGCCGGATCGTGCCACATGCGAGGCAGGCAAATATCTCGGCAGCCGAATAAAAATTGTCGCGCTTTTTATTATTTGCCTGGTGCTGGGGTCGATGCCGGTGCACGCTGCTGATGTGGTACTGATTCATGCCGGCAAGTTACTGGCGGTTCCCGGCCAGGCGCCGCAAGCGAATAAAACCATAGTGGTGTCGAAAGGGCGCATCGTGGAAATACGCGATGGCTTTGTGACTGTTGACGGGCTGCAACTCAGTGACGGGCAGACCGCCGCGACAGTTGATCTGAGTGAAAGTTTCGTGTTGCCCGGACTAATGGATGCGCATGTTCATTTGATGTGGTCGGGCCGGGATCATCCGCCGAAGAAACAGGGTGGTGGCTCTACCGGGCAACAGTCACAGTTGAACAAAGAGGGTCTGACGTTGTGGACGTTGCGCCATGCCAGGACCACGTTGGCCTCCGGGTTTACGACTGTGCGCGAAATGGCCTCGGAGCCAAACGTCATGTTTGCCGTGCGGGACTGGATTAATGGCGGCAAATTTATCGGCCCGAGAATCCTGGCCGCGGGTCAACCGGTTACGGCTGCCGGCGGACATGGTGATAATGCCGGAGCAGACAGTGCGCCCGATGGTCTTGACTCATCGGGACTGTGCGACGGGCTGGAGAGTTGTCGCCGCGCCGTGCGAATACAGCACAAGCGCGGATCGGACGTTATCAAGATGATGTCCACAGGCGGGTTTTCTGATCATACCGGTACCGAGCAGTTTTTTTTCTACGACGAAATGGAAGCAACCGTTCATGCGGCACATCAATTGGGCCTGGCGGTTGCGACTCATGCTTATGCCGGAGATGCAATTGCTGATGCGGTGCGGGCCGGGGTCGATTCCGTCGAGCACGGGTTCGGAGCGACGGATGCCACGCTTAAAGAGATGCAGAAGAAAAATATTTATCTCGTGCCGACACTGTCTGTGGCGCAAAGAAAAGGCGCTGGAACCACACTGTATCGCGAAAAACATCATGCCTTTGAGCGGGCGCTGGATATCGGTACGCCGATCGCCTTTGGCTCCGACGTTGGCGGCATTCCGCATCGCTACGCTGCAAGGGAATTTCTCTACATGGTGAATCTGGGTATGAGTCCTGCAGCGGCCATTGTGTCGGCGACCATTAATACGGCGAAGCTGTTCAGGCTGGAAAATGAAGTTGGAACCATTGAGCCGGGAAAACTGGCCGATATTATTGCGGTGAACGGCAACCCGCTCGAAGATATCGAGAGCTTGCAGGAGATAAGCTTTGTGATGAAGAGTGGTCGGGTGGCCAAGCAGAACGGGGTGATGAAGAATATCTTTCTCGACTAATGGCGCTCCCGGAGAGATTCGAACTCCCGACCTTCTGGTTCGTAGCCAGATATCTTGATTTTCTCATGATTTCTCTGGTTTTCTAATACTGGTTGAAAGGCTGGCTATTAAGCCAAAATATATGCTTTAAACTTCCTTACATATCCTTGGTTTTCCTCTATCATGTATACTCTACACATACTTGCGAAAGAATAGCGACGACACTATGCGTGATTGATTCGATCAAAAGACTATAGAAATGTCCGACTTCGCGTCGTCGATAACAAAAGCTGATGCAATTTCTGATCAAATCGTTCCGACTACCACGTAATGCTCATCGTGAGTATTTGCATGCTATTCAATGGCGATCTTTTGTGTTTTGCCTTTGTCTGGCGGGTTTCCCAGGTCTTGCTTCGAGCGCTATTTCTTCGCTTGACCTCGAAGATTACTCCCATGTCATTACCGTCCGCATTGCTCGGGCCTCGGTTACAGAGGCTTCCGGATTAACCTACAACTATGATACTGGATCACTATACGTAGTAAGCGACGAGGCTTATGGAGTTATTGAGATTTCGACCGATGGTTTGGTTATCGGCAGCATGAGTTTAGAGAATTTTTCTGACATTGAGGGAGTGACGTATATCGGCGGTGGTCAGATCGTGCTGGTCGAAGAGCGCACGAGGGATGCCCACCTAATAAGTTATGTTGACGATGGTTCAGCGGATCGGGACTCTGTGCCAAGTGTTGATCTTGGCTCATCTACCGGCAACAACGGTATCGAGGGAATTAGCTACGATCCGGTGACCGGCCTTTTCCTGACGGTAAAGGAGTTCAGTCCCCAAGAGGTCAATCAGAATTCAATCGCGTTCAATACCGGAAATGCGACCGTCTCGAGTCTGTTTTCACCGGCGCTTGGTGTCAGCGATCTATCCGGCATACAAGCTTTGTCTGCAGTGCCTTCTTTAGTTGGTACGTCGGATGAGAGTAATCTCCTGATTCTCAGCCATGAGGACCATGTACTACTTGAAGTGTCCCGCACCGGTGAGGTTCTCAGCACTTTTGATTTGGTTGGCCTTACCTCTCAACCCGAGGGTGTCGCCATTGATTATGACGGCAATATTTACTTAGTCGACGAGAATGTATTGGGTGGAGATTCCGCTCTGCTTGTTCTCAGCAGGTCAGAACCCGGTATCGACTCGGATGGGGATGGCGTAATTGACGAAATCGATAACTGTCCCGAAATTGAAAATGCAGATCAGGCCGACGCGGATGATGACGGGATCGGCAACGTGTGCGATCCTGATTTTGATCCGCTAATGCTGGGAACGACCTATGCACCTGAAGTCGGAGTACAAAATCAGTTCTACTGGTGGAGCGGATTATCCGCCTCGGGTGGTGTGCCCCCCTACACGTACTCTCTTGTCGGTGGCTGGCTACCGTGGCCACTGACGCTTAATGTGGCAACCGGGGTCATCACGGGCATGGCATGGAATGTTGTGAC
>MPMD02146707.1_pt1 | contig 53878 bp, 62 predicted proteins | sample 1617291 | NCBI WGS metagenome assembly MPMD02 (sample SAMN05944810, study PRJNA350692) | marine metagenome | biome: marine; feature: ODZ; material: water; isolation source: 120 m water sample filtered on 30 um supor filter | place: Pacific Ocean | collected 2012-04-09 | depth 120m m | reverse complement strand
ATACCAGGGAAAAAGTCTTTAAAAAAAAGGATTGCATAAAATGAAAAACTTAAACACATCAGTATCAACTCAGAATGAAACAATTACGGCAAACTCTAAAAAAAAGGAAAACCACCCTCATCACCCAAAGATAAAATCTAATAAAGACATTTACCAAAAGGTAACTGACTTAATAATAGAAAAAATGGAACATGGTCAAATTGCATGGGAACATCCACTTATAAATAATTGTAGACCTCAGAATTTAATAACAGGTAATATATATAAAGGGATTAATCATTTATTACTTTCTCTTTTTGAAATCCCTTATTCTATGACATTTAAACAAGCTAAAAATATTGGAGCAAGCATAAAAAAAGGAGCAAAAAGTTTACCTATTGTTTACTGGAATATTTCAAGAAAAACTGAAAAAAATGAAGAAACAGGGGATGAACACGAGCATATATACTATTTTTTAAAGTATTACAATGTATTCAGTATTGATGATATTGAAAATATTCCTGAAAAATATCTGGCAAAGACAAGACATGAAAAAACTAATTTTATTGAAATTAAATCAGCAGAAAGAATAATTAAAAATTTCAAAAATGCTCCTAAGTTTGAAGAAAGCACAAGCGATTTAGTTTATATCCCCTCAACTGATACAATCAGATTAGCCAAAAAAGAATATTTTAAAAATTCAACTCATTATTATTCCAGTTTATTTCATGAAATGGCTCATTCAACTGGTCATTTTAGTAGGTTAAACAGACTTAATGCAGATTATTCTAATTTAAGTTTTGGCTCTAAGGATTACGCTAAAGAAGAACTGACAGCAGAACTTTCGGCAAGCTTTTTAATGGCTGAAACAGGTGAAAATATAAACATAGAAAATAGAGCTGCTTATATACAGGATTGGTTAACTGTTCTTAAAAGTGATAAAAGAATGATTGTTTATGCAGCTGCCAAAGCTGAAAAAGCAGTTGATTATATTCTTAATCGTTAGAGTGATATAGAGTTTTATAAATATAAAGGAAATTTCAAAATTTAATAAAAGACTATTTGAAAAGAAAGGGAAAAAATATGAATATAAAATTTTAGGTTTATGTATGAATAATAGGTTTTTGATTGGGAAAAACAAAAATAAGGAGAGTTTTATTGTATTGAAACTATAAAATATACCGTTTATTTTTTGGTTTAAGTAAAGCAAGAGCGTTATGATTTATAAGTATTTGAATATAAGTGTATTAAAATGTATGATATTGATGAATTGATATAAGGAGATTTTAAAAATGGATAGCATGAATATTATTATTCAAACTGGCAATGTTGGGAGAATAGATCCTGGAATAACAATGAACGGGAAACAGGTTGCTAATTTTTCAATAGCAAAAGATTTCGGGGGAAAAAGATTGTGGCTTGAAATTAAAGCATGGGAAAAAGTTGCTGAAGAAGTTTATGACAAGGTCTCTATTGGAGATTTAATCTTAATTAAGGGGCATTATGGATCTGATTATTCTGATGATCCTAAGCCAGTTATTATAGCTGATAGTGTTCAGGTTCTTTTAACTAAAGAGTTATGGAATTCTTCTTTGGTCAAAAATCATACAAATAATAACATAAAAAAACTGAAGAATAAATTTTCATAAAATATGACAAATAATTAAAATATATAAAAATCCTACCTTCAAGTTTGAGGGTGATTATGAGACTTCTAAGGTTTTATATAAAAACATATATAAACAATATGTAAATAAGGTGAAATGTCATGGAAATAAATAGAACATTTGAAATAATAGGATGCCTGGCAGAAGGGGTAGATCCAAAAACTTTGCAAAAACTGCCAAATGAATCAGTATTTAATCAGCCAGAGGTTATTCGGGCTTTAAATACAGCTTTTAATATGCTTGGGACAAAATTGCAGAAAATAAAAGAAGAGGAGAAGAAAAGGAAAAAAAGACCTTTAAAGCAGGGAGAGAAATGGTTAGCGAATGAAGAGGAAGAGTTAAAAAGGAACTTTGAAAGTGGCAAAGATGTTAATGACTTGGCCAAAGCTCATCATCGCAGCACTCTATCTATAAAGAAGAGGCTGGAAAAAATGGGATTGATTACGTTCCAGAAATAGGAGTTATTTATGTTTTTATTATTTAGGTTACTTTTTAGGAGAATGATAATTTTACCTATTTTGCTTATATTAGGAATATATTATGGTCCAAGCTATTATGCAGAGTATTATCTTTCTGATATTACAGGAACAAAGGTAACTGCGGATGTTTCATGGTTAAGCCTTTTTACCGGTGATCTCATGTTTAATGATCTGACGATTTACTCATCATCTGACTTTGATTATGTTAAAGCTGTAGATTTCAAAAAACTTGAGATCAATATAAATCCTTGGAGTTTTTTTACAGAGAAAAAAGTGGTTAATATTGTTTCAGCTGATGAAATAGCAGTTACATCTATTTACTTAAATAGTGGCAATAATATTAATACAATTATTAATAATGTGAATGCCTACTTTAAAAAGGACTCTACGCTACGAGGCAATGGCAGCTGCAGTATAAAAGAATTATTTTTAAGAAATATCAGATTAAGGACATATTATTATTCAACCAAGCCTGTAGTCTCAAGAGTTCCTAATATTTATTTAACAGATATTAATACAAACAGTGGAGCTCTAAGTACAGTTTCAAATGTTTTAAAAAGCTGTGTTGCTGTAAATGTAAATGATCAGTATGAAAATAATATTTCATGGTGGGATAAAACAGTAAATGGAGCTGCTACAGGTTTTGGCTTTGCTGTTAATGCTGTTGGAACCGGTGTAGGTATGGCTAATACTGTTCTTGGCAAAACTGCTGAAGTTCAGGAAACTATAGCAGAAATAAATGAATCTGTAAGTAGTTTTTAGAAAGATCTAAATGTCTTATAGATTAAATAAAGTAAATTTGAAATTGGTCATAAGGAGTATTCAATGAGAGAAAGAGACATTTTTTAGAGAAATTAATACAACGTCTTGGGAGTAACCTACTTTTTCAAGTATGTGTCAGATTTTGTCTTAACTAATCCATCTTATGTAGGTTTTGGTTTGTTCGTAATTGGTTTATTGTTATAAAAACCTAAAAACTGTAGTCTATACCTTTATCTCTATTTGGAGTTTTCGATTTATGTACTCCTGGATATAACTGATCCGACATATGAATTGAGTTTGATTTATTCTTATGACGATTGTTATATTTATTAATAAACTTACATAGGTCAAGTTTATTGATAGAACCTTGATCCATTACTTTATCTTTATATGATTTGCGTAATTCTATAAAATTATTTAGAGCTTGCCTATGTTTATTTTCTTTTTCATCTTTAATAACATCCAATGCTGCGGTTCTATCTGTATTTCTTGATAATTGATGAGAAAGTCTTTCTTTTTCTGGTACAAATATTCTACATTCTTTTTTCCCTCTTGATGAACCGACATAAAATGAGTCCTTATTAAGTGATTGTCCTGCAATCACTGCATAGTCTCTATCAAGTCCCTGAGACTTATGACTTGTCATAAAATAACCATGTTTTAAACATTTAAATTTTGTATCAATTATTTTATTATTTGAAGTAACTATATTTCCATTACTATCAATTTTATCTACTTTTACTATTTCACCATTTATTATCTTACTTTTTTTGTTCTCTTTTCTAAATTGTATTATATCACCTTTAGCAATTTCTATGTTTTGAATTTCTCCAATATCGTAAGATTTATAATCTGATAAATGTAACTGTCTTTCATTATTTACATATATTTTATTATTTTCAATTTTCTCAATTGTTACTATTTCATTCTGTTTAAAATTTTGTTTATTAATATTTATATGTATCTTCATATTTTTATGGTAGTTTTGAATATTGGTCTTCTGTGTCCTTGTCCAGTTATGTGTAATAAATATTTCTTTATCTAGAAGTTTTTCTTGTAGTATATTATTTTCTTTCAATTTATTTCTAATTAATTCAGTTACTTTATCACATTCTTTATGAGTTGGTGCAGAACCTAAACAATTATTTAAATTTTTCCCATCATTTGTAAATGATAAATATTGCTCAGCAGCATCACTCAAGTATTTGCCTTGTGATTCTGAAACCCAGCCTAAATCCTTGTCGAGTATATCAAGCCCCTCTTGGTGTTGATTATTAGACATCAGGCTAACTGCTTTTTTATATTTTCCTTTTTGTCTTACAATATTATCAAGTGTTGTTACTTTAATATTTGAGTGCTCTTGAATTATTCTGAGGAAGTCACCAGCATCAACAGCCTTATGTTGTCTTATATCACCAACAAATAGAATTCTCATATTATTTTTTTCAGCTATATCAAGAACCTGTGCACCATTGATGTTTGATTTAAGACTTGATTCGTCAATGACAAGATAGCCATCTTTTATGTTTAGCTTTTGATTATTATAATCTATGAAAAATTTTTGAAGAGTCATAGTGTCTGGTGTTACTTTTTCAAATATTGCTTTGACTGCAGATCTAGTTGGTGCGACATAATAGATATTTTTTTGACCACCACTAACAAGTCCTTTTTGTAATTCTTCCATAGCTGTAGTTTTACCTGCTCCGGCGACACCTTGTATAACGTGATACTTACTTTTTGAAGAAAGTATTTCTTTTATAACTTTTCTATGATTAGCAAAATTAAAATTTTCAAATTTCTCTTTATGTATACTTTTTGGATCAGTAAAAGGTTTATAGTTTTTATTAATTGGGTTATATATATTTTCATTATAGTTAATTTTATCAATGCAATATTTTTCAATAATTAATCCTGAAACAGTTGTTATTTTATTTAAGTAAGGATTAGTTGTATTATCTTTTAAATTCACTATTTCATTGTGATTGTCGATATCTTGAATTAATTTTGTTAAATCAATTTCACCTAGTCCTTGACTTAATGCTTCAGCAATTAGTTCATGTTTATTGATCACACTTTTTCTTTGAAAAAGATTCCCAATTGAATAATTGATAATTTCTGTATTATTTTTTATTAAATCAATTTTTGGATTTTTGTTAAAAGCATTTGATTTAATTTTACTTAAATGGTTAAGTTCAGCAACATTAAGTTGATTAAGTTGGAAAGTTTTTAATTTCTCTTTTGTTGTATCTGTAAGTTTTTTATCTCGGGTCAATTTGGTTATAATATGAATTTCTGATGATGTTGGTTTTCTGCCTTTTTGTTCTTCAAATTTATCTATTTCTTTTTCGATATCTTGTCGCCTTTTAGAATATCGTTTTAGTAGTTCCTCTGAAAATCCTTTGATATCAAATCCCTCAATATTACCTTTATTATCGTATTTATAATCAATATCATATCCACATTTTTTAACATTAATAGCTAATTGGTTTTGATAAACTTTACCTAAGTGTCTTATTGCTTTTACAATATTACATGTTTCTAATGCAACATACTTTTTTGAAATTGGATCGTAAGTTACATTAGCTACTACACAATGAGTATGTAATTGCGGATCTAGTGCTCTAGATGTATCGTGATGAAATACAGATGCAATTATATTGCCAGTACTTAACGGTTCTTTTATTGTACCAAAAGTTGAATTATCTCGGCATGCTGCAAATTTTTCAAATTCTATCATTGCAGTAAAAAATGCATTTCTATGAGCTTCAATAAGTCTCTTATCTCCAAGAACATTTGCCATAATTGAAACACTTTTTTGAGCAGAGCATTGAAAATCAAAATATCTAATTCCTCCCTCTCTGTTCCGGGGTGTGAGCTTTTCTTTTGTCAATGGATTTATATTTTTCCTTAAAAGTTCAAATGATTTATCACCTTGTTTTATAGTTTTTTCTTCAAGACCAAAATTTTCTACTAGATTTCCATACCATTCTCCTTCAACTGTATCTTTTTCAGAATAGTAATCATTATGTATTAGATGTACATCTAAATAATTACTATTTTTACCAATACCAGATATAGTACTTCTATCCTTAATTTTAGCCATAGTAAACATATTAAACCCTTATATATTGATGTAATAGAGTATAATATCATGTCTATCTCATACTTCAATAGACAGACGCAATACTCTTATTAGAAAATAAGATTAAAAAAATCACTTAAATAACAACAAATATATTTATAATAACTATTGATATAGTATGTTAAACATGTAATATAACACCTAATATAACATTGTTAAATATTAATTAATATTATAAATTATTTGAAATAGAAGACAAATATGAATAATAAACCTGATCCAATGGAGTTATTTAAAGAAGCTGCATTTAAATATAAGACGACATCAAAGTCATGTATTGACGAATATAGGAATACATTAGTAGCTTTACATATTAAAAGAACTAATAAAAAAGATATGTTAAATTTTCTAATAAAACGTGGTGTTAAAACAAGTTATACTGCATTATGGAAATACTTAAATAAAAAGCCTATTACTAATGAAGAAATAAACAACATTATGAAATTAATAGAGAAGAATAGCAATGGATAATATTTCAATTAAAGCAACTTTATTAAATATTGGTAATAAAGAAATAGATTTATTGAAAAAAAAGTACAATATTAAAGACATTGAAACGGCTTTAACACTTTTAGAGAATTCAATAAATAATAACGAAACAATTAAATCAAATAAAGAATATTTATTAAATCACTTAAAAAAATGCAAATCTTCTAAAAGTATTATTAATGATAGTATTATTAGTGATGTTAAAATAAATGCGCATAAACTAACAGAATATATTTCTAAATATAACAATAAATATATTAAAGAAAAACTAGAGCTATCAATAAAATTAGCTTCTCAATTCAAAATATCTAATACAGATTCATTATTTTATTTTTTAGTAGAAAACGATGATTCATATATCAAAAATGATAAACCAAGTTCTGAGAAAAATATTTTTAATCAACTCGAAAAAATTAATAAAACTATTGAATACATGAAAACTTCATATTTAGAAATAAATGATGATTTAATTGAGAAATATATTGTTGAAACTAATCATATAGTTGATAAAGTTCAAAATAGCAGTCTAAAGAATCTCATACCAAAATATAATGAGATGTATGAAGAGTTAGATAAGAAAAAGGCAGGATTTATTAGCAAAGTAATTAGTGAAAATATTTCTACATATAAAACAAGTAGCCTAAATATATTATATATACTTATTATTGGATTATTCTTGGGTATATTTTGCGGAATATATATGCAACCTCTTATATTAATTATTGCTAATAAATTTAGTTTGACTTTTTATATATTCACAATTACAACAATGTTATTTCCTTTAATTTCAGGTATATTTATTACATTATTAATTAAAGCCAAAATATTTAAAAAAAAGAAAAGGATATAAGATGAATAATTTAGTAAACTCAGAGGAAATATTCAACAAGGCTATCGCATTAAAAAGTGAAAATAAAAGTGTTTGTGATGAATACAGAAAAAGTATTGTGCTTTTGAAATTAAGAGGTAAATCACTAAAAGTGATAGAGACATTTTTTCATGATAATAATATAAAAATACAGGGATGGAAAATAACATCTTACTTAAAGAAATCACCAATAACAGATAAAGAAAAATCAGAATTAAAAAAATATCTTAAGCAATAATATATTATGAATAACAACAATAAATATTCAAAACTTTCTAATTTGGAGAAACATATTAATTCAAAAATAATTGGTCAATATGAAGTAATACCAAAATTAGTTGAGACATTACGGATCGGAGAAATGGGACTAGCTGATAAAGATAGACCAAAGGGATCTTTTCTTTTTCTTGGACCACCAGGAGTCGGAAAAACAGAAACTGTAAAAGTCTTTACAGAATATTTATTCGGTAATGATCACTTATATAGATTTGATATGTCTGAATATATGCATTTTGATAGTGTAAAAGAATTTAGAGGTGATGAAACAGGATCATCTGGAAGACTTGGTCAAATACTTAATGCTAATAAATATGGTACACTTTTATTTGATGAAATGGAGAAAGCCCATAAACAAATTATGGATTTATTTCTACAAATATTAGATGCTGCAAGAATAACTTTAGGCAATGGAGAGACTTATGATTTACATAACTATTATATAGTTTTTACTTCCAATATCGGGGCAAAAGAAATAAATCCTAATATAAAAAATATCGAAACAATGTATAGGGCTATTCAAACAGAAATTTCAAAGCAATTAAGAAGAGAATTTATAGATCGTCTTAGTTTAGGAATTTGTATTTTTAAAAACCTTTCTATTGATGAAAAAGATCAGATTGCATTAAATATTTTTAATAATGAACTTAATAGATTAAAAGAAAAAGGTTATTACTTAGACTATGAAGATAATGCTTTTTTAAATCTAAAAGAACGAGGAATTTCGAAAGAAAAAGGTATAAGAATGTTAAGAGATATTATCCAACGCTCAATTAATGGAGCCATCTGTGACTGTGTTATTGATAAACAGGCCAGTGGTTCAGGTACCTTATATTATTCAAAAAATGAAAATAAAATTAAAATAAAAAACAGTCCATTATAAATTCTAATGAAAGAATGTTTGAATTATTTTAGCATCAATAATGAAACCTGGATATAAAATAAATGAAATTGATTGTTACTTCGGAGGCAAAGGAGGCTCAGGAGTATATCAAAATATAATTAATTGCATCCGTCCTCATGACAGGTTAATTATTCCTTTTCTGGGGCATTGTGCGGTACTAAGATATATGAAGCCTGCAGCCACCACTATATGTATAGATGCTTCAGCACAAATAATACAGAAATGGCAATCAATGAATATACCTTATATTCAACTGATTCATGGGAATGGAATTGAATACCTCGAAAACATAAAATTCAATGAAAAAGAAAGAACAGTAATATACTGTGATCCTCCATATCCACTCAATTCCAGAAAATCTTCAAAAGACCGGTATAATTATGAATTGTCTGACGAGAATCATATTAATCTGCTTAAAATAATTAAATCCTTGGACTGTGATGTTCTTATTTCCAGTTACAAAAATTCTTTATATGAAGAAACCCTGAAAAACAGGAATTTGAAAACCTATAAATCACAAACAAGAAGATATACTGCTACAGAATATTTATATATGAATTATACAAATAAAGAAGGTTTGTTGCATGATTATTCATATATAGGTGAGAATTATAGAGATCGTGAAAGAATAGCAAAAAAAATAAAACGTTGGTCCGAAAATATTCAAGTTCTTCCGGCAACAGAAAGAAATGCTATTTTAGCTGCTTTAAAAAAAGAAAACGGATCCTATCGTCATTTATAATGGTATGAGATCCGGTACATATCACCAGATATGAGGATGTTGGCCGGATCTCACACCGTTATATATGATGTTACTGCAGCTATAAAAAACTCGAATCAAATTATGTATATTTTTTATCTGTAGATGCAGGAGGTATTTATTTTTTATCTTGATTTAACTCTTCTAATGACATCGCCCATGAACAGACTAGTTAGAAATAGTTAGCCTCAAAATAAAAACTCTATAAGGTGGTTTTATTCAGAATTTACTAATAGTCGTGGGAAATGTAATTTTGCAGATATTGTAGTAATACAATTATACGATCACTTGTTATACTATTATTGTAATCAATTTTAGATATAACTGCAGAGGAACCAAAAGAATTACGATTCCAATTTGAGTTAATAAACTCTGATTCTGTTGTTCTATACTTTAACCATTCTTTTTGTGATATACTCAGTTTAATTTGTTCATTTTTCTTTAATTGTTTCATTAATGCTCTATAAGCTTTGTTTAGTTCACCTTCTAAAAATGCTTTGTACTTTGCATTAATTGTTGCATATTCATAATTATTTTTGGCTGTATTGAAGCCTTTTAGGTATTGTCCTGAACGAGTTTTAAAGATTTTTACATAATTTGCCACATCAGGATTGTCTAAAGAATATCCGGAAAGACAGGAAATGAATAAAACTGCTGAAATGATATATTTTAGTATATGTTTTTTTACCACCTTGTAAATCTCCCTGTAGAATATAGTATCCATTCAGATTTACGTCTATTAATTAGTCCATTATTAATTCTGCCTTGTGACTTTTGCCATGCTTTCCATGCACTCTCTAAATTACTATAATTTGTCATGGCATTAGGATTATTTATAAGTTTCTTTATTGATGAATCGCTAAAATTACCTATCCCAATATTAAAAACTAGTGAAACTAATGCATCAAATTGATATTGTGTCAGTTTTACTTTTATATATTTTTGTACGATTTTTTCTCCTTTATATGTTAAATCTTTTAAAAATAACAAATTTGCCTGTTGTTCTGTTATTCTATGATTATATTTGCTCCACTCTTGTTTTGAAATTAAATGTCCATATCCAATGGTAGCACCTTCAATCCATGAGTGAATTTCTTCTTGTGTCTGGTCGTCATAGGGATAAAGTACTAATTTTTCAATTGATTTTAAATATTCCCTTAGTTCTGCACTGGCATGTAGCTCAGAGGGATACTTTTTTTGATTTGCGTATGTCCCCCTTTGGATTGTGTTATTGCCTGATGTTAAATTATTGCTAGCCATGATGTTTTATACCTTTTAACTTCTTATTTTTCCTGTGTATATATGACTTCTTGTATTCCAATCCCATAAAACAGGTTCATTATTGGAACTGTCTTTTTGTCTGAATGAAACACATAGGCAATCAAAGAGTATAATTTTTTGACCATCTTCTATACCACTTCTTGCCCCTTCTACAAATACTTTATGGAAATAATAAGCGTACTGTTCCTTATTATCTGTTGCTGCAAGTTCATATATTGCAATTTCCTCTATGACCTTCTTGGTCCTTAATTTGGAAATAAGTTGGTTTGTTGCATCATCAGTATCATCAAGTTCAATAGTAAATGAGCTTCCTTTATCTGAAATTATATGTTCAGAGGCAACTTCATTCCATTTACCATTTTTAATAATAGCCTTACTTTTAAGTGTATTTGGAAGGCTTCTTAAATCACACCTTACTCCACCTCTGGCTTTTTTGGCTTTTAGGTCTGAGGTAACGCTAGAATTAACCTTAGGGTTTCTAAAAACAGCTATTTGCATATATTTATACCTAATTTAGACTTCATAATTAAAATGGAATATTTAGGAGTATAAGATACTCCATAAAATTTTATACTTACAGCATCAATAATTATCTTTTTTGTTAAAATAATTCATCGTTCAATTGATTAATGTCTTAGAACCCAAGTTCGATTCCCTTATCTATACTAGGGCTTTTAAGTCCCTTGTTTTGCATTTCAAATTGTTTGAATGGATCTTCTATATAAAATGATTTTTCAACTTTTGTTGGGGTTGGTAACTCATATATCCTATCTTTTATCAAATGACCTCCACCTAGAGAGTAACCATATTTCTCTTTGTTCTTAGAATAGAAATCCTTCTGTTCCTTTTTTAAAAATGCTTCAGCTTTTTTTTCATTATCGAAAACTTTATATCCATTGTCTATATCATTTCCATATGTAATCAAATATTTTGTTTCCAAAGATTTTTTAATTTCTAAATTATTATTATTTTTATAATTGTCATTAATAAATTTTTCAGCTTTATCATAAGAGTAAAAATGAGACTTATTTTGAAGCTCTTTACCATTCTCAGTTAATATATATATTTCAGATGTAACCTCCCCTACATTATCAGATGGAACATCTTTTAGACCTTCATTAAGGCACTCTAATGGTTTACTTAACAGTTTATCTTGGGTTTCATTTCCTATATATTCTTTTAGCTTTTCAGGTTTTAGAATTTTTTCAAACTCAACATCTCTATCGTAATCACTAAATGGACTGTTGCTGTCAGTATAGTTAATACCTACTAAAACATTTTCCTCTGGATAATATTCTAAGTTATCTACTCTGATATTATCAACTTTGTATTTAATTAGAGGCATGATAGATTTCCATTTTTATGTTTTATAAATCTTTTTTTACTTATCCTTAATTAATTGGTTTTCTATCTTTGTTAATTTCCACCCCCCAATGTTTATCATCACCTTTCCTTAAGATCTCAACATACTGTTCCATTGTGATTTTGTGTTTTTTTATTAAATTTTCTGCTGATATATTATAAAGCTTATAATATTTTTTACGGTAAAGCTTGTTATCATCTTCATTGCTATAATAATTGGGATATTCTTTCCTACATTTTGCTTTTAAATCTGTTTCAATTATTTCACTTTTAATGAATATTTTCTTTTGAATAGACACCGGAAGCACATTAATAATGTTTTCTTTTTTATTTACTTGCTCAAGTTCGTTTTTAGAGAGGAAGTAAAAGATAAAATAAGCTCCCAATATTAAAAAAATTACAACAATCTTCCATGTTTTTTGGAATCCTAATTGAATTTTTTCTTCACGAGTTAATTTCTTTTTTTTAAAAAATAGACCCATTATATCACCTCATTATGCTCGGGAAGTCAATATTACTCAAATTAAACACTTTAGGTAATTTAAACAAATAAAATAAAATAAGTGATACGTTGATTATAAAAATAACGATACTTTCGTGTAAAGAAAAACCATACAAATAAAATGCATTTGCTGAAAGAATACATATGAGCCCAGCAAAAAGTATTGGGTATAAATAATCAATGTTACTCAATACCACCCACATTGGAATAACAAATACAGCAGCTAATCCCATAACAATATATGACCAATGAATATTGCTGGAATAATACAGTGTTACATCTATTATATGAACTTTTTCTCTTATAAACATAAAATATACTAACAAACCTAAAAAGAGATAAGGTGATAATTTGAACGGTATACCCATTTTACCAAAATAAGTATTTTCTTTTTGTTTTTTTTGAAAAAAAATTGTATTTAGAAACGTTTTTTTATTCTTCCATACTCTTCCGCTTTGCCATATAATAGCACCGACTTTATAATTGTACTCTTTACCGCCCCGAGAGAGTTTTTGAAACTCTATCGGATCTACGATATAATCTTTCTGCTCTGTTGTTGATTCAGACCTGTTTGTGTTACCTAAAAATGTATGAGTAACATTGTTACTTGTACCTTTTCTTTTTATCACTTCTTTATTAATAGATTCAGAAGCCCACTTATTTGTTTCCGGATCTCCATTTTGACAGAATATTTTTGTTCCTAAATTACCTAGAAGAGAATCTACTACATTTTTATCTTTCAGAGTACTCATGTAATTTGGATAGTTTTGTGTTCCATATACCAAAAAACCTCTTGAAGATCTTGAAACTGTTTGAAAAAGTTGATCATGCTTTGTAACGAAAAAGTGAGACTCATCACCAAATATAAATACAGGCCTACATTGATCAGTTCCCTTATCAACTCTTCTTTGAATTGATATTTGCGTTAAATATTTCATTATAATTGCAATATATCTTCCGATTTCTCTCCATGTATCCCTACTGAAATCGACTATTATTATTTTTCCTTTAAGGCAATCATCAGGAGTAATAGTATAGTGTCCACTACAAAATACTTCTCTTACTTTTCCCCTGAGAAAACTGTCAGCCATTGTTGTAAAAAAACTTACTATATTTCCTCTTGTTCTGGAGTCCATATTAGGAAACTCATTCAGAAAATATCTTACAGTTAACTCATATTCATGTTTTAATGTCTGTGTATTAATGTTTTGTCTATTTATGATTATTTGAAATACTTCATGGCAGTATGATCTTGATTGCCATTCTATATTTCCACACTCTTCAATACTTTTTGGAGCATCAGCAATTATCTTTGCAATATTATCTAAAGTTATATCTTCAGAAGCAAGCTTTAATAGAGTAATGACATTTCTAAGCAACTGTCTACCTGCACGATCCCAATATTTTTCATTTGAAGAACCTCTGTCACTATTACCTACTTCAGCAACCTGCATAAAAATATCAACAATATTTTCTACTTCTCCCTCCCCTTCTTTGAAGTTTTCTGACTCATACTTTAAAAAATCCAAAGATTCTTTTGATAGATAAACTATATCATCAAGTCTGCCTGCTTCTGTAGCATAATCAACCCATGAAGTTATTTCCTCATCTTTAGCACATAATACGAGTCCACCAAAATTATTATACAAATATGATTTTAGTAAATATTTTAGTGGTCCGGATGTTTTACCTGCTCCTGGAGAACCTGTTATTTGAATACCTTCAAGTGAGTCTCTTATCCTATGATAATCATTTTTCTTTGACCATTTTATGAGGGGATCAGATAACTTCCAGGTATCTTTCACTACTTTGCTCCCAATTTGATATTCATTACACTACCACCAGATTTGTTAACTTTATAATTCAAAGCAGGATTAGTTTTATTTGTGTCTTTAGCAGAAACTTGGCTCAAAGGTATCTTATTTATTTCTTCTGTATTTGAATTTGCTAGTTGTGTATTATTATTTGCTTTAGCTTTTTGTTGTTCAACTTGTTTTGAAAGGTGTTCATATTTAGACTGTAATGCATTAATTTGGTTCTCCAGGCTAGAATTATCTTTTTTTGCTATTGATAATTCTTTCTTATATAGATCAATATTATTTGCCTGTGCTATAAGCAATGCATTATTTTCCTTCATTACCTGGACTTGCTGCTTTAATGTTTCATTAAGATTTTCTGTTGATTTAATTTTAAGTTCCATTTCGGCATAAAGAGGTGTAGCGTTAGCAATATTTTTTATATGTTTATATGCTGCATCTACCTCATAAGGCATTGGAGTTGGATTTGGTCTCATGTTCCAATGAGGGCTATCTGTCATTACGGTAACAACACCTTCATGATTCAACATAGTTGGATCATTTGGGTTTTGATAACGACCATGATACTCAATTTCATACTTTCCTGGCACAACTACATTTTTAACATCATTTTCTGTATACTCAACACCAGGGACCGTATCATATGTATTTTGAGTGTCATAGAAACTAACATAATCTTGAGTACCGGGCGGTACTCTTCTTTGACCATGTTCAGGAGTAGAAGAACACCCTGAAATTAGAAGTATAATAATTCCAAATATTGATAGATAAATTAAATTTTTCATAGGGATCCTTTTTTAACTGTTATCTTTAGTTGCTGCTATTGATGCATCATCAAAATCAAGTGTACTTTGGAGCATTAAATAGAATTTAGTTCCGGCAGGGCATGTAATATAATATTTATTTTCAAGATCATTTATAAGTGATTTTTCTGCAACAATCTTAGCCGACTGTTGGCTGGCATTTGTTGCAGATGATCCAATACTTTGACCTAGGCTGCTTAATGATGAACTTGCACCAGTCGGATCCCCAACCATTGCACCTGCTGTTATTGCAGCAGCATTCGTGAGCCCTCCAGCTAGATCACTTGTCAAACCTGCTGCAAGTTCTTTAAGCTCATCCATATCTCTCCTATCTGTCACGTAACCTTTTATCCCAATACTTCCATCAAGAAGATCAAAATGTTTACCTTCAACATATGTTCCATTTTCAAGAGCTATAGCTTTTACTTTCAATTCTTTACCATTGTTTTGATCTGTTGTTCTAAAAATAAGCACCCAATTATTTTCTGTCATTACGTGATCACGTAATGGCATTCCCTTTGAAAAACCGGATGCCAGTGTATTAGCTCTAATAATTAACTTTCCATCGTTATAAACATTTTTTGTTACAACTGCCAGTATAGGACTTGAACCATTGCTTGTTTGAATAGTAGTTATTAGTTGACAAGGAATTAATGTAGAATGGGGGAGATAACTTTCATATAATTTTTTTTGCTCTGTTTTTCCATTATAAATATTGAACTGTTCAAATTTATTTTTGGTTTTATTGTTACCAGCATACGGGGAATATAAATCAGCTTCTGAATATACTTTATCAAGCGAATTATTATTTGATGATAAAGCATATTCAGATACTTGAGGTGAAGCAACTTTACTTTTCTGCTTATTCGCAGGATTTGAATAAAATCTTTTCCTGTATTCAGCTACTGCTTTAGAAAGTTCAGCTTTAGGGGTATTCTTATTCAATAATTTTATATACTGCTGTTGCTGTTCTGCAAGCTTTTGTTGTTTTTTAAGCTGTTTATAATTTCTCTTGTTATTTGCACTGGTATTAGAATATTTGCTACTATTTGAACTATCTTGATAGTTTTTTCTTTTAGTACCATTGTTATCATCATATTTATTATGTAGAGGATCCCATTCTTTAATATTTGTACGACTTTCACTAATACCCGAATTTACTTTATTAGGAACGGTTTCTTCGTTTTGATAATAAGTAATACTAACAATAATAGGTATAGCTATGACGAGCAGCAGTATTATACTCACTATAAATATTGCTAGTTTGATAGATGGTTTTCTTATAAAATTTAAAAAATATCTTAACATAATATTAGCTATAATTGATTAAAATAATCTGTTCCACCAGGATGTCTCCTGATTTTCTTTCTGAAGAGTAATGGCACTTAGTCTGCTTTTGCTAAGATTTTCCATTGTAGAATCTACTCTTACTAAGTTTTCTCTGATTTCTTTTGTTTGCTCTTGAATAGTTTGCCAATTTGGATCAGCTTCTTTTATACCGGTTTCAATAGCCATTTTATCCATAAATGATTTTTTAGGATAAGGATTGCCCATCTTTTCGTAAGCTTTATTAAGTTCCATAGAATAAGTACTTATATTATCTGTATTCTTCTTAAGTAGCTGTGATGCTTCAAATAAATTATTATAGTTACTATTTATTTTTGTAATCAGAAGGCTTAACTCATCTTTCATTCTTCTTTTATCAGAACTTAAAATTTTGTCACATTCTTCTTTATATAATTCTTTGGCTTTATTATTCTCACTGCTTAATTCAGTGTATTGTTTTTGCGTTTGCTCAATAATATCCTGTGTTTTTAGATTCATTTTAGCTATTTCAGAGTTGTAATTGCTAATAGTATTTTTATGTGAATTAGAAAATTGCTCTTCAAGATCCTTTTTCTGAGAACTTAATGTTGCTATTGTTTCTTTCATCGTACTAACGGTTGAATCCCTTGAAATTAATCTACTGTTTAGATCTCTTATGGTTTTGTTCTGAATACTTACTTCTTTATTTAGTTCAGCAATTTCAGATTCTAAAGTTTTTTTATTATCAGTATGCATTGCTAAAAGTTCATTGTGTTTCTCTTTATCTTCTTTTTGGATTCTTATTATATTAGAGTTATTTTCATCGGCATATTTTTGTTGTGTTTCAAGTGATCTTTTTTCAAGCTTTGCCTTTAGTTCACGTAGAGTTGCATTATCTTCCTGCAAACTATTTATATTTACATCGTCAGTTTTATTTTTTTGAACAGCGACCTTAAGCTCTCTTTCTGTATCTTTTAAGTTTTTAGTTATATAACTTAATTGGTTCTGGTACTCCTTATTTTGTTTCTCAAGTCTGTTAATCTTTTTTACTCTTTCTAATCTTTGAGTGAGGTTGCTGTAATCACCGTTAAGATTGTTTGATGCGTTTACCATTGATACAACAAAGACTAAAGCTATTATAGCAATTAAACTTTTTTTCATAAAAAACATACTCCTTTATCTCCTTTATTTATTAAATATTATTTTTCTTTTTAGCGTAACCGGTTTCATTTGGATTATAAATAACTATTTTTACATGCATTGTGCTGTGTACTCCTGCTGTTTTTTCAAAAACGACTATACCGTTATTTTTGTAATAATAGTAAGCTTCAGTAATTCCATTCATGAAAATATCTCCAAAGGGGATAAATGCCTTCCATGTTGCTGATACTTTCTGTTCTGTTGGATTGCCAATCATATCTGTTACCTGTTTTATTGACATTCCTACTTTTACTTTAGAAAGTGGAGAATTATAAGGTATTTTCGCAATATTATCAGGAGTTGTGGCAGTAGTCGCACATCCTGTTAAAACTGCAATTAAGCCCATCACTAGTGCTAGTGATATAAGTCTTTGTTTCATTGCCTTCCTTTGTTTAACTTGTTATTTTAGTAATTGAGTCTAATTGTTTAATTTCTTTATTTACCTGTTCAATTTTTTGAACAAGAATTTCCAGTTCTCTGTCTGTTAATGTTTCACTATTCAATCTTCTATTTAGTTCAGACATTTTTCTCTTTAGTTCTTCCTCTTTTTTTACTACCCTTTCATTAAGGTTAAGCATAGAACTTTTTTGGTTGACTTTTCCTGCCGTTAGAAGCACTTTCCACTGATTAGTAGGTTTCAGCATATTTTTACCACCATCAGAGTTCCCTGTAATTGTAAACCAAACCGGTGATTCTGAATATGGAGGAATTTTACCGCTACCTTTTACATAGCTTGCATAAAATATAGGAAAACCACCCGTTCTTACAGACAAAAGATGAGGATCAAAAGCTAGTGTTTTTTTTGTTTTATTTTTTATTAATATTTGAAAAACTAATGTGTCGTCATTATGAAATCTAAATATATTTTCAAGTAAAATATCATACGCTCTATACTCAAATAACTCATTTTTACGTACTAATTGTACTTTTTCATAATATTTAGGATAACGATTTTTTACTAGATGATATAACCTGGCTTTCTTTATAATATCTTGTAAAACTTTTGGAGAAGTTCCTCCACTTTTGGAAGATATAACATTACTTATTGATTTAAAAGTTACAGATGAATATGAATCTTCATTAGATGTAGTTTTAAGATTTAATACATAAATATTGTTATTATAGACTATATTTATACTTCCTTTAGCAGCCTTTCTATAAGTGATTACAGATAAAAAATATGAGCCTTTATTATGTTTTACATCAAAAGCACCCGGCACATCTTTGGACTGAGTAATATTTGAACCGTTCAATCCTTCAATACCACCAGGGAACATTATTGTCGTTGCACCTGTACCTTCTTTGGCAATATTAATATTAAACTCTCTTGACGAATCTAATATATATTTCTTAATGTAGGCTGCATTTAATTGTGAAATACTTATAATACCAAGAATCAAAACTAACAATTTTTTCATTATTTATCTGCCTCCGTTACTTCAAGATCAAGCCAACTAACTGCATATGGCATGTTTAAGTTTGATGCTATGTTTGGGTTTCTATACATTTTTAATTCGAGTTCAAAGTTATATTTATGGGCATCTGTTCTACCTTCAAAGGTCTCTGTTCTAATAAGCTGTCCTACAACAAGAGCCCGAACATAATCATGTTCAGACTTATATGCCTTAATTTTTAATCCCTCACATTTTTGATGTATGTCTTTAAGTTCATATAATTCCTGCTGCTCTTTTTGATCAGCAATGATAGCTTCATATACATTTTTGAAGTACATCTGTTTCAATAAATCCAGCTTGTCAAATCCATTTGGGTTTTTGTCTAATAGGGATTCAGTAGCAAGCATAATACACAATTCATGAAGTGGTGTAGCCTGGTAAAATTCAAGTAAAGGAGTTCTTATTATTCTTCCATCAGAGGTTACTATTGATACATATTTCTCATTTTTTACATGTATTTTATCAACAATAATCACACATGCAACTATTACCACAAGTACCCAAAATGAACAAAACCAGAACCTTGCAGCTATATTTTTATTAACGACAATTGACACTGGGTTAAAACCGGTATACTTACTTTTTTCTAAAAGTTCATGTCTAGCTTTACTCTCTTTCTCAAGAGGTGCATTCTTCAATTCACTTTCCAGTTTCTGAGCTTTCTTAGGATCATTCTTTTTATTTCTTTTTAAAAACATAAGTATAATTTTCTATTTAGTGTTTATTCCCATTGGAGAAAAGTAGCTGTTTTTTGGTTTAATTAGACCTGCTTTTACACCTAAGGATGATGCTATATTTCCCAATCCTTTAGCTGATTTACTAGCTGTAGGCGATATCCCTGTTGAACTCAATAAATTTGAAAGAGGTGTTGCACCACCTATATTAGAATTTGGAGTTATTGACCCCTTCATTAAATCTGATCCTGCTGATGTCATTGTACTTGCAGCTGTCACCGATGAAAGTGCTGAGGATATAGGATTGCCACCGAGAAAAAGTGAAAAAATAAGAACAACACCAATTATATTAAAAACGAGAATACCAACAACAAAATACAAGCCAATAGTTATTGCTGTTCCTGCTGCCAAAATTTTTATATTAGCTGTAAGTGCAGCAGTTTTTATGGCAGCAGCAGCAACACCTGTCCCTCCTAGTGCAGTCATCTGTCCAGGAGCTTCTATGATTTTTTGTACAATTGCGTTCCAACCTGAAAAAAGCATCATATCAGACAAATTAAAACCAATAGTCCAAAATATAGTTGCTAAGGTTATCATGCAAAACTTAACCCCTACATCAGAAGTTTCTTTTATAAGTAAAAATGCCATTAATACAGGAGATAGTGCAATTAGAGCATACATTAGATTTCGCTGCATAAAAATCATAAATGATCTTAGCAGTGAGGATAAAAATATAGATGTTTTATAAAGGGCACTTATTATTTGCTCCTTTATATTATACCATGAATCATCACCATCAACTCGTGATTTACTCCATTCATTTATACCTTTATCTATTTGTTCACTAATACTTGTAGTTGTCTGTCCCATTGTATCAACTGAACTAGTAATAATATTTGGGTACAAAGCCATCATCACAATTACAACAGCAGTAAAAACTAGATGCATTAATATTTTTTCTATATCGTTTCTATTACGAATGGCACACAGTGCAATTGAACTAAAAGAAATCAAAAATGCAATCATAAGCATGTAGTGTCGTATCTCCCCGACAATCTTGAACTCATTCATAGAATTGCATCCTTTTCTTTTTCCTGTAGATATTTAAGAAGTGCACTTCTAGTAGGTAATCTTGATATATCATCATTTTGGTTATCATTATGAGCTTTTTGAAGCCTTAATGTCGTTACCATGCCCTGCATTTTTTTAGAGTCTTCTGCTAATGTAGAAGCAATCATATATCTGTTTCTTAAATCTTCTTCTTTGTCCAGTAGGTAATCTATCTGTTTTTCAAGTTCTATAATTTCTGCGTATCTTGCAGTATAAACCGTGTCAGTTTTTGCCAGTTCAAGTTTCAACTTTGCCAACCTTAATTTTTCATTTAGTCGGTTAAGTTCACCCTTATCACTGCCATCACCATGTATATATAGCCTAAAATCTTCATACTCACCGTATTGTTTCAATGCAACAGATTCTGCCATTATGTAATCTTTTGAATCTTTTGATTTTTGAATTGTCCAGTTTTCAGCATCAATTTCTCCAATATAGCTTTTCAAAACATCCGTTTTATTAACAACATTTTCAGGGGAATCACTTATATCTTCAAGTATAGATTTTGCCGTATTCATTTTTTGGTCAGATGTACGAAAAACCTCATCTATAATTTCAACAGTTGATAAATTTTCCCAATTTCCATGATAGTCAACAAGAGTTGTTGCCTGATCAAGAATGTTTCTATTGTACTCAATTACATCACGCACTTGTGCTATTTGATGTTGAAGTTGACCAATTTGTTGAGCCATATTTGCAAGTTTTTTTATTTCTTTCAAGTTTTGCATTATATCCTGTGATATTGAATAGCTCATATCTGCAGCCTGATTAGCTTCTACTGCAGGTGCTGAAACGACTGAAAAGAAAGCATAAGTATTTGATGATATAATTAACATCATACTTATAAAAAAACTAAAAATTGTAATTCGTTTCATAATATACTCTCTTTTGTTACTGCCTGTCTATCACTTTTACACTAACATAGTGATCTGCTATTTCTGTACCATCCTGATTTTTCCCATAAACCGGTACTTCTATTGTTCTATATTTTTCTTTAGGTACGTTATTAATTGCTTCTTTTTGTTTCTGGAGATCAGTTAACATCCAGTAATGTGATTTAACTGTATCGCTTCTACCTAGATCATACCCTTTGTCTAAGGGGTGTCTCTCATTGCTTGTACACCCTGAAAAATAAGAAAAACTAACAATTAAAGAAATTAAACAATAAATTTTTATATAACTTTTCATTTACGCTGCTGCCTCCTTACTATTTTTTACTGATTTAATTATTGTGTCTAATAAATCTCCACCTGCTGCTTTGATTTCTCTTTCCCTTTTATCTACATCTTCACCTTTTGTACTTGCAACATATAACATTTCATCTGAAAGGATATTTTTAACTGTTCCAAATTTTGGCACTGGTACGTCATCATGATAATATGTAAAGCAACTAAAATTAACTTTTTCAGGCTGTGGATAATCTGTTAATGTATCTTGAAGAACCTGGGGCATATATATATCTTTTGTCATATCCTTTATATCTCCCCTGTCACGCATTCCCATAAACAGATATTGTTTTGTATTGCCTGTTATACTTGCTCTTATAGGACTATTTTTAAATTTTTCATATTGTTGAATTACTGTATTTGGCTGACAGTTTAATTTACGCATTTGAGCATAAGTTTCGGCTACAATATCTGCACCGCCTGATATATCCATGAATCTACCAACTTCTTCAAAGTGAAATCTCTTTTTAGCACTTCTTGGGAGTTTTATAATATTATTTCTTGTGCTATTACTTATTAAGAAAGCAGCTACACTTTTCATATGTGCAGCTGAATTAGGTATCAATCCAAGTTCAAAATGATCTATACGGTTTCCAAGCTTAATATTTTGAATGCCATCGAATAATTTTCCACAGTCTCCTTCTTCTGCAGTCCAGCTTTTAAGTAAAGTTAAAAGTATATTAACTTCATCTTCAGGATGATTTTCTTCCCTAATTTTCATTACATCTAATAACTCAGAATGAATTGGAAAATCTTCATGCTTATACCATGCATGAGAATTTCTAATTAACTCTTTTTCGCTATTTATTAGAAATCTTGATATTTCCTGCTCTGTTACACTTGCGTAGAGTTCTTCTTGCTTTTCATGCTTATTATTTAATCCGTCCCTAAACTCAACCCATGCTTCAGCCGAAAAAGTACCTGTAGGCATAAATAAATTTCTATATTTATTAGAAGAAATAGAAAACCTGGCGATCTCATGAATTTTATCCTGATTTCTTTTCTTCCAAAATCTAAATTTATCTTCTATAGTATTTTGAAAATATTGAGATAGAATTGAACGTCTTAGTAATTGTCTGTCTTTATCTCTATTTTCTCCACACATGTGTGTGAGAAGTGTTGCTGCAAAGGATATTTGCATGTTATCTAATGGCACTCCATTGGTGTCAAAATAATTAATTGAATCATTACCTTCAGGAGTAATTATTATTGATTTTTGATCCAATAATTTAACATATGTACCGTATGAATTACCCTCTTCGACTAAACATGTATAATCAAAAAAACATTCTGTTTGGGCTAAAATATCGGCAATTGTTGCGGATTTTCCGGAACCTTGCATGCCAAATGTACACTGCATCTGTGGCGTGCCATTGATGAAGTTTTTTATCCCAACTAAATTGAAGTTCCCACCATCATAAATTGCATCTGCATCTTTTAAATAACCTGTGTAGGTTGAGCTTATAGGAAGTCTATCGCATAAATAATCATTTTCAGCTCTTATTCTATATGCAGATTTTGTATTAAAAATCCATCCAGGCATACCAATATAGAAAAATTCTTTTTGAGTTTGTGCAGTACCAGGTTCATAGTATGTTGCTCCAGATATCAATTCAATTGCTGCTTTAATATCATTTACCTTTCGTGTTAGATGAGTTCTATCTGCATCCCACACACGAATCATATAGTGTACTTTAAAAGGGAATGTTAATCCTCCTTCATATCTTTCAAGTCTTGCTTTCTTTGAAAGAAAAGCAGTATTATTTACAATATTTTGACCAGCACTGGAGTTCTCTGCAGTAAGTCTGTTTATTTCATCTACAAGCCTTTTTTTGCCTTCTTTCACTGGTACAGGATAAACATTTGCTGTTATTGAATAATCAATAAAAGGTAATGATGTAAGTTCGAGATACTGCCCTGGCCAATGGCTGCTTCCCCAACTTTCAATTAAAATAATATCGTTATAGCATCCATCCATGACGAAACCAAAATCAGATCCTTCAATCCTGTGAACATTTCCTTTAAACCCGGACTTCATGCATAGAGTGTAAATTGATTCTTTTTGCCAGCAATATGTAGGATCCTCTGTATCTTTTATCAATTTCTCTCTTTCAATAATTTGTTTATATCTATCAATGGAACTTCTTTCTGTTGAACCAGGGTTAAAATAGTCCCACAGAACCAAAAGATGCTCTCTATCTGTCATTGGTGTTATTCTTCCATTAATACCTCTGAATACAGCATCAAGTTTCTGATATATATTTCTATATTGTTCTTTTTTTGTGTTTACTACTGAGTCATAAAATGAATATTGTTGATCTTTTGAAAGATTAAGAGGAATGCTTCTTGAATTTCTTATCGAGACAAAAATATAGCAAATCTCTCTTTTTAATTCTTTATTAGCTACCATTTTCTTGTATCTGTTAACTCGTTCTTCTCTTACATGTTTTACAAATCTATGTTTTGCGTACTTCTTTGTTTTTTCCTCGTAACTTGCAAGTTCCGGTCTATAATCCGAATTAACCACCCATTTGATTTGAATACGTATATTATTTCCTGATTGATGAGTAATTCTTAATGCCGAATCTATCCTACTTGAAACATCATTCTTCACATTATTTGATGCACTTCTTATGTCAGGAATTTCAAGAATAAAACCTTTAGCTGTGGAATTCTTTTCTTCCAGTCCTTCCCATAGAATAATGTCATGCATGAGCCATCCATCACTAGGTTTATATTTGCTAAACATTACTGACCTCGTTACTTAATAAATGGATTTTTTTTGTACTTGTATCGGTGAATATCATCATCTGGTCCTTTGAAAAGCATTTCAAGAAATTCTGTAGCATATCCAGGAGGCTTGCCTACAAAAAAAAGAAATAAAACTAATACAGACACTAGAAGAAGCAGTATTCCTATGACAAATGAAATAAGAAGGCTATCAAACAATGAACCTACGCTTATACATGTAATGAATAGCATAAGACCTACTACAAGTCCCCAACCTAAATTTCCTTCAAGCCCTAGAGCTTTTCCTTTAGATTCGTTAAATGAAGTAATTGATTTTACGTTTAGATGATCTTCTTCTGTCATTCTTATCTCCTGATGGGATTATGCTCCCCACTGCCCTGCTGGTTTTATAATAACGGAACCTAAACCACTGGATGTGAATATGAAGGCACAAAAAGCATATGATAATGAAGCAACAACCATTCCTATTATCATATATTTGGCTGATTCTCCTTTTCCGCTCCCTATTTTGAACCCGGCAAGTCCTCCCATTGCGACACAACCAAAGAATATTAATGCATACAGTATTCCACCTGCTGTACTTATTCCTTTTTCAATATCTCTTCCATAGGAAGCAGCATAAATAACATCGGGAATTAATAAGATTAATATTGTTATAATAAATTTTGCTTTTGCAGGAATTCTGTGTAATAAATTAATTGTGTTTTTTAACATAATTGATAACCTCCTAAGATTTTTTAATCCTACTATATTTATTGTGAGTTCGATTATTATGATAGGTAACTACCTTTTGCGTAGCTTATTTAGTTTTATATTTCTTTAATTCTTCTGTAGTAATCGGATATTTTTTTAAGTAGTTATAGATCTTCCATTGACTAACCTGAAAATTGAATTCTTCTGTGAACTTTTTTCTTATTGAACACGTGCTATAACCTTTTGACTTCATCATTACAATTTCATTTCTGTAATCATCTAAATTGATAATTTCGGGCATTGCGTTAATTCTGGATCTTATTTCCTCTAAATTCATTTGCTAACTCTTTTTAAATATGCTTTAAATATGCTAATATGTTTAAAAATCATAGAAACAATATATAATATTATTAAAGTTATATTACAAGACATGTTTTTTGTTTTTTTTTGTTTTTTTTGTTTTTTTTTGTAATTTTATGATTTATTATGATTTTATAGTTTTTTTTTTGATATAGGTTGAGGAGAGAATAATGGGGATACCCCTTAAAGAATTTATTGAAATAATTGATAGACACTGCAAGCTTAATAATCTTACTAAAGCTAAGCTTGCAAGTGATGCCGGGATAAAGTACCAAACTCTTATGTCTTATTTTAATGGTAGAAGAAATAGTGTTTCAGATAGTATTGAAACAGCCTTTTCAGACATAATTAAACTTTACCGTAAAGAAGTTAAATCAGCTTCCTTAATCAATAATGAATATATAGTTAATATGTTTAACATTCTTCCCGATGAATCAAAAGGCTATATTATGTATTTTATGCTGAAATCTCTAGGCACTAAAGATAGTAATCATGTTTTAGATTATGCATATTCAATACTCTCAGATGAGAAAAAGAAAGCTTTTGAATATCATTTACTTGAGGTAGGAAAAGTAGTTTTGCAATCAAGAGAAGAAGAACTAATGCATGAAGTTTCACCTGAAACAAGAAAAGAATTAGAAAAAGAAATAATTAACTTAGATTCAGTTTGATAGATGCTGAAAGCTATGATCCAATTCAAAAGTATACCTTGTTTTAGTGGAATTAAGCTTTGATTTATAGACTTCAATCATGTGTAAATGTTTTTTATAAGAACTAATGTAAACTTGTCTTTTTTCTTGGTGATTAATATTCATTTAATACTCCCTTCCCCACATTTTAAATATATACTTTCTATTTAAATTCCTACTTTTACAAAAATTTCTGTTTATATCTATAATTACCCATGCTATTAAACCAATTAAAATAACATCAAAACATATTAAAATCGTAGTAATCATCTTATACCTCTTGTCTTTTATTTTTTATTGCAGCTTCAATAATAACTTGGAGAATATTGTGTCCTCCTACTCGATGATAATTGATTCTTTTTGCTAGTTGTTTTACTATATGTATGCCGAGTCCCCCTATCAGCATATCATCAACTGATTTAACTATTACCGGAACTTTAGATTCCATTGGATTAAACTTATCTCCATAATCTTCTATATTAATAATCATTGAATTATTTATATAGTTTAATGACAAATTAATATCTTCCTGGTTCATAGCATATTTTAAAATATTACTCACGAGTTCTTCTAATATTGGGTACATCTAAACATAGGGGGGTAAATCGTCATAGGATTTGATCTATATTACATTATGTTAGCCTCAAATATAGCTATAAAAAGGGAATTTTTCATCTCCTATTTTTTTATATCTAAATGAACCTTTAAATTGGGAAAAATAAATCAGTTCATAAAAGTAACTGCCTATCAAGTTATTATTCCTTTGATTAACTTGACCACAAATATTTACTGAATTTTATCAATTACCAGCTTAATTTGTGTCTAAAACTTTAAGTCCAGAATAACCTCCGTTTTTCTGAACTAAACTCTATGACGATTTACCTCCCTTTGTTTAGATTGACCCAATATTAAAATTGTTTCATACACAGTGTTGAAATCAAAATTTAAAGAATCTAGATCTGATTTTATGTTATCAAAATTAATTTCATGATATTTAGTTTTTGAATCTATTTTATAAATTAATGATTCCATCATAATTGCCAATTATAGTTGATATTATATGCGTACCTATATTTAGTCCTTTGATACGTTCCCTTCTTCTTGTTGTACGTTAGTTATTTAACTGTCCTTTTTAGTAATATGTCTTCTTTAGCTTTTGTCACTTTGTTTTGTCGTTATATGTTTTTGATTTCACCGTATTACAATTACACAATATTTAAATATTACAATTAATTTGCATAAAAAATGCAATTAAATTGCAAAAAAAAATATATTACACACGGTTTTATTGTATTTATAAATTTTTTACTTATAATTTCTAAATAAGAGGTAAGTAATTATGATTGAAAATGATAAGTATTATAGAAACAAGCGGTTACATGGGAAAACTTTTGCAAATGCTTTTATCTATATAGATGAAAAATGTAATATGTTTTGCAAACATTGTTATTTAGGAGAAAGATTATCAAACCCGAAGAAAATGAGCCGGCAGCAGATTGTTGATTTTCTTATGTTTTTTAAAGTTCATTTGACTAAGAAATGTACAATCATAGGAGGAGAACCAACTCTTTCAGATGATTTGTTTTTTACAATAAAAAAAATAAATGAATTTGGAATGGATTGTATTTTGGATACTAATGGTTGGTTTAATCAATCGTTATATGATCATATCTCACATACTGAATTAGAATACTTATCTTTCAGTTTGGATAGTGCTTCTGCAGAGTATCATGACTCTCAAAGAAGAAAAGGTAGCTTTCAAAAAGCAGTTGCAAATATAAAATATGCAATAAAAAAAGGTTTTTGTGTAAGAATCATCCCTACGATAACAAAAAGGAACCAACACTGTGCAAATGATATTTTGAAACTTGGTGAACAACTAGGGGTTTCAAGTGTCAATTTTCATTCTGTAACCAGAGCAGGTAATGCAAAACAACGCTCTGAAGATATTTGCCTTGAACCAGAAGAATGGATAAAATTTTATGCTGATTTAGAAACGCATAAAAATAAATATTCTTTTAATATTTGGTATCCTCCTACATATGCCTACAAAAATGATTTAATTAAGTTTAACGAAAAAGGATATAAAGGTTGTGTTGGCCGAACAATTGACCGAATATCTGTCTTCCCAAATAATACTTGTTATATATGTTCATTATTTTTTGATGAAGACAAAGAACATCATGGGAAAAGCAATGGATATTTTGGTAAATTTGAAAACAGAAAATTCTTACTTAATTTTGATGACAATAATGAAATGAATCACTTTATAAATACTATCTCCAAATGTTATAGTTGCGATTATGTTTCTATTTGCTATCGCGGTTGTCCCTTTGAACAATCTATTGATAATGAATCTTTTTGTGATGAACATAAAATCTTTCCGATGTGTCGGTTATGGAAAACCCAAGTATAAAATATAATATCATCAAGTATTATCTGTTTTCCTTCATGCTGGGATTATATTTCTATTTACCGGTTTTTGTTTTATTCTTTCAGTCAAAAGGGTTAGGCTATGCGGAAATATTAATTTTATTTGCTTTTCAATCTTTAATGCAATTGATCTTTGAAATACCTTGTGGAAGCTTATCAGATTCAATAGGACGGAAAATTTCATTATGTGTAGGATCTGTACTTTATACACTTGCTTTTTTAGTCATATTTATAGGTAATTCTTTTTATTTGTTTTTAGTAGGATTTTGTTTTCTAGGTTTATCGAAAGCTTTTATTTCCGGAAGTGATTCAGCCTTTATTTTTGATACACTGTATATACTTAAAATAGAAGATAAATATAAAAAAGTGGAAGGAAAAGCACGAGGGCTTTCTTTATTTGGAATGGCATTAGGGGCATTATGTGGTGGATATATTGGCTACATAGACATGAGCTATAATATGCTTTTTACTGCTTTTGGTGGTTTGTTAAGTATAATTATAGCCTCTTTATTTGTTGAACCTAATATTCATCATGAAGAGAGATGTAATGAAAGCAAAAATTTTTTACTTATTGGATTTAGAGCACTTCAAGCAACTAGAAAAAAATCAGACGTTTTAATAGTTGTACTATTATCATCTGTTCTATTAGCTTTTATGCAGGTAAGCCACAGATTTTTTCAACCTTATCTTATCGAATCAAATATCAGCATACAGTATTTTGGTTACATTTATACCATATGGATGCTCTTTGGAAGCTTTAGTGCTATTATCGCTCATTATATAGATGAAAAATTAGGGATTTTGTGTTCGTTGATTTTATTATTTTTATTAACTACGGGGTATATTTTGTATATGGGAATAATAGCCAATTACATGGGGTTAATTATTATTTTGGCTGGAGAGTTTACATGGGGAGCCACAATTCCAATTGTATATGATTATGTAAATAAAAATACAAAGTCATCAATTAGAGCAACTGTGATTTCATTTTTTGGCTTTTCTAAAGGAATTATACTTATCGGAGCTGCTCCTTTTTATGGATATTTAGCTGATTTATACTCTTTTAAGATATCTTTATGTCTGCAATCAGCCTCTGTTTTTATTATTGGAATATTACTGTTATTTCTCTTTAAGCAAAAATATCGAATAGTTTCTTGCAAATAAATTGCATTTATAGTATATTTTTATATATTCTAAATATTTTGGATTATTATGACATCAAACATTGAAGTACTAAACACACCAGGAGAAATTGTAAAGAATTTAATATTTCTCCACGATATAAATAATGTAACCTTAGCAGAAGCTATTGGTGTTCACGCTTCTACAATAGGACGATTGGTTGAAGGGTATACAAAAAACCCCAAGGATAAATTATTAAGACCAATTGCAGATTATTTCTCGTTAACACTTGATCAGCTCAAAGGTTTAAATCCAATTCCTTGGAATACTATCAAGGAGTCAATATTTGGAAACACAAGAAGGTTACCAGTATATTCTTGGATAAAGGCAGACGAATGGGTTCAAGAAATAAGTGATTCTGGAACACTTAAAACAGTAATAACAGATAAAGAATTGCCTGATGATGCATTTACAATGGAAGTGAAAGATTCTTCAATGGAGCCTCTTTTTCCAAAGGGAACTAAAATCGTTTGCAATCCTCATAAAGAAATTCGCGATAGGGCATACATACTTGTTCGTCAAAAAAATATTGAAGCTGTTATATTCAGGCAGGTTTTGATTGATGGTGAATATAAATTTTTAAAACCATTAAATAAAGATCTACCAAGTCATCAAATGAGAGTAATGGAAGATGAAGACGAATATATTGGTACGATTGTTGAATCCAAAATTGAATTTTAATGTTTTTATTAGATATAAGGTCATAAAAGATTAAGTTCAGTCAAGTAATTTGCAAATTAGTGTAAAATATTTATAGTATTGTACTTGTTTCCTAAACTAAAGAGTAATACTATGAGTACTAATGTCACTGCAAAAAATAGATCTTGTTTTATCAAGGCATCTAATTTTTTAAAAAAATCCTTGGAAAAATTAGCCTTTAAAGATTCTTATATAGAATATCCTTATAGGCTTTTGAAAATCACTGAAGTTTCTGAATACGAATATATATTTCTCATACAAATATCAAAAATGAATAAAGTCTTTCAAATTAATGCATTCGAATTTCCTAAAAAAACAGATTTTGTTAATTCATTTTCACCTTCTGATATTTTATTAATGTATGATTACGTCAAAAAAGTTGAATTAGCTCCTCAAGAAAAAATTTGTGGTTATGATCAAGATTCGAATACAGTTACATTTAGGAGTATTAGAACAAAAAAATTAATTAAAAAAAATCTGTTTGAAGTAACGAATAACGATATTGATCAAATGTCTGGTAACGATGCAGCTAAAATAACTTTTCTAAAAAATGAAATTGTTTTTAAAGAAGAAGAAAAAGAAAAACAAGATTTAATTAATCTTTTGAAGAAAAGACAAAAGGATTAAACCGAATTTTTTCTTCATAAACATCTATTTTCTCAAAGTTTCTAATAACTCTTATTACATATGTTGTTGGGATAATTAGAATACAACCAAATAGAAGCATAAAAATATAAACTGAAAAAGACATTTCAATAACAGTTATTATACTTTCTCTTCCAGCAAAAGCAAAAATGACACTAATTGATGCTATTATGAATTCAGACGCTATTAAGGCTACCATGCCCCTGAACCAAAACCTTTTACCATGCATTTTAACTTTCATCTTTGATATGATCCAGACATTCGTAAAACTTGAACAAATATCAGCAAATATAGAAGATAAAACAAATCTGAGAACGGCTCCTAATGTAAATGTGATAGCTTTCGTTTGATATGGAGTGTTTAAGCCGGGCATATATACCATTAATACCACTAAAGAAGCGAAAATAGTTTCAGTGATAATACCAAACCAAATAATCTTTTTCATTATCGCATAACCATATACTTCTGCAATAGTGTCAGAAATTATGTAGGTTAGTGGATATAAAACTGCTGCTGAGTTTAAAATAAAAACTCTATAACCGACTATTTTATAGCCTACTGCTGAACAAGCACATAAAATAGCTATATATAACATAGCTAAAAAGAGCAAACATCTGCTATTGGGTGTAAATGATTTTCTTACATAAACATCTTTCATAAGTTATTTCTATAATAATTTTCTAACTCTGCTTTTAAGTTATTTTTTTCATCAGCAGTGGCAAATGAAGAGTTTATTGCATTCAGTAATAATTGCTTAATATCATTTAAGCTAAAGTTAAAAGTTTCAATTAAGTAATTATATTCTTTATATAGAGAAGTGTTAAACATAGCGGGATCGTCTGTATTAATAGAAATATTCATGCCGCATTGATAATACTTTTTAACAGGATGATTACAGTATTGATTTACAACTCTAGTTCTTAAGTTTGAAATTGGATTTAACTCACAATGAATTTGATGATCTAATAAATATTCTATTAGTTCATCATCTTTAAAAGCAGATGTACAATGTCCAATTCTTTCTGTTTTACAATCTTTTATTGCAGACCAAATACTATCTGGGCCTGCATATTCTCCTGCATGAATAGTTGTACGAAAACCTAATTCCTTTGCCTTTAGATAAACTTCCTTGAAAAGTTTTGCTGGATAGAGGTGTTCACAACCACCAAGGCTTACTCCTATAACTCCATATTCCCTAACTTGATTTGCTGTCTCTAGTAGCTGATGCATTGCAAATTCATGGCCAAAATCTCTATTGAAGCCATAGAGAATATTTACTTTTACTTTATCTTTGTATTTATCTAATCCTTTGCGAACGGCTTGTATTATCCCCTCTCTACTAAGACCATGTTGATTTGCATAATCAGCAGGTGTAACTTCAGATTCAACGTACTTAATATTTTGGGCAATCAAACTTTTAGCTATTTCTTCAGCTAAGAATGTGAAATCTTCGTATTCTCTTAGGTATTTAGCTTGCCAATGCCAAGTTTTGATGAAATGTGGGAAGTCTTTGAATGCATATTTGTCTGTAATATCATCAAAAGATTTAATTGTTGTGCCTTTGTCATATTTTTTTACTATTTCGTAAATACAATCTATGGGTATTGCTCCCTCAAGATGAAAATGAAGTTCAACTTTCGGTATTTTTGCTAGGAAATTTTCTATATTTTTCATTATTTCATCGATTTGGGTTAGCTTTCTTATTTACTCTTCAGATGATTCAAATAGTAGATAGTTGAAACAACTTACTTATCAGAATATTATATCTTTTTTATTCAATTAATTAAAGTGGCAATGTTTCTGACTTCCAATTTAAAAACATTGCTAAAACTTTATCATCAAGATCATAAATGCTAGAAAAGTTTATATTATTAAGATAATCTATTACTTTTGTACCATCTTTAAGGTATGTATTATTATGTTCCTCAATTGATTTGAACTGCCTAAAATCATCAAAAAATGCTTCTTGTTCGGAGTTAGCTATTCCCTGCTCTACTCTAAAAATATATGTTTTATTTAATTCTGCTCTACCATCCACTAATCTTTGATTACGTTTTTCTTCTTCTTCTATATTTTTCCTAGCTTTGATTTCTTGTACTTCTTCTTTTGCTTTTTCTTGTCTGTTGTATAAATTAGCTTTTGCTCTAAGCAGAGCTGCGGGACTATTAATATTGCCTGTTTGTTGAGCTTCGTGAACATCTTTTAAGGCTTTTATTATATTATGCTCACCAACTTCTTCAATAAAAGTAGATATGTCACCTGAAAATCCTAAAATTTCTAGGTCATTATATAATCCTAACTCACTATTTGATTTGAAATGTAATGGAATTTGTTGATGTTCAACGTCAATTATATTTTTATTATTATTTTCAATATCTACAATATCTTGTAAATTAGATGGCAATTTGGGCTTCCTTTTAATAACAAAAATGATAGATATAACTTTTTTTTTATTTTTTTTTGCAGGTTCATATACAAAGTATATATCTGCTTTTTCTTCAAATTCCTCTTTTGTAGGCTCAAGTACTTTTTTCTTGAAATTAGAAAAGTTTTCATATTTATTTAAGCACCCTAATGAACCTTTTAAATCATCTAACATTATTTCAATTTGATATGAATCATTCCCGGCATGGATAAAGGATTTTAGATATTTATATAAGGGATATGAGTATACACCTACAAATGACCATGAAATAAATAATTCAAGTATTGCAAATCTAGAAGAAGCTTTAAGATTTAACATATGCGGTTTTAAATCAGGATGAATGCTCATTTCACACCATCCTTCACCAATATGGTATTCAGAAGAACTAATCAATCCATATTTTTTTAATCTGTTATCTTCCTTTATATATACTACATGTGTTAATAATTCGTCTGAAATTCTATTTAATTTAGCATAAGAATATGACTTGCTAACATTACATAGTTCTCGTAACTGTGAGGCTTCAATTCTATATGAATGAAATTCCTTGTCCCTAGGCCTTATCTGGCTGATAAGCCAAGCTTCAAGTTTTTGTGCATCCCTGGATAATAATTTCTGGTTTTTTGCAGTAGCAAATTTATTTGATATCGCCAAATATGAAGACTTTTTAGAAATAACTTTAACTTTTGAATTTTTCATAAAGGAAAATTTTTATTTTAGAATTATTTTTATAATAGATAATACTTTAAAAATAAGCAATTGCAACCAATATATTACAAAGATTTAATTAATAAGTTTAGCCTTATTTCTTTGTGAAGTAATTAGAAAATATTTAATTTGAGAGCATCTTACACAATCTGAGTTTCAATTAGAATAATGTATCTAATTATATCGAACCTGTCTTGCATAATTTGAGTTGCAATTGGCTTTTTTTCAACAATACTTTATCCTATACACAAAATTATTTTAATCACCAACATGGCAGCGTATCAGCCTAATTTAGAATTTTACACATTAGCAAAATTATTAACCTGTTGATATTAAGTAAATAATAAAATATTTGATAGATAAGAGCAAAAACGTAAAGACTGCGTAAATCTTTTGTTATAAAACAGTTATCAAAGCTATACTTACAAATGGTCGCTATATGGCTCAAACCTATTTTAAAAAAATAGGTTGAGCAGTAATAAGAAATTACTTTAATGAGGTTGTTATACATAATCTGAGTTGCAATTAGAATAATTTACTTAATCATATCGAACCTGTTTTACATAATCTGAGTTTCAATTATAAATAAGTTAAATTTTACATAATTTGAGTTTCAATACGCGATATATTTTGTGTTGAGGCTGTTATGCATAATCTGAGTTTCAATTAGAATAATGTACCTAATTATATCGAACCTGTTTTGCATAAATAGAGTTGCAATTGAACTTTTTATACTCACGTAATTTGAGTTGCAATACGCGATATATTTTGTGTTGAGGCTGTTTTACATAAACTGAGTTTTAATTAGAATAATCTACTTAATTATATCGAACCTGTCTTGCATAAATGGAGTTGCAATTGAACTTTTTATACTCACGTAATTTGAGTTGCAATTACACTTGAAGCTTATTACATAAACTGAGTTGCAATTACATTTTATAACCTATTAAGCAATAGGTCATTAGCAAACATCTAAAATACATCTAAAATACAAATACAATCAAACAAGAAAACTACCAATCAAAGAAAAAGAAGCAAAAAGAAATATAAGGATAAGGGGAAATCCCCTTATAACCCATTTATATAATATTAACTAATATGGAAAGCCCTTTTAGTTTCTTGATAGTCGTTTCACTCCTTCGAGAATCAAAAACCCCTTTACCCCACCCAAACAAATATATTAATAAAAAGGATACTCGGTAATACTTCCTCGTATTAGCGAATTGACATCCGTCAATCCTTAGACTACGACCATCATCGCTACGCTCTTCGTCTCCGTTATATTATCTTTAAAAGTAAATATAAGTAACTATTAATATTTATTATTATTTTAATATTTATCCAGCTAATATAATTTTGTGATGGCTATTAGGGCAAAGGAGACCTTTGCAATCCCTTTTATTTTGGCTCTTTATATGAATAAATTAATAAAGTTGATAAAAACATATATAATGTCACAGTAACTTAAAAGACGCTTAAATGGCTTTTAATGAGTTCCAAACTGATTTATATAATTACCCCTTGCCGGACCAACTGTAAGGTAGCTGCTTTCTGCCGCCACTTTTTTGAAACAGGTTTAGTGATTCAAAACCAACACTTTATAAATAAAAGCACTCAAAGCAGCAAAAAAGTTAAGTTCCTAGATCGACCGAAGTCGGTATTAATTTTCGTTTAAAAATCACAAAAAAGATATTTTCTGAGCTATTTCGGTAATTTTTTATAAAAAGTAGAACCATTTTACTAAAAACGGAATAAAAAGTGGCGGCTCAGCTCACGTACCTTACAGTTGGTCCTTGCCCTATAGATTTTCTGTAAATAATATCAATTTTGAATCATAAGACATTAGATAGTAAGTATTTAAATTATATTGTCAAAAAAAATTGATTTTTATTCAGACCGTAAAAATTGCCACGATTTTACCCAATATCAGATTATAGATAAATTCTTACATTGGGTATAACCGCACAAATGGGTAAAATGAACCACGAGAACAAGCATGTATAATAATAATTGAAGTTTACTAGTATTAGAAAGAGACTAATACTAGCAATTAGAGTTTAATTCTTCTTCTTTAACTTTATTTGATATATTTTAGAAAAGTCTTTTCTACATTCTAATAGAGATATTAAAGAAAATTAAAGATTTAAATTATTACTCCAATAAATTATTGGAATAATAATTTATTTTTTCAAAACATCATAATATAAATTTATAATTTGTTTTTCATCATTAATATTATCTAATTTTCTTAGTCCCATTTTTATTATGTCTGAATTTTTAGGGAATTTGTCATGTGGTTCTTTTTGTTTTAGAATGATCTCATACATTCTTTTAAATATTTTCATATCATTCTCAGTTAATGAATATGAAACTGGTACAGCATTTCTATTTCTCTTTTTACTTACTTCTACTTCTTTATGTGAATAATCAGCTGCTTCGACAAAATTTTTCTCTTTTTCTGTAAGTTCACCATTTTCTTTAACTGATTTAGGTATATTTGGTTTCCTCATGCTATTTCCTCAACTAGTTTTTCTATTTCTTTAGATGCTTTGTGTTTTTTATCATACTCCCCTACTCCCATTCCACATTCTAGTGCTTTCCAATAAACCTTATACCAGGAAGTATTGCATTCTAAAATGTTAATATAGGGAAATTCAATAAGAACTTCTAAAGCGTCTTTTTTATCTTTCATTTTTATATTTGTTGGGCATTGGCTGAGAAGACAATAAAGTTTTAATCTTTCATTTAAATCTAATAGTTCTTCAAAATTTGATAATTGTTTTGAAAGGCTTGAAACATCAGCAAAGGAAGGTCTTACTGGCATTAAAAAAATATCTGCTGCTAAACACGCTGTTCTTTGTTCAGTTGAATCACCACCGTGTGTATCAATGATAATAAAATCATATTTGTCTTTAAAATCTATTATCATTCTTTTAATATTTCCTTTTCCTTGTGTTGCAGAAATATTGGAAAGTTTTTCATTTTCAATTCTTGCTTGGTACCATTCATAACTAGTCTCTTGTGGGTCAGCATCAATTAAAAGTACTGATTTATCTTTATTTGATATTGAAACAGCAAGGTTCGTTGCAATTGTTGATTTTCCTGTTCCACCTTTCTTACCACCAAGTACAATTATCATATTAACGAAACTCCTTTTATTTATTTGTGCTTAAATATATAATTATTCCAATAATTTATTATTTTATTGGAATAATAAATTATTATATTAATAAAGCAGAAAATAACAAGTAATTTTGAAAGGATGGATTAATTTTTATTAAGAAGTTAATTGGTAATCAGATAATAAAATCTAGTATTGATAAAAACGTTTTAAGAAGATAATACTAAAATATTGTACTGTAAATAAAATACTTTTTAAATTTATTCCCCTGCCCTATATTTTTTGTGTGGTAGTAGTGTTAGAGGAAGTTTTATCACTATTTAATTCTTTTAATTCAGTTTTCAGTTCTAATATCTGTTTCTTGTAATCTGTAATTAATTGGCTTTGATATCCAGCTAGTTTTTTATTATTAGCAAGCATCGCCTGATAATATTTTTCTTTTTCAGTTAGACGATTTTTTAATGAATTTACTTCTTTTTCTGTGATAATAATGTCTTTTTTATAATAAAGATTTTGATTAGTTAAATCTTTTTTATATGATATATCCTTGTTGGTTAATTCTTTTTTATGGTTGGAAATTAATTCCTGTTTATAAGTAATACCTACGAATACTAACGTTATAATAATTATTATTGCAACAATAGCTGTCCAAAATGTTGTATGCCTAATTATTGGGATTTTTTTATTATTAATATTTAGTAAGTTTTGAGAGATATCATTAGCTTGTTTTGATATTGTCATTAAAGCTATTTTTTCATGATTTTTATTATCTTCAGTATAATTATTATTTTTGTTAAACTCCCCTTCTTTATCTTGGGGTGATGAATTATTAGATTTATTAACTGGCGGATAGTCAATAATAAACATTTCCTTACATATATATCTATTACGTCCACGCTTATATGAATAATTCGTATCATCTCTGTGTGTATCAACCCATCTCATTATAGTAGCTTGGCTAACATTACATAATGATTCAATATCTTTTATAGAAACAAACTCTAATTGTTCTTTAATATTGTCTTTATTATCCATAATTATTAATTTCTTTTTGTAAGTATTTACTTAAATTATAATATAAAATTTAAGTAAATACAATAGCTTATACTTATCAATTAGAAGTCATAAACTTATCATGAATAGTATTGGTAAATATTATTTTTTGTAGAAATAGTAAAATCTTTAAACTTGATGAAAAATTTATTAATTTATAACAATGATAAACAATGATCAGTATATGCGTTGTTTATGACATGTGATTGATGTTTTTTGTTTCATTTGTTTTAATAATCAATACTTATCATTATTGTCATGCGTTGCTGATTTAAGTTGATCTTCTACTTTAATAAAATAGATATTACTCATCATGTGATGAGTAATATCTTCATCAAAGAATCAAAATCTATATTTAATCTTGCATATAATTATGATGATTAATGATCATTTAAGCTGATAATTGACCAGCATTATTAGATATATTATAAAGCAATGATACACTAAAAATAACTTTATAGATTTTTACGAAATATGTAAAAATTTAAAAAATAAGTGATTAGTAAATGAGTATATTTGATTGATATATGATAAGTATTAATAACTATTATAGTCGCCTATATATATATAATAAAGCCTATCTAAGTTACATTATTTTATGAATCTTTATTAGTTTATGTTTTGCTATATACGAAAATAAATAATTAGAAATTTGTATTGTTTTAAAAAATTGTTTCTTATATTGCAGGGAAGGGAAGGTTAATATTTTTTTGTTTTTTTTTACAATTAATGTTTATTCTCAAAGTTTATCACACATTAATTTTATATTTATCATGAAATTGAGCTTAAAGTAATGCTTTCTTATCTAATTATTAATCATGTTTATTTCAATATTGATCATGATGATTAATATTGAAATAAAATAGGTTATCATAATTCTCATCATTACTTATCAATCTTAATATTGCTAATCATTTGCCTTGAAAACGATGTATTTAATTAAGAGAATAATGTGTTATAAAGATAAGTGAATATGAAATTTAAAAGATTAACATAGGAGATAGCTTATAGCAAAGTAATAAGCCTTTAAAAAGAAGAACCCGGAACTGCAATTCCGGGTAAAGTATAAGAACTTAGTGGTTCTTCTTTTAACATTTAGTATTTAATATTATAACTTATAGAATTCCCACGTCAAGTTCTAACGTACTCTTTCTGTCTTTTTTGGGTAAACCAAAATATTAAAAGGAGAATGCCAGTGAATAAACAGGGCAGGGAATACACTACTCGAGCAGCACTCAAGAAAATGATTGCAGATTTCACTAATCGTAAAGATGGGTTTTTCTGCATGAAAAATGAAACTATCGCAAAACGATTAACCAAAACATCAAAGACAGTAGCTAATTCAATTTCTATGCTTAAAGCAGATAATGAAATTGAAGTTCTTTATATTGGCCAAACCAGATATTTAAAGTTATCCGGAAAGAAAAAAGAAAACCTGGAAGAAGTTAAAAAATTTTACTCTACATCGGGAACTGAATCAGGATGTCAAAAAGGAACTAAATGGGGAACTCCTTATAAAGAGTATAATAAAATAAATAAACCTAACGGTTCTTCTAATAACAATAACAAATCAGTAGATCCAGTAAATTTAGAACTAGTAAAAGAGTTAGAAAATCAATTAACAGATTTCAGAGGATCTATAGAACATTATGTTTGTTCTGTGTCTAATGATAACTTATTAAAAGAAACAATGAAGCAATATAAGAAAAAGAAGAATAACAATATAAAATCACCTACAGCATTATTTAAACACATGGTATCTGAACAGGTTCAGTTAATAGCAGAAACTGCTGCACTTAAACAACTAGCTAAAGAAAAAGAAGTTCTTAGACAGAAAAAGGTTGATAATGAGCGTAAAGAATTTCAAGAAGCAGTAAAAAAGAATGAACTGGAATTAAATAGTTGGTTTGATGATTATTTAAATGGTACCAGTAAAAAAGTTCAAATTAATGACCTTAAAAGTTTTGTTGATTCAAATAATTTTATATATCTAAGTGTGAAAGAAAAAGAAAAGCTTCTAAGGGAACTCAATGAAATCTCTAGGCTGGATTCTCATAATAAAATATTATTTAAATTCTTTATTACTCAAAATGAATAATAAGGGGAGGGTGAATGTTTTAAAAAGTATACATTAAAAAAGATTTAAAACTTTATTAGTTTAATTGTTTGTAAAAGTCATGTTTTAGATATATAAATATTTATAAACAGAAGAGTACATTTACAAATATAAATTTACTATGAGTATTAAAAATGAATTTTGAAAAAGTTGATAAATTAAAAGAAAAGCTTGATAAATATAGACCACTATCTCCAGATATTGTAAAAAACTTGCACGAGGAACTTGTTTTAAAATGGACTTATAACTCTAATGCCATTGAAGGAAATACTTTAACTTTAAAAGAAACCAAAGTAGCTTTAGAAGGAATAACAATAGGTGGGAAAACTATTCGTGAGCATTTTGAAGCTATAAATCATAAGCAAGCAATTTTATTTATAGAAGATTTAGTTAATAGAAAAGAATCATTAACTGAATGGAATATAAAATTAATACACCAGTTGATTTTAAAAAATATTGATGATAAAAGTGCAGGTGCATATAGAAACATTAACGTGACTATATCTGGAGCAAAACATATGCCTCCTGAATTTATTCATCTTCATGAAGAAATGCAACATTTTATAAACTGGTATAAAAACGAAGGAAAAGAGCTTCATCCAGTTGAACGAGCTGTAAGAGTTCATGTAGATTTTGTTAAAATTCATCCTTTTGTAGATGGCAATGGAAGAACTTCAAGACTTCTTATGAATTTTGAATTAATGAAAGATGGATTTCCTGCATTAATAATACCTGTTAAAAAAAGGCTTGAATACTATGAAACACTAGATCTGGCCCATACAAAAAATAACTATAATCCATTTTTAGAAATGATATTAGAACTTGTTGAATCAAGTTTTAATCCATATTGGTTTGCTTTAGGAATTAAAAATGAGAAATAAAATATTTGGCTATATAAGAGTTTCTTCAAAAGATCAATGTATTGATAGACAGCTAGATTCCATTAAATCTATTATAGATGATGAGAGAAATATCTTTATAGATAAAATTTCAGGTAAAAACTTTGATAGGCCAGAATATGTTACCCTTAAAAGGATTATTCGAGAAGGGGATACCTTGATTATCAAAGAACTTGATCGTTTCGGAAGAAACTCAGAACAAATAAAAAAAGAATGGCAATGGTTTTGTGAACGTAATATTGGTATAAAGGTATTAGATATGCCTATTCTTAATACTGCAGAAAAAAAAGAGGATATACAAAAATTAATTTCAAATATTGTTTTAGAGGTACTTAGCTATACAGCAGAGAAAGAAAGAAAAGATATTAAAAAAACTCAGCGTGAAGGTATTGAACAGGCAAAAAATAAAGGTATTAGATTCGGTCGTCCTCCAGTAAAGAAACCTGATGAATTTGCTAAATATTTCAAATTGTTGGATGATTACAAAATAACAGCCACTCAAATGATGACAGATTTGAATTTAAAACCTAACTCTTTCTATAAATTATTAAAAAGTCATTTAGGTTCTTCACAATATAAAATATGGAAAAAAAATAGAAGACATTATAAAAAATAATTATTTATTATATAAGACTTTGTAGAGACACTATTAAAGAAAATATGAATTGGACAGTATTAAAAAAATTAGAAGAAATTTATAAAACAGGTGAAACAAAAAAGAGTTCAAGCTTGTTGAAAGATCCACAAGTAAATAACCTAATTAAATGTACCAAAGAACTAATAGAGTTACGTATACTTGTCGTTAAAGGAAAAGATTACGATCAATATTATGAACGATTTCATAAAGCTAATTTCATTAAATATAGCGATTTTCTTAGAAATAATGGGTTATTAACTCCTCAGTGTAAAATAAAAGAGTGTGATCTTAATATTTTAATTGATATAAAGAATAAAATTAATGATGGAGAAATACCTTCAGTTAAGGATGGATTAATTTTTAACAATGAAAATATGGCTGATATATCTAATATGTTTTTCAAGGATGACAAATATCTATATAAAAATAAATCATTATCAGAATACGTAAAAAAACTTTTAAGAAATAACTAGTTTAAGGTTATATATGAATTCAGCAAGATGGACCGGTCATAATATAAAATTGATCAGTAAATTTACAAACAATATGGTCGTAATCAGAAAAAATGATTACGGATACAATTTGTATCTCAATACAGTAAATGGTTTCAGAGTAATAGCTAAAGGTGAATGGATTTCGAAAACTAAATCAGGTGAATTTGAAATAAATAATACTAGTTTAAAGAAATGATTATTTTTGTTAGTTCTAGAAAATAATTTATATACTTAGTCCTCAAAATGGATGTAGTTGTTAGGGAAATAAACTTATAAACATATAATTAATAAAATTACAGAGAAACTATCAACTTGATCCCAAAAAGGGTTTAAGTATAAATAATATAATAATTATGAACACTATACCATCACTTGTTGTTAATAAAATTCTCACGTCTAGTTTACATGATAGTGCAGCCAGGGTTTTTTTATACTTATACAGTAATTCATCGGAGAATGATAGATCTATTAAAATTTCTAACGGCGATTTATCATATAATTTAAATATGAACATTAAAACTATACTTAGATCATTGGCTCAACTTAGAGACTGTAATTATATAAATGTATCAGGTAGGACAAGTAATAGAGTTATAAAATGCCAGGATCCAGTATTAAATAGCAATGAAATAAAAAATCCTATCAAAATAAAATCAGATAAAAATGTTATTGTAGAACAATTCAATAAAATAGATATACAAAAGCTTAAGTCTGATAAGTGGTTTTCTGACTATATGGTAATTACAGAAGTAGATACAAGGAAAACAGATTTATACTTTTATATAAGAAAAAATGATATTAAAATATGTGAGGTTAGACATAAAAAAATATTTAATGCTTCTGATCCGTTACTAATACCTGACTTGGATAGAACTCATTTTGTACAGTTTATCACTGACCGAAGACAAAAAGATGTTGAAGAAGCAGCTATAGATAAAAGGGTAGGGGAATATGATAAAGCTCATAGAAACCTATTTCAAAAAGATCTTAGAGGGTTCTTTCTATCAAATGAACACAGGAATAATTTTGCCGAGTATATTAATTGTAACTATAATAAACTATCCAAATATTCACATGATTTTCAGAAAACTTTTTTGTGCTGGATAGAACCAGAACTTTTTTAATAAAGGAGAGAGCATAAAATGGTAAGAGAAGTTAAAAGAGTAAGTATTTATAATATAGATAAAATAGCAAATGAAATGGATATGCGATACGATAATGATACACTAACATTTTTTTCTCAATCAGTTACTTTTACAGAAACAAAAGTACCTTTGGTGACAGAAAGTGTCGCTGCAGGTTTTCCGTCACCTGCAGAAAACTATATTGAAGACACACTAGATCTAAATAAACATTTGATAAAAAACCCTCCTGCCACATTTTTAGTTAGAGTAGATGGTGATTCAATGATTAATGCCGGAATTAAGCCTGGAGACATGATAATTGTAGATCGATCAATTGAAGCCAAAAATAATGATATTATTGTAGCTATAATAGATGGACAATTTACGCTTAAAACATTAAAACGGGAAAATGGATCTATTTCATTGTCACCTGAAAATCCTAAATATAAAGTAATTAATATTACTGAAGAAATGGAATTTGAGGTTTGGGGAAAAGTGGTTAGCTTTATTCACAAATTTTAATTTTCTATAAACTATTCTTTATATAATTATTTTGTTAATAAGTAATTGATAACTATTTCATTCATAAAGTTACAATTTTTTTTTAATGTTTTTTATCTTTTAGACTTTCTGTATAACTTCAGATAGTTATAAATATTTTGACTCATTCTGACCTGTTTTTTAAGTTATTGACACCTTTTTTATAGATAATTTAGAACTAAATTATTAATAGAAATACTTATGATAAAATAATAAAAAGGAGATTATAAATGAAAGATCTGAATACAAAAGTTCTTAAAAATGCTTATAGTGTCCTGGACGAATATCGAAAAGAAAATGAAGGAATGATTTTTAACATTTCTTCATTAATGAGATACTGTATTGAAAATGATATAAGAGCAGCAATGAAAAATAGAAAAATGAAAGATTTTCAGATAGATTCTATCTTTGATGCTCTAAACCTTAATATATGCTTCAAAGTAGATAGGTTAGCTGGAGAGGTACGATTTAACCTTAAATATAAATAATAAAATCATCATTATGTAGTGATATTTAAAGATTACTATTTGATAGGTAATGGTTCAATATAATAACCTTTAGTAGAGGTATTCATTTTTTTTAAAGTTTTCTTTGAATATTTAGTATAACCTCTAGCTGTTCTAACCTTCCAGAAATTTGAGCTTTCATCAGTAACAGTGGACACAAACCTATGAGTACCCATACTGATAACATGTACTTTATCGCCAATTTTCATTAATAATTCCCCCTTGTAGCTTTTCATAATTTAAACAGTTAATATTATTGTAATATAAATAAATAGTCAAATACCATTGTTGTTTTAATTACTTAAATAATTATGAAATATATAGCCTTAGTTGATTGTGATTCATACTTTTGTAGTTGCGAAAGAATTTTTGCACCTGATTTAAATAAAAAACCAACCATTGTGCTCTCAAATAATGATGGAGCTTGTATTGCATTAACACCTGAAGCTAAAGCGCTTGGAATTAAAATGTGTGATCCGTATTATCAAATAAAAAGTTTGATAAAGAAACATAATATTGCCGTCTTTTCATCTAACTATGAGTTGTATGGTGATATTTCTAAAAGAATTTTTATGGTACTGAAGGAATTTACACCAAAAATTGAAAACTATAGTATTGACGAGTCCTTTCTTGAAATGAACGATATAAATAAGCCTATAGATCAAACATGCCAAGATATTGTATACAGGTGCAAGCAATGGGTTGGTATACCGGTAAAAGTGGGCTGTGCTAAAACGCTCACATTAACAAAGGTTGCTGCAGAATTGGTAAAAAAACAAAAAATAATATCTAAATATAAAATTCTCTTAGATCCAGAAGAAATAAAAGAAGTACTATACAATTTTCCCATTAATGATATTTGGGGAATTGGTAGACAACTCACAAAAAAGCTAAACAGTAGGGGAGTTAAAACTGCAGCAAATTTTTTAAGACTAGATGATGATTATATTAGAAAATATTTTAGTATTAATTTGTTAAGAACCAAGTGGGAGCTTCAGGGAAGACCTAGTCTTGATATGGAACTAGTACCACAAACCAGAAAAAATCACTGTCACTCAAGAACATTTGGCCAAACTGTTTCTAAAAAAAAGGATCTGAAGGAATCAATAGTTTCTTACACATCTACTGCTGCAGCAAATATAAGAGGTATGAAACTTAAAGCTCAATCTATTTCTGTGCATATAAGAACTAATTTTTTTAACAAAAACTTACCTCAATATTCTAATTCAATAACAATTGCTTTGCCTTATCAAGCCAATGATACAATGACTTTAGTTAAGTATGCCCTGGAGGGATTCGAACGAATATTTAAAGAAGGATATTTATATAAAAAATCTTCAATCCTTCTAAATGAACTTGTTGATGAAGTTACTGATCAACCGAATTTTTTTGAAAAGTCAGATCCTGGCAACGATCGATTATCGAAAGTTATGGATAAAATAAATAACCAATTTGGAAAAGGTTCAATACAATTAGCATCTACTGGTATACGAAAACAAAAGTGGCAGTTGCAACGTAATTTAATATCTAAGAGATATACTACTAGATTTGATGAATTATTTAAAATTTGAACTTGGCGAAGCTATCATATTATTTTTGTGATAATGTGGTATAAGCTTTGTTTTATATAGTTCAATCATATGTAAATGCTTCTTGTACGAATTTAGGTAAACTTCTCTTTTCTCTTCATGATTGATATTCATAAATTATTGCCTCTTTCTGTTATTTTCAATATTTCTTATATTAGTGCTGCATTAAATAGTGTTGAATCTATATCGAATGGAAGCGTTTCATTAAATATATCGAAAATGGTACATTCAGTAAAATTTCTGATTTTTTTTATTTCATTCCTGGGAGTGTTTTTCATCAAACCTGTAGCTTTTATAGGATTTTTTTCTGCATTGATAGTGATTTGAAGAATATTATGTCCTCCTACTCTATGATAACTGATATTTGTTGAAATATTTTTAACAATATGAATTCCAAGCCCTCCAGTGTCTCTTTTAGATAATTCTTCAGTTATGTTAACGTCTTTTTCAGATGTGGGATCAAAATATTTACCGTAATCTTCAATATTGATAAGTATTTCATCTTCAGAAAAACTAATTACTGTATTTATGTCACCTTGGTTGGCTGAATACTTCAGGATATTTGTAATAATTTCTTCAATTACTAGAATAGTTTTAAGAACTGTTGATGAATCATAATTGAAGGCTAAAAGGTCGTTTCTAATAACGTCAAAATTCACTTCAGTGACTTTTGTGTGTTTTCTTACTTTATAACATTTTTCAATATTCATTTATTCCATAACCTCCTTATTGATGTGATGATTGATTTGAAAATAAATATTAATTCATATTATTGAATTGAAATTAGTAACTATTGCCTTTATTTGAGTTACTTATATTATTTAAAAAGAGTTAATAAACAAACCTATATCGTTGTCAAAAAAGGTTATTTTTTTAAAATAAATTTGTTATTAATTATGGAAAATGATAAATTATTGTCATTATAAAAAATAAATGAATAATTCTAAAAATTATGACAAATATAAGCGATAACTTTCAGAAACTTATATCAATTAAAGGAACTACAATTCCTAAGATTTCAGAAGAGCTAAAAATACCTTTCTCAAATTTATATAGGTTAGCAAATCAAGAACCTATTAGACCAAGAAAAAAACAGTTAAAAAAACTTGCTTATTACTTTGATATAACTTATGAACAATTTATTGGTGTCAATGAAATTGAATGGGGAAGCTTAGATGGTTGGCTAGATATTTTATTAATGAATACTAATCCGATTCCTATATGTTTATGGAAGTTGGATAATGATAACCTAATTTATGATGAAAAAAATAGAAATATAGTAGTGCCTACATGTAATTCTACTGTTAATTCTTTTGCTTTAGAAATAACCTCAAATCAATATGAAATATTTCCTTCAAATACAAAAATAATCTGTGAGCCTAATATTTCCGCTGAACATTCTTCTATTGTCATAGTTAAAAATAAAAATGATGATAAATTGTATCTCAGAAAGTATTTAAATGATCCACGAGGAGATTTTTTAAAACTTTTAGATAAAAATTTTACAGACTTCAAAACATATAAAATGGAATCAAGCAGTAAAATTTTTGCTGTTGTCATTCACTTTCAATGTAATCTAAAACAAGTCTAAACTTTGTACTGTGACTAAGCTAGAAAAAAAAATAATTTTTATTACTCTTAGCGGACAAATTATAGAATTCTTTGAGTTCTCTTATATTATATTACTTGCAAACATTATCTCAGAAAATTTTTTCCCTAGTTCAAGTATATATATAAGATATTTAGAATTAAGCTGTGTTTTTGCTATAGGGTATATTGCTAGACCATTTGGTGGTGTCATATTTGGTCACTTTGGTGATATTAAAGGAAGGAAAAATACTTTTTTGGCTACAATATTATTAATATCTATATCAACTATTGCAATAGCTTTAATTCCCAGCCATAAAACAATAGGTATACTTGCACCTATTTTATTTGTAATATTTAGAATTTTGCAAGGGATATCACTAGGAGGAGAACTGCCTGGAGCAGTGTCATTTGTGCATGAGCATCTTGCACAAAATAAAAGAATAGTAGGAACGGCTCTTATCGTATCAGGAGCTTTCATTGGTGGGATGCTATCATCAGCAGTTATATTTTTACTATACTCAACAGTTAAAGATTCATTTATTTCTGTTTATGGATGGAGAATACCTATTATTATTTCAGGTTTATTTGGTTTTTTAATTTTTTATTTACGTTATACAATCACTGAAACACCTGAATTTTTGAGAATATTAAAACATAATCAAGTATATAGATTTCCAATTATAGAAGTATTTAAAACGAGCTTTACACACACAATCCTTTCTATTCTTGTGTTATTATTCGGGGCCTTTGGAACTGTTTTTATGTATGTCCTACCTGATGTTTTATCTTCCTATTTAAAATTTTACAATCCTCAATATGTTTTCCTACTTAATACAATATTTACTCTTTTTCTTGTTTTTTATACTCCTTTTTCAGCTAATTTAATTCAAAAAAAGAAACTCAATGTATGTAAGTTTTTTGGAATTGGTACACTTGTTATAGCTGTTTTAGCATTGCCTTTATTTTTCCTTATTAACTTGAGAAGTGAATTAGCTTTATTTTTTGTATATTTTGTTTATTCAACTTCTTTTGGGTTAGTATATAGTACTGTTTTTTATATTGCTTCAGAAGAGTTTCCTACAGCAATTAAATATTCAGGTTTGAGTGTTACTTTTAATTTAGGGTCAATCGTTTCTTCAGGGATAGTTCCGCTTTCTACAATTATATTCCTAAAATATTTTGGTGTTTATGGAATTGCTTATTTTATAATTATTACTTGTATTATTTCAGCTATTGGAGCTTTCTTTTTGCTTAAGTTTCCACCATCGCCCAAAAAAATAGAAGAATTAGATAAAAAAATACGTGAAATATATGGATTGCTAAAAAAGAATGTGAACCTATCAACATATGAAGAAGCCACCATGATAAAGAAATTAAATAATTTGGCATATATTATTGTAAAGACCAAATGTTTTAGAGATATTAAAGAACAATGTATAAATGAAGTTGACTTAAAAAATGGATTAAGTAATATTCCTAAAGAACAAAGAGCATATTTATGTAATAATGTAAAAAAAATATTAATTGAGAAAATAAGTTCTACTAGCTCTTCTATGCGAGACTATAAAGAAATTATATCGAGCAGTAAAGGAAATAAATATTTTTTGTACTTTCTTAATCAATTAATATATCTTGAAGTCATGGCTAGTAATAGTAAAAAATTAACGCTTGCTAACCTTGATACCTTTCTTAATAAAAATGTAATGGGAAAGATTTAAACTAATATTATAACACTTATTGATTTTGGGCTACGTAATTAATGCAATTGATCGGAACATCAGGTGGTACCGCATTTTTACTTAAACTTAATAGATAGTTGACAGTTTTAACTATATCATTTGTTTCTATCATTGTTTTAAAATCAAAATCATCATCTTTAACCATATCTGTTGCAACATATGAAGGACATATATTTGTCACTTTTACTCCATAGGCAGCCATTTCCTTGTGTAGTGCTTCTCCAAAACCATTCAATCCGAATTTAGTTGCAGCATAAGCACCAGCTGCAGGGACAGCTCGTTTTCCACTCATTGAAGAAAGGTTCATGATATAACCCGATTTTTGTTTTTTCATGTACTGAGCTACATGTTTTGCTACATATATAGCTCCATGAAGATTGATTTTTAGTAATTCGTCCAGGTCAGAATCTGAAATATCACTTGTTCCGGCTTTTGCTATTCCGGCATTATTAAAAAGAACATCGATATTACCATATAGTTTAATGATACTGTCTATACAATCTTTCACTTGAATTGAATTAGAAACATCAACTACAAAGTATGATGCAGAACCATTATTGCTATTTATTTTATTTGTTGTTTTTTCTAAGGTATTTTTTGTTCTGGAGAGTAAAATTACATGATAATTATTTTGAGCAAGGTTAAAAGCTACATGCTTTCCAATACCTCTACTTCCCCCTGTTACTATTGCTATTTTTTTATTCATTTTTTTCCAATATTTTAATTTATATATAATTCAATTTTATGTACATATTATATTTTAATATGCTTCTGTTTATTTAAATTAAAAAGTCCACTTATATTTCTGTTCATGGATCTGGTTGAATTATATGCTAAAATATATGCCATTTTTTGCTTTACCTTTATTTATTTCCATCATTTTTTCATTTTTTGGGAATACAACAAAAGTAGTTTTATCTGCATCTGAAACCCTAAAACCAATTTCTCTTAGTAATCTCCGGATTTCTTTGTTTTTATCATTAATATATCTAATGTAAATATTAAAATCATCTTTATTTTGACCAGATAATTTAATATACTCTTTAGCTCCTTCTACAGTTAGGAACCATTCAATTTCTTTCCATATATACACACTTTTTACTTGTTTAATTCGAGCTATATAATTATCTATTTCTTCTTGAGATTTATCGGAACCTTCCCAATCACTTCTTATATCATTTATCAAATCTTCTTTATTATCATATCTGTTATGAAAATCATAATGTTCGAATTCTTCTTTGATGATAACATTACCATTAAGAGAATGGTTGATATCTACAGTACCAATATATACTAACTCACTTAATGTTACGCAAAATGGGTAAGCTGTCATTCTATTATCCTGCTCTGCATACTTACTTTGTAATTTTTCTATAAAAGGAGTTATTTTTACTCCTTTTTTTGTTCCAGGTGTAATAAGTATTTCGTCTAGTAATTCCTTACTCTTTAGTAGAGTTCCCCAATTCTTAGCACCTAGTTTTTGAACTAACAAATCAAGGTGTTTCTGGAAACTTTCATTTGCAGTTTTAGCAAGTTCTCTAGCTTTATCTTTAATGATTTCAAGTTTTTGTTCATTATCCATAACTAACACTCCATTGTTATTTTTAATCAGCCCCTAATGACTAATAAACAGAAATTAAATGTCAATTACGATTATTAATATAATTCTAAAACATTCTATTTATTTATTACAGTTATATCGCCTTAATTTTCTCCGACTAAGTAGGGGCAGATGGTAGCACGATTAACTACCTGTGAATATTATATATCACCGTATATAGTTATCAAAGATAAAATAAAAAGCTTTGTGCATTATCTCCAGAATATATATGGAGAAAAAATAAAAATAATCCATTTTTTGTTAGAAATTTTCTATTGTGTGAGTATTTTGTTGCTGGTGAGGGTTTCTGCAGTAATTCAAATCTCCCTATCCCCACCACATTTGTCCCAATATTGCAGAAACTCTTATCTCTTCTTTTAAATTTCTTAAGTTTATATATACTTCTATTGTTATAGTCACCGTTATAAATAACAAAATTATAATTATAGACAGGTATTGTGATTAAAAATATAACAACACTGATTTTATTACTATTCTCTTTTTCTCTTGTAGCTGAGATAGAAATTCCAGCTCATTCCACTAATGATCAAATAGTAAATCATAAATACTACACTTTAAAATATAATGAAGATAGAGAGCAATCTGACTGGGTGGCCTATTCATTATCAGATGCAATGATCAAGCAGGGAAGGGCTAAGAGATCAAATAGATTTAAGGCAGATCCTTATGTCTCTACCGGTTCAGCAACTTTGTCTGATTATAAAAAATCCGGTTATGATCGAGGACATTTATGTCCAGCTGCAGCTATGAGGATTTCGCCAATTGCAATGAAAGAAAGTTTTTATCTGAGCAATATGAGTCCCCAGGAGCCTGGCTTTAATAGAGGAATTTGGAAAAAACTTGAAGCAAAGGTCAGAAAATGGGCAATTAAAAATAAGAAAATATATGTAGTTACCGGTCCTATTTTTTATTCAGGTGAAAAACATAAGGAAATTGGTCCTAATGGTGTCGATGTTCCAGATGCTTACTTTAAAGCTATTCTTGATTTTAGAAAGCCGGATATAAAAGCGATTGCTTTTATACTACCTAACAGTAAGACAAATCTACCTATATCTAGTTTTGCTGTAAGTGTAGATAAAGCAGAAGAAGTCACCGGTATTGATTTCTTTTCAGAAGTTCCTGACTATATTGAGAATGATATTGAAGCAAAAGCTAATTATAATAAATGGAAATGATTGTGGCTAATAAAATACAAATAGAAAAAGTCAGACAGTCAAATATGGGTTTTATTAATGAATAATCAAAAAGCATTAAATATTATAAAGAATCTTCATGATTATATGGATCCTGTAGCTAAAGAAAGAGTTTCAAATAATTCTTTTTTAAGAGATAGTGATGTACATGCTGCTTTAAGTAAAGCGGTTCATCTTTTAGAAGTTGAAGCAACAAAAGAAAGTGAGTTTAAAACGAAAAAATGGACAGCTAACGATCAGATGAAACTTAGAGATTTATATGAAGGTAGACAAAGCATACCTGAATTAATTATTGAACTTGATAGATCTGAAGCTGATATTAGAAACAGATTAAAAATGTTAGGTCTATTAAATGAAAATTTGTAGATTAAAGTTTCCATATAGGCCATATAAAAAACAGCGTTTTATACTTATTTAGAAAATCAAAATTTATAACAATTAAAATGTATTAAAAGATGTACTCAAATTTATGTTTACATAATATTACATGTATGCTTATTACACCCTTTTCTTTGCTCCGCTGCAGAAAACCCTGTACCCACCCATACTCACTCGCTTCACTCGTGATAAACCTTCATCAACACTGATTAATAGTTACTTCCAATTATCTGCTGCAGCTGCCTTCGGTTAGTTTAGGAAGTACCTTCCTATTAAACTAATATTTGAAAATACTCCTCTCTTTTTCGCGTTGCTCTTTGAGGGAGGTGCAGTAGTTTATTTCACCAGTGAAATAAAATATTTTCAAATACAACTGATTGATAATTTTGTAACTAAATTCAGTGTTAATTCCAGTTTAGCTCCGCTCGCTTTCGTGCAAATCCTAATCCTTGCAGGACAACCAAATTTGCACTACAGCTCGCTCCGTTTGGTCAATCCTGCCCAAAGGCAGCTGGTCCAGCTGCTAGGAATGATTTTCCTCTGGAAAATCGTTTACAACAATGAGTTTGCCTGCAGTATTTCATTCTGATACTGATGTTCGTTTTTCATTAATCCTTTTTCCATACTTTTTCT
>MPMD02158110.1_pt1 | contig 54603 bp, 50 predicted proteins | sample 1617291 | NCBI WGS metagenome assembly MPMD02 (sample SAMN05944810, study PRJNA350692) | marine metagenome | biome: marine; feature: ODZ; material: water; isolation source: 120 m water sample filtered on 30 um supor filter | place: Pacific Ocean | collected 2012-04-09 | depth 120m m | reverse complement strand
GACATGCGACGGCATCACGGACAGCTGCCCGGCCGATGCCTTCGAGCCCATCACGACCGTGTGCCGCGCTGCGGCGGACGTCTGCGATGCCGCGGATATGTGCGGCGGCACCAATGCTGCCTGCCCCGCGGACGCAAAGCGCACCAGCCAGTGCCGCGCTGCGGCGGATATCTGCGACCTGGCCGAGACATGCGACGGCATCACGGACAGCTGCCCGGCCGATGCCTTCGAGCCCATCACGACCGTGTGCCGCGCTGCAGCCGGCGTCTGCGATACCGCGGATCTTTGCACGGGATCGAGTGTTAGCTGTCCCGCCGACGAGGCCATCGATTGCGAGGACAACAACGCGTGTACAGCGGACAGTTGCGATGAATTCCTGGGATGTGTCAACGACCCGATCCCGGAATGCGGTTCCGTACCTGCCCTGTCGAACTCCACTCGACTGATCGTCGCCTTCAGCTTCTTGCTGCTAGGTGCTCTGGCTCTCGGCCGTCGAGTCACTGCAATGATCCGATAGAGAACGGGCGGTGGCGACCGGAGAATATGGGCCCGGCGCAATCACCGGCCAACCACCGACCGAACTTCTCCTGAAAACAGACGAATCGGTCGGGCTCCAGGCCGACCAGCACCGGGAGGGTCTGGCCCCGGCAGTGATGGTTGCCGGGCGCGCGAACGACGCTTCGATCGTTGAGTCTCATTCGTCCCCTCCGCCGCGTGTAGAGCGTGGAAGGAGCGCCGCCGCCATTACCAGCGCACGGGCGAGGGCGCGGGGTATTCTATCCACCAGGATCTGGGGGATCCGACCCCCGGTACGGTCCGGCGATCGCAGAGACGACCAGGAAATGGGCGTGCCGTGTCGATGAGTCTGGCTCCGAAGAACTGGTTGCGATCCCGAGCGGCGATCGCGCTTCTCTTCCTCACTCTCCTCGGTGGGGGTATCCGGCTTTTCGTGCTCGAGCAGACCTACCCGATCGGCCTGGTGGGGGACGAGGTCCACTACATGCGTGTTGCCGGGAATCTCGCCACTGGATTCGGTGCACACAGCAACCCGAACTGGCGTGTCTGGCGTCCCCCCGGCCATCCCTTCGTGATTTCGCTTCTCTTCGAAGATGGGGCGGACGGGGCACAGAACCTGCACCGCGTACTGGGTCTCCAGGTCGTCCTTGGAACGCTCATCGTGCTTCTGACCGCGCTGCTCGGGGAGGCCCTCTTCGACTTTCGCACCGGGTTGGTTGCCGGACTGATCGCGGCCCTCTACCCGAACTTCGTCGCCTTCAGCACCTATCTCTGGAGTGAGAACCTCTACACGGTATTCCTGCTGGGCGGGCTGTTGACGGCAGTGCGGAGCCAGCATTCCCTTGGCTTCGGCCTTCCCGTCGTGGCGGGAGTCATCTTCGGTTTGGGCGCGCTCACGCGCGAAGCCTCCTTGCTGGCCGCCGGTGCCTCTGCCTTCTTCTGGATCGCGACCGCTGGGTCCGATGCGCGCTACAGGCAGGTTGCACGAGGTGCCGTAATGCTGGGGGTCGCACTCCTCTGCGTGCTGCCCTGGACCGCACGCAACCATGCCCTTTACGGGCGGCTGATCCCCGTCTCGACCATCGGCTGGTTTGCGGCAGGCGAGGGGAATACGTTCGAAGAAGCAAGCTGGCTCGATGTCGACGGCCCCCGCAACGAAGCCTTCCGCAATCGCTATCTGGGAACGCGCAATGAGATGGACCGGATGGATTTCGCGCGCCGTTACACACTCGAGCAAATCGCGGCGGAACAACCCACCTGGATCTTCAAGAAGGCGGTCAGGAGCCCGGTTCAGCTATTCAACCCCTACTCGTCGATTCTGCACAAAATCCACCACGGCGCCTACGGGGAGGTCTCGCGTGCGAGCCTCTATGGGGTCGCGGTGGTGTCGATGCTCCCCTATCTGGCGGTCTTTCTCCTGGGTACCCTCGGCATTGCGGCGGCGCGAGGGGACGGTCGCCTGCTGCTCCCCTGCGTCCTGCTCGGCGTCTTCGTTTCGATGCACATCCTCGCGAACGCCGACGTTCGATTTCGTCTTCCGTGGATCCCCATCTTCATCATCTATACGAGTCATGCCCTGTTGGGCGGCCGCCGTCTGGTGGCATCGATGGGCGTGTCGCGCCGGATCGCGCTGGCGGGCGTCTGGCTCTTCTTCCTCGGACTCTGCATCCCCTATGGGGGAGAGCACCTGCGCACCCTTTTCCCGTGAGGGCCCGCCGTGGCCCCGGCTCCCCGGAATTCCCCCATCCACCGACCGACGTGAGGAGAAACCCATTGCATTCTGGTCGGCTTTCTGGTCAATGAATTGGATGGGATCGGCAAAGCCCTGGTGCGGGGAAAAAACCTGCCTCCCGCTTGCGTGGCTCGTCCTGGCAACGGGACTGATCATCGGAACGAGCTCAGCCCCAGATGCCCTCGCGCAGTGTGGGGAAGACCCGTGGCTCGTGGCTGCCGGCGAAGCCGATGCCGATGCCACGGATCTCCTCTTCGTTCCCGACGCGGGTCACCGGGTAGACGGCGGCGCAAACGCCAGTCCGGCCGTGGATCCCGAGACGGGTGAGATATGGCTCTACTACGCCGACGGTCCCGACCAGTACCGTACGGTGTCCGAAGACGGGATCGCCTTTCCGGCAGGCGAAACGCCCACGGATTCAGAATTCGATCCGCGCGGGACCTTGCTCCCCGACGGCAGCTGGCGCCGTTATGCCTACGTGCCCTCGGTAGAGGCTTTTCGCAGTCACGCGTCTGCGGACGGAATCACCTATGCACCCGATGACGGCAGCGTGCACTACAACCTGCAGCCGGAAGATGAGAGCTGGGTGGGGGTCTATACGGTATTCACCAACCCCCACGACGAAGTCGTGCTCGTATACCTCGGTGCCCAACCGGGCACCGCGCGCCGTGCGATCTCGAGTAATGGCGGAGACACTTTCGTCTTCGACCAAGCCGACCTATTGGGCGACGAGGACTACAAGGATTGCAAGTGGATCCACTGGGACCCTCGGGCTCTGGTATTGGCTGACGGCCGTGTGCGCCTCTTCACCATGGTGCAGGGACCGCAGCCTGCGCATCCGGGAAACCGGGCGGTGGGCACGGTCTACTCCTTCATCAGCGCTGATGGAACCGACGACTTCGTCCTCGAGGCAGGCGCACGCCTCCAACCGTCGGACTTCTCGGATCTCCATCTATGGTCGCTCCACGATCCCTGGGTGATCGAGCTCCCCGACGGGCGCTTCCGCATGTACGTCGCCGCCAAAGCCACCGACGACGCCGCGGGGAACAACCTGCGGTCGGTGATCGTCAGCGCCACTACACCCTCGCTCACGGCCGTTCCCGTCACGGAGCCTCCGGCCCGGTCGGCCCAGGCCGCAATCCTTCTCGTGCTCGGCGCTCTGGTGCTGTGTTGGCAGAGACGGGCGTGGCAGCTGCATGCCTCGGTGCGAACGAGGCCACGAGCGCGGGAATCCACCGATTGCGAAGGAACCGGGCCGCCGTGAGCCTGATTTAGTCGTCCCCTCCAAAATCCTCGATCCGACACGCTGCGAGCTTTGGAGGCCACCCCTGCAGTCTCGGCTTCGCATGCGTTTCACTTTTCCGAAGAGCGGACGCACGAACGGCACGCTGGTACACTCCGGATTCCAGGGCTTGAATGAGTTGGGTCCATGACTCATGGTGCTCGAGGTCGCAGCACTGGATATCATTTTGGGGCAGGAAGCGAATTTCCGACGCTCCTTTGCCGTGGCTCTGGAAAGCATCGTTTCGATGCCGGGTTATCTGAGCCACGAACTAAAGGGTTCCATCGAAAACCCGTCCAGGTAGATCTTGCTGGTGAACTGGGACCGCCTCGAAGACCACACGATCGGGGGAAGTCAAGACCTGACACCTGGGGGCCAGAGACCGTATCCAAGCCCGAACCCCCGCGATAACACTGATCGGGGACGCTCTTTGCACTGCGAATCAATCCATTCTTTTTCTTGAGAGGAACGACCCAATGCACCGCCTTGGCATTGCAATCACCCTTGGCCTCATGGCGGCGACCCCGGTATTCGCCGAACAGGCCGAACCCCTGGAAGCCCCCAGCATCAGCCCCGCGGCGCTCCACGCGCTGCGCGAATCCGGAGCCGCACCGGTTGTCATCGATGTGCGAAGTCCCAGCGAATACGCTTCGGGGCACATCCCGGGTGCCGTCAACATCCCGTTCGCGCAAGTGGCGAAGCGCATCGGCGAAGTGGAAGCGCCTCACGGCGTCGCCCTCTATTGCATGGTCGGACCGCGCGCTCGCAAGGGTGAGTCCGCATTGCTCGCATCGGGGGTCGAAGAGGTATTCCACCTCGAGGGTGGTCTCGCTGCCTGGCGGGCAGCCGGGCTTCCAGTAGAAGACACGCGGTAGTCCTTCGATCTCCGGAAAACCCGCCGAGCCAGGAATCCAGTTCGTGAACGAGAGCTTCGTCCTCTACGAAGGAATCCTCTGGGAGCCGCCGAATGGCTATTTCCTTCTGGACCATCACCTCGAAAGACTGAAACGCTCCGCAGCACATTTTGACTTTGCCGTAGATCTCGAAGCCGTCCGCTCCGAGCTCGCGGAGTTTGCGAGGCAATTGCCCAGCGGCCCGCGCAAGGTAAGGCTCGAAGCCTCGAAAGGTGGCGCCCTCGTGCTGGAGCACGAAACGGTGAAGCCCGCCGCTCCGCTGCGGATCGCCCTGGCCGACGAACCCGTCTCGAGCGGCGACGTTTTCCTGCGTCACAAGACTTCGCGCCGCGAGGTCTACGAGCGTGCGCGTGCCGCGCACCCCGATGCCGACGATGTGCTGCTCTGGAACGAGCGGCGGGAACTGACGGAAACGACCACTGCGAACGTGGTGCTCGAGATCGGCAATGAAAGGCTCACGCCCCCGGTCTCTTCCGGGCTGCTTGCGGGTACGTTCCGTTCCCATCTACTCGAACGGGGTGAAATCATCGAGCGCGTTCTCCCCCTCGACGCACTCGAAGAAACGGCAGGGCTCTTCCTGATCAACTCGGTCCGCCGGTGGCGCGAGGGCCACCTCGTCGACCGGTAGCATGCCGGGGATCCCGGGTGGGAAAAGCGTTCGACGCGCAGACATCGATAGCCTCGCACGGGCTTCGCAAGACCCTGCCGGCACCCTGGATCGTGAACCGAGTCAAAAGACTCGAACCGGATCGTCTCCCCCGGGTTTGCAGCTTTCGAGACTGACTCGATGAAACCCAAGGCTCACGCAGCGGCAACGAACGCGACGACCGATCCGTCGAGGCTCCGCCGGACCCGGCGACGTCTCCTGGCGGGCCTCGCGTTGGCGACACCGCTCGGCTTTGCAACGAAGCTCTACGGCGGCCCGGGGGCGCTCTGGGTCAGTTCCTACGCTGGTGGCGTCGTGTACGTGCTCTTCTGGGTGATGGTCGTCGTACTGATCCGGCCGCAGGTCTCCCTCTGGCTCGCAGCGACTTCGGTATTCGTCGCCACCTGTGTCCTGGAAGCGTTTCAGCTCTTCTCCACGCCGTTGCTCGCAAGCGTGCGGAGCACCTTTTTGGGCCACGCCCTGATCGGCAGCACGTTTTCCTGGTGGGACTTTCCCTATTACGCGCTCGGCGCTGTGCTCGGCGCAGCACTTGCCCGCTGGGCAGTGGGAACGCTGCGAGAGTGAGCATCCCGAACGGGTACGAAATCGGCCGCCCTTACGCCCACGAGCTACCGCAACTCCCGGGAATCGAGGCCGCGGCGAGCGCGATGTTTTCCGTCGAGCATCTCCCGATCGAACGGCTAAATGCGGTGCTCCCCCTCTCGTTCTTCGAACAGGCCGCGGCGCGGGGGTGGCTCTGGGTCGCACGCGAGATCGCGCCGCCCTCACTGGTTGGTTTCTCCGCAGCCACCCTGGTCGGCGGCTCGGCCCATCTCTTCGAGATGGACGTCCTCCCCGAACACGGGCGCCGGGGCCTCGGGCGCGAAGCGATGGTGTTGACGCGGATCTCGTCGGTCGCAACCTCCCGGGCCAGGGACACGCTGCGCTCGTTTAGCGCGAGCTTCGAGACGCTGTACGCCACGGCGCTCGATTGCCGCTGCGACGTGCCCTCGGCCTTTCACGCGGTGTGGCTCTGCCGGTGGGCCCGGGAAAACCGTGAGACCATTCGCGATACCATGGGAACCCCACAGCGGAGACCATCGAATGGCGACCCAGCGCTTCCCGGTCGAAGCGGCGCACGTGATGATGTTCGCGCGCTCCGTCGGCGACCCGAATCCCGTCTACGTCGACCCCGAGCAGGCGGGTGGGCCGTGCCTCGCACCTCCGACGTTCGGGATTGCGGCCGACCACTTCGACCCCGACTACGAGCGCCGACCGCGCCCCGGTGTGCCCTGGTTCGGTTCCGGCGCCCGGCCGATCAGCGTCGAAGGCGGAAGCCAACAACCGACCGGAGGGGGCTCCGGCTTCCACGCCCAGGAGCACTTCACCTACCATCGGGCGCTGCGGGTGGGCGACGTCCTCTTCGGCAGCGTTCGCGCGGGCGCAAGCTGGCACAAGCAGGGCCGGCGCGGCGGCAAGCTCTCCTTCCGCGAGCACCTCACCGACTACTGTGATGCCGACGGCACACCGGTACTGACGCTTTCCTGGGTCGATGTTCTCACCGAGCGCGTGGTCGACGGCGGAGATGCCGGATCTGGAGAAGCGACGGCAGCGGCGTCGCCCGCGGTTGCGGCCGACGGCGAGGCGCTCGACACGGCTCCGGACCCCGTTCGGCTCCGCGGCGGGAAACTCTTGCCGGGTGCGGTGCACGAGCAGGTATTGGTCGAAGACCTCAAGCGCACGCAGATCGTGATGTACGCCGGTGCTTCCGGCGATTTTCACCCGATGCACAGCGACGAAGCCTACGCCCAGGCGATGGGCATGCCGGGGACCTTCGCCCACGGCATGCTGACCATGGGAATCACTGCCCGCGCGCTTACCGATCTGGCCGGCGACGGCGTGCTGGCGGACTACGGCGCCCGCTTCGCGGCGCAGGTCTGGCCGGGCGATACGCTGACGGCGCGGGTGACGCTCGCCGGGGTCGTCTTGCGCGCGGGAAGCCGACTCGCGCGGCTCGACGTGACCACGACGAACCAGAAGGGCGAAACCATCCTCACGGGACGAGCGCACGCGCGCATCTAGCCCGGCCCCCCGGTCGGCGTTCGGCACGCGCCAGAGCCGAGGGGCGTGCCGGTGGGGAGAGTCTCGGAGATCTGCGATTGTCTGGTCGGACGCGACCCGGGAGAGCGCTTTGCACTTCGCCGACACATTGGTGGCTCGCATGCGCGAACTCGGCCACCCGCTCTGCGCGGGACTCGATCCGCATCGCGATCTGCTGCCGCCCCTGTTCCGGCGCGGCAGCATGGCGGCCCGGGATCCGGAAACAACGGCAGCCGTCGAGGAATTCCTGCTCGCCGTCCTGGATCGGCTCGAAGGTCGCGTCGCCGCGGTGAAGCCCCAGATCGCCTTCTTCGAAGCGCTCGGCGCCCGGGGGTTCGCCGCTCTCGAGCGGGTCGCGGCCCGCGCCCGAGAGCGCAACCTGGCGGTCGTCCTCGATGCCAAGCGCGGCGACATCGGCTCCACCGCCGACGCTTATGCACACGCGTACCTCGAACCCGGCGCGGCCTGCGAGGTCGACGCCCTGACCCTGAGTCCCTACCTCGGGCTGGACAGCTTGCGCCCCTTTGCCGACCGCGCTCTCCGGTACGGGCGCGGGCTCTTCGTTCTGGCCCACACCAGCAATCCGGGCGCAGCCGATTACCAGGAGCGCAACCTCGAGAAGGGCGGCCCGCTGTATACAGCGGTCGCCGAGAGCCTCGTGCCCTTGTGCGAAGAACTCGTGGGGCCGGACACCGGTTGGTCGTCCCTGGGAATCGTGTCCGGGGCCACCTACCCCGAACCCGCCGCACGGCTTCGCGAGCTGCTTCCCCGGGCACTCTTCCTGGTACCCGGCTACGGGGCCCAGGGCGGCAGCGCGGACGACGCGGTGCGCAGCTTCGTACCGGGGCCGGCCGGCCGCGAAGGCGGCCTGGTCAATTCGTCGCGTGGCCTGTTGTTTCCCGGGGAAGCCCAGACGGCCGGCAGCGCCGCCGAATGGGAGCGGGCCATCGACGGAGCGATCGAGCGCACCACGGGCGAGCTCGCCGAAGCCATCGCACGCTGAACGCGGTGAACCCGGTTCGCTCCGCGGCCTAGGCGGCGCTCCCGCCCGGGACTTCGACCGTCTCGGTGTCGCGACCCGAGCGAAGCACCGTGCCCGGAAGTGCGCCCGTGTGCACACCGTCGCGCACGATCTCGGTACCCGCGACGAAGACGTGGTCGATGCCCTCCGCCTCCGCGTAGAGCCGCCCGGCGCCCCCCGGAAGGTCGGGCTTCGTATACGTCGCGCCGCAACCGACGCGACTGTCATCGAAGACGACCAGATCGGCGTGCCATCCCTCGGCCAGCTGTCCGCGTTGAGTCAGGCCATAGAGCCGCGCCGGGACGTCGGTGAGCTGCCGCACGCCCTCCTCGACGCTCATCAGGCCGCGCTTTCGCACGCCGTTCCCGAGCAGCTGCGTCGAGAACGCGAATGTGTCGATCAGGTCGAGGTGCGCACCCGCGTCCGAAGCCCCGACCACCGTGCGGTCGTCGTGCCAGGTCCGGCTGCGTTCCTTCCAGCTCGCGTCGTCGTCGCCCGACGAGGGCGGCATGAACGAGGTTCGCAGACCCTCGGAAATAGCGAGATCGAGCATCGCGTCGAAGGGCGTCTTGCCCAGCTCTTCTGCGATCTCCGCGACGCTGCGGCCACGAAAGGCCGCGTTTTCGGCCTCGAAGGTCTCGTCGACCCGCATCTTGCCCCACTGGGCCAGGCCGCGAAGCGGTCCGGCCGCCTCGCTCTTCGCATCGGCGTCGAGCTGAGCGCGCTTCGCCGGGTCGCGGAGCGCCTGCATGCGCTCGGCGATTGGAAGCTGGAAGAGCTCTGCCCAGCCGGGGAGGGCATCGAAGACGAAGCCCGAGTACAGGTTGATCCGCACCGTCAACGGCTGAGGAACGGTCAGCGCCAGCACTTCGGCACCGCGGGCACGCGCGTAGTCGGTGGCGGAGAGCTGCGCCTCGATCATCTCGGTGTTCTCCGCCGAGGGCACCAGCACGTTCCAGTTGAGCGGGCGGTTTGCAGCCAGCGACACCCGCGTCATCAGCTCCTTGATCTCTTCGGAGAAGGCTCCGAGCCCCGGCAGGAACTCGAGGGCCGTCCCCGGCAGGTCGCGTATCGCACCCGCCAGCGCCAGGAACTCCTCGTGACTGGCGTGGCGCGAGGGAACCGGCTGGCCATCGCCGTCGTTGTGGGTCGGTGAAATCGTGGTGGAAAAGCCGATCCCGCCCTCTTGGATCGAACGCCGCAACAATGCCACCATCCGCTCGAGTTCCTCGGGCGTGGCCTCGTTACCAACCGCTCGCTCGCCCATCACGACGCGGCGGATCGCCGAGTGCCCCACCATGAAGCCAGCGTGAACGCCGAGTTTTCCTTCGAGCAGATCGAGGTACTCGCCGAAGGAGCACCAGTTCCACGGCACGCCATCCCGGAGGCTCTCGAGCGGCATACCCTCGACCCGGGCCAACATGCGCATCAGGTAGTCGCCCGCCGTGTCCGAAAGGGGCGCAATACTGAAGCCACAGTTTCCGCCGATGACCGTGGTGACGCCGTGGTAACAGGACGGGGAAACAATGCGGTCCCAGAAGACCTGCGCGTCGTAGTGCGTGTGAATATCGACGAAGCCCGGGCTCACGACACGGCCCGCCGCGTCGAGCGTCTCCCGCGCATCCTCGTCCACGCTTCCCAAGGCGACGATGCGTCCGTCGCGAACCCCGACGTCGCCGCTGCGCGGCGGTGCGCCGGTGCCGTCTACGAGGCGGCCACCGGTGATCTTCAGGTCGAGCATATCCCCTCCTCGCTCGGGCGAGATTGTACAGGCTTCGGCAGGCCTCTCCCGCGACCCTGCGGACGGCCTCGTCGCCAGGACCCCCGAGCGCCTCGTCGATCGCCTTGCGGGAGTTCGGCCACCTGCTGCCGGGGTGCGCTTCGATGGGAAAGCCGGCGAGGGCTCCCGGGCCGCAGACAATCGAGGCGTGACTGCCAGCCAGCCTCCAGGTCCTGCATCCGAAGCTCGGGCGCAAGCCATCGTCCGGCTTGGGGCCTGGGAATCTCATTCACCCGGAAGGGCTGCCCGTGATAGAACACCGGCGAGCCCCCGATGACGAACGTTCGCCACCTCACCTCCAAGGCCCGGCACCCGAGACGGGGTGCAGCCAGCGGAGAAACCATGCGAGCCTGGAGAGTCCACCGCTACGGAAGCCCGCAGGAGGCCCTCGTTCTCGACGAGATCCCGGTCCCCGAGCCCGGCCCGGGCCAGGTGCGCGTGGCGGTGGCGGCGACGGTCCTCAACTTCAACGACATCGACGGCTGCTACGGCCGCTACCGCACGGTGAACCCGCCGCTTCCGTACACGGCGGGCATGGAGGTGACGGGCCGGGTCGACGCCGCCGGGGCCGGTGCCGAAGCCTGGCTCGGCCGGCGCGTCGTGGCGTGCCCGGACGGCGCCCACGGCGGCTACGCCGAGTACGCGCTGGCGCCCGCCGACATGACTTTCGACGCGCCGGAATCCCTCGATGAGCGCGGGGCGGCGGCCTTCTACTACCCATTCCACGTCTCGCACCTGGCGCTGCACGAGCGAGCGCGCCTCGAGGCCGGCGAGAACGTGCTGGTGCATTCGGCGGCGGGCGGCGTGGGCTCCGCCGGCCTGCAGCTCGCGAAGGCCGCCGGTGCGCGCGTTTTCGCGACGGCCGGAAGCCCGGAGAAGGCGGCCTTCTGCAGGGAACTCGGCGCCGACGTCGCGATCGATTACCGCTCCGAGGACTTTGCTGAAGCCGTACTCGACGCCACCGGAGGAGCCGGCGTCGACGTCGTGCTCGACCTGGTGGGAGGCGACGTCACACGCCAGTCGTTCCGCTGCATCGCGCGAAACGGCCGGCACGTGATCGCGGGATTTTCGAGTGGGATCGAGGCCGAGGACACCGGGATCGAGCCGCGGCCAATCATTTTCGGGAGCTTTGCCCTGCTCGGCATCATCCTCGCCTACACGAGCGCTCCGCTCCAGGTGAAGCGCGCCACGGGCTTCAATCTGGTGCCCCGCGAGGTGGGCGAAGCCACCCATGCCCACCTGCTCGCGCTGCTCGCCGCCGGGGAGATCCGGCCCGTCGTCGGGCGCTGCGTTGCGTTCGAAGAAGTGCCCGAAGCCCTCGAGGCGCTCGAGCGGCGCGAGACCACCGGCCGCACGGTCGTCCGGCTCTGATCAGGCGGCCTCGCGGTGCTGCAGGTCGGGCGCACCGGCGTGCGCTCCTTCGGGCCCGAAGGGCTTGAACGTCAGCACCAGCGCGGGCATGAGCAGGAAGTCAGCGACGAGCGCCACGACGATGGTGCTGGCGAGCAGCAGGCCGAAGGTGGTGTTGGCGGCCAGGGTCGAGAGCAAGAGCATGAGGAAGCCCGCGACCAGCGCCACCGACGTGATGAAGAGCGCGCGCCCCACGTCCTGCAACGATGCGCGCAGCGCCTTCTCGTAGTCGCGGCAGAGCTTGAACTCGTGGTGGTAGCGGCTTACCAGGTGGATGGTGTCGTCCACGGCGATCCCGATGGCCACCGCGGCGATCATCACCTTGTTGTAGTCGAGCAGGATCCCGAACCAGCCCATGGCGCCGAGCGTCAACACCACGGGCGCGAGGTTTGGCACCATCGAAATGAGCCCCGTCTTCACGGAGCGGAAGATGAAGCACATCATCACGGCAATCACCGAGAACGCGAGCAGGAAGCCCTGGATCTGGCTCGAAATGATGTAGTCGAGCAGCACGATCCAGAGCGCACCGATCCCGGTCAGGCTGGCGTGCGTCGCCTCGAGCGGCTGGGCAGCCAGCTCTGCGTCGATGGCCGCCACCAGATCGGCCGTGGCGCTCGTCATCGCCAGCTTGACGCGCAGCTCGAGCTGCGCCCGGCGGTAGTCGCTCGAGACGTACTCCTCGGCCTCCTCACCGCCGGACATTTCGTAGAGCACCAGGTACTGCGCCACGAGCTCGCGAGTCTCGGGAATGCGGTAATAGGCGGCATCACCCCCGTGGAAGGCCTGGTTCAGGTCCTTCAGGATATCGACGATCGAATAGGACTTGCGGACGAAATCTCCCTGGCGCTCGGCGATCTCCTGCACCCGCTCGATCTCACGCAGCGCGGCCGGGTTCTTGATGTCGCCGGGCTCACCCGAGTCGAATAAGTAGACGACGTTGGTCAGCCCGCCCATCACCCGGTCCACCAGGATCGTCTTCTCCTTGATGGGTTCGCCATCGCGGAAATCGTTGAGCCAGTTCGAGTCGACGACGAGGCGGGTCATTCCGACGACGGCAAAGACGACGATCGCAGCCGCAGCCACAAGCAGCCCCTTGCGGTATCGCACGTCGAAATCCGCCACGGCAACGAGCCCCGCCTGCATCCAGCGCCCGCCCTTGGCCCGCATGCGCTGAGCTTCGCCGGTGCCCCGCTTCGGAACGCGGCGCCCAAAGGACAAGAACGCCACGAGCAGCGTGAACGAGAGCACGAAAGCCGCCAGCACGCCGACGGCGCCGTAGACCCCCATCTCGGCCAGGCTCTTGATGGGGACGAAGCTCATGGCGGCGAAGCCCGCCGCCGTGGTAAGGCTCGTCAGCAGGCAGGGGGCGCCCACCAGGTAGAGCGTCTGCACCAGCGCCTCGCGGCGGTCGCCGATCTCGGCAAAGCGCGCCCGGAATTCCGACAGGATATGCACCGAATGGGCGACGCCGATGGCCGTCAGCATCGTCGGCACGATCGTGAAGCCGAGACCGAGCTTCCAGCCCACGAGCACGATGAAGGCGACGCACGCGAGCACGCTGAGCTGCGCCACCAGCGGCCCCAGGATGCCAACCAGAGAGCGGAAGAAGAGCGAGAGCAGCACGGCGATGACACCCGCCGTGTAGAGCATGAGCGTCCCGGTCTCGGTGTCGATGATCCGGTTGTAGTAGGCGTTGAGCGGAACGTCGCCCGAGTGATAGAAATCAATGCCCGCGTACTCGGGCCGCGCCAGGATCTCGTCGATCGCGGCGTCGGTCACCTGCGGGTAGAGATTGGCGAGGGCGTCGCCGCCCTCCGGGTCGAGCCGGATGTCTTCGAGCGGATCCGTGCTCGAGCGGTCCATTTCGATGATGATCGCGCCGTACTCGGCGTCGGCGCTGAGGAGCCCCCCCACCAGCATGGGCTTGGCCAGGTAGCGTTCGCGCAGGGCGAGGAGCTCTTCCTGGGTCTCGGGGAAGGCGTCGCCAATTTCGCTGATGTCGATGCCGTCCGGAACGCCCTCGGTGAGTTCGGCGTTGACGAGCGTGTTCACCTCGTAGATGAAGGGCACCTCGTCTTCGAGCACCTGCGTGAGCCCGGCGAGCTTGCGCATGACCTCGAGGTTCCAGGGTCCGTGCTCGATGCCGGGCGCGGCGTAGAGCACGTAGGAGATCTCATCCGAGCCGAAGTCCTCGCGGAACTGCTCGTAGGCCAGGTAGACCGGGTCGTCCGGGGCGAAATAGGCCTCGTAGCTGCTGTCGACCTGGGCCTGGAGGGCCAGGTACACGGTGCCGCCCAGCAGCGCGGCACCCGCAAGCACGACCCACCAGCGGTGGTCGAACGACCAGCCCGCGATGGCCGCAAAGCCTCGGTTGAGCGAAGTGATGAAATCCCGGGGCTCGCCGTTTCCCATGGGCCGGCGAGCCTACTCGATGGCCGTGGGCTTCCCCACCGCGGCGAGCCCGCGAGCCGGCAGCCGGATGAATCCCGATTGACTACAGCACTTCCCATCGAGTAACTCTGCGCATCGGAGGAATCCGTGCCCGGTCCCTACCCCCTCGACGGTTTGCGCGTAATCGACTGTTCCACGGGCCTCGCCGGCCCCTACGCTGGAAAGCTCTGGGTGGACGCCGGGGCGGACGTCGTCAAGGTCGAGCCGCCCGGGGGAGACCCGCTGCGGCGCTGGACGGCCTCGGGCCACGCGCTCGCGGCGGACGAAGACGGGGCCTTCTTCCAGTTCCTGAACGCCTCGAAACGCAGCGTCGTCGCCGATCTCGATACCGAGGACGGGCGCGCGCTGCTGCGCGAGCTGGCCGCCGGGGCCGACCTGGTGCTCGAGAGCTTCGGGCCCGGTTACCTGGAAGAACGCGGTCTGGGGCCCGATGCCCTGCGCCGCACCCACCCGGCGCTCTCGGTGGTGTCGATCTCTCCCTGGGGGCACGAGGGTCCCTGGGCGAACCGGCCGGCGACCGAATTCACGCTGCAGGCGCAGAGCGGGAGCACCGGCTACCGCGGCTTGCCCGAGCGGGGACCCGTGGCGGCCAGCGGCCGCATCGGTGAGTTCGCCGGCGGTGCCTACGCTGCGCTCGGCGGCACGGCGGCGTGGCTCGCAGCCCGGCGCACCGGCCACGGCCAGCACGTCGACCTCTCGCTCTTCGAATCCGTGATCAACACGATGACCGTCTTCCACGACCTCGAGGGCCAGTGGCTCGAGGGCCCGCTCGCCATATCGATCGAGACGCCGTCGATCGAGCCGGCAAAGGACGGCTGGGTCGGGCTCTGCACCTACACCGGCCAGCAGTGGAAGGACTTCTGCACGCTGATCGGACGGCCCGAGATTCCCGAGGACAATCGTTTCTTCGACGCGCGGGCGCGCATGAAGCACCTGGCGTTCATCCGGGAAGCGATGCACGCGTGGACCCGGGAGCGAACGGTCGACGAGATTGTCGAGCTCGCCAGTGCCATGCGCATCCCGGTGGCCCCGATCGGGAACGGCCGCAACGTCCTCGAGCGGGACCATTTCGTGGCCCGCGGCGTCTTCCGGGAAAGCCCGCACGGCTTCAAGGCGCCCCGCACGCCCTACCGGCTCTCGAACTCCCAGACGCGGCCCTTCGGAAAGGCCCCGCGCCTCGACGAGCACGCCGCGGAGATCCGTGCGGAAATCGCTGCGCCTGCCGCGCCCCGGCCTGCACCCGAGGGCGGCAGCGCCCTGCCCCTCGAAGGCATACGCGTCGTTGACCTGTCGGCCTTCTGGGCCGGCCCGAAGGTCACGTGGCTGCTGGCGGCGCTCGGTGCCGACGTGGTGAAGGTCGAATCGGTGCAACGGCCCGACGGCATGCGCTTCGCGGGCGCGGTGCGAAACGACGAATCCTGGGAGTGGTCGTGGGTCTTCCACGGCGTCAACACCGGCAAGCGCGGCATCACCCTGAACCTCGACGACAACGAGGGCAGGGCGCTGCTGCGCAAGCTCATCGAAGGCGCCGATGCACTGGTCGAGAACTTCTCGGTGCGCGTGATGGACCACTTCGGCCTCGACTGGGAGACGGTCCACGCGTGGAACCCCCGGCTTTCGATGCTGCGGATGCCGGCCTGGGGCCTCGACGGACCGTGGCGCGACCGCACCGGCTTTGCCGCGAACGTCGAGCAGGCGAGCGGCCTGGCCTGGGTGACGGGCTACGAAGACATGCCGCTCATCGTGCGCGGCGCCTGCGACCCGGTGGGCGGCACCCACGCGGCCTACGCATTGCTGCTGGCGCTCGAGGAGCGGCGGCGCACCGGCGAGGGACAACTCGTCGAATGTGCGCTCATCGAGCCGGCGCTAAACCTCGCCGCCGAGCAGGTGATCGAGTGGACTGCCTACGGCGAGTTCCTGGAACGCAACGAAAACCGCGGCCCGGGTGCGGCACCCCAGGGCGTCTACGCCTGCGCCGACGACACGCGGGTGGCGATCGCCGTCGCCAGCGACGCGCAGTGGACCGGACTCGCGCGTGCGCTCGGCTCCCCGGACTGGGCGCGGGCGAACGAACTCACCACGGCGGACGGACGCCGTACCGCCCACGACGCCATCGATGCGGAGCTCGGCACCTGGTGCGCGGAGCACACTGCAGAGGCGGCGGCCGAGGCACTGCTCGCCGAAGGGGTCCCCGCCGCGCCGCTGGTGAACGCGCACCTCATCGTGCCAAACCCGCAGCTCGAGGCGCGCGGGTTCTACCAGACGCTCGCGCACCCGCGCACGGGAACGACGCGCTACCCGGGCCTCCCCATGCACTTCTCGGGCATCGACTCCGCGAAGCGGCGCACGCCGCCGCCCACCCTCGGGCAACACAACACGGAGGTGCTCGGCGGCGATCTCGGACTTTCGGACGCCGAAATCGAACGACTGCGCGCGGCGAAGGTCATCGGGGAACGGCCCGCCTGGCTCGACGACTGAGCCCCAGGCCGACGTCGTGCCTCCGAAGTGCCGTTACTGGGGCATGCTGCTCTCGAACCACTGGGGCGAATCGTTCGAGTACCGCTACCGGACGACACCCCGCTGGCTCGAGGCCGATTCGGAACCGGTGCCCGAGGTGCGCGTCGTACCGGTCGAATCGCTCCGCGACCTGGCGCAGCAGCTACTGGATATCGAGCAATTCGACGTCGAAGTGGAGCGTCGCGTTCGGCGGAATGGGCCCCCCACCCTGGGCGCCGTAGGCGCTTTCGGGCGGACACACGAGTTCCGCCTTGCCGCCGACATTCATCTGCTGAACGGCCTCGGTCCAGCAGGGAATGACGCGGTTGAGCGGAAAGCGCGCCGGCTCGCCCCGATCGACGCTGCTGTCGAAGACCTCGCCATTCGGAAAGGTACCGTGGTAGTGGACCACCACGACATCGGTAGCGGTGGGACTCGGTCCGGAGCCCTGTTCGATATGCGTGACAGTGATCCCGGAACTCGGAGCTGTTTCGCCGACGATGTCCGAGCCGCCGCAGGCAAGGGCCGCGATCGGTACCAACAAGAGAAGACGGTGCATTTTTCCCTCCACTTCGAATAGCGCGAAGCTTAGGGGAAGGCGCACGTGGGTGCCCGGAGCTGCGACCGGCATGCTCTGGGCTTCTCGCGGTGCCCTGGAGCCCTTCGACGGCGTCACCGAAGCGCGATTCGCGCTCGGCCAAAAGCATGGCGGACGGCGGCGAGCACACCCAGGTGGCCGCGGTGGCAATGCTCGAGGACGGGGGAGAGTTCCCCGGTCCACCCAACTGCGCGGTGTTCCCCACCGAGGAACACGAAGTCTTCTAGCCGAGGTAGTACTCCGACATGTGGGTGAACTCGAGGGGCCCCATGTCGAGGAAGCGGCTGCAGCTGGTCATCATCTGGTCGAGGTTCGACTTCAGCTCCCCGTCGCTCGAAGCGTCGTAGAAGACCTTGGGGTCGTCGAGGGCCTCGATCGGAAACGTCTCCTCGACGATCGCGATCCAGCCATCCGGGGCCCCGGGAGTCAGCGCCCGCACGAACTCATTGCGCACATAGCCCGTTGTGGACTGGGTATCGATGGCAACCTGCTTGTGGTCCACGTGCCAGATACGCGTGAACTCACCGTAGTCGAGGCCTTGCAGCTTGGCGATGCAGGTGACCTGGCACATGCCGGGCGTGCGCTCGCCCTTCGGCGGCCGGTGATCCATGGGCCGGGACTCGACGACGAGATATCCGGCTATTCGAGGTACGTGGGCCGCCAGCGCCTGCTCACAGGGCCCGCGGTCGTCGGAGTCGCACAGCCAGAAAGAGACCATGGCGCGGATCGGCGGATCGCTCTTCCGCATCGGGGTACCCGCGGCGACGTCTTCGTCCTGGACGTGCAGCGTAATCTCCGATGCGCCCGCGGACCGCAGCGCGGGCACGGCCTTTCCCCGCAACGCATTCCGCAACTCCGAACCCGGGCGATCGCCCTCTTCGAACAACAGATACGCGAGCTTTTCCATGACCCGATCCTCCGTCTGTCTTCATCCTATCAGGAACAGGGCGGGAGAAGCTCCGCGTGGATTCCGCCGATCGCGACCGGCGCGTGCGTCAGCGCCCCGGCGGGCCCGAGTCGAGGTTGAACGAAATCAGCGTCCGCAACCGCTCCGGCTCGAAGACCGGATCCGAGGTGACACGCCGCAGCCTCGCGTAATAAGCGGCGAGATCGGGGTCCATGCGCCCGAGAGAACCGGTCTCGCGGGCGTAGAGGTAGCCGGCCGGCACTGCCCGGTCGAGGTGCCCGATCCTCCAGCGCCGTCGCCGCTCGACAGGAAGCCGGGCGAGCAGCGGGTCGGTGAGACCGGTCGGGTCGACGATCCGCACCTCGGGCCCGGCCGTAAAGCCCAGCATGCCCACCGCACCGTGTTCCAGCACCGGGGGCTCGGCACCCACGCGAAGCCGCAGTCCGTGGTTCACCCATGGATGCCCGCCCACGTGAGTGCGCAGACGACCCGAACGATCGAAGAGCGTATTGGTCGCCGCGTAGAAGGCGCGCTCGTCCACGATGCCTCCCCAGCGCCCGGCTCGGCGCGCCTCGAGCAGGACCGGCTCACCGAACTTCAGCGCCACCAGCGCGACCGCCGCCAGAACCGCTCCCACTCTCGCCTGCGAACCGAGGCGCGAGACGACGCCGTGCAGGACCCAGGCGGCGGCGAAGACCGGAAGTGCAAAGAAGCGACCGGACATGAAGTCGCCACCGACCCGGATCACGTAGGCCGCGTAGCAGAGGATGCCCACACCCAGCGCGACCAGCATGCCGTCGTCATCCCCCGCACGCCGCCGCCGGGCCCAGAGCCACAGCGCAGCCGCTGGGCCCAGCACCATCACGGCGAGCGAGACGGGATCCCGCAAGGCGAGATCACCGACATAACGAAACCCCTGTTCCACGTAGCCGGAAGTCACAATCCCAGTGTCGAGCTTCGCGTATTTTGTGTTCGGAAACGAAAAGCCGTAGTAGAGCATTCGGAACACCTGCCAGGTGGCGAGGGGAAGGAACCCCGCTGCCAACGCGACCCAACGCACACGATCCCGGTGCTGGACCACGAACCAGAGCAGCGGCGGGGCGAAGAGAAAGAGCGTGTCCAGGCGATTCAGCAGGGCGAGCCCCGCACCGAGGCCGACGGCCAGCCAGGAGAGCGGCCGAACGGGACGAACGGCGTACCCGGCGAAGACGGCAAAGAGCAGATAGGAGAGCGCGTTCTCGAGCCCGGATGTCGCAAACTGAATGAACGCCCGGGAGAGCCCCAACGGAACCAGCAGCACGCTCAGCGTCACCACCGGCGACGCCGGAAAGACACGCACGGCGAGCAGCAGCGCCACGCCGGTGCAGACCACCGAGAGCCCGATGCTCGAGAGGAAGAGATTCCCAGAGACGGCGTGGAGCGGTGTGAGCAGCAGCAGCCAGAGCGGATGCGTGTAGACCTCCACCCGCTCATCCACGTTCCAACGGAGCCCGTAGCCGTGGACGAAGTTGTCGATCACGCGGAACGTGATGAAGGCGTCGTCACTGACCCAGGCCTGAGCGATCACGACACTCAGGACCGCAGCGCCAGCTCCCAGCAGCACCAGTCCCCGCACCGACACCTTCAGAATCCCCGCTGGCCCGGCTCGACGAGTCTCTCCGTCTCGAGGAACTCTCCCATCGCACGCGCCGCGATCTCGTGCGCCCGGTCGTTTGGATGCTGGTCGCTCGGGTGGACCCACAGCCGGGTGTAGCTCTCGCCCTCGAAGGCCGGGAAGAGGTCGAGGACGGGGATCCCCCCCTCCCGAAGCGCTGCTTCCACCATGCGGTGGATCACCGCAAAGGGGTACGACTCGTCCAGGCGATACATGAAGGGAAAGATCACCACGGCGTAGCCGGCCCCCGCCTCGGCAGCAATCCGCTTTCCCGCCAGCAACTCCGAGAGCATCTTCTCCCAGCGCCCCCGCTGCTGGAGGGCACCCTCAACAAGGGCCTCCACGTAGCGCTGCCCCTGCACGTGGCGCGCGACACGCGCGTAGATCCAACTCGCGAAGTAGGAATGGCGCAATATCCCTTCGGGCTCGTAAGCCGTGCGGAACCCCTCCCAGACCTCCAGGCGTGGCAGGTACTTGGTGTCGTTCAGCACATACACGACCAGCACGAGATCGGGCTCGAAATCGAGTCCCGCCTGCTCCAGGAAACGAACCTCGCTCTTCGAGGTCCAGCCGCTCACTCCGAGGTTGAGGATTTCGATCTCCGACCCGGCCCCGGCAGCGAGAAGCCGCTCGAGACGCTTCACGAAGGTGTCCTCCCACTTGACGCCCTCGCCGAAGGTGAAGGAATCTCCAAGCACGGCGATCCGGAAAGTCCCCGCTGCCTTGCGCCGTTCGAAGTCCGGGCCGCGAAAACCGTGGCGGTTGATGCGGTAGCTGAGACCGTTGTCCCGATCGAAGTATCCCCGCGGATTGCTGTCGTAGTCCAGCCGGAAGCTCGTGTTGGGCCGAAACTGCATCCAGACGCCCGGGAGCCGCTCCTTCGGCGACAGCAACGCGTGGTTCCAGTCGCGGCTGCGATTGCGGTGGACACCGCGCAGATCGAGCAGGCGGAATGCGCCTTCCAGCAATCCCGCGGTGAAAAGGACGGCGAACAGGGACAGCAGCAGCTTTCCAGTCAGACCACGCATCGTTTCGCCCACAACCAGGCCGAGATGGGTAGCGCTACTTCCCGTCGGTCCCGGCGAGTGCCGCCATCGACTCGACCATCACCTCGTGTGCGTGCATCGTGTCCATGTACTCCTTGAAGCGGCGGATCTTCCCGTCGCGCACCTCCATCAGGAAGTGGTACTGGTTGTGGTACGGGCGTCCGTTGGCGGCGACACCGTCCGACTCCGCCTCGATGGCGACCCGCTCACCCTCGCAGGTCATCGCGACGATCGTGAATTCGAGGCCGCCGGGAAAGGCCGCACCCACCATCGCCATGCCCTCGAGCGCCTCCGCCTTGTTCTTGGTCCCGGAAAAGGGCAGCGTGCCGGCGGTCCACAGCTCGAAGTCGTCCGCGTAGAGCGCGTCCAGCTTCGCGACATCGACACGGCTAATGGCGTCGAAGAATTCGCGAGCGATCTCTCGATTGTCGTGAGACATGCTCGATCCTCTCTCTCGATTCGAAGTTCCGCAAAGAGCGTTGCAGCACTTCCGGCGGGCATCGAACTCATCGGGCCCGCCCCGCTCTCAGCACATGACGAGGCCACCATTGGGCGATAGCCACTGACCGGTGACGAAGCTGCTCTCCTCGCTCACCAGATAGACGGCGGCCGCGGCAATATCCTCGGGCTGGCCCACGCGGCGCAGGGGCGTGGCACCCACCAGCGGCTTGATAGCGGCCTCCGGGATCGCGGCCGCCATCGGCGTGTCGATGACGCCCGGGCAGAGCGCGTTGACGCGGATGCCGTGGGGCCCGAGTTCCCGGGCGCAGGCCCGGGTGAGCCCGAGAACCGCCGACTTCGACGCCGCGTAGTGGACGGTGCCCTGGGCCGAGAGGCCCGCGATGCTCGAGAGGTTGACGATGGCTCCGCCGCGCTTTTCCCGCAGCATGAGTTTCACCGCCTCGCGGCTGCAGAAGAAGACCCCGTTCACGTTGATCTCCAGCATGCGGGTAAAGCCCTCGTCGCTCATGTGCACGAGGAGCATGCCGGTCTTCATGAGCTGGTCGAAGCCATCTCCGGGTGTCTTGTCGACACCGGCATTGTTGACCAGGATGTCGACGCGCCCGAATTGCGCGTCGATTGCCTCGAAGGTGGCCACCACTCCGGGGCCCGAGGAGACGTCGTTCTCGAAGGCGCGATGGCCTTCGCCCGGAAGCGCCGCCACCGTCTCCTCTGCGGTGTCCCCCTTCACATCGGTCACCGCCACCTTCGCACCCTCGGCGGCGAACGCCTGCGCGATGGCCCGCCCGATCCCAGAGCCCCCTCCCGTCACCACAGCGATCCGATCCTCGAGACGCATGAACCGTTACCTCCGCTTCAGAGCGCCACCGGGCACTCTGCCGTCCGTTCCCAGGTCGCCACCGTGCCGTCGGAGCACTTCCCCGCGGCCTGGACGCTGGCGAGCAGCATCGCAGAACCACGGCCGGTGGGGCACCCAGCCCGCCGGAAAGCCCAGCGCCTCGGCCCGGCGCACGCGTTCGCGCGCCTGCTTCACGTCGGAAGCAGCGTCCCGGGTCTCGGACACGAAGATTCCGGCGCGCATGGGGCCCATTCTACAGCCTGGGTGGATCGTGGAATAGGCGTTGCGCGGAGGGAGAGCGCGGTATATGGGTCGTCCGGGCATGCCGAGATCGATCGAAGCGCTGAAGACGATCGCTGCCACAGGCGTCGTGCTGATCGTCATCGAACTGGCACTCCGCCTGGCTCTCGGCGCACCCACGGGCGCCTTCGACTTCCTCGCCCCGACCGCGAGCCACGGGCTGTATCCGCCAAACCTGGCAAAGAGATGGGACTGGGGACCGGTCCCTTCGCTGCTCCACACGAACGAACTCGGACTTCGCGCCACCCGGCTGGGCGAAATGAGCTCACGCGCCAAGGGCCGCATCGTGGCCATCGGCGACTCGATCACCCACGGCTTCTTCGTGGACGACGTAGACAGCTGGCCCTTCATACTCCAGGGCCTGATCGACGCGAAGCTCGGAGAAGGCTGGCAGGTGCTCAACGCGGCCCGGGGAGGCGCCTCGCTTCCCAAAGAACTCAGCATCCTGCGCGAGATCGCCCTACCGCTCGAGCCGGACGTCATATTGTTGACCTTCGTGACGAACGACATTTCCGACCTGCGCGACGAAAAACACGAGACTCCCCACCGCTACCCACTGGAATTTCGTGCCGAGAACCTGGCCCTGTGGGAGCGCACCGGGATCTGGCTCGCAACCAAGACGGCGCTTGGCGAAACGCTGCTGGAACTCTACTGGAACGGCTTCGTACGCAAAGAGAACGTCTCACCGGCCGAGCTGAGCGACGGACGCTACGCAATTGCCAAAGGCGACCGGTTCGCCGAAAACTCAGCCCGGTTTTTACGCAAGCACACCCGATCCGAAGGCACCGTTCTCGTCGCGGCCTTCCCAGAGAAGACCCAGGAACTCGTCGACCGCTACCTGGCGTTGCTGGCCGAATACGCGCGGGAATCCCGGACTGCCGGGGCCAAACCGGTGCTGATCTACTTCCCTGCCTATCCGCAGGTGTATGCGCCAGGTACGCCCCTGTTGATCCGCGATGTGCTCCAGGAAGAGGCCGCGCTACTGAACATCCCGTTTCTCGACCTCACCGCGACATTCCGCCAGCGCGGCGCGGCCCACGTGCTTCACATGGCACCCTTGGACTACCACCTCAACCCGGCGGGAAACCAGGTCTTCGCCGAGGCGGTATTCGAATTTCTGCTGGATCGAAACATGGTCCGGTGAGTATATTCGCAGGCTCCCGGATCTCGAGCTGGTCAGCAACGAACCGCTGCACCTGCGGACCTCGAGCTGGTCAGCAACGAACCGCTGCACCTGCGGACCTCGAGCTTCATCGTAGGCATCGAGGAGATGCCAGTTCGCTTCACGCATTCAAAGCCGTCGAGCCCAAACGCCTCCTGAACGTTCCTCGCCACGGTGCGTTCGATCCAAAGGGAGAGGAATATGTCGATTCGGACACTTGTGACATGCACGCTGCTCTTTTCGGGACAAATCGCTCAGGCCGATACGATCCGATTGAAGAGTGGTGATGAACTCAATGCCGTGATCGTCGAGGTCACGGCGGACACGGTCATCATCGAGCATCCAGAACTCGGACGCATGAAAATCCCACGGGCCAAGATAGAAGGTGACCTGAAACACAAGCTGAATCCCGGCCTGTTTGGAACCCAATTCATGCGCGGCTGGGACCGCCGTATCGATCTAGGGTTCAACGGCTCGCAGGGAAACAGCATTTCGCGGAACGTGACTGGCGGCCTGAATCTAAACTACAAGGACGAGGAAAAGTACTGGCTCATAACGGGACGCTATTTCTTTCAGGGTGACGAAAATGGAACATCGGATAACAACGCTCGCCTCGACATTCGCCGGGAATGGCTGCTCCCGGGCTCCCGGTGGTTTGCCTACAGCGCGTTGCGATACCAATACGACGAATTCGAACCCTGGCTGCATCGGATCGTTCTGACGGCGGGACCCGGCTACAACCTCGTCAAGCGCGAAAAAAACATCCTCAATATCCGTTTCGGCCCCGCCTACACCCGAGACTTCGACGGACTGCGAAAAAACCAGGCGGAAGCCCTCCTGGCCATGGACTACACCTGGAAGCCGCGCGACCGCCTCAAGCTAACCCTGTCGAATATGTTCTACGCACAGCTCGCCCCGGATGCGGGGCAATGGCGCAACGTCACGCTGGCCGAGTGGAGCATGCGCCTCTTCAATGAACCGGAACTGGATTTCATTCTCGGTGGCGAGAACGAGTACGAGACTGACATCGAGCCCCCGGACAAGAAGCTCAGGTTGAAGTACTACATGACGCTGGGGTTGAATTTCTGAGGGGACTCCGGGCAAACCGGTCCCCGGCACGCCCGTTCCACTCCGCGTGCCGCCTTCAGGAGTTCCCGACCTCGCGAGATCCTCACCAAGATGACAGGGCCTGGCACCTTCTCCTGGAGAGGACGCGGCACCTCGTCGTACACCGGGTGGGTCTCGTCGCAAAGGCAGTGCTCTCTCTCGAATGCCAGGTCGAGCGGCTCGACCTCCACGAAGCTGCAAATCCAGTCGAGCTGCTCCTGGAAGTCCGGCTCGGTCTCGAAATCTCACACCATCTCGTTTGCTCCCGGGGCTATCATGTTCGCGTGGATATTGTTCGCACACCTGACGAGCGCTTCGAAAAGCTTCCCGGGTTCCCGTTCGCACCCCACTATACGAAGGTCGCGAGCCCGCGTGGGGGAAGCCTGCGCATGCACCGCGTCGACGAGGGTCCGGCGGACGCGCCCGTGGTCCTCATGGCGCACGGTGAGCCGACCTGGTCGTTCCTCTATCGCAAACTGATCCCCCGCTTCTCCCAGGCGGGGCTGCGAGCCGTGGCACCCGATCACATTGGCTTCGGCCGTTCGGACAAGCCCGTCGAAAAGACCGACTACTCCTTCGCGCAGCACCTGGCGTGGCTGCGCGAACTGGTGGTAGAGCTCGACCTTCGCGACATCACCCTGATCTGCCAGGATTGGGGCGGCCCGCTGGGCCTCGCGGCTCTCGCGGCGGAGCCGGAGCGCTTTTCGCGCGTCGTGGCGACGAATACGATCCTCCACTCGGTGGAGCCCGGGTTTGCGGGCCGGCTCACCTGGTCGAACCACCCGGTCGGGGGCGGTGACGTCCAGGTGAGCGAAGCGCTGCTCTCGTGGATGGCGCTCTCCCAGCGGATGCCCGACATGAGCGCGAGCCTTTCCATCGCAGGTGCCTGCGCGAGCGAGCTCCCGAAGGATGTGCTCGCCGCCTACGACGCCCCCTTCCCGGACGAGCGATTCAAGGCCGGCATGCGCATGTTCCCGATCCTGATTCCGGTGACGCCGTCCGACGAGGGGGCGGCGATCAATCGCGAGACGTGGAGCGCGCTCGCCGGCTTCGAGAAGCCCTTCCTGACGGCCTTCAGCGATGGCGACCCTGCCACCCGCGGCTTCGAGACCCTCTTCCGCGAGCGCGTCCCGGGTGCGAAGGACCAGCCGCATGTGACGATCCGCGGGGCCGGACACTTCGTTCAGGAGGACCGGGGCGAGGAACTCGCCCGGGTGGTGCTCGACTTCATCGAGCGAACGGGAAATTGAGCGCGGGCAAGGAAGTGGCGCCTGGCCGCATCGGACCTGGCTGGCTCTCGGTCGAGGACCCCGCCTGGGGCGCAAGGGCAGCGCCGCGTTTCTCGCGATCGGATGCCTTGTGCTCGTGGGCTGGCACGCGCTCTACCTGGCGGATGCGCCGCGGCTGGACCGGACGTATCAGCGCACACCCGGCTTCCGCGGCACCTACCTCAAGCAAATGCCCCGCTTCTTCTACTTCTATCACTACACCGGCAAGTTTCCGATCACCTCCCTGACCACACGCGACAAACTCCGCGAGAACCAGCAGACCGCCTGGGATCACATCGCCCCGCGCCCCTACCCGAGCGACCTCCGGAACGAGAACTACGCGGTGATCCGCAAGGGCGACCTGGGCCAGATCTTCCTGCTGTATCCAGATTTCTGGCGCACCGGGAAAACCCTCGATGCCACTCCACGGACCTTCAACCAGGGCTTGGCGCTCGCGTCGAGCCTGGTTCTCTTCCTGGGCCTCAGCCTGGCGGGGCACCGGCTTCTCGCCGTGCTCCTGGTGCTGCTGCTGACGCGGCGCTGGGAGCAGCTGAAACTCCTCGTCTTCTACGCGCCGACGAGCCTGCCCGCATTCCTCGTACACTCCGGCGGGGGCTTCACGCATCCGACGGCGTTCCACCTGGTGGGATTCGCACTGCTCGTCTGCTGGGGAGTCCACGCGGCCACCGGGGTCGTGACGGCCCGGGTACGCCGGCGCGGTCGGGCTGAGGGAAGGGCGGCTCAGGGCACCGAGAGCCGCACCTCACCGCTCTCGTCCCACCCGTAGCGAACCGCCTTGAACGCGAGTGTGGTACCGCTCGGTGCCGCGAAGCTGCCAGTGTAGAGCTTCCAGTTGCCGCCCCCCCGACGGAAGCCGATCGAAGCGCCCGGAGTCGCGCACGTGACCCGGACGATGCCGTCCTCGAGTGTTGCCTGGGGCATGGCCGTCACCGGCGCCACGCCGCCGGGCCAGAAGGCCGCCACCATCTCGTCCTCGGGCGTCTGTGAGGAGTCGCCGACGCGGGCCAGCCACGCGTCGAGAGCGCCCCGCATGCGCGCCAGTACCTCCGCGTGGCCCGGATCCGCCGAGAGGTCGCGCAGCTCGTGTGGATCGTCGCCGGTGTCGTAGAGCCGCTCCTCACCCACGGGCTCGAACCAGCGCGACTGCAGCGGATCGAGCCGGCCGGCCGCGTGCAGCGCGCGAAGCTCCCGCATGCTCTCCAGGTCGTCGCGGAACGACAGCGGGTGGCCACCTGCCAGGTCCGGGTGCCAACTGCGGATGTATTTGAAGCGCGCGTCGCGAACCGCGCGCTGCCGGTCGGGCTGTTCGTCGATGCGATCGCGCGAGGCATAGACGTAATTACGGGGGACGCCGGACGCGTCGACCAGGCTTCGGCCCTGCATGGTGGCGGGGGGGGTTACGCCCGCGAGTTCGAGGAAGGTCGGGGCCAGGTCCACGAAACTCACGAGCCGGTCGTCGACACTGCCCGGTTCCGCACCTCGCGGCCGGTAGCGCACCGGCCAGCGGATGATCATTGGAACGCGAAGGCCCGAGTCGAAGAGCTCGCGCTTCGCCCGGGGCATTCCGTCGCCGTGGTCCGCCGTCCAGACGACGACGGTGGAATCCACCAGCCCGTCCGCCTCCAGGCGCGCCAGAATCTCGCCTACCTCCGCGTCCATGGCGTGGATGTTGGCGTAGTGGCGCACCAGGTCTCCGCGCACGGTCGGCGTATCCGGTAGATAGGGTGGCACTTCAATCGACTCGATGGGCACGGAAGCGGTGTCGGGGAATCCGACCGTGAACAGGCGTGCGAACTGCATCGAGAAATGCGTCAGACCGTGTGGAAAATTTCCCAGGGGCAAGAGAATCCCGCTCTCGTGCGTTTCGAAGAAGTTGACCATTCCGAAAAAGGGCCGATCCGGCGGCCGCTCCCGCCAATCCGGAGCGAATTCTTCGGAGTCCCATATCGTGAAGGGTCCGCTCCCCTTGAGGGGCCCACTGAACTGGTAATCGAGCTTGTAGTCCGTGAACGTGTAATAACCAGCAGCGCGCAGCAGCTCGGGAAAGGCCTTTATTTCTGGCGGCGGCACCGCGCGATAGGCACCGGCCGGCCGGCTCGAGGTACGCATGTGCTGGGCGCCGAGAGCAATCTGGTGAATGCCGGTCAAGAGCGCTGCGCGGCTGGGCGCGCAGACACCGGAGGTGGTGAAAACCCGCGTGTAGCGCACTCCCTCGGCAGCCAGGCGGTCGAGGTTCGGCGTGTCGGCGACGCCGTCGCCGAAGGCACCGATACGCGGACCGAGATCTTCGGCGACGAGAAGCAGGAGGTTCGGGTGCGGGTCGGCGGCGACCGCGGCGCCGGCCAGGGCGAGGCATACAGCCAACGACGAGAACAACCGCGGGACGGGCACCGGCGGGCCTAGCCCTTCAGGCAGTCCTCGATCCAGCCCAGCATGATGCCGTACATGGTCTCGATGCCCTTTGCGGCCTCCTCCTCGGGAACGCCGGCGGGCTCGAAGGTGCAGGACCAGTCGAGATGGCCCTTGCCGCCGGCGTCGGAGACGCGCATCGTCGCCCGGTACCCGGTCACGGGAAACGGAAGCCCCTCCGTGATCGTGTACACAATCGACTGGTTGGCTTCGTCGATACTCTCCAGGCATTCCCGGACCGACCCGTCGGGTCCGCCGAGGATGCGCACCATGCCGGGGCCGGAGCCCTCGAGCTTGGCGTGCTCAGCGCCGGGGATCCAGCGTACGTCTCCGAAGTCCCGCACGAGCTTCCACAACGCGTCGGTCTGCGCGTCGAGCGTGCGGCTCACCGTCAGTTTGGCCATCGGTTCTCCCTTTCACTTGGCGGCCGCAGCGCGGCCCGGACTCGCTGAGCCAGGATACCCCCTCGCCCGCTTTTCCGGTTGGACAATGACCGCCACAGCCCGGCGAGGAGCAAACACTCGCCGTTCAGAGCCGAATGGTCTGGAACTCGATGTCGGTCAGCTCGCGCATGGCGGGGCGAAGCAGCGCCTCGTGCCGCAACGTTCGCCTGTAGAAGTAACACAGGAGTTCCGGCAATCGAGCCTCGCCCTCGCGGTTCACGACGTCCTCGAGCGCAGTGTCGGCCTCGGCCCAGCTCGCGAGAGGCCGGCCCACGAGCTTCGAGGCTTCTTCGAGGTCTTCGGCCTCGACCCGGGGACCGCGCCGGTCGAGTTCGCGCGCGTACTGGGCCATGCGCAGCGCGACGTCGCCCTCGTAGCTCTGCTCTGCGACCGGCTCGAGCGCCGCCACCAGTGCGTCGTGAGCCGCCGCATCGATGCATACCCGCGGCTCGGGAATCGAGGGCCGCTCGAGATCTACCCCCTCGACCTCTGCGATCACCTCGACGGGAAGGCGCGCGTAGACGAGATTCCAGCCCAGGTACTGCGCCAGGTTGATCCCCAGTGGGGGATCGGCGCAGAGATAGGCGCACGCCAGCGGTGTGTTCACACCGAAGCGCACCGTGTGGTAGTGCAGGGCCGGAATGTCGATGGGCTCCTCGGTCAGTTCGGCATAGCGGCGGAACCCCCGGGACAGATCGCCCAGCGGTTCGGAGATATCGCGATTGCGCATGCCGCCCAGGTCGGCGAGGGGATCGCCCAAGCAGGCGAGCTCGAGGTCGAGCACCGCAGTCACGCGCCCCTCGTCGAAGACGAACTGGCCCGCGTCGCCGACAATGAAGCTGACCTGGTCCCGGTGAGTGGGCACGTTGCGCTCGAGCCACCCGAGCAACAACTCGATGAGCGGCTCGGGGCGTTGCTTGCGCTGCCGGTAACCCTTCACCCAGACCGGGAGATCCACGAGTCCCAAGGCATCCGGGTCCGCGGGCCGGCGCAGGCCGATGGCCTCGAAGCGCTCGACGGGGATGCGGTGCATCGCTACCAGGATCTCCATGTAGTGGTCGAGCGTGGCCGCACGTTTGTCGGGATCTTCTTCGGTCGCGAGGTTGGCGCGCCCAGGGGAGCGCTCCATCACGATTCCGCGGGGTTCCTCGCAAAATCCGTAGACGTGGGGAACCGGAATCCCCTCGGCCTCGAGCACCTGGAGCACGCGCAGTTCGTGCTCGAGCGTGTAGACGCCGTGGTCGGTGAGGCCGCGGTCGCCGCGGAAATACACCGGCAGTGTCTCGCCGTCGCGGTCGAGTTCCAGAAACCAGGCGGGACGCCAACGGCCCTGACTCTCCGCCTTCACGATGACACCGCCGACGAGCCGCTCGGTTTCGGCGAAAGCGCGGCGGTCGGCGGCAGAAAGATCGAGTTCGTCTGCGAGGCTCGTCACCGCTAACGCACCTTGGCGATCACGCCATCCGCATAGCCACGCAAGGCCGCGAGCTTCTCCTCGAGTGTCTGCCTGTCCTGCTCCTTCGCGTAGGCGTTGCGGAAGCCGACGATCGCGTCGGTGACACCGAGATCCTCCAGCCGCTTGATGCCGTCCACTGAAAAGACTTCCATCGAGATCACGTGCACTTCGAATGGCTCCCGCTCGCGCCCGTACTCCCTGCGCAGCGCCTGGAGCCGGGCCAGCATGTCTCCCAACTCGACCGGATCACCGCCGGCGTGCATCCAGCCGTCGCCCAGGCGCGCCGCTCGACGCAGTGCCGGCTTCGAGTGCCCGCCGACCAGAAGCGGCAGGGGCTCGGTCGGAGTGGGCGTGATCTCGATGCTCGGCACGTCGTAGAACTCTCCCTTGTACGAGAAGAACCCGCCGCGGGTCAGCCCGCGGACGATCTCCATGCACTCGTCCATGCGCCGGCCGCGCCCCTCCCAGGGAACGTCCACGACCTGAAAATCCTCGGGCCAGGGACTCACGCCCACCCCAAAGCCAAACCGGTTGTCCGAGATCACCGCCAGGGACGCTGCCTGCTTCGCCATGAAGACCGGGTGACGCATGGGAAGCTTCAGCACGAACGTCGTGAAGCGAAGCCGCTCGGTCGCGCTCGCGAGGTAGCTGGCCAGGACGAGCGGCTCGACGAAGGGCTTTCCGGCCAGAAACTCCCGGTTCCCGTCGGGCGTGTAGGGGTATTTGCTGTCGGAGGCCTCCGGGTAACAGATGCTGTCCGGCAGGGCGAAGCTGTCGTAACCCGCCTCTTCCGCCGCAACGGCAAGCGGACGGAAGAACCTCGGATCAATCATCGAATCGGTGTAGGTAAAACGCATTGGGGATCCTCAGGCGAGCTCTTCGACCCTCATGTCGTCCATGGTCCAGTACCCGCGCAGATTCGCGAGCTTTCCCGCCTCGTTCAGTCGGTAGGTGAAGATCCCGCGTACCTGCGTCTTGATCCCGTTCGGAAACTCACTGGTGAGGGTCAACACGTGCGCCGACTCATTTTCGCCCGCCACACGAGATTCGTGGACCTCGACGTGAAGCTTCGACGCGGCAATGTTCTTTTCGTAGAAATCACCGACCTCAGCTTTCCCGCGAATACCCTCACCCGTCGGGTTCGTCGGCGCGATACCGATCGGGTCTTCGATCCTCACGTCGTCGGCCATCAGAGCCAGCCAGCCCTCCTTGTCCTTCCCCTGCACACAGCGCCAAGAGTTTCGGGCCGCCACCATCGCGGGATGATCTTCGTTCACGTCTTCTCCTCCGGGGAATACTGGACCCAGGGGCGCATCATACAGGCTTGCGGGTGCCGTCCGCAGGACCCGTCGCCCGGGGCTTCAGACCCCGCGCAGTTCCGCGAGCTTGACGACCCGGCAGCGCGGTTCGGGGTGAGAATCCGCGCGGACCCAGCGCACGCACATGGTGCCGTGGTCGTGGCCCGCGGTCGTCATGAAATTCGGGTGGCCGGGGTCATCGTGGCCAACCACGAGCTGCACGCTTCCGTCCGGTCCCACCTCGGCGGCCCCGCTGTTGATGTGCACGCGGTGAAAGCGGAAGTCGAGCGATTCCGCCCAGACGTTGCCGAGTTGGAAGTTCCAGTAGTGGCATTCCGGCGGCGTCATTTCGATCACCAGTGCTTCGTCCGGACCCAGCCGCCAGGCGCCGAGCCAGATGCGGATATTCGGATCGCCGCCGACGAAGCGGTGGTGCTCCTCCGTCGGCAGGTGGAACGTATTGACGGGAGCCTTGCCTTCGAACCCCTTCACCCAGTCCGCGAACCACTGCGCACAGCCAATGGCATACATCGCGGCGCCGGCGAGCTGCCCCCCGATTCGCGCCGGATCCAGCGGCGGCGGCGATCCCTCGACTCCCACGCACTCGATGTCGACTTCGACGGGCTGCTCTTTTCCGCGGTGAAGAAATGTCTGGCGCAACAAGACCTGCTTCGTGTCGGGAGCGAGGCGCAGCCAGTTGCCCGGTTGCTCCTCCTGGCTCGCCACGATCTCGAAGCTCCCATCCGCTTCGAGCGCAATTTCCGCATCGTTGAGATGTCCCGCACCGCCGGTGATCTTGTCCCGTGCTGCAAAGTTCTGGTTCTGAGCGGCGAAGCTCATGTAGTGGATCGTCCGGCGCCTGCCGCGGATCCGATAGGTGTCGCGCGGGTTCACCGAGGCACTCACGTAGTAGTTGTCCGGGTTGTCGAGACCCATTTTCACCATGTCCGGCATGGGTCGAAACACGGGATGCATCGGACCGGGATTCTCGATGAAGGAGGTAAAACCTGCGCGCAGCAGACGCGACAGGTACCGGAGACCTTCGGCGCGATCGAAAGTCGACAACTCGAGATCGTCCCGCAGAACCACCTCGCCCGCCTTCTTGAGCAGGTCGCAAAATTCGGTCCACGCCTGGGCGTTCGCCACCTTCTCCACCGGGTCGCTGGCCATGCCGATCCTCCTTTGTTCAGCTCGTCTTCACCCGGAAACGCTCGACGTAGCCAGCAAATCGCTCGCGAACGCGGGATTCATCGAGTCCGAACGACTCGAGATCGTACCGATGCGTTCCGTGCTTGCCCTTCGGATTCGCCTCGAGGTGGGCCCGCATGGCCGCACTCGCATCCTCCTGGAGCGGCAGGCCAAAGGCACGATGGATGCGATTTGCCACGGCGAGACCGTCTTCCACGAAGTCGTCGTGGTTGATATCGACGAACCGCGACGCATCGCACCGGTCGCGCATCGCCAGACCGCGCTCCAAGGACGTGGCGTAGAAATCCATCACGGTCGGACCCAAAACCTTCGGGTCCACGTCGATCAGCGGCTGGGCGAGGAGATGGGTCATGCTGGCGATGGATGCGATGCAGAGCAACGGGTCGCGGTGACTCCAGACGATCGAGGCGTCGGGAAATACCGCGAGCAGCGCGTCGATTCCCCACATATGTGCAGGAGCCTTGAGCAGCCACCGCTCGCCGGGACGCTGCCAGTCGAGAAGACGCAAGAGATCGGCGTAGTAGCAGTACATCCCGTTCAGGCTCTGGCTCCGATACCAGGAAGCGTAGGGCTCGAACATCGGTTCTACGCCCAGCTGAACACCGTGACAGGCCACGGCGTGCAACAGCACGCATTCTTCGGGTGTGTCGGCGCTGGCGAAGTGGACCTTCGTGAACTCGGGGTTCTTCTCCCGGCCCTTCGCGAGGTAGCGCTCGATCGCATCCCGTCGCGGGTCCGGCTCGCCGGGCGCAAGGCCTTCAGCCGGATCCGGGTAACGGGTTTCCCAGTTCAGCAGCGGACGCGCCGCCGGGTCGCGACCCAGGAGGTTGAATAGCGCCGAAGTGCCCGAGCGCGGAAGGCCGGTCAACACCATGGGCCTCGCAATGCTGCGCGCCCGGATCTCCGGGTGCTTGCGAAATGCCTCCTGGACCCGAAGGCGGGTCGCCAGCAGATCGACGAGCCGGCGCCGGCTGCGCCGGCGTCCCGCTGCGCTGAAGGGATTCTCGTCATAGGTCCGGCAGAGGACGGAAAGCCCCTCCCGGAAATCATCGGCACCGAAATCCGAGAGCCCGCCCGCCTCGCCCCGCGCATCTTCGAGGATCCCCGCCGGGTCGAATCCCGCGTCCTGGCTCACGCTGCCCCTCGCACCCGCTGCACTGCTTCGATCACGCCGCCGTGGATTGGTCCGGCGGTGGTCCCGATTCCCCGATTGTCCTCGAGGGTGCGGCCCCTGCGGAAGTCGAGCCGCCGGCCGTTGGTGTCGGGATCGTCCGGCGGCGCTTGCTCGAGATGGCTGCAGACGACCGCCTGGGATGCGAAATCGGCCGCGGTGACGGGGCTGCGGTCCTGCTTCTCGATCCTGTTCGGATCGACGTGCTCCGCCTGCACCGCACGGCAGATCCGGGACGCGGCCAGAGCAGCGCGAATTTCCTCTCTGCGGTCACCCACGAGCATCCTCGATGGCAAGACGCGACAGTTTCTCAGTTTGAAATCACAATTTCAAACACTCGCGACGACCGAGAGGGATTCGCGGTGCTCGGCGGGCGCCTCGCGGAGAGGACGCACCGCGTGCCGTCGCGCTAGCTGGTGGCCTGGAGGACGAACTCGCGCAGTGCCCGGGCATCGCTGAAGGTGAACTTCACCTGGCCAAAGCGGATCGTATCACCGGGTTTGACCGGCGTCGGCTCGCCGATCCCGCGCGCGGCTACACTGGTTCCGTTCACGGTGGTGCCGTTGGTGGAGCCCATGTCCTGGATCAAGCAGGTGCCGTCTTCGTTGCGCTTGGCAACGGCGTGAAAGCGGGAGACGCTCGGATCCGGGATCACCACGTCGTGGCGGGCGTCGCGACCCACCGTGACCAGGTGCCCGGCCTGCTCCTTGCGGGGACACAGCGGGTAGATCACGACGGACAGTTCCACCGTGCGGGCGTCGGGTTCCTCATCCGCACCGTCCAGCAGCAGCCGGGTCGAGTTCGACTCGGAGCCAGAGACGGCGGCCGCCATGACCATCAGGAAGCCGGTGCCGTGAACGGCGGCGAAAGCGGCAGCATCGAGCCGCAGGGCGTCCTCGGCGAATGCCTCGACCGGCAGTGCCGTGCCAGAACTCGCCCGTTCCGAACGTTCTTGGGAAGCCACCTCATTCCGCTTCGGTCGACGGCAGGCGAGCTTTAGGAGGGCTCCAGAACGCTCCGAATCCCAGCCGGCGATCCAGCGCTGGCGCATACCCGGGTATCATGGGCGGGCGAGCCCATGAAAAAGAAGCCCCCCGACCCCCGTGCGGCGATCCGCGACTCGATCCGGGCCCAGATGCTGATCCACACCCATCGGGTGGGCGGCGCACGGTCCGCATATTGCGGAACTCTCGACGTCGAGTTCGACGTGCCGCACGACCTGGGGGCCTGGGACTTCGTCGACGAATTCATCGCCGAGGCGACCGAAGGACCCGACTTCGACCAGCCGGAACTGCGCTGCGCGGGGCGCATGACCGCGGCGTCGCCGGCGACTGGACTCGCGCGCGTGCACACCGCGGAGCAGGCCGCTCTCGTCCCGGACACCTCCGAGGTGGACAAGCCGCGCGTGCGACGCACCGCGGCCGGCCGGGCGTTGACCGATCCAACCGAGAATTGAAAGGAGCCGACCATGGGCAAATCAGAGCGCTGGGAGACAGGCTACGAGACGATCCAGAAGGTTTACGCGGGAGAAATCGCCATCCCCCCGGAAGGAAACGTGCCTTTCCTCGACCTGATGCTGAAGCAGCTCTTCGCGGAGGTGTGGACCCGGGAGGAACTCTCGATGCGCGACAGGCGACTGCTCGTCATGGGTGTCATCGCGGGCATGGGCGAGAGCATGCCTTGGGGGGTCCAGGTGAAGGCAGCTCTCAAGAATGGCGAGCTGACCCCGGCGCAGGTGCGCGAGACCTTGATCCAGCTGGTCCAGTACGCGGGCTACCCGCGGGTCGCCGGCCTCGTCGGAGCGACGGAGCGGGCCATCGCGGAAGTCGAAAAAGAGGCGGCCGGAAGCTGAAGCATACGCACCGTCACGACGCGCACGGGATGGTATCCTGCGCGCGCACCGGGGACTCTCCATGAAACGCATCGAGCTACACGGCCCCGAAGACGTCCGTCTGGTCGAGGTCGACGACCCCACTCCCGGGCCCCGCGACGCCGTGGTGGGCGTCGCAGCCTGCGGCATCTGCGGCAGCGACCTCGGCTACATCAAGCTCGGCGGACTGGCGGGCCCCACGGGTCAACCGATGCCCCTCGGCCACGAGCTGGCAGGCGTGGTGGAGGCGGTCGGCGAAGAAGTCGAGGGATTCGCCCCGGGCGCACGCGTCACCGTCAACCCGCTGGGCGGGGGCGTCAACATCGGCAACGGCGGAACGGAGGGTGGCTTCGCGCAGCGGCTCCTCGTGCGCAACGCTGCCGACGGAAAGAGCCTCTTCGAGATTCCGGACTCCATGCCGTTCGAGATCGGTGCACTCGCAGAGCCGCTCGGTGTGGGAATGAATGCCGTCGACAAGACCGGCGCGCAGCCCGGCGAAAAGATCGTCGTCTTTGGTGCGGGACCGATCGGCCTCGCCGCCGTGGCGACATTGCGCCACCGCGGCTTCAACGACGTGGTCTCGATCGACCTCTCCGACCACCGGCTCGGACTCGCCCGCGAACTCGGTGCGCGAGAGACCCTGAACGCCGGTGAGATCGATGTCTGGCAGCACCTCGAAAAGCTGCACGGGCGAGAGGTGTTCTACGGCATTCCGGTCGTCGGAAGCGACGCCTGGATCGAGGCGTCCGGTGCGCCGGTGATCCCCGACATCATCGCGAACGCCCGGCCGGGAGCACGGCTCTCGGTGGTCGCTCTGCACCGGCAGGAAGTGCCCGTAAACTTCATGCTGGTCATGATGAAAGAGCTCCAGATCACCGGTGCCATCGAGTACCCGGACGACTACACGCAATCGCTCGACGTGCTCCGCGAGACCGATGTGAGCCCGATGGTCACGCACCGCTTCCCGCTCGAGCGATTCGACGAAGCGCTCGGCGTGGCGCGCGATCCGAAGGTTGCGGGCAAGGTCGTCATCGAGCCGCGCTGACGCGACTCGTGACCCGGGCGCAGGCGAGCGCGGGGTTGACCCAAAGGAAAATCCCCGCAACCCTCGTCGATGCATGCCGGTCGGTCAGCTCCTAGCGGTTCCGCTCCAGCAACTCGACTCGCTGCTGGGGGAAACCTGGGAAGCCATCCGAGGCCAACCCCGGTATCCGGACGTGCCGTCCCTGGAGCCGAGCCTCGGTCTTCTCGGTGAGGCGCTCCTAGACCGGACCTTCACGATCTCGACGAGCGCCATGACGGGCGTGCCGCTTCCCGACCAGCTGCGACGCATGCTGGGCGAGGCGGCGAGTGCCCGCGCCCTATACGAATCGCGGGGCTGGCTCGCCGACCCGCAGTCATACCACCGGGAGCCGCCTCCGCTCGAATCTGCAGCACTCGCCGACGACGTGACATGGGACGGTCCGCGGCGACGACGCTTCGGACGGCTCGTCTTCGAGAGCGGCTACGAGCCGCACGGGGAAGAGCCGGGGCGGGAGAGGTGGCTCGACCACCCCAGCAACGCCACGGTCCACGCCTATGTCCTCGAACACGCGGAGCCGCGGCCCTGGCTCGTCTGTGTTCACGGCTTCGGCATGGGATCGCCCCTCGTCAACTTCGCGGGCTTCCGGGTCGCCCACCTCCACGAAACACTTGGGCTGAACCTCGTGTTCCCGGTGCTTCCGCTCCACGGACCCCGGGGACAGAGGCGTTTCAGCGGCGGCGAGGTCCTGGAGCCGGACTACATGAAGATGGTCTTCCTATTCGCGCAGGCGGCCTGGGACGTGCGGCGTGTCGTCTCCTGGGCGCGGGCCCGCGGCGGTAAAGACGTGGGCCTCTACGGCATCTCCCTGGGCGGCTACGTGGCCGCGCTCGTAGCCGGACTCGAGGAGGGCCTGAGCTGTGCGATCGCCGGGATCCCGTGCGTCGACTTTCCGAACCTCGCACGCGACAACGAGCCGTGGATCATGCGGCGATACGGCGACGAGCTGCGCGTAAACTGGAGTGTGGTGCGCACGGTGAGCCACGTAGTCTCCCCCCTGGCGCTCTCGCCCCGCCTACCCAAGGAGCGCCGCTTCATCTACGCGGGCATCGCGGACCGGATCGTGCATCCCGACCAGCCCCGGGCTCTCTGGCGACACTGGGAGGAGCCCGAGATCCACTGGTTCTCCGGAGGCCACGTGCTCGGGATCATGAACGGGAGCATTCGGGAATTTCTTTCGAATTGCCTCCGCTCCGCAGGCCTTGCTCCAGCGGCATGAGCCCAACCGCAGCCGGGCTCCTCTCCCGCCACGTCGAAAGGCTCAGGAAGCGCGGACGAGACTCAGGGGGCGCTCGGAAGCAAGCCGCTCGAGAGCGCGGAACGACTGGCGCAGCGCCTCGGTGAAGCGCGACAGGTCGGGCATGCGATCGTAGTCCGCGTTGATTCCCCAGTGCAGTGCACCGTCGTAGCTGAATACGCCGACACCCATGCCCGCCTGCCCCGAAAGCGGCAGGTTCGCGAAGCAGGCGGCGAGTCGAGCACCGCGCATGTAGAGCCGCTCTCGCGGTGCCGGGAAGGTCGCGAGCCGCAGGGTGGTTTCCGCCGGTGAGCCGAGCACCCGCGCCGCCGCAGCCGGAAGCGTCGAGGTCGGCAGTGTTTCCACGCTGCCGATATCCGCGGAGCGGAGCGCCGACTGGGCCGACTGGGCCTCGAGACGGGCGCGCTTGACCCGGGCGAAGCAACGGGCCGGATCCGCCTCCCAGACCGGAAGCTCGAAAGTCCACTCTCCCACGCTCTGGCCACCGCCTTCGGCCTCGAGAGCCACGGGGAGCGAAACGCGCAGGTCGAGAGTCGTGGGATTCACGTAGTGAAGCGCCAGGTAGCGCCCCACGGCACCTGCCAGCGTCGCGAGGATCACGTCCAGCGTCGTCCCGCCCAGGGCCCCGCGCACCGCCTCCACCACCGGGAGTGGGAGCACCAGGTAGTCGACCGCGCGGTGGGGCCCGACCGGCCCTCGGAGGGGCAGCTCGTGGCGCTCCGCCACGGTGTAGCCGAGCAGCTGAGCCGCGCGGTCCAGCTGCCCCCGCAGAGTGCGGGTCCACGGATCCGTAGCCACCGCCTCGCGCATCCATCCCCAGGTCCGGCGCAGGAGCCGCGCCTTGCGCACCACCTCTTCGTAAAAGAGTTCTGCAGCTGCCGGCGCAGGCTGCGGCCGGTGCGGCGGCGTGTCCTCGACCGGCGCATTCGGGTCGGGCTTCAGCAGCGCCTGAAGAGCGTCGGTGCCCGCATCCTGGATCAGGGCCAGGTGCGTTTTCGTGAGAATCGCAAAACGGTCACCCTCGAGACCCTCCACGACCCAGTACTCCCACAGTGGACGTGACCGGTCGAGTCGCTGCGACTGGATACGAGCCGCCACCTTGCGCAGCTGCTGAAAGCTGCCGGGCTGCGGCAGACTCGTGTGACGTACGTGGTAGTCGAGTCGAAACTCGTCATCGTCGACCCAGACCGGATATCGCTCGAGCGGAATCCAGCTCAGCTTGCGGCGGTAGTGAGGCACCCCCGCGAGCGATGCATCGATGGCCGCGCGGACGGCAGAAAAATCTACCGCGCCGTGAGACCACGCGAGCGGCCCGGCGTCGAAGATGAGCAGCGTGCCCAGGTGTCCGAAGCGACGCGAGCTCTCGTCCGCTATCAGCGCAGCCGCGTCGGAACTCAGGCGTTCGTAGGAAGTGCGAGGCATCACGCGATATTAGCACCCGTGCCGCCGCGACCAGTACCGCACCCGCGTGCCTCCGGAGAAACGACCGGACGGACGGATACGCCAGTCCACTGCCGCTTGACCGATCCCCTCGACCTCGAAGCCCACGGCACAGCGGACGCACGGACCGCCGACTCGTTTTGCCAGAAATGACGAGACACGCGTAAGATGGGTGCCATGCGCGGCGGAGCCGCGCCCATGGAAGGAGCGAAATGCCCGACGGCCACCGCATCCTCGGCGCCGAAGTCTCGCCTTACTCGGTGAAGGTCCGTTCCTACTTCCGCTACAAGAAGATCCCGCACGAGTGGGTCCCGCGCGACGCGAACGCGATGCCGGAGTTCCAGAAACACGCAAAGCTGCCGCTGATTCCGCTCGTGATCACACCCGAGCAGCAGGCGATTCAGGACTCGACTCCGATTGTCGAGCGCATGGAGGCCATGCACCCGGAGCCTTCGATCCACCCGAAGGACCCGACCCTGGCCTTCCTCTCCGCGCTGATCGAAGAGTTCGGCGACGAGTGGGGCAACAAGTGGATGTTCCACTACCGGTGGGCGCGCGAGGTGGACCAGCATTCGGCCGGCCGGCGCATCGCGGCACTGATGGCGCCGGACGGCTCCGACGAAGAACGTGCGGCGGTCGCCAACGGCATCGTGGCGCGCATGGTGGGGCGGACCTGGTTCGTCGGCTCCAACGAGCAGACGGCACCACAGATCGAAGCGTCGTGGAAGGAAGGCCTGGCACAGCTCAACGCCCACCTGGCCGGTCGCTCGTATCTCTTCGGGGAAAGACCGGCGTTTGGCGACTTCGGTCTGTGGGGCCAGGTCTACAACGCGTGGACCGATCCGACGTGCGGCGCCATGCTCGAGCAAGGTGCTCCCCACGCGCTCGCATGGGTCGAGCGCATGCTCGCGCCGGAAGCGCTGGGCGAATTCGAGACCTGGAACACGCTCGAAGCGACGTTGACCCCCTTCCTGGAACGCCAGGTGGGGACACTCTTCCTGCCCTGGTCCGACGCCAACGCGCGCGCCATCGCCGAGGGTCTCGAAGAATTCAGCGTCGAACTCGACGGCAAGACGTGGACACAGAAGCCACAGAAGTACCACGCTCGCTCGCTCGCGGCATTGCGTGCGAAGTACGCGGAGGTGCGCGGCAACGCGCAGCTCGACGGGATTCTCGAGTCCACCGGCTGTCTGCGCTGGCTCGCCCTTTCCGACTGAAGGCGGTGGAGTTCAGTCGACGCGCCCGATCGATGCTGCTGCGCACCGCGGTGGGCCAAAACCGGATGCGCCTGCGGCGCGGCACCGCCGAACTGTGGCGGCGCCTCGCGAAAGCCCCCCACCGCGTCGAGTACTTCCACCAGGTCGACGACCCCTACAGCCACCTGGCGGCGCAGGCCCTTTCTCGCCTGACCGACCGCTATGAAATCGAGCTCGTCCCGCACCTGGTTGCACAACCCACCGACGCCGCCACACCCGAGCGCGAGATGCTCACCGCATACGCACGGCGGGATGCCGCTGCGGTGGCCCCGCACTTCGAGATTTCGTTCCAAGACCCGGGCCGGCAGCCCCAGAACGCCGCGGTCCGACGGACCGAGCGCGCGTTGGCTGCGGCGCTCGCCGGCGGCCCATTCGCCGAACTGGCGCCGCGCCTGGGCGAAGCGCTCTGGTCGGGCCGGGAAGACCCAGCGGGACTCGCCACGCCCGAGGCAACCGCAGAGCGGTTGGCGGAGGGAAGCGAGCGGCGCAAGGCGCTCGGCCACTACCTCGGCGCCACGTTTCACTACGGCGGCGAGTGGTACTGGGGCATCGACCGCCTGGGGCATCTGGAGAAGCGTCTCGCCGCGCTCGGCGCGTGCCGCACGCCCGGAACCGCAACGTTCGCGCCGCCTTCCGAAGCCTGCGAGGCGCGCGGTGCTCGAGAGCTGACGCTCGAATACTTTCCCTCGCTGCGCAGCCCGTACACCTACATCTCGATGCCGCGGGTGTTTTCACTGGCCGAACAGACCGGCGTGAAACTGGTGTTGCGGCCCGTGCTCCCCATGGTCATGCGAGGGCTTTCCGTCCCGATGCAAAAGGGCCTCTACATCTTTGAAGACACCGCGCGGGAGGCACAGCGGGTCGGACTTCCCTTCGGACGGGTCGTCGACCCGGTCGGGCGGCCGGTCGAGCGCGCCTATTCGCTCTTCCCGTGGGCACGCGAACAGGGCCGGGCCGCCGAGTTGCTTCTGGGCTTCGCCCGCGGCGCATTCGCCGAGGGCATCGACACGGGCAGCGACACGGGGATCCGAAAAATCGTCGAGGGTGCCGGCCTCGGCTTCGAACAGGCGCGGGGCGTGCTCGACAGCGAAGACTGGCGCGGGGAAATCGGGGAAAACCAGCAGACCCTCTATGCCCTCGGGCTCTGGGGCGTTCCGAGCTTCCGGCTGCGCGGCCCCGTGGGCAGCCCGGATTTCTCCACCTGGGGCCAGGACCGGATTTTCCTTCTATCACGAGAGATTGCACGCCGGACCCCGGGCTGATCCCAGCGCGGACGCAACCCTCGGGCGCCCGCCGGGTTTAACCCCGCGCACCCCACGATCAAGGAGATCCCCATGAAGCGCTGTTTTGCCCTCTTCCTCGGCCTCGCAATCCTCCTTCCCCTCGGCGCCCTTGCGCGGCCGGGCGGATTTCACGGCGTACCGGGCCTGCACCTCGAGCGCGCGCTCGAGCAACTGGACCTCGACGCCAGCACCTGGGAGCAGATCGACGCCATTCTCGATGCGGCGATGGCCGAGAAAGAACCCCTCCGCGAGGAGATCCGGGCCGCCCACGAGGAGATGCGCATGCGCATGGAGGCCGACCCCCCGGACCTCGACGTGATCCTGTCCCAGACCGAAGTCATCGGCGCTCTGCACGTGGAGGCTCACAAGCAGCGGCTGCAGACATGGTTCGCCGTTCGCGCCGTGCTGACCAGCGACCAGATCGACGCGCTCGCCGAAATCCGGCGCAACCGGCACGCGGGCTTCCGCCGCGGACACGAGCACCGGGAAAACGGTGGGCCGGAAACGGATTTCGACCGCTAGAATAGGTGCCGCCAATCGACCGGAGGTTCGCGGTGCAAGACCGGTTCACCGAACTTCGCCGCGCACTCCAGTTCGCTCTCCTGGCACTTCCCATCCTGACCGCGCCCGCGGGAGCCGTAGACGGCTTCTCCCAGTGGCTCGCGGAACTCGAAGCGGAAGCGATCGATCGCGGTATTTCACAGACCACTGTTCACAGTGCACTGCACGACATCGAGCCCATCCCGGAAATCATCGAGCACGACCGGGACCAGCCGAAGAAACCGAGCAATTTCTGCAAATACCTCGAACGGCGCCTCACACCGACCCGCATCGCCCGGGGCCGGCGAATGCTGAAGGAACATGCAGTGCTGCTGCGAGAGATCACGGCAACCTACGGAGTGCCCGCACGCTACCTGGTCGCGCTCTGGGGGCTAGAAACAAACTTCGGGGACTATATGGGCGAACACCCGGTGCTGGCATCCCTGGCCACGCTCGCCTACGACCCGCGGCGAGGCGAAATGTTCCGGGAACAGATCTTCGCCGCCCTGCAAATCATCGACGAGGGGCACCGGTCGGCCGAGGGCTTCACCGGCTCGTGGGCCGGGGCGGTCGGCCTCGTCCAGTTCATGCCGACCACGTTCCTCGAATTCGCTGTCGACCAGGACGGCGATGGGCGCAAGGACCTGTGGACGAGCCTGCCCGACGCACTGGCGAGCGCCGCCAACTACATGAAGCGCTCGGGCTGGCGCAGCGGCGAATCGTGGGGGCGCCGCGTGAGCCTGCCGCCCGAACTCGAGCGCGACCGGGCGACCCTGAAGCGGCGGAAACCGATCGCGACGTGGGAAGGCCTCGGGGTCCGAAGGTCCGACGGCAGCGCGCTTCCCGTCGCGGCCATTCGCGGGCGCATCGTACAGCCCCTGCGAGGTCCCGGGCCGGCCTTCCTCGTCTACCGCAACTACGAGACATTCCTCCGCTGGAACAACTCGACTTTTTTTGCCATCTCGGTTGGAACCCTGGCGGATGAATTGACGCGAGCCGCTGCCCTGGGCATATGCGGGCTCTGAGCGGGACCGCGCTGCGACACGCGGTCACCGCGGCCCGACGTCAGCGAACGGTGTCCCGAAACTGCTCGAGAGCGTCGATGTAGGAGCGGAGTCCCTCGTAGCCGACCCGCTGGTGGCCCACGGCCTCCACCGCCGTGTCCATGGCGCGCAGACTGAGGCTCGTGCCCCCGAGACCCTGCCAGAGCTCGAACTCCTCGCGCCACTCGTCCGGACCCTGGCTGAAGTCGACCACTGCGTCACAGGGAAACTCCGCGGGCTTGCGGCCCTCCCGTTCGAGGTGCCCTCGAAGCGACGTGTGGAGCGTCTGCATCCGCTTGGGCGTCGACCCGAACAGGAATCCGTCGCCGATCCGGGCGGCCCGCCGCAGCGCCACCTCGGAAAAGCCACCAAACCAGATTGGAATGCAGCGCGTGGGCTGGGGCAGGATTCCCGCGCGATCGATCCGGTGATAGGTGCCTCGGAAATCGACCACGGGCTCTCGCCAGAGCTGGCGCAGCAGGTCCACCTGCTCGTCGAGGCGCTTGCCGCGGTCGCCGTACGGAACACCGAGGGCGTCGTACTCGACCCAGTTCCAGCCGGTGCCGACCCCGAGCAGCATGCGCCCGCTGGAGAGGACGTCTACCTCCGCTGCCTGCTTGGCGACGAGCGCGGTCTGGCGCTGGGTGAGAATGAGCACGCCCGTGATCAGTTCGACGCGCGAAGTCTGGCCCGCCAGGTACCCGAAGAGAACGAACGGCTCGTGGAACGGATCGCGCTCGGTGTAGGGGCCCATCAGCGCCGGGTCCCGCCCCTCGTGAACCGCACCGAGCACGTGGTCGTAGGCGATGATGTGGTCGAACCCGAGGTCTTCGGCGGCCTGCGCCCAATCGCGAACGGCCAACGGGTCGTTCCCGATCTCGGGAGTGGGGAAGATGGCTCCGAGCTTCATGCGGGGTCCTCCGGGGTAACGCTCGTCGGCACCCAGGCTATCACGGGCTACCCTGCCCGCGCGCACCCAGCAATGAAATCGCGGAATGGCCTACGCGATTCTCGGTGCCAACTGCCGCCCCAGCAATGAAATCGCGGAATGGCCTACGCGAGTTGGCTGCGCTTCGCAACTCACTCGAAGCCAATGCACGCACGGCCGAACTTCGCGGCACTGACCGAAGAAGAGACACCCAGCTTCGGCAAGCCGGCAGCACTGCTCGAGGCGTGACATACTGGCTTTCCGAGGCACGGCGGGAGTAGCCGTCGCGCCGCGAGCGAGGACGGGCGGTAGCCGTCCCGCGAAGGAGAATTCCATGATCCAGGTGCAACTGCCCGACGGCAGCTCACGCGAGCTGGACGAAAACGCCAGCGCCGCCGACCTCGCCGCCCAGATCGGACCCGGCCTCGCCAAGGCGGCCGTCGCCGCGGTCGTCAGCGGTGAGGTCCGCGACCTCTCGCAGCCGCTCGAAGACGGCGCGCAGGTGCGGCTGCTGACCAAGCGCGACTCCGAGGCCCTCGAAGTGCTGCGCCACTCCGCAGCGCACCTGATGGCGGACGCGATCCTGCGCGTCTTCCCCCAGGCCCAGCTCGCCATCGGACCGGTAGTCGAGGACGGCTTCTACTACGACATCTATATGCCCGAGGGAACGATCACGCCCGAGGACTTCCCAAAGCTCGAAGCCGAGATGAAATGCGTCGCGAAGGAGGCACACGCCTTCGAACGCTGCGCCGTACACGACAAGGACGCGGACGAGGCATTCGTGCGCTACCGCGCCATCGACGGCGGCGACAACCCTTTCAAGAGGGAACTCGTCGGCGAGATCGAAGCGCGGGGTGAAGACATCACACTCTACCGCCACGGTGACTTCGTCGACCTGTGCCGCGGGCCTCACGTTCCGAACACGGGCTGGCTCAAGCACGTGAAGCTCACCGCCGTTTCGGGCGCCTACTGGCGCGCCGACGCAGAGCGGGAGCAGCTCGTGCGTATCTACGGAACGGCCTTCTTCGGCAAGCAGGAGCTCGCCGAGCACCTGCGGCTGCTCGAGGAGGCCCGAAAGCGCGACCACCGGGTGCTCGGCGAGCAGCTCGACCTCTTCCACTTCGAGGAGGACGCGCCGGGCTTCCCCTTCTTCCACGCCAAGGGAGCGCTCGTCTTCAACCTGCTCGTCGACACCATGCGCGGACTCCTGCGCCGCCGCGGCTACCACGAACTCAAGACACCGCTCGTGCTCTCGGAAAAGCTCTGGCACGTCTCGGGGCACTACGACCACTACATGGAGAACATGTTCTTCACGAAGCTCAAGCTTCGCGACCCGGAGAATTCCGAGACGATCCACGACAACGTCGAAGAGCAACGTCCCATGGCCGTGAAGCCGATGAACTGTCCGGGGCACGTGCTGGTCTACAGGCACCGGAACCACAGCCACAACGAATTCCCCCTGCGTTACTCGGAAATGGGGCTGGTGCACCGCCGGGAACTCTCGGGCGTGCGACACGGCCTGTTCCGCGTCCAGGCCTTCACCCAGGACGACGCCCACCACTTCTGCACGCCCGAGCAGCTGGGTGATGAGATCGGCATGTTGATCGACTTCTTCAAAGAGGTCTACGGCCTCTTCGGCCTCGAAGACGTGCGAATCGAGTTGTCGACGCGGCCCGAGAAGAGCATCGGCAGCAAAGAGATCTGGGAGCGAGCAGAGACCGCGCTGCGCGAGGCCCTGGACGCCGACGGAATCGAATACCAGGTGAACGAGGGAGACGGCGCCTTCTACGGACCGAAGATCGACTTTCACATCCGCGACGTGCTGAAGCGCTCCTGGCAGTGCGGCACGATCCAGCTGGATTTCTCGATGCCCGATCGGTTCGGCTGCACCTACGTCGGTGCAGACGGACAAAAGCACACGCCGGTCATGATCCACCGCGCTTGCTACGGGAGCGTCGAGCGCTTCCTCGGCATCCTGATCGAGCACTACGGCGGCCGCTTCCCCACCTGGCTCGCTCCGGTTCAGGTGCTCGTGATCCCAGTGTCGGCAAAGTTCGTAGACTACGCGCGCAGTGTCCACGAAAAGCTCCTCGATGCCGGCCTGCGCGCCGACGTGAACCTCAAGGACGATCGCGTCGGCTACAAGATTCGCGAATCGAGCCTCCAGAAGATCCCGTACGTGATCGTCGTCGGAGAGCGCGAAATGGAGCGCGCAACTGTGAGCCCACGCAGCCACGACGGCGGTGAACTCGACGAAATGACGCTCGACGGATTCCTCGCCCTGCTCGCAGAAGAGACCACCCGGGCCTGATCCCCGGTGAGGCGCGAGGGCTCCTTCGACGCAGAGGCGCTACCCTGCGCGACCAAACGCCGGCTGCCGGAGATCGCCTTGAAGCACGCAATCGCCTCGTGCACTGTCATCCTTCTGCTCTCGTTCGCCGGCGGGGCACCGGCACGAACTGCCGAAGACGCGACCGGCTCGTACGTCGCAAAGCCCTTCGATGCCCGCGGCATCACGCTGCTGACCTATCGCTACAAGACCTCCGATGCACCGCACAACGAGGCCAAGAACGACGACCATCCGTATCGCCACAAGGACATCTGGATCGACAGACAGACGCTGACCGCGCTCTACTCCTTCGCGTACGACCGAAAGGGAGAACTCCGGAAGAGCATCTGGCACAACAAACGCAGGAGTGAAGACGAAAGGCTGACAGGCCCCTGGTACCCGGGCTGGGAGGGGGTCGAGAAAGCGCGAGACCTCAGCATCGTCAGCGACATGATCGTAAACGTTCAGACCGGCACCGGAAATTACATCGAGTCCTGGAACCGGCTCGGAACGCCCTTCAAGAGCCGGGGCAAGATCCGCCGCTTCATCGACGTGGACCGGCTCACCAAGGGTCTCTGACCTCGCGCGCCGCAACACTCCTCTCGAGCCAGCGGCCGGAAATCCGCTGGGCCCGCGCAGTGACGCTCGCCGTTCTCGTTGGCGTGGTGGCAGGGCTCGCCGCGTTCGCGCTGGCGTGGGGCCTCCACCAGGGCTCGCAGCTCCTGGTGGGCCGCGTGTCGGACCTGGGCGGGTCTGAGACGCTGCGCTTTTCGTGGGCGCTGCTCCTGCTGCCGGCGGCGGGCGCCGTTTTCGCGGGGCTCACGGTGCGCCTATTCGTCGGCCGGGTCGGCGGCCAGGGCACCGATGCAATGGTGCACGCCTTCCACCAGAAGGACGGTCGGCTCGGTCTCCGCGGTGCCAGCGTGAAGGCCGCTGCGTCGATCGGAACGATCGCGAGCGGCGGTTCGGCCGGACCCGAGGGCCCCTCCGCCGCGCTCGGCGCCGCCGTCGGCTCGAGCCTGGGCGGCCTCGTCGGAATCACGCCCCGGGAGCGGCGGGTGCTGCTCATCGCCGGGTGCGCCGCCGCCGTCGGCGCGATTTTCGGCTGCCCGCTCGGAGGAGCGCTCTTCGCTTCGAGCGTGCTGTACCGGCGTCCGGAGTTCGAGGGCTCGTCGCTGGTCTCGGCCTTCGTGGCTTCTGCCGTCGGCTACACGACCTTCTCGCAGATCTCCGGTCGCGCGGCCCGGGTGCTGCACCACGCGGACGGACTCGAGTTCGGCGGGGCGGAGGAGCTGCCGCTCTACGTCGTTCTCGGTGTCGCCTGCGGGCTCATGGCGATCTTCTTCTCCCTGTGTCTGCGCGGAGGCGAGCAGTTCTTCTCACGACTGCGCTTCGTTCCGAGCGGGCTGCGCCCGGGACTCGGCGGCCTAGCCACCGGCGCCATCGCGTGCCTGCTTCCCCAGGTGATGGACGGCGAGTACCGGGTGGTGCAGGGTACCTTCGACGGCAGCTTCTTCGGCGCGGCCGGAGCACCGGCCGACTGGCTTCCATGGGCGGGCCTGCTGCTGCTCGTGGCGATCGCCAAGTGCGTGGCGACGGGCAGCACGCTCGGAAGCGGCGCACCGGGCGGCGTCCTGGGCCCGAGCCTCGTGATTGGCGGTTACGTCGGAGCCGCCGTCGGCGCGGCAATCTCCGCCGTGGCCCCCGGAACCGTGGAAGAGCCGCTGCGCCAGGCGCTGATCCCAGTCGGCATGGCCGGCGTGTTCGCGGCAGCGATGCGGACACCCATCGCCGCCATGGCGATGGTGATGGAGATGACGGACAGCTTTGGCCTGATCGTGCCACTCATGCTCACCACGATGACAGCCTACGGAGTGGGGACACGCTTCGGACTCATCGACGCCCAGACCCGGTCCTCGGCGGACTCGCCGGCCCATGCTGGTGACGCGCTCGTCTCGCTGCTCGAACGCCACCAGGTCGCCGACGTGATGGACCGGCGCTGGCCCACCGAAGCGCGCCCGACCACGCCGCTCGGTGCCGTGCTCCGCTCGCTCGACACCGGCGCGCAGCCGACCGTTCCCGTGCTCGACGCGGACCGCCTCATCGGTGTGATCTCGATCGACGAACTCCAACACGCCCTCGAAGAGCCCGAAGTTCCGAGCATCGTCCTCTCCGTCGACGTGGCCGTCCCGCCCAAGGCGCTCCTCGAGCCCCGCGACTCGCTCTACGAGGCCGTCCACCTCTTCCAGGCCCACGGCGCGGAGGCACTCCCCGTGGTCAGCCGCCGTCCGGACGGGCGCTACCTGGGAATGCTGAGCCGAACGGCCGTGTTCAAGAGGCTGCAGCAGAGCATGGAGGCACTGCGGAGCGGTTTTGCCCGGGAGCACGCCGCGCTCGTCTCGTCGAGTGAAGTAGTCCACCTCGTCGGCGCTCTCTCCGCGGCCGACACCCGGGGTGTGGATCGCATTGCCGTCCGCCACGAGCAGATCGGCCGCTCCCTGCGCGAACTCGATTTCCGCCGGCAACAGGGCGCGGAGGTCCTCGCTGTGCAGACGGCAACGGGCGCCGTCTTCCATCCGCCGGACCCCGAGCGTCCGCTCGCGGCCGGCGACGTATTACTCGTCGTCCACGCAGACGCGGCTTGCACTCCGCCCGTCGCCTGAACGACACTCGAGCAAGCAAGATGGGCGAAGACACCGTCGACGTACTCATCATCGGCGCCGGAGCAGCGGGTGCCGCGCTCGCGTGGAGCCTCGCCGAGACGCGGATGCGGATCGTCTGCCTCGAACAGGGCGACTGGATGAACCCGGAGGATTATCCGACGACCCGCGACGACTGGGAGATGGAGCGGTTTGGCGCCTTCGGCTTGAGTCCGAACGGGCGCGGGCGGCGAGAGGACTATCCGATCAACGACGACGAATCGCCGATCAAGATCTCGAACTTCAACGCCGTCGGCGGGAGCACCATTCTCTATGCGGCGCACTTTCCGCGTATGCACCCCTCCGACTTCAGGGTCCGGAGTCTCGACGGCGTCGCCGACGACTGGCCCATCGACTACGCGGCGCTCGAGCCCTGGTACGACCTGAACGCACAGATGATGGGCGTGGCCGGACTCGCCGGAGACCCGGCCTACCCGCCCAAGGAGCCGACGCTCCCCCCGGTTCCGCTCGGCAGGCTCGGCGAAACCCTGGCACACGGCCTCAACCGTCTCGGCTGGCACTGGTGGCCGTCGGACAGCGCCATCGCAACCGAGGAGCATGCGGGGCGCGCCCCCTGCATCAACCTGGGCCCCTGCATCATGGGCTGCCCCCAAGGTGCAAAGGGAAGCACCGACGTCACGTACTGGCCCGCGGCGATCCGGGCCGGCGTCGAGCTTCGAACACGCTGCCGCGTGCGCGAAGTCACGGTGGGGCCCGACGGCCTGGCCAGCGGTGCCGTCTACATCGACGCCGACGGCCGGGAACGGCACCAGAAGGCCGAAATCGTGGTGCTCGCCTGCAACGGCGTGGGCACGCCTCGATTGCTGCTCAACTCGCGTTCGAAGCAGTTTCCCGACGGGCTGGCCAACTCGAGTGGCCTGGTCGGCCGCAACCTCATGTTCCATCCCTACGCGCTCGTCACCGGGATCTTCGAGGAGCCGCTCGAGGGCTACAAGGGACCGACCGGCTGCTCGATCATCTGCCAGGAGTTCTACGAGACCGACACGTCCCGTGGCTTCGTACGCGGCTATTCCTTCGAGATGCTGCGCGGCATGGGACCCATCTCTACGGCGCTGTGGGGCATGTCGAGCGGCCGGCTGCCCTGGGGCGCCGGGCACCACGCGGCCTTCGCCGATATCTGGGACCGCACGGCCGGCATGGTGGTGATCTGTGAGGATCTCCCCGAGGAGTGCAACCGGGTGACCCTCGATCCGGAGCTCGTCGACTCCGATGGCATCCCCGCTCCGAAGGTCACCTATCGCCTCAGCGAAAACAGCCGGCGCATGCTCGACCACGCGGTCGCCCGAGGCACCGAGGTGCTCGAGGCAGCGGGCGCCAAGGAAACTCGCGCCGAGGCGCCGCTCCCTCCCGCCGGCTGGCACCTCATGGGCACCGCCCGCATGGGAACGGATGCAACCGCGTCGGTGGTGAACGACTGGGGGCGCTGCCACGACGTGAAGAACCTCTTCATCGTCGACGGCAGCGTCTTCGTCACCGCCGGCGGCGTGAACCCGACCAACACGATCCAGGCGCTGGCGCTCTACACCGCCGACCAGATCAAGCGCAACCTCTCGAATCTCTTCGACTGAGAGAACCGATGTGAACCGGACCACCCTCGACTGCGTTCTCGACGAGATCCTCCCCGCCCGCGAAGACCCCGCGCTGCCCGGAGCCGGCGCCCTGGGCATCGGGAGCTACGTCATCGACAAGCTCGGCGACGCACGGCCGCTGATCGCGACGGGCCTCGAGACGCTCGACCAGCTCGCCGTCGACCGCGGGGCGCCGGACTTCGCCTCGGCGCCTGCCGACCTACGCGTCGCGCTGCTAAACGAAGTGGCCACCGGCCAGCCCGGCCTGCTCCAGAGCCTCGTCTTTCACGGCTACTGCGGCTACTACCGGGACCCGAGAGTCATCGAAGCGCTGGGGCTCGAGGCGCGGCCGCCGTACCCGGAGGGCTACCCGCTCGAGTCCGGCGACCTGAAGCTTCTCGACCCGGTCCGCGCGCGGCCCCGATTGTTTCGGGATCCCGGCGCCTGAAGGCGCCTGCAATCTGCGCTAGGGCCGGTGCCAGATCGGCGAGGTCCAGGCGCGCTCCCGGATCGTCGGACGGTGCTCCGCAGCACAGCAGGCCTCGTAACCGGGCCCGATACCGGAAGGGTCGGAGCAGTCGACACCCGCTTCGACGCAGAGTTGCTGGCTCCAGCGACAGCTCGGGTTTTCCAGCACGCGAGCGTAGTAGAAGGCGTTCTCGCTGGCGTCGAAGTCCGGATCGATCCACACGGCGCATAGCTGCGCCGCACCCTTGCCCTTGCGCTCGCAGGTCGCCGTGTCGACGCTCGCACCGTTGTCGCCCCCGGCCACGTCGTAGACCTTCTCGCGCGCCTTGCCGCCCTCCACCCAGCCCTTCACGATCTGGATCCGCTGGAGCGGGGTTCCCGGAACGGCGCGCGTCCCCGGGTCTTGCGCCGCCCGCACGGCAAAGCGCGGTGCGCCATCGGCGGGCGCCTTCGGCAAGTCGCCGCCCATGGGCACACCCCCGGCATAGCCCCGCTCGACGAACGCGGGGTCCGCGCAGAGATCGTCCGCGTACTCCCAGCCCCCGAAGAAGCGCACGACCGGACGCGGGCCGCTGGTGCCGTAGACCTCGCGGCGCTGCATGGCCGCAAAGAGCGAATCCCGGCTGTTTTCTTCGGCCCAGAGCACGGCGAGGCCACCGGGGTTGAACTCGAGATCGTCCGGGAGACCCCGCAGCGTGCGCGAGCCCGCGCCGCCGTGGCCCTTGCCGTCGTCTTCCTGCACGAGGCCGGGGGTACCGAGGTGCGTGTCCGTGCTGGCGATGAGCCCATACTTCAGCGGGTTCACGCCCAGCTTCTGCTCGAGTACGAGTCCCTTCTTGAGCGCGTCGCGCACCATGCCGCGAGCGTCGGGTGCCGGGGCATTGGGTCGTTTCCACGCCCCGACGCCCTGAAAGGTGCTCGACGGAAGCTTCTCGAAGCCGCAGGCCTCGTCGGTGGTATCGCCGCCGAGCAGGCACTCGGAGTCGCCCTTGTGCTGCATGACCTCGGCGAGGGGCTCCCAGCGCTGGCGCAGGCGCGCCTCCTCGAGTGTGACCTCCGCACCAACGTCGGCGTTGCTCCGGAGCTTTGCCGTCTCGAACATCATGCCCGGACCGCTCAGATTCGAGTTGTGGGGAATGGTGAGAACATCGCAGCCGGGGATGCCGTCGACGCACTCCTTCTGGAGCTCTTCCCAGAGCCGGTACGCCGAGCCCATCTCGACCCAGCTCGGCGGCTGATCGGGAACCTTTGCGTTGCGGAAGATCACGTTGCGGTGCAGGTTGGCGTCGGTCGAGCCGGTGAATTCGTAGGCGACGAAGCTCGTGAAGGAACAGGCCGCGCTGCGGTCGTAGGCCACCTCGGCCGCGTCCTGGATCTCCTTCCACACCGCGGCGCTCTGCTGGAGGCACCGGGCGCCGTCCTTGCCACAAAAATGGAAGCGCTCGCGATCGACCATCGCGCGATTGGCCAGGGCGAGCAGCGCGGCGATGGGCTGCTGCTGGTAGACCCAGCAGAGATCGGATTCGCTCCCCGGCAGCCCGGGGTGGGTGCAGATGCGCACCTCTCCGAGCAGCTCCGCGTGGTCCGTGAGCGCCGTGAAGTCGAGCGGGCGGCGCAGCTGCGCACTGCGCGTGGCCTTGCCGTCGACGTCGTAGGGCTGGATGCCGTGGGCCTCACCCCTGGCGAAGCGGTACGCCTCGTCCGGCGTGATCCGCGTGTCCTGGGTGTTCGCATCGAACGAAAACGCCGTGTGGACGTGTGTGTCACCGAAGAAAGGGCGCTTGAACGGCTCGTAGGCCGAGCAGGCCGTGCGTTCCTCGGTGATCGGATAAGGCCGGGATTCGGCCACCGCTGTGGTGATGGGCCAGAGCAGCGCGACAGCGAGCCAGCGTGTGCGCATGTCAGGCTAGCGCCGAGAGTTTGTCGCCGGCGAAGAAGCGACGCGGGTTCTCGACGATCAGCGCATCGATCTGCTCGCCGCTGACGCCCGCCTCTTCGAGCTTCGGCACGATGCGCCGGCTGAAGTGCGTGGGGTTCCAGACCTCCGCCATCCCGGCCGCGACGGCGGGCGGGAAGGGCCGTCCGCGCCAACACCAGACCGAATCGTGGGAAACCACCACGCGGTCACCAGCACCGGCCCGAATCAGCTTCACCAGGGCATCGACCCGTTCGCTATCCGGGTGGACCACGTCGATACCGAAACGGTCGAAGCCCAGATAGGAGCCGCCCCGGGCGATCCCCAGGTGATACCCGTGGTCCGAGGTGCCACAGGAGTGACCAATCACGATGCGGTGCGCGGGAACACCCCCCTCGACGAGCACCCGCTGCTGCAGGTCCCCCATGGTGCCTCGATCCGTATGCGTCGTGATCGGGGCGCCGGTTTCGACGGCGGCCTTCGCGGCCGCGTCGAAGATGCCGCGCTCGTAGTCGGTCATCGCTCCCGGACCGGTGGCAACCTTGATGATGCCGGCGCGGACGCCGGTGCTGCCCACGCCCTCGGTGAGCTCGCGGATGAAGAGTTCCGTCATGGCATCGACCGTCGAGCCGAAGTTGGCGCGGAAGTTCCAGTAGGGAACACCGCCCTCGGCCTCCTTGTAGAGCCCGGTCGCGCAGATGATCTGGAAGCCCGTCTTCTGGGCCACCTTCGCAATGAATTCCACGTCGCGCCCCAGGTCGTTGGGGCAGGGGTCGAGCATCGAGGTGAACCCCAGATCCTTCATCTCCTCGATCTGGTCGACGCAGATCGAGAAGCACTCCTCGGTGCTTCCCCCAGAATTGATGGTGTCGGACTCCCAGCCGGGATAGCCGATCAACAGGTGTTCGTGCATGAGCGTGCGGCCGAGATCGTTCGGGGCGATCTCTCCGGTCACGGTCTGGATGTTCATCTGGGCGTCCTCCCGCGCCCATCCTAAACGAAGCGGGAGGCGAGAGGGGACCGGGCAGATCGGCAGCTCGGGCCGGGGTGCCGCCGCGTTCTACGAGCCCGACACCGAGAAGCTCACCCCCGTCGAGACACGCGGCGGTCCCGTCGTGGCACGCGGCGGTCCCATCGTGGCACGCGGCGGTCCCATCGTGGCACGCGGCGGTCCCATCGTGGCACGCGGCGGTCCCGTCGTGGCACG
>MPMD02344353.1_pt1 | contig 55190 bp, 51 predicted proteins | sample 1617291 | NCBI WGS metagenome assembly MPMD02 (sample SAMN05944810, study PRJNA350692) | marine metagenome | biome: marine; feature: ODZ; material: water; isolation source: 120 m water sample filtered on 30 um supor filter | place: Pacific Ocean | collected 2012-04-09 | depth 120m m | reverse complement strand
GTTAACAAAGAAAAAGAAAGGAAAGGCAGATGTCCAAAAGCAAAGTGAATGTTTAGAAAGTTATAGTATAATTGAGACTTAAAGTAGAATGCATAACACGTTAGCATACATGCATTTCTATTTCGCGACAGCGACTATATAGAAGTGGCAGGAAAAACAAGCAATAGGCAGATAATATGTTTTGATCCTTATGTATTGAAAGAAGTAGATTCTTGATAATTATTTATTTTTTTTTTACCGTAAAGGTTCCTGTCTTGCTATAAGATCCGTAATCTGATTTCAACATAAACCTGTATATATAAGTTCCTTCTTCGCAATTTACAGGGAAATGATAAACAGCTGTATGTATTTTTTTAAATTTTTCTCCAATTATATTTTCTTTTTGTACAGTATTTATATAATTGCCTGAAAATGAAGTATGAACCTTTGCTTTTGTATTAGGTTTAAGGTCGTTTAACTGATAATAACCGTATAAAGTAATAAGCTCACCGGGATTTATTATTTCAGGTTTAGCAATTACTCTGCTGATATGAATTTTTGGTTTATATACAAATATTTTTGTTGTAAAACTGTCTAAACTCTTATTAGATCTGAGTTCTACAGTAACTGTTTTATATCCTTCAGATATTCTTTCTGGCAGAATAAAATTAAAAAAAACTTCATTGTTTTGCTGTTTAACTGATATTTTTTTTGATTGTTTATTTATGTCTTTTATACATACAGATATATTTAAATTCACCTGTTTACTGTTTGATAAACCAGTTACCATAAACGGAACAGATAATTTAATTTCGTCACCGGGCCAATATTTAGTGTTATTCATTACAATCGGTCCGAGATAAGCAAAAATTTCATTAGGCTGAGCTGAATTAAAGTGTTTTATATCTGCTGGATTATTTATGTTTTGAACAGAAGAGTTTTTACATCCTGTATTTATACAAAAGGACAATAGAATGAGTAAAGTAGAAATGAGTGACGATTTAAATAATAACATTGTCTATTTGCGTTATTGTTATATATACGTTATTAACTTTTTCTCTTCTCTCATTTTAATGTATATATTTTTATTTACTACATATGCTGATATAAAAACAGTCGATGCATAAAAATATGCACCAACTGTTGCTATTTTGAACTGCAAAGCAGTAGTAAATTTTTTCAGATCATAGGATCTGTATTTAAATTATTCTAAATAATTTTCTTTCTGAAAGATTTCTTTTGGTAGTTGATCTTTTAGATCTCCTAAGCCTTTATCGATTTTAAAAGAAATTTCCCGATATATGTCATTGATTTTTGTTGAGTACTGCCTGCTTTCTTTCTCGTCAATTATATCAAAATCCGGTAGCGCTGTAATGATATCCCAGGTATTGTCTACAGTCTCATTTAACCTAGTCTGGTATTTTTTTAACCATTGATAATCCAATAGAATACCATCATGCCTTTTATTCATTAATTGCTCCTTTTTTTGGTTTTAAATTATTTAAGTGCAAACTTATAAAACTAGAGTTTGACTATCGTTTATTTTCATTTTTTCAGCATAAAGATTGACAATAGTTATGCCTCTTTTCAGCATGCACTTTTTGCGGCAATATCAATATTATTGTATTAATCCATTATAAATATATAAATAATACTTTAAAATATTTTATTTGTATTGCATAAATAAAGAAAAGATTCTTAATGTTTAATATTGAAACATTAAAATTCTTTGTTATTAAATTTGTGTAGAGGAGTCAATTTTTGTTAACTCTCCTAATTATTCTTCAAATTCCGGCAATAGTCAGGTCTGTGTACTATAAAAATATTCAGAAAGAAATTCTATAAGTCATTTTTTATAAACAGATGAAAAATATAAGAAGAATTATGTTTCAAAGACTTTTCATATACCTTTTGCAACTTTGTATAGATTGAAATTAAAAGAAAATACTTCATTTATTTTGCATGATAAAGAATAACTCTATAGGTTATCTACTTCATTTTTAGAAAGATTTGTAGATTCAGATATTATTGAAAGTGGTATTTTTTTATTTTTAAGCTTCTTAGCAATATCAATATTTCTTTGTTTATAGCCATCTTTATATATTTTTTCTTTTTCTAACTGATTTGTGATATCAGTTTCAAAAAAAGCAGAGCATAATTGACCGTCAAATCTAATTTTTATACGTCTTGTTTCAAGCCATCGGATTTTTCTATCTTTTCTTATTATTCTATATTTCCTGATTTCAGGCCATATATCATTATCACTATATTGTTTTTGTTCTTTATAGTCATCAGGATGTACGCATTTATTCAACCAAAAATCGTGCCCGCCTTCAGTAAGTATTTTTAATGGATATCCATATATTTTTTCTCTAGACTTGCTGTAATATAAAATTTTATGAAAATTAGGCCCAATTAATCCAAAAGTTTCATTCATCGAATTAATGGTTGTTTCCATCATAAGTCTTATCTTCTCATTATTTCGTTTTTTTGTAATATCTTTTATAACTCCAAATTCGATTTCTGAATCCTTGATTATGGCATTATATGAGAAATGCTGAATCCATTTATCCTGGTCTCCGTTGACTACAATCCGATATTCCATTTCCTTCATACGATTATGGAATTCTTTTTTGATTCTTTTTCTATCATCTTTATGTATATAATTTATCCAGAAATCGACATTTTTATAAAATTCTCTTTTTCTTACATTAAATATTTTTTCTACAGCATTATTAATATATATAAAATGTCTGTAAGGCTTTGTTTTTATTATCCAAATTACATGTTCTAAGTTTTCGAGGACAGATTCCATATAAAAAAATTTTTCATTTAGAGTTTGCTCTCCAGAAATATCTTGTATAGAACCGGTTATTTCCTTTACTTGACCATCATTGTTAAATATTGGTTTAATGCTTACAATGCCAGAGCCGTGAGAACCAAAGACTTTGGGGATGTTAATTACTCTATTCAAAACAGGTAATTTCGTATCTAAAACCTCTTTTTCTATTTTTGTAATTTCAGACCAATGATCCTGATTCTTCCAAATATCAGAATTTCTTTGTCCTAAAATGAGATTTTCACCACCAAAACCGAAATATGATAAAAAATAGTGATTTATAAAAGTATATTTTAAATCTCTGTTCTTTTTGTAAACCAAAACATTTAAACAATTAATTATTGTACTAATACTATCAATCACTATGTTTTTTTGTTGTTTTTGCCATGTTAGCATTTTATTTTGCTTCATGCTATCAATCAGTATCTTTTGCTTTTCAGTTTCTGTTTTTGTTGAAAAATCATATGTGCTTTTATCAAGATTACTTAATGAATTGTAAAAATATGGTTGCTGAATTGTTTTATCCAGGTCAGAAATCTCACATACAGGAACCTGTAGCATTTCGGCTAGGATTTTTATTTCAGCTGTTGTTGGTACGCCTTCACCTTTTTCCCATCGCAATATCGTTCTGTATGATGCTTTGCCAATAGCTTCAGCTGCCTGTTGCTGTGTTAATTTCAAACTTTTTCTAAGTTGTTTGAATTTACTCTTGTTAAAATAGCTCATATGTATATATATGTCATAAATTAATTCATTGTAGTATATTTTATGACATATATGGCTATTTATCAACTTTATAGTTAGCTATTTCTTCTTTATTCGAATCTAATTAAGTTTATTTTATAGTATGAAATAAATTTAAAAAGGAGGTAATTATTATGAATAAGCATACAAAAAAACCGTTAAAAAAAGTTAGTAACTTTTGGAAAAAATATAAAAAAGCATCTAGCAACTATGGTAATATTCTTTTACCGACACATTGCAAATACAAAGAATATCACCATTAAGAAAAATATTGATTAATGAATATCAGAGATCAATATAAAGTAGCAGTATTTACATTTATTATATGCTTTGTAGGTATTGGAATCGGTCGTTATATATATGGTCCAATTTTACCTCAAATGATAAGAAAACATTGGTTTTCACAATCAGATGCATCTTATATTAATGCTGCTACTTTTGTAGGTTCAGTAGTCGGGGCACTGATTTTTCCATATATAGAAAAATATATGAATAATAAACTTAACCTATTACTTATATTTGCATTTATCGCTAGTTTGGGTGTACTTGGGTGTTCCTTTAATTTTGGATTTCAGTGGCAAAGTTTTTCACGTTTTATCACTGGCTTAATGACAGGTGCACTTATGGTAGGTATACCGTCAATTACTCTGCCAATGTTTGATAAAAATAAAAAATCCTTTTTTACATGTTTTATATTTATGTCAATTGGTACATCAATTATTATACAGGGAATACTGTTGCCAGTAGTTCTTCCTTACAGTATTTTAAGTTCTTGGATGAGTATTTTTGTAATATGTATAGCTGCTATTATTATATGTTCTTTCTTAAAGAGAAATTTATCTGTGGTAAATGTTCATAAATTCCCAAAAAAAATAATAAAGCCAAATGATTATAAAAAGTATGTAACTTCGAAGCTTATTGTTTTCATTTTTCTTTACACATTATCCGGTATTGTTATATTGCCTCAGTGTGTATTAATGAATGAATATGTAGTATATTCATTAAATTACACATCATTCATGTCAAATAATTTATGGATATCACTTGGTCTTGGGATAGTAGTTTTAACTTATACAATTGGTAAAATTACAATAAAAATTCATACAAAATATCTTTTAATGCTGTCATATATATTAGCTTTAATATCATTAATGATTTTTATTTCTTCAGATTGTTTTAATATTTTGTTAATATCTAATTTTCTATTGGGAGGTTGCGTTGGAAGTTATACTGCTCTTTCCATGTCCTTACTATCTGAATTTGTAGGAAGAGATATATATGCCCACATATTTAGATTTTTGCCATGTTTTGCATCTATTGGTTTTGCAGTTGGATTATACTTTATCGGTTATTTTCAAAGTTTAGGTTATGATCTGCATACAATATTTATCGGAGTGGCTGTAATTGCTTTTATAGAAGTAATATTTTCAACATTAATAGTAATTATGCATAAAACTGATATTAAACTAATTATATCAACTTCATAAATTATTTTGGACGGTTTTAATCCAATTTAGAAATCCACGTCTTTCTAGACGTGGTAATAATCCTTTAGGAGGTGCCTGAAGATTTACCCATGATATAGATTAGCCTGAATAATGTAAAAATATGGATAATCATAAAGTAACATTCTAACTATCGCCTTATATTCTTTTGTATATAAGTGAATATATTTAAACTTAGTTCTTTATCAATTAAGTACCTACACGTATTTTTACATCGCAGTAGTTGTTGTTTTGTAAACTTGCTGTAACTCGTACAGAATACTTGTTTCCAGTTTTACCTCTTTATATCCGCTGTTGTCTTCTTGCAATAGATGAAATTGGAGATATAAAGTTATTTCTGAAGGCAATAGCTTTCACAATTTATTTTGGTGTTGCTTTAATTTTACCTTTTAATGCTCCTTCTAAATTACACTGTTCCTGCTTCTGACGTTGTGCCTTTATGTAAAAGAATGCAGCTACTTGCTGATATTGAGATAGGTAAAATATTTTTTTTTGAAATTTAATATTTTTATGCAAAATGTTCTATAATATTTTATATAATTACTTTTATTTAAATAATGTTTTTTATTATTTATTTTCTTATCTCTAGTAAATTTATATTCTATTATATTTTGAATGATTACATAAAATGAAGGAATTATGAGTATACCTAAAACAGCAGCAAAAAGCATGCCTCCAAATACAGCAGTTCCTAATGAACGCCTGCTTGCTGCACTTGGACCTGTTGCTACAACTAAAGGCAGAACACCTAGGATAAATGATACTGCAGTCATGATCACTGCTCTAAATCTTAAACTGGCTGCGGATTCAGCAGCTTCAAGAATTGATTTTCCACTTGCCCTTTGCTCTTTGGCAAATTCTACGATAAGAATTGCCGTTTTACTTGCCATACCGAATAGTAGCGCAAAGCCTACCTGAGCATAGATATTATTAGAAATACCTGCAACCCACATTGCAGTCAAAGCTCCTAAAAAAGCTACTGGTACTGAAAGTATAACAGCTAAAGCTATCAGCCAGCTTTCATATTGTGCTACAAGAAATAAGTATATGAATGTTATGGCTAAAGCAAAGATAATAAAAACCATATTTCCAGCTAGAATCTCCTGATATGCAGTTCCTGTCCAGGAATATGTCATACCTTCAGGCATAGTTTCCTTTGCTATTTTTTCCATAGTTTTTATTGCCTGGCCTGAACTATATCCATTGGCTGGAGATCCATTTATTTCAGCACTTGTTAACATATTATAATGGTTAATTACATTTGGACCCAGTATCGTTTTTGCTTTAACCAGTGTGCTGAGAGGAACCATCTCATTATTTTTATTAATAACATATAGGTTGTATATATCGTCGATTTTATTTCTATAATCAGGCTGTGCCTGGAGCATTACTTTATAAATTTTTCCAAATTTATTAAAATCATTAACATATATTGATCCAAGATAAGTCTGCAGAGTATTGAATATACTTGACAGCGAGATCCCTAGTTTTATTGCTTTTTCTCTATTGATTTTAAGATATAATTGAGGAACATTTGCTCTATATGTGCTGTACACTTGAGAAAAAACAGGAGATTGATTCGCTTTATATATAATATCATTAAGTACTGTAGCTAATTTCTGCGGATTTCCTGCACCTTTTTCCTGCAATTCAAATTCAAAACCTCCACTTGTTCCCAAGCCGGGTATTGGTGGTAAACCAAATGCTGTAATTTCAGCAGAAGGCATTGAGTAAAACTGTTTATTAACTTTTTTCAAAATTGCATTAAGATGAAGATCAGGTGCTGTTCGCTTAGACCAGTTATTTAAAACAGCAATAGCCATTCCAGTATTTGATGATGTAGTGCCCGTTAACAGGGAAAAACCAGTTACACTTAATACATTTTTTACACCTTTGGTATTCTTCAATAATGTTGTTACTTTAGACATTGTTTTTCCTGTTCTCTGCAATGATGCTCCATTAGGTAGCTGAACATTAACAATAAAAGCACCCTGGTCTTCATTTGGAATAAAACCTTTTGGAAGGCTGTTATATATTAAACATGAAACAGCAAGCAGCAGAATAAAAAATATAATAATTAGAGGTGTTTTTCTTATCAAAAATGAAACACATTTATTATACTTGTCAGTCAGAGTATAAAAAAATTTATTGAACCAGATAAAAGGTAAAGGAACATTTTTCTTACCGGACTTTAATATAGTTGCACAAAGAGCCGGGCTTAAACTCAAAGCATTAATTGAGGAAATAAATACCGATACAGAAATGGTTACAGCAAACTGCCTGTATAGAACGCCGGTGATACCTGGTAAAAATGCAACGGGAACAAAAGTTGCTAGTAATACAAGAGTTGTAGCTATAACAGGACCTGTTACCTGGTTCATTGATTTGCTTGTTGCTTCCTTGGGAGATAAATTCTCTTCTTCCATAATTCTGTTTACGTTTTCTATAACAATAATTGCATCATCTACAACTATTCCTATTGCCAGAATTAAAGCCAAAAGTGTTATTAGGTTAATTGAATACCCAAAGGCTAAAAGTACAGCAAATGTACCTATAAGGGAAACAGGAATAGCTAGAGTAGGAATCAGTGTAGAACGCCAGTCCTGCAGGAATATATAAGTTACGAATATGACCAATAGGACAGCAATAATAAGTGTTTCTACCACTTCACTTATTGATGCTGAAACAAATTTAGTTGTGTCATATAATATATTAGTTTTAATATTTTTTGGAAAACTTTTTTCAAGTTCTGCTAATTTAGTTTTCACTTTGCTAGCAACATTAAGAGCATTTGCACCAGGTAACTGATAAATAGCCAGTAATGCTGACGGCTTACCATTTAAGTCACCATATGCGCTATAAGAGTAAGATCCGAGTTCTACTTTTGCAATATTTTTTAACCTTACAGTTGCACCTGTATTACTCTCTCTTATAATGATGTTCTTAAATTGTTTTACAGAAGAGAGTCTTCCTAGAGTTTGAATTGTGTATTGAAATTGTTGTCCTTTTTCTGAAGGAGCTCCACCTATTTGTCCGGAAGCTACCTGGATATTTTGTCTTTTAATTGCATTTATGACTTCTTCTGTGGATATTTTTAGACTGGCAAGTTTATCCGGATTAAGCCATATTCTCATTGCATAATCTTGACCACCTAGAATACTTGCTTGACCAACACCTGGAATTCTGGTAATTTCATCGAGGATATTCAATGAAGCAAAATTGCTTAAATAAATTCCATTATATTTTGGATTATTTGAATATATATTAACAATGAGCAGCATTTCTCCTGATTGCTGCTTAACAGTTACTCCCTGCCTTTTAACTTCCTCAGGTAAATCCGACATTGCTATAGCTACTCTGTTTTGTGTATTTACCGTATCCATATTAGGATTAGTTCCAATTTTAAAAGAAACTGTAATGTCTGCACTGCCGTCATTAGCACTTTTAGAACTGAAATAGATCATATTTTCTACACCATTCAGTTGCTGTTCTATAGGTGTAATTACTGTTTCTTCTACTGTTTTAGCACTTGCTCCAGGATAGCTTGTGTGTATTGATACTTGAGGTGGAACAATCTGAGGATATTGAGCAACAGGCAGGGCGTTTATTGAAATCAAACCTGCGATGACAATAATTATTGATATGACAAAAGCAAACTTGGGTCTTGAAATGAAAAACTGACTTATCATTTGACTTGTCCTTGTGTCTGTACATCTAGATTGCTGTGTGTTGATTTTATGGATTTATTCTTATCCTGTATTGTTTTGTTGAATTGATTGTCGGTAGTATTTTGTATCTTCTCTTTGGATTTACTATTCTTTTTTATTTGAGATATATTAGGTTTAGTATTTAAATCTTCAGTTGGAGTATTTGCTGCAGTAACAGGATGAACTTTTATTCCTTCTCGAACTTTCTGCAGACCCTGACAGATAACATGTTCGCCAACTTTTAAGCCTTTTGTTACGATTATATCTGTGCCATATACTGCACCTGTTTTTATAAATTTTTGATCCACTCTATTTTTAGAATTGACAGTGAATACATAAGAGCCGGCCTGGGATTCCTGTATTGATGCTTGTGGTATCAGCAGGGCATTTTTTGGATTATTTTTCATTAGTTTTACTTTTACATAACCACCAGGTGTTAAAAACTGCTGGGGGTTTTTGAACTGTGCTCTCATGCTGATTGTCCCCGTCATTGAGTTAATTTGATTATCAACAAAGGTAATACGTCCGTTATATTGGTACTCAGTACCATTTGATAATATAAGTTTTACTATGATTTCAGGGTAGGATGTATTTTTTTTGTCCTTAGTCTTATTTTTGTGATGATATTGGAGTATATCTTCAAATAAAGATTCGCTAATATTAAATTGAACAAGTATTGGATCGGTTTTAACAAGAGTGATAAGAGGTTTACTTGTTAAGTTTACCAGATTACCAGGGTCATAATTGGCTATTCCTATTACACCGTTATACGGAGCCTTGACTTTAGTGTAACTTAAATCAAGTTTTGCAAGTTCAAGGTTAGCTTTGGCGGTAAGTAGTGCAGATTCAGCCGTTGCTTTGGCTGTTGCCGCAAGGTCAAAATCTACAACACTGACCGCACTTTTTTTAACCAGGAATTTTTTCCTATTATAATCAATATCTGTATTATTCAGTTCGGCTTGGGCTTTCAGTAAGTTTGCTTCTGCTGCTTCAAGCTGTGCTTTATACTGATTTTGCTGGATTAGAAAAATAACATCTCCTTTTTTTACTGTAGATCCATTAGGAAAATTTTGTTTTTCTATAAAACCAGTAATCCTGGCTCTTAAATTAGCTTTTTTCTTGGCTATAACTTCTCCAACCATTTCTTTATATAAGTTAACTTTTTTTGATATGACAGACGATACAACTACTTTAGGAGGGGGGGGAGGATTGATTGTCTGCGTTGAACATCCGGATATAAATATGGCTATTGTTAGACTTGAAAGAAGTGTAATCATATTCTTTTTATAAAAAAAATTTTTTAAAATCATGTAAATAGTTCTCCATCATTAACGATACAGTTAGGGTCACAAGGCTGATAATACTTAAACAGGAAATGATAATTAGTTTAAATTTGCGAGTTTAATTGCAGTGAAATTATAAATTTTGGGTTACTTTATTGCTTATTGTATCTAAATATTTTCTTTTATATTGTTGTCAAATTATTAACTATTTCAGTTGAAATAGTACTATTGGCGTATGGACATTATTTTTTCTAAAACTTAGAATAATGTGAACAAATTCTTAACAAATTATCAAGAAATATTAGCAAATAAAAGGAAATATTGTATTTTTTACATTAAGTGTACGTAAGTTTACTTAAATATGTTAACTAATGTAAAAAAAGAAACGTATTATGGTTTTTTATGCTGATAAGTGTATGCAGTTGAGGGAAGAGAAAATGCTCTCAATTTCTAAATTATGTAGTGTTGCTGGAATAAGTAGAACTGCTTTATGGCAGTGGGAACGCGGAATAAAAATTCCAAAAAGAAAAAATATCTATCTCCTGGCTTCTATTTTAAAAGTCAATGTAAGTGAAATTTCTGATTTGCCGGATAAAAAACATATTTCTAAAACGGATTTAGAACCTTTTGCATCTTCTTTGGAAAAAATAGCTAATTCAGCCAGTGGCGGGGAAAATACTAAAATTGAAGATGTCATATGTAAAATATATACACTTTCAAATGATTTGAAACGGACTTCAATTATTATTAAAGGCTTATTGGATTCTTTTGATATTATATTTTATATAAAAGATACTTCTCTCAACTATGTAGTAGCAAATAAAGCTTTTTTTCGTAATTTATCACTGCATTCTACTTATAAAGTAATAGGTAAGAAAGATAATGAGTTTTTTAATAGCAGAGAGGCTTCCTTTAATAGAATGCAGGACGAAGAGGTTCTTTACAGCGGAATGGCAATTAGGAATATCGAACAATACATACCTGGTACAAAAAAACACAAAACAGGATTGGTTTCTAAAATACCAATATTAGATAATGAAGATAAAATAGTTGGTATTATCGGGGTATTTATTGACATAACAGAAAGAAAAAAAGCTCAGGAATTTTTGGAATTATTAGAACATAATATTAATACAATAAGTGAAGGTTTAATAATATGGAATGAGCAAAAATGTTTATACATGAACGATTCCTGTGAATCTATATTTGAATATCCTAAAAAATTATATTTTAACACAGGTAAAGAAGTAGAATTTTTGCTTAAAAACTGTATACACTCTGATGATGTTGAACGACTTCAGGAATATACCATTAATAAAAATTGGCCTGACACTGTTACATACCGCGCCAAAACACCTTCAGATAAAGAAAAATGGATAGAAGTGGAGAGAAGTAATACTGAATTTGAAGGAAAGAAATGTCATGCAATAGTCATGCGTGATGTTACAGAAACTGTTATTTTGAAAAATTATAATGAAGTACTTGTTAAGGCTATTAATAAATCAGAGGTAACAATTCTTTTACACTCAAGTAATACTGCAGAAATAATATATTTTGAAGGAATAGATAAAATAACTGGGGAGGCATTGGATAAATTTACATCAGGGAAAGTTCGTCTTAATGATTTTGTTCATCCTGAGGATAAAAAATCGTTTTATTGTTTAGAAAAGCTTAAAATTCAGATGGATGAAGGAGGGGAGATACCATCACCGCTTGAAGTAAGGATAATAGATAAAAAAAATAATTTAAAATGGATTAGAATTAGTTATATTTTTTTTGAGAAAAATAATATATCATACTTCGGAGGAATTATACTTGACATTACAAAAAAGAAATTATCAGAAGATAAAGTAAACGATATAGCAAGATCCAAAGAAATTGAAATTGCAAGAAAACTTAAACTTGAAAATATACAGGTTGATATTATTGCTAAAACTACAGGTTTAGAAATAGAACAGATTGAAAGCCTATAGAATATATAGCTGATACACCCATAAATGAATGTACCAACTATATAAGAATTGGGTATATTTTTAACTGTGATCTTTTACTAAAGTTAAAACTGGGTTGCCATCTCCAATCCCTGAATCATTTGGATATAAAATATCCTTAACAGTACCATCGTATGGTGCGTAATAATGTGCTTCTCTAATTTTTCCTTTTGTAAGGTTATATGTATCTACTGCTGTTACATAATCCTGCCAGGCATCTTGATACGCTTCTTCTGACACAGCGTGTGTTTTTACTAATTTTTTATAACGGGCATATTTTACCTTTGCGAACTCTATGCTGTGTTTCTCTTTAGTAAGCTCCTCGGGAAACATACATGGATCTTGCGCTTCTACAAAGAATAAAAGCTGACCTTTTTTCACTTTTTGGTCATTTTTAACATATAATTTTAGTTGGCCTTCATAAGCAGTCCATACTTGTAAATCATTTTTTTTTGTTCCTGCATTTGCAATTAACGGCATAGTCGTAAAAGCTATCACTGTCGAAATCAGTAATAACAATTTTGTCCCCTTTGTGATAATATTCTTTTTCATTATATTTACCTCCCTATTTTTTTATCTACGAATTTTATATTTTTTTGTAAATTTACAATAATTTTATGATAATGGGATAATAAATGTTAATGTCGCTCTATCAGTTGTTTGCATCTTTTATTTTTCCCATGATAACAAAATAATATCATATTGTTGAAATTAAATTTAAAAGTATTATTATTTAATATAAAAAACATTTTTTAACTAAAATATGTTAAATAACGTTAACAAAAGGTGTTGAAATGATTTTTTATCCTGATAAATTTACTTCTTTAAGAGAAGAGAAAGTGTTATCAGTAACAAAGTTCTGCAGAATTGCAGGGATAAGTAGGACTACATTGTGGCATTGGGAGAAGGGCAAGAAAAATCCCAGTAGAGAAAATATTTTTCTATTAGCTTCTGTATTAAATGTTTCGGTTAGTAAAATATCAGATCTCCCTGATAGTAAACCAGTTTCTCAAACTGATATGCATCCTCTGGCTAAATCTCTAAATAAGTTAGCAAAATCAAGTAATGTAGATAACACTAGAAAAGTGAACAGTATTGTAAGAGAAATTCACAATCTCTCGAAAGAACTTAATTATGCTTCTTTAATAGCTAAAGGTCTCCTGAATTCTATTAAATCAGGAATTTATTTCAAAGATACTAATTTGAACTATATAATGGCAAATAATGCTTTTCTAAAAAACTTATCCCTACATAAGACATATGATGTTTCAGGTAAGAATGATCATGATTTTTTCAGTTTTAATGAAGCTGAATTTAATCATAAACAAGATGAAAAAGTTATTCAGTCAGGTGTGACAATTAGGAATCATGAGCAGTATATACCCGGGACAAGAAAACAAAAAGTATGCTTGGCAGCTAAATTACCAATATTCGATAATGATAACAAAATATTAGGTATTCTTGGAACATTTTTAGATATTACAGAGAGAAAAAAATCTCAGCAAATGCTTGAAATTTTAGAACACAATATTAATACAATGAAAGACTGTATTACAATTTATTGTGGGAAGGATCTTCTATATCTTAATAGTTCTGTTGAGTCAGTTTTTGAGTATCCGATGGCCTGTTTTAAAGAAGGCAATGGAGTAGAATTTTGGTTGAAAAACTGTGTTCATCCCGAAGATAAAGACCGCCAATTAAATTATAGTGTTAGTAAAAACTGGCCTGAGATAGATAGATACAGGATAATTACACCGTCTGGGAAAGTGAAATGGATAGAACATGTCAGGAGTAAAACAGTTTATGCAGGTAAAAAATATGATATTACTGTCTGCCGTGAAGTAACAAAAAGTGTTTTATCTGAAGATTTAAGTGAATTGATAACAAGTGCAATAAATTATTCAGATGAAGTTTATGTATTATATTCCAGATTAACTGGAAAAACTATCTACTCAAAAGGTATTGAGAAATTAACAGGTATTTCAGTTAATGATTTTTCCTCTGAGAAATATGAGTTGTGTGAACTTATCCATCCTGATGATAAGGAAAGGTTTCTGTCAATTAATAATTTGAAGAATATTGTTGCAGAAAATAAAGAAATTCCATTATCACATAAAATAAAATTAATTGATCTGAATAAGAATACTAAAGATGTGAAAGTACGTTATATTTATGAAGTAAAAGATAATAAAGAGCATCTAGGAATTATCTTGAAAGATATAACTTCCTAAAACTGTGTTCAAGAATTAATTAACTTGTAATTTTGTTATTTACGAATTAGGTTAAAGTTCAAATTCTTAATGTGGGTAAATAAAATGAAATATTCTAATATTTACAACAATTTTGATTCCGTTTATAAAATAGTATTACTGGTACAAAATTATTATTGTGCTTAACAATACTATCTGCACTTTTATTGCCTGAAACATTTTACTTTGCGAATGCAGAAACATGTTTGATGTAGATTCTAACTTGAAATTAGTGTTATTGATTAAGTAAAAACTCCTTACTTTAGAAGTAATATTAAGCTTAGTAGATTATGAAAAATTAAAGAATTTATATGCAGGCATTCAATAAAAAAATAAATTTATTACTGAATAACATAAAAAAATATAGGGAATTTAAAAATGATAATAAATGGCGGGAAAGAAGAACAATTATCCCATGAGCAACAATTAGATATAATTATGAGTGGGACAAGATTTGCCGACGAAACTGATGACTGGATCAAAAATGCTGATAAATTTGGAAATCTAAGAAACCAAATGAGGGAAGAACTGCTTAAAAAATTGAAATTAGGCAGACCTTTAAGAGTTTATCTTGGTGTTGATCCAACAAGTACAAGTTTGCATGTTGGTCATTTTGTTCCAATACAGAAATTGAGAAAACTTCAGGAACTCGGACACCATATAGTGTTTCTTATAGGCGATTATACTGCGACTATTGGTGATCCTAGCGGACAGGCTGGAGAAAGAAAGCGTTTTACTCATGAAGAAGTATCTGATATGGCAAAGAACTACGCTAATCTTGCGTTCAAAGTATTAGATCCTGAAAAAACAGAAGTAAGATTTAACAGTGAATGGCTGGCTAAACTTCAGTTTTCAGATATTATTGAACTGGCCTGTATTTTTCCTATGAAACAGATAATTTCAAGAAGGGATTTTCAGGCAAGAATGGATAGGGGAGAATCGCTCAGGTTTCATGAAGCCTTGTACTCTTTAATGCAAGGGTATGACGCATATAAACTTGACTGTGATATTCAGGTTGCAGGATATGATCAGCATTTCAATCTTTTGGCAGGTAGAAATATTCAGGAACATTTTGGGCAGGCACCTCATGTTATGCTGACTAATCCTCTTATTATCGGTACTGATGGCAGGAAGATGTCTAAAAGTTATAATAATACTATAAATATAGATGATACTCCTAATGATATGTACGGCAAAACTATGAGAATTGCTGATGAGCAGTTGCATGATTACCTGGAACTGACAAGTTCACTTTCTATTTCAGATATTGATGAATTGCTTGAACAGTTAAAATCTGGTGAAAATCCTATGAAGGCAAAAAAGTGTCTGGCTTTTAATCTAGTCGAGCAATATCACAGCAGAGAAGATGCCGAAAAAGCTGAAAATAATTTTTATCATGTGGTACAGCAGAAAAATATTTCAGGAGAAGCAGAGAAAATAGTAGTTTCTTCTGAATTACTCAATGGTTCCTGGATGGATTTATGTTCTGAATTGAACTTGTGTAAATCTAAAAGTGAAATTAGACGACTTATCCAACAGGGTGGTTTCTCTGTAAACCAGCAACAGATGAAAGATATCAACGCTATTGTTGAAATTCCTGCTGAAGGAGTTCATATAAAAATTGGTAAGAGAAAATTTTATAATTTAGTGCTTAAATGATTGCTGCTTATTTAATTATTAATTACTATTAGTTTATTAAGTACAATATAATTATGGACTAATAAAAAATGTTAAAAGGTTTAGGCGTTAGGAGCGTAAGATAACTATGAAGATAGATAATGCTTTATCCAATGGAATAAAAATATTACCTGATGAAACCATAGATAAGATAATAGATTCTGTGTTTAAACTACTTGAAGAAACAGGTATTAAATTTGACAAACATGTGCAGGCCTATGATATTTTATCAAGTGCGGGTTGTGATATATCTCCTGACGGTATTGTTAAATTTCCATCCGAACTTGTTAAAGAATGTCTAGCTCAAACTCCTGAATCATTCAAATGGTGGAATCGCCCTGGAACTGATTTTGTAGATTACGGTTCTGGCAAACCATGTTTTATAGCTGACAGCAGAGCTCCTAGTTATATTGATCCATTTACAGGAGAAAGAAAAACTGCAGATAACAAAGCACCTGCTGATATAGTTAAGTTGGTAGATTCTCTCCCTGAGTTAGATATATGCGGAATTCCTGTTTCTACAAATGATTTTTTTGAAGATAATGTTACAACAGTGATAAATACTTCTAAACCTGTTCTTTTAAGTGTAGGCGAGAATGTAGAAGTTTTAAAATCAACGGTTGAACTCGGAAAAGCAATTCGAGGAGGAATTGATAAATTAAAAGAGAAACCATATTTCAGCATAATTATTTCTCCTGAAATAATGCATTATCCTTTGTTTGTTATCGAAGAGATAAAATTATGTACTGAGTATAATATTCCAATTTTTATGGCTGAAATGGCTATGGGAGGTCTTTCAAGCCCGGCTACATTAGCAGGTACTTTAATTGTGTGTCTGGCATCTACATTTCCAGGAATAGTTTTGTCTCAGTTATTTAAAAAAGGTCATCCATGTATTGAAGCATCTTTTCCGACAATTATGGATCCAGTCACAGCAGGTGTCGGCGGTTTTCCTGAAAATGCGATGGCCGATTCAGCAAGATCACAGATATGCAGGAAGTTTGGACTGCTTTTATCTCAACAGACAGCATTGGTGACTGGTACAACTGACTTTGATCAGAACTGTATAGCACAGATGTCATGGAATTTTGGAGGGCTTATAACATCATCATTTGATTCATTTTGGGGAGCTGGAACTTTAGATGCAGGCCTGGTTTACTCACCTCATTCTCTTGTTTTTGCTAATGAATTGGCCAGTATGGCAAGACGTGTCTGGAGAGGCATACCTGTGGATGATGATAGTATTGCATTGGATCTGATTAAAAATGTTGATCCAGGAATGTTCATTATGGAAGATCATACAGTAGTTCATTCCCGTAAGGATATCTGGCAGGGTAGATATATAAAAATTAAACCTAATGATGTTGAAAAAAAAGATATATCTGAAAAAATTCATGATGACATCGTAAATATCCTGAGTTCTCATAAGGGAGAAGCATTGTCTGATTCAATTCTCAAAGATATTAAAAATATTCAAAAGAAATGATATTAATTCAGTAGCTGAGATTTTTTAAATGTTCAATTTATTCTAAATTGTCCCATGGGAATTTTGCCCAATCTATTAATTCTAAACCAATATAGTTAATTAACTGATTTGGGTTAGTACTGTTTTTATCATTCCACATTGGGCGGTTTAAAATACATGAAAGCCACCTGATTTTTGCAGGATTATATTTTGATACTATTTCAATAGATGTAAAATATGTTTCTCCATATCCAATCGCATCATCAACAATTAAGACATCCTTCCCTTCCAAGTCATTTAAAGGGGAGCACCAATTGACCATTGGTGCATTTTTAGTTGAATATGCTTTATCTGAAAGAGTTCTGGTAATGCTGATGACATCCAATACTTTTATTTTAAATTTATTGGCCAATATTGTTGCTGGTATTAATCCACCTCTCATAATTCCAACTATATGATCAGGTTTCCCGTCTTTACAGATTTTACTGTATAGCTTATCCAATATATTGTTAAAATTTGTCCATGATATATCATAAATATTTTCCTGCATTTTATAATCTCCATCATTTTATGGATAATATTGGTCAATAGATTTAGATAAATATCTAAAACATTTATTTTTGTTTGTCATAATCAAATTCAATTCCGCATAATGCGCCGCCGTCCACTTGAATAGGGCATCCCGTAATAAAGCTGGCACACTCTGAAGCAAGAAATGTCACAACTTTGCCTACTTCAGAAGGATGGGCATATCTTTTTACTGCACTCGCTCTTTTAGTAGTAATCTTAAAAATGCCTTCTCTATCTGTGTTATATTGAGGAGCAATTGAATCTGCATATTTATCCCATATTTCAGTATGTATTAGGCCGGGACAAATTGAGTTTGCACATATTCCATATTTTGAGTATTCCATAGCTAATGAGTTTGTATAATTTATTACAGCAGCTTTTGCAGTACTGTAATCAGGCACACCTAAACCCGGAGATAGGCCATGCATCGAACTCATATTAATTATCCTTCCCCATTTTCTCTCAATCATGCCTGGAATTACTAAGCGGCAAGTTCTTACACAAGCCATGAGGTGTATGTTAAGAATTGACTCCCATTCCTTGTCTGTTGCGCTGATAGGTGTACATGGGTGACTATGTCCTGCGTTATTAAAAAGGATATCAATCTTGTTAAATTTTTTGAGAGTTTTGCTGACAGCTTTTTGAACTCCTTTAGCGGTTTCTAAATTAGCAGAAATAGAAACTGTTTTTATGTTATATGAACTTAATTCTTCTTCGGTTTCCCTTAAAGCTTTTTTGTTTCGTCCAATTATAGATATGTGGCATCCTTCTTTTGCAAGTTCTATTGCTGCAGATTTACCAATACCTCTGCTGCCACCTGTTATTAAGGCTACTTTATCTTTTATTCCTAAATCCATGATTGTTTCTCCGTGCTTATTTATACTGCCTGAAAATACGATCAAAAGTTACTATAGGATGTATAGATTATAAAGTCAATATTTTTTAAATGGGATGTAATAAACGTATGAAGTCGAGATACCATAATAAAAAAGCATCACACGATCTATGTCTGTGAAGCTTTTTTTTGTTAGAACTGTTTTAATTCAGCCGTTTAGATTATGATAGAACACTGTCTATGAAATTACCATTTTCGTAGAAGAGTTCATCATCAGCATAAATTTTACCACCATTTTTCATATTACACAGCATATCCCAATGTATTACTGATTTATTTATTCCTCCGGCATCTGGCATAGAAGCGCCGATAGCCATGTGCACAGTTCCGCCGATTTTTTCATCAAAAAGCATATTTCTAGTGAATTTATCTATCCCGTAATTTGTTCCGATAGCAACTTCACCGAAACGGCAGGCACCTTCATCCGTTTTCAGAAGCTGTTGCAAAATGTCTTCACCTTTCTCTGCAGTTGCTTTAACTACAATACCGTCTTTGACCTCAAGTTTTATACCTTCAATTTCTTTACCTGAGTAGATTCCAGGAAAACTGAAACTGATTTTACCGTTTATTTTATCATCTACAGGGGATGTGAATATTTCCCCGTCCGGAAAATTAACTCTACCGTCACAGTTGATCCATTTTCTACCATCTATACAGACTGTGATATCTGTATCTTTTGAGATTATATGTAATTCTTTTTTAGTGTCGAGGTATTTAATCCAGTGTTCTTGTTCATTACTTATTCTTTGCCATTCAGCAATCGGATCTTTTTTATCTAATAGTCCTGCTCCATAAACAAAGCTTTCATAGTCATCAAGACTCATTGAAGCTTCCTGTGCATCTGCATGAGTAGGATACTGTGTGCCGCACCATCTTAAAGAGCCGTCACCCATTCTTTCAGAATAAATATTACGCCAGCTGGTAGCTCCCTGTTGAGAAAATTTTATTCTTTCGGCATCAATATTTGAATTCATTCGTGTGTTTCTTGTCCCCCATGCTGTTAACCAAACATCGGCTTTAGCAATTATTTGTTCCATTAGGAAGTTATTCTCTTTAAGTTGTTGCTCTGAACTGTATTTTAGTTTGGTTTCAGCTATTTCAGATGAATAGATTAAAGTTTCTACATGACCACCTGCTAAAACTGCTTCTTTAACAACTTCGTTGGCCCACGGAGTTGCTACTTCATCACACATCACAAAAACAAAGTCATCCTTTTTAACTTTTGTAGAAAAATTGACTAAAAGTTTAGCCAGTTTATTTAACCTGATATCTTTCATTTTAAATCTCCCTGCTTACTTTGTAATAAACTCTAATTTACCTGGTTATATTAATTTAGCAAAACAGGAACTAAAATCAACAGAAATTATTCCCTTCTAGATATATGTAGATAATAATACTCTTCACCAGTTTTGAATTTAACAAAAGGATATACTATCACTGTATCAAACTTTTTACACTTGCTATGATTTTTTAGATAAGATTTGGTCAAGAATCGTTTGAGCTATAATATTATCTTTCGAATAATTTTGTTTTGAAAGTTCTTTATTTAAAAGTTTTTCAAGATAATCACTACCGCATTTTCCTATACAAAGTTTAATCATAATTTACCTCTTTTGATCTATTGCTTAATATTACCTTACAGTTTTTTAAAAAAATATCTTAATTTTTCTATTTAAATATAATTCAAAAAGAATACATAATGATGCTTTCTGATGATATATTATAAAAAATATACCATAAGATGTTTTTTAGGAGAATATATGTTTAATTACAAAAAAGCAAGAGAGATTAGAAAGTCAAAAAAAATTCAGCTGAAGAAAATGGCTGAGCTAATGAGAATATCCAAAATTACTTTATATAGATGGGAAACAGGATCTAGAACTCCATCAGATAATGATATTCGAGTAATAGCATTGTTTCTTGAAATACCTGTAATGGAAATATCTGATTTGAAAGAGATTTCAGAAATTAAAAGCAATATCAGAATTAAACCTGAAGTTACTTTTAATAAGAATTTATATGAACTGGATAAGATGACAGAAGAGTTCGGGAATGTGCCTACAATTAACATTGCAGCTCTGAAAAACCTTAAACAGGCCTGCTTGGAATATCAGAAAACAAGCAGTTATTTAGATAAAAAAGTACATCGATATGAGCAGATATTAGACCAGAGTTCGGCTATTGTTTATGTTTTAGATTCAAATTATGTATTAAGGTATGTTAATCTAGCATTTTTATTAATGTCAAATAAGTTTAGCACTGAGGATATTGTCGGCTATAAAGCAAGCGATATATTCGGTTTAAATGAAGTATATGATATTATACAGTATGAAAAAGCAGCCTTTGAAGATCGAAAACCTATTTATAATAAAAAAATTTCCATTCCTTGCAGTAATGGAAATAAAACAGGGTTGTTGACAATACATCCAGTTATTGAAAAAGATGGAAAAGTCGGTGAATTAATCTGTTCTATACAGGATATATCTGAAGTTTCAAATCTTATAAATCAGCTGCAGAATTTAAAGAATGTAATGGATTTAACTGATGATGCTATTGTAGTACAGAATCAGAATAGTACTAAGTATGAATATGTGAGTCGATCAATGGAAAACCTGTCAGGATATAAATTGGAGGTTTTCTATAAAAATCCTAACTTCTGGTTTTCTATTATTCATCCTGATGATATGAATATCCCCCCTACAGATGAACATATACCATTTAACCGTAAAGGAAAGTATAAATATAGAATAATTCGAAAAGATGACAGTATAATTTGGGTCGAATCAAGAATTTATATGGAAAGAATAAAAGAAACAGGTCAGATTTACAGATTTGCAGTGATAAGAAATATTTCTGAACAAAAGTGAAATTGATAACTGTATTCAAAAATTAAAAATATATAATTATTACATAATCATAAGAAGTACAGGAGAAAATGAAATGAATATTGATTCAAGTGTAAAAGATAATATGAATGCTGCTGTTTTAATGGAAGCAAATAATGTAAAAATCAAAGAAGTAAATACACCTATGCCAGATTCGGAAGATGTGCTTATTAAAGTTGAAGCTTGTGCCTTATGTAGTTCTGACATTAGTTTGATAGATAAACCTTTTCCCGGTCAGCCACCGTATGGCAATTTTATTATCGGACATGAATATGCAGGAACAGTAGTTGGGGTAGGGGATAATGTTGATGAATTTAACATTGGAGATAGAGTAGCTGTTGAAGCTCATCTGGGATGTATGCGTTGCGCAAACTGCAGAATTGGGGACTATACGTCATGCTTAAATTATGGTAATACAAAGAAAGGTCATAGGGCAAACGGATTTACCACTAATGGATGTTTTGCTCAATATGTAATTAATCATATAAATACAGTACATAAAATATCTGACTCAATACAATTTGATGAAGCTGCACTGATTAGTAATTTGGGATGCAGTTTATATGGTTTTGACACTCTTGGAGGATATTTTGTAGGAGATAAGGTTGTTGTAATAGGGCCAGGTCCTTTGGGGTTAATTGCAGCACAGGTATCTAAAGCATTATGTGCTGATAGAACATTTCTGGTTGGCACAAGAGAAGAGCGCTTAGAAGTGGGTAATAGGTTGGGAATAGATAGAATTATTAATATTCATAAAGAGAATCCTCTATCTGTAATAAATAAAGAAACAAATGGTATTGGAGCTGATATAGTAATTGAATCTTCCGGAACTGAATCCGGGCTTGATCTGGCAGTAAATGCTACAAAAAGAAATGGTAAAATTTTATTATTGGGATTTCCACATAAAAAAATAGAATTTGATTTTGAAAATCTTGCACTAAATAATAAAATTATTTATACAGTTAGAGGAGACGGTAAATCAAATGTTAAAAGAGCAGTATCTTTATTAAAAAACAGGAAAGTTAATTTGAAGGCTTTGGTTACTCATTCATATCCTTTATCCCAATTTTCTGAAGCTGTGAGAGTGTATACTGGCAGAGTTGATAATGCAATCAAAGTGATAATTAAACCTAATTGAAAATATTTTGATTTGAGAAGTTATCTGGAACTTAATTATTAATAGGGTTTTATTTTACTCTTCTAAGTATAAGCAGAGTTATATCATCAAATTTATTGCCATTCTGATATTTTAAGACATCTTTAATAATAGGATCTCCTATTTTAGATAATTTTTCATTTTGTCTGATTTTGAATATATCAATTAATTTTTCAGTGCCGTATTCAATGTTATCTTTGTCAGGAGCTTCTATTATTCCGTCTGTATAAAGGGCCAAAGAGTTACCTTGATTCAGTTGTAGTTCTTCACTTGTATATTTAACATTTTCTGCAATACCAATAGATGGGTTATTTTGAACTCCGATACTGGAAACATTATCACTACTGCAAACAAGTATAAACTCATGATGGCCGGCATTGGCATAGGTTATTTTACCTGTATCAATTTCATAAAAAACAAGATACATAGTTAGAAACATCGAAGATTCATTATCTTTGCATAAAATATTGTTTACATATCCAAGAATTTTCCCTGGATCTAGTGTCTCAGAAGTAAGACATGATTCTTTGATAATAGCTTTAGCCATGCTCATGAAAAATGCTGCTGTAAGTCCTTTTCCTGAAACATCAGCAAGTATCAGTGCAAGTGTATTTTTTTTTACAAAGAAAAAATCATAAAAATCTCCAGACATTGTTGTTGCAGGAATAAGTTTTGTATACAGCTCAAATTCTTCTCTTTTAAATTCATCAGTTACCTTTGGTAGAACTGAATTTTGAAGTTCACTCGCTATCTTAAGTTCAGTTTCCAGTGCCTTTTGTTTTTCAATGTTTTCTGTATATTCTTTGAGTTGACTGCCGAGTTTATTGAATGATATGGATAAGTCACAAATTTCTCTGATACCTTTTTCTTTGAGTTTGATATCAAAGTTGCCTCTTCCGAGTTTTTTTACACTTCTTCTTAAAACCTCGATAGGTTTAATTATAATTTTGTTAAATATTAAAAGCGATATTACTACACCTACAATAAAAATAATTAGAAAGTTTTTAATATATTTTGTATAAATATCAGTATAAATATCATTTATTGTTTTCTCTGTATTTAGTACCAGTTCATACAGATCTTTTTTGCTTACAAGCAATGCTACAGTCCAATTATTAATCGGCATTTTATCAAATGTCAAAAAATATTCTTTTCCATTCAGATTTATATTCTGTCTGCCTGATTGATTGCTGTTTAGCTTCTCTGCAAGATGTTTTAGTTCGGGATTGCTTGATGAGTTAAGAGCTGTATTTGCAAATTCAGGTTTACCTGGTATATCATCAGTTGTATCTGGAGGAATGGAGAAAAGTTTATAATACTCTTTAGGAAGATAAATTATTTCTCCAGTTTCATTTATGACAAATCTAATATCATTGAACTGTTTATAAGATTTACCTTCAAATATATTATAAATTCTTGACATGATTTTATTATAATTAATGGAAAAAAACATTCTTAATTTTGTGCCGTCTTTACAGTCTATTGGCATAGATATAAGGATATGTGAGTCGCTGTCATTTTTGCCAGAATAAATGCATTTGAATGAAAAAATAGGTTCTGTTTTAGTCAATATTTTAGAACTGGCTAGTGTAGTTAGTAGATAATTAAATGATGGAGAAAAGTTTTTAGGGTCACTGGTATAAGCAATTGCATAATTACTTGTTTTATCAGTTATCATTATACCAGTAAAAGCTTCAGCAAATTTTTTAGAAACGGTAATTAAAAGTGGTTCAATAATCACTAATTTGCTGAGTATTTTTTCATAGTCAGGTATTCTTTTACCGGAAGGACTTTTATATATTGCTGCTAATTCAAACTCTTTGTTCCCTACCTTTCTTATTGATTTCTTATCAAAATACTCAAAGCTATTTTTATTACTGTTATATTGAAATTTTAATATAGGAGGAGCTAGAGATTTAATGCTTGCAAATTCTTTTATTTCTAAATCAATTAGCTTCATGGAATCTATAATAAATTTAAAATCATTGTTCAAGATATCAGTCTGGTGTTTGAGAGCATCAGTGAAGATTTTATTGGCAAGATACTTAGTATTTTGTGTTGTTTTTTCTACAGCTATATGTTTTAGCTTAGTGAATTCGGCAAGTGAATTAAAAAACAAAAGAATAAAAGTAATGCACATTATTATCAGCAGGCAAATAAAAAACAGTGTATTTAATTTAATGCGTTTTATCATTTAAACAGTATATGTCTTTAGTTGAATTATTTTTTTATTAAGGCAACATAAAACGATGTATATAATATTCAAAAGTATAATATACGGGAAAGAGATTGACAACAGAGATAAGTCACTTCAAATTAATGGATAAATAATGAATAATTTAAATTGCTGCAGTTAAGTAATTTTTACTGCAACAATTTAAGTAAATATTACTGCGTGGATGTTTTTGTTTTTACTGCATCGTAAATTGCCTTAATATTTGCCGGAGGAACTTGTGAAAGATTCCAGAGCATTATACTAAGAGAGCCTTTAGTTGGTATATTATTATTATTTATAAATTTTATTATCTCTTTTACAGACCTGTAACCGTAACCGCCTGCATTGTTTTCTACACCAAAACCTACAGGACAAAATTCTGCCTGAGGATCAATTTTTTCAAAAGTTTTGCATAATTTATTAAAAGTTTTAATACCTGAATCGTAATCCATGGTTGTGACCCAGTTTATTAATTTAAAGTTATCTTTGATGTATGATGAATCTTCAGTAGTAACAACTGTTATTAGTTTATCTCCCAAATCCTTGCGCAGATCCTGGATTATATATCCTTTAACTGTATTTGTAGTATCTTTTCCAGGTTTACATCCTTTACATAGAGGCCATTGTGTACACAGTTTTCTATCACCTTCAAAATCTAGATCTACTCCATCGAATCCCCAGTCATCAACAATTTTAGATATGTTCTTTGCCAATGCAGCAGAATCTTTCTTGTTTTTTATTAACTGCCAGCAGTTGCCAGCCCAGCCGCCTACAGAAATTAAAATTTTAACTTTAGGGTTTTTGTTCCTAAGTTTTTTCATCTCAGCCATTATTTCAGCTTTTGCCTCAGCCTGAGTTTTTCCGTTTTTAATCAGATTTTTTTCTAGAAAAGTCATATCTATTTTTCCGTTTTCTCTGACAAGTGCGAAAGCAAGAGGGACAACATTGACATATGAAGGAATGTCACCAATATCTTGATAGCCTGTAATATCATCTGGATAGCCTAACCAATAGGCAATGTATGGCGGTGCCTGCTGAGTGTAGGTTTTAGTTGTGGTGTCAGCTGCGAATGTACTGTAAGCCAACAATAGTGTCATAACAGAAACCAAAAATGTTATGCCTGTTTTTTTCATGCTTTTCTCCCTTTAATTATTTTACTGCATATATGAAGATTATTATTAATGCACTGTATTTTATTTTTGATATGTTATGGGACTGCATAGAGCTTTTAAATTTTCAATAGGAGTACCTGACGGTATTTCACATCCAGCATTAACCATATAAGGATTTCCAACCAAATCATATATACGTTTAAATGAATCTCTTATCTTATCCGGCGTACCGTTCATTATATCAGCAACAGGGTCAAGATTTCCAGTGATAGCAACTTTGTTTTTCAGTTTATCTCTCACATTTTTAATATTCACCATATGATCTATATCAATTATATCTATATCAAGATCAGAAATGGCATCAAGATGATTTGTGATATTCCCGCAGATATGAAGTTTAACATAAGCACCGGCATCGTGTATTTCATCGATGAGAATTTTTTCTCTCGGTAAGATAATACGTTCATATAAATCTGGTGATAATTGACTTACCACAGCGTCACCAACACCGATGGTATCGCATCCTGCTTTGCACTGTGCTTTGGCGAAATCTATTGCAGTATTCAGACATATATCCATTAAGTCGCATACATATGATTCATCATCAAAAGTATCCATCATATAATTACACATACCTCTAAGTTCTGCTGCAAGACAGGCTGGTCCTTCAACCCACCCTAAAATAGAGTATTGTTTTTTGAATTTTCTGCTGTATAAATCACATGCATTAACTATATCCAGCATTCTTTCTGACTTATAAGGATCAGCTTTCTGTAATTGTGAAATATCTCTGCTTTCTTCTAATATGCGATATGCAGTAGGAGGTAGATTTTTATGATATGTTACTTCTGCGCCTAAACCGTGCATTTCTCTCGCAGAGTCGCAAATACAACTTAACTGTTCAAATCCAAAGTCTTCAGCACATTTTCTGTTTGCTTCTACAAGAACATTGAAATCTTTAGAAAGAAATTCATAATCAGAGTTGATATATTCTGCAGCAAAAAGCATCAAAATAGGCACTCTTGGAATAAAGTCGACAGGTTTATTTTGAAGTACATTTATATAACGTTCATAACTATTCATGATAATCTCCCTATTAAATGTATGAATAACTCTTATGTTAAACTATAAAAAACACCGAATATAAAATATTTCAAATTAAATTTAGTTTTCAGTTATATTTATAAGTTGGTCTGTTTTAAATATTTTAGCAAAACCATATCTCAGGTTTTCTATTGAACGTATATGCATTTCTTTAGTTAATGTGCCATTAGCGTCTTCTGGAAAGTAGACGTTGAAATTACGGCAAAATGCAGATTTTCACTATGAAATGTAGTTATTAGTTTGCTACAGTTTTTTTTAACTTTACCATTAAAAGTAGATTCTTGGAACAGGTTCTGCATATCTATTATTAGTAAAGCAATATTTTCTGTAATCATATTTTTTTCTCCATAATATAATCATCCATTACAAAACTGTTTCCTATGTCATTTATTACAGAGTCAATAATTTTAAAATTTAGTTTTTTATACGCAGCTATAGATTTAGAATTGTTTTTGTTAACATTCAGAGTTATTCGCTTAAGTTTTTTTTCTTTACAAAGATCCACAATATAATCCATTGCTATTCTTCCAAAACTTTTCCTTCTTTCAGTAGATTTAATATAACATTTACTTAAATAAAGTTCATCTCTTTTGGGTATAACTCCTATATAACCAACACTTTCACTGTTTTTAGTAATTAAATAATAAAGATATCCTTCTTCATTTATTTGCTTAATGACAGCTTCAGTAGATTGGAATTTATCCAGCATATAATTGACCTGTTCAGTACCGATAATTTTAGTATAATGTTCTTCCCAGATTTCTTTTGCTAAATCAACTAATTTTTTTATTTCGTTATTCTTTTTAACTATTTTAATCACTTACGTATAAACCTTAATCAAATTTTTTTAATTCTTTAATAAGTGCTTCATATGATTTCAAATTAAATTTCGATTCAATTTGTTCATGCCATATATTGTCCAATTCAAATTGAACAGTTTTAGGAAGTTCCGTTTTATAATCGCCAATATTACCGTTTCTAATTTTCATAGATTTGCCACCATTTGGAAGTCCCATGGCTTTATCCCGTGCATTTCGAGTTAAATGTTCATCAAATTTAGATTTATGTTTATGCATGAATTGTATAGAGGATTGTTTCAAAACTTTATCAAATAAATTCAGATCAAGTTTACACCCTGTAAAGTCTGCAATAAGATGTATATATTCTGGAAGTTTTTCTTTGAGTTCTTCATAGCTAAACATTAATACGTTAGGATTATTACGGTGCGGCCACCATGAAGCCAGATGATTCCAGTAATTTTCTCTTCCATTTATAAAAAAAGCTTTTGCAAAAAGTTCAATAGAGATTACACCTGGTTCAAACCACCAGCCTTCTATAAATTTATAAAAAGAGACAAGAACATCCTTGGGATTTCTTGTAAGACAAATATATTTGCAATTTCCTTTCGGGATATTTTCCCAGGCTAAGTGGCTTTTAAAAACCCTGGGAAGGGGAGGGTTGTGATGATGAAGGTCTATTCCAATGTCATGGCTTACTTCAAGCCATGGTATGACTTCATTTATTTCATTGAATTCCATAGAACCGCCAGTTCTAAGTCCATGTATTATCTGCTGAATCCAGGTTGTTCCGCACTTAGGATATGGAGATATGAATATGTCACCTTTTTTTGGAGTAAATGATAATGCATTTTTCATGCTTTCTGCTGAAATAAAGTTCATATGACATTTAAATAATTCAGCTATTGTTGATGCTCTATGTAATTTTGCAGATGAAATCATTTTATTTGAACTTAGTAATTATTGATCCATTTTTCAGGTTAAACACACAACGTGGAGGGATTCATACCCATGAATCCATTATTTATAGAATATCATTTAAAAATACTTTTAAAAATTATTTTTTCCATTAATATAAAATTTTAAGTATTTTAACTAATGCCGGTGTCAATGTTTTATTTGCCGGATAACATAATCCAATTCTTCTGAACATTCTGGGGCCTTTGAAAGGGATTGTGACAAGATCCGGGTTTGACTCTAAAATACCTTCGGGTAAAAAAGAAATGCCATATCCTGCTTTAATAAGATATGCTACCTGGCTTTTATCTTCAGTAGTTGACATAACATTTAAGTTAAATCCATCACAGGCAAGTAATCCGATTGTTTGTTGGTGAGCTTCACAACATGAGCACTCAATAAAGTCAAAGTTATGAAGATTTTTTGGAGTAACTTCTTTGGCGTTTACCAAAGGATGAGACTTATTAGAACAAAGCTGATAATCTTCTTCCCAGAGTGGTATAAATATTTCATCTTCTTTTTTGAAAACATCTAGGGTTATTTTTCCATCTGCAAGTGTGTTTTCTGATACAAGAGTAAGTTTTAAATTTTCATTGACTGTTTTAATATCCTGCAGAAAAGTGGTCAAATGAGATGGACTGAGGTTAGGAAAAATTGATAATGTTATAGGTATAAGTTTTTTTCTTTTTTGAAAAAGTTCAGGTAGTTTAGTTATATCATTGCATATTCTTAAAGCCAAAGGATATAGATAATGTGCTTCTTCAGTTATATCCACTCCTTTTTTATGTCTGATGAAAAGAGGTGTTTCCAGCTCATCTTCCAGATCTTTTATAGCATTTGATATTGATGGTTGGGAAATAAAGCATCGTTTTGCTGCCGCAGTAATATTTTTTTCATCATAAACGGCAATGAAATATTTTAACTGTGTTGTATTCATAGTTTATCCATAGTTTTTAGTTATCATATCTATCAAATAATAATATTTTACAACTATGTCAATATGGTCTATTGTATGGTTCTTTTCAAGAAATTAACATAATTATTAACTTAGAAATACAAGGAATTAAAAAATGAATAAACCATTAGTTGTTGTTACAGGTGCAAGTTCAGGAATAGGTGAATCAATAGCAAGAGAATTCAGTAAAAAAGGTCATTCTCTGTTATTGTTGGCTAGAAGAATTGAAAAACTTGAAGAAATGAATTTACCAAATACGATGTGCAGAAAAGTTGATGTTACCGATTACAAATCATTCTGTTCAGCAGTAGAAGAAGCTGTTATAGCATATGGACCTGTTGACTGTATGATAAATAATGCAGGAGTAATGCTTTTAGGTGCATTAGACATTCAAGATCCAAAAGAATGGACCAATATGCTAAACGTAAATGTTCTTGGTTTAATGAATGGAATGCAGACTGTTCTCTCTTCCATGAAAGAAAAACATTCAGGAACTGTAATTAATATTAGCTCAATCGCTGGCAGAAAAACATTCCCTAATCATGCAGCGTATTGCGGTACTAAGTTTGCTGTACATGCAATCAGTGAAAATGTCCGTGAAGAAGTAGCTGATGATAATGTAAGAGTAATTACTATTGCTCCTGGGCCTGTTGAAACTGAACTGTTAAGTCATACAACTTCTGATGAGATAAAAGATGGATATGATGTCTGGAAAGATGAAATAGGAGGAGCATTAAAATCTATAGATGTTGCTAACACAGTTCTGTTTGCATATGAACAACCGCAAAATGTTTGTATCCGTGAAATAGTAATTGCCCCTACACGTCAGCAACCCTAAAAATAATTGTCAATTGTTAATTATAAATTAAATTTGTATTGTCATTAATAATTAACAATTGACAATTAATAATTATTCTTCGATGTAATCCTGTACTTCAGCTAAGTTTGAAATTGCTTTATCAGCATCTTCTCTTTTAAGTTTTTTTAATTCTTCAAAGTAATATTTATTAAAATGTTTCCAGTTGAGCAGCACTCTATTCATAGCTGTAAATGGCATTAATCCTTCATCAGATCTCTTTGATAGTTGTTTGAATACTAGATGTACTATTTTCTGTCTTGTCAAATCACTATATTTTCTAATAGGAACTAAGTCAGTTTTACTGCAGCCGTTTTTTTTGAAAAATGCAATAATATCTTCTTTAGGCCATATAACATTGAGTATACATTCCTGCATTGCTTCTTTAATTTCTTTCGGAAATTTCATGTTGATTTTCTTTTATTCATTTGTTTTGAAAGTTTATTATAATAAGTATATAAACTTAATATAACACATATACTGAGTTTATATACGAAGAATATGAACTGATTGATTATCTATTATTTATATATTCGTCCATAATATTTAAAATTTCAGGAAAGTTATCTCTTCCGAATCCTATTCTTATATGTTTACTGCCATATTCAAATAACTCAGATGGTACAACCATTATCCCAGTTTGTTCTATTAATTTTTGGCTAAACTCCATAGCTGTATCAGGTATATTTAATTTTGTAAAACAAGTTGAGCCTGCTTTTGGTGGAATGAAATCAATAATATCTGGATGTGCTTCTTTAAATTTGGTGAATAAATCAATATTTTTTTGAATTTTAGTTAAGTTAGGTATAATAAACTCATTCTTATTATTAATGGCAATAAGTGACAATATTTCACTCGGTGCACTGTTGCAAATTGTTAGATAGTCTTTAAATGAAGCTACTTTATCAAGCAGTTCTATATCCTGACTTGCAAGCCATCCAATTCTAAGACCTGCTAATCCAAATGATTTTGCCATTCCCCACAAACTTATTCCTTTTTCATAAATATCACAGACAAGAGGAATTTCCTTTGTGTCGCCAAGAGTAAGCAAATGATATATTTCATCAGAAAATAAATATATATCTTTATCTTTTGCTATTTTTACAATGCTTAAAAGTTCTTTTTCTGACGGAAATGCTCCTGTTGGGTTATGCGGGAAATTAATAATAATTAATTTAGTATTTTTTTGCACTAAATTTTTTAGATCGTTAGGATCATAATGCCAAGTATTTACATTTGGTTTCCAGTATGATAACTGACAGCCTATGGATTTAGTCACCTGATAAAGCGATTGATAACTCGGAGAGATGCATATTACATGATCTGATGGTTTTAATAAAAGATTCATCAATATAAAATTTGCTTCACCGGGAGAAGAAACGAGAATGTTTTCAGGCATCATTTTCTTATATAGCTTGCTGATACTCTCTCTTAATAATGGATGCCCGCATGATTCTGTATAACCAAAAGTTAACGAATTCCATAAGTTAAGTTCTCCGTCAGAAGCGCAGTTTAAAATATATTTTAACGAGAAACCGTCACAATCAGAACATGATAAAAGATATTTTGTTTTGAATTCGTATTTTGCAAAATATCTCTCAAGTTTAAAATTATCTATATTCATTTTTTTCTCCTATTATTTTATAAATATTATATTTTTCCAGTTTAATACAACTGATAGTTTTATTCTTTTTTCTGTCAGTATATATAGTGAAATAGAGCAGATGCTGCATAGTAGCATACCAAAAATCATAGGCATTGCAGAATTTACAGGAAAAGTAGCTAGCAAACTGCCAATTGTTGGTGCTACTGAAAAACATAATACACCGGAAAGTGCTACTGCAGTACCTGTGATTTCTGAAGGTAACTCCTGCAGAGCACAGGCAATTGCATTGCTGTAAATACTTGTATTTATTCCTACATAAAAACCTATGCCTATAACAAAACCATATATATCAAATATATGTAGTGTGTAGAATATACACATTGTTATACTTGAAACTAATTGAATAGTTAACCCCATTATGAATAGATTTTTAGAGCCTAATTTGCATACAAGATGACTGTTTAAAATAGTAAACAAAAAAGAAAATATAATATTAATACCGAATAGATAACCTATTATTTCCGGAGATAGCCTATAGATTTTGTTGTATACCAATGAACCAGAAGTTATAAAACAGAAAACTCCTGATAGGGCAAAGGCGTTACACAGCATGTAATATAATGCTACTTTATTTTTGATTACTATTCCATAATTGTTTAATAACTGGTTAAATTCAAATTTTTTTCTTTTATTTTTTGCTCGTGTTTCAGGTAAAATTAATAGAATTGCAATTAATGCAACTAGTGAGATTATACATAACAGTGCAAATATATAGCGCCAACCGAACCAAATTAGAATATGTGCGCCTATGGTAGGTGAAATTATTGGTGCACACAACATTACCAATGAAATAATAGACATAGTTCTTGCGAATTTGTCACGGTCAAAAATGTCCTTGACTAACGTTATACTTATGACTGATGCGGATGCACCTCCAATACCTTGAAATATTCGTAAAATATTAAAAAATAATCCATTATAACACATGAATATAAAAATATTTGTAATAATGAATAATGCTATGCCTATTATGAGTATTGGACGTCGTCCAAAGCTATCAGATAATGGACCGTATATAAACTGCCCCGCAGCATATCCTATCAAATATGTTTGCAAACTGAATTGTATTTGAGTTGAGTTACTATTTAAATCAAATGCTATTTTTCCTAGTGCTGGAATGTACATATCTATTGCCATCGGTGTTAGCATGGAAAGTATTCCAAGCAATAATATTAAATCAAATCTAATTTTATTTTTGTTCATTTTATCTCGAATTTTGTTTGTAAGTTTTTTATTTCCTATTTCAGGAAACTAATTGAATAATTCCAGTGCTCAGCCTCAGAAGTTTTAGGAATACGGATGTAAATACGCTTTAAAAATCCAGTAGAAAATCTGATTTTTAAAATATACAAGGACAATTGTAAGTAGATTTTATTCTGAGCAAAGGAAGATAGTAAAAAATATATTCGAGATTCACCGAGTGATAAACGGTTTGCAGATGTACGCAATAATAACAGCAAAAGCTTTTTTTCTAAATAAAATCATTTTAATTCTCCTGCTAATTATTTCTGATACATTCAATTAATTAAGTAGAATAGCATGCATTATATAGGTAACAAGATTGAATTTGTATTTAAAAATGAAAAAAGACGTTTCAAAAGAAACGCCTTAACATAACCAAATTTTACTTATGATGAAAGCATATTGTGATAACGTCCGAGCCAGTATGGCAGTGTATAAGTTGTTGAAGGTTCAGTGTCATTGCTGTTTGAACTGCTTATATCAGTAAAAGTGGTTCCATTGAACTTGTGTAGTGAACGCTCATCCTGAGGCAATACTTTTATTTGATAAATATTAGCAGGGTTATAATTTGGATCCAATGTTTTGTCTAATGGAATATCTGCATTTTCTGTATCAGTTTTACTTGTTCTTTCTCCTATAACAACATCGGGGTTTATGGAGAGACTGTTATCTCTCAATACATCTGATCTTGATCCAGGAATGTAAGCCTGATATTCGACAGTATCAACAGGATGACGGCTTAATGCCCAGGATGCAGTATTAACAAGACTGTTTCCATAAGCATCTTTTTGTGGAGTATTGGGATAAGCCAACTGATATATATAATACCAAAGAGGATTTTCGCTTCTTGAGATAGATTGCCACCACCCGTTTAGCCCAACTTTATATTCATTTAATAGAGTTTTATTTGTTTCCATTTGGAATAGTAGATAATATCCAAGCATAGCCATTTCTTCATCTGAGTGATTCAGGCAGTAAAAAGCATGTCTTCTCATTTCTACAGGTGAAGCACCTGAACCGAGCATGTACAGATTACTGCTTGGTTCATAGTCAATATTTTGGTTAATCCACATCCAATGAGGCCAGTAAGTGCCAGCCAGTTTTGCATATTCAAATGGGACTTGATTGGCGAGAAGTAAGTATTCATCTTCCCATTTAATTTGGCCTGTCATATAATATGCCAGTTTAAATGTATCTAATACTACTAATGAGTTAAGAGAGTTATCTTCCAAAGTAAAATCACTATTGAAATAATTTCTTGTAGTTTTTCCCCAGGTGGTTCCTTCTCCAGTAGCGTCCACTAAGCTGTATCCGTTATCAATGTAGTGCTGTGCAAGATTTGTAACTGTTTTAACAACAAGTTGTTTTAATTCCTTTTCTTCAGGATTACTGTTGCTCAAAACATCATATGCAATTTTATATATGAAAAGATGTCCTATAATTTCGTCAGTACTTGTATCCCCTTTGTAAGCTACCTGAGTTGCATCATATTGTTTTCCATTTAGTGTTAATACATCCTGAAGAACTTTTGGAATTGCTTCATTGCCAAGTTTTAGAACAGGATGCTGATCTTTTGTATAATCATACAGTCTGTCTGCTCCTGAGAGAACTTTTTGATATTGTCCATTTATATAAGGGGTGCCGTTTTGACTTACATCTCTTTGGATGAAAAGTCCGTCACCATATGGTACATTTTCTACAGAAGGAATACAGAAAGATCTTGCTATAAAACCTTTTAGAACACGTTTTGTAGTAGCTGGTTTACCGGTTGCTATCCAGTCTGCAGGATTAATTCCTTCCAGTGTAAATCTTTTTACTCCTCCGATATGGCCATATTTAGGAGTATCAGTTCCGGCATCAACACCGAAAGTTCCCATATGATCAGCAGGGCTACCAACATAATTATCCAACGCAGCAACAGCTCCGTATCTTAAATATAGTTCAGAATATTTATTTCCAGGACCGGTAAAAGTATTTGTTAAATAACGTATTTTTGAGTTTACTACAGCTGTTCTTCCTGAAATATTGGCAAGAAGTAAAACAGCTTTTAAAGATTTAAATGCACTTGTTTTTGCAGCAGCTACTTGGTCTGCAGGAGCACCGTCTTTTTTTAATACAGCATAGCGCATTAATTCTCCTGCTCCGAACATACTGGTCCATAGACCGTCATTATCTGAGATTTCAGGTATCCACTTTGAACCATCCCAATGAGAGCCTGATGCTAAACCCATTCTCAAAACATCTTTATCTGTTTGCTCAACCATATTTGTGGCTTTTTGAGTGTAGCTCATTTTTATCATTTCGACATGAGTCACAGCCGTTGTGTTACCAGTAGTTTTTGTGCCTACAACCCAGATTCCATTATTTCCGTCACTGACGATTGCTACAGGACTTTTACCGTCATTTGGTAAATATCTGTTTCCCATGAAATATTGAGTTTTATCAATATTTGCAAAATATGCTATTTTATCAGGAGTTTGTGTATCAGTTCTTAAAACATATTTTCCAGAACTCCCATCGGCAAAATCTACTATCTGCCATGTAGCATTACCTTCAGTTACTTTTAGGTGTTTATCCTGGTATTGTGTTGGATCATTATATATTTCTTTAACTATTTGAGGAATATCAGAACTTGTCTGTACCTGAGAATCTGTGTATCTTACTACTATTTTCTGTAGGTTATTTACAGGTTGAGCTGGCTGTCCATTAAAGTTTACTACAGGAGTCTGGTAATCTGAAGCAATGGTGGGGTTTGAAACAACAGTGATTGTTTTTTCAGCAGTAGCTTGAGGATTTGCCGTTGATTTGGCTGTAATTGTTACTATACCAGGTTTTAGTGCTTTAACTCTTCCGTAAGGATCAACAGAAATAATTCCTTCAGGACTTGTAGACCATTGGATCCCTTTTTCTGTGACTGTTTTATAACCACTACTATTCAAATCGTTATCAGCGCTATAAAATGAGACATCAATTACTCTGCTGTCTCCTACGACCATTTCACATTTTGCCGGAATCGGCAAAGCTATTTTTACTGGAGCTATTGCTTCATTTGAAACTTTGGCTTCTGCTGAAAAAACGAATAAATTCAGCGTAAAAAATGTGGTTAATAAAACCATGAGGAAATAAGTTTTTTTCATATCTTATTACCAGTTACCTTTCTATTAATAGTTTTTGTATTAAAAAAATTAATAGTGAGAAAAACATATATAATACGTTTTTTATTATTCATTCTCCCTATTAAAATGAATTCATAAAGTCATACTTGTAAATAAAAGCTGCTACTGTTGAAGATAGTATTATCCCGAATATTAAATAAAAACAAAATAAGTGTAAAATTTTCTCAGCTAAACAGTATATCAAACTGTTAAGTATTTTAATATTCTTGTTTGATTCTCCCCAATCATCTATTTTGTGATTTTAATAATAGAATCTAATGAAATGAAACATCAACAATTATTTAAAATAAAAAATAATTTTTTATAAATATTTCGTTAAATTAAAAACAAACAAACAAAACCAATACCTATTTATTGATTATTGCTAATTAATGTTTTTATAGATAAAATGAGAATAATAAAATTACTGAAGATGTTTAATTGATAAGTATGAATAGAGAAAGTTACGTTTCTGAAAAATATCCGTTTATTGTATTATGTATTACTATACTAATAGGTATTTTATTTTTATCAGGCTATTTTTCATTTCTTACATCAACATTGAGTGAAAGCCTATTGCTTGCAGGGTTAATTATTTTGATATATTATACCTATAAAACAAAACGCCTGACAAGCATGTGGTATTTTATCGTACTTCTAGTCTTTTTTAACCCTTTTACAAAGTGGAATCATCCAATAGTAGACGATAACACTTTTGTTGAAGGGGTATGGTTTTGTGTGGAGATATTGGTTTTGATTATATTTGCAATATATGCTTATATTTACTTTCCTAGAAGAAAATAATTATTTAAATATATACCTAATTGAAATTTCATTAAAGTCCATAAACTTAGAAAAATTCCTTAGAAAAGTATTAGTTTTTTGTATTCATTTAGTAAAAGAAAATTTAAAATTATGATGTTTTTCCTCTTTTAAGTCAGTAAAATGTGCTACAGTTTTCATCTTGCAACCTCTCCAATTAGTTAGCCTGATATATTGACGACAAGACTAAGCATAATTTCAAAAAGTATAAATAAAATAAATTAATTAAGCATAGATAAACAGTTATAAATAATTGCTATGCTATGATAGCAATTATTGTATATTTATTATATATTGTCTGGGGTATAATATTTATTAACTATCTGCCTGGATTTAGATTAAAATGAAGTTTTAATCTGTTTGTTCAAAAACATTCATTAATAGCTGAACTAATCTTCTGAATCCATTGTAAAATGGTTCAATTTCAATGTATTCATTTTTTTTATGAACATTTTTTGCTTTAGTAAGTCCTATGCAGATCGAGGGATAACCTAGAGAGAGAGGGAGATTTATGTCTGTAGAAGATGGTGATATATCTGGATTTAAGACACCGAATTCTGCGTAAACTTTTTTTGCAATTTTGACTAATGGATCACAGTTATTTAGTTTTCCAACTGGACGGTTCCCTACAACTTCATAGGATAAACATGAGTTCTTGTATTCATAAGAGTTGAATATTGTTTCAACCTGATTTACCAGATTGTCCAGATCAGGTTTAGACTCAGAACGAAGATCAAGTAAAAGAGAGGCTTCTTCAGCAATTGTATTAACAGAGACACCTCCGTTAATAGTACCGATATTGAAAGTTGTTTTAGGTTTATGCGGAACTTTTAGCTGAGTAAGTTTTGAACCTAAATTTACCAAATGATGAACAGCACTTTCACTTCCGAAATCACCCCAACTGTGTCCACCGGGTGATTTTATTGACACTTTATATCGACGAGAGCCTATTCCACTATAGGTTAATCGGTCATATCCTGAACCTTCCAGAGCAATAACAGTTGATATTTTATTCACGATTTTATTTATAACCTCTCTTATACCTTTAAGATCCCCCAAACCTTCTTCACATGAGTTAGCTACAATATATAAATCACCTGGAAGATTAATATTTAGTTTATTCAATATTTTTTGCAGACCTATCAAGCTTCCTACTCCAAGTGAATTGTCTCCTATACCAGGACCGAGTATTTTTCCATTTTTTCTTGTTACTTTTAGATCTGTTCCAATAGGAAATACGGTATCCAGATGAGCCGAAACAAGAACTGATTTTCCATTTCCGCCAGGTCTGCATGAAATAACATTATTCAGTGTATCGATTGTAACATTCTTTAAACCATTATTTGAAAAACTGTTAACAACATATTCTGCTCTTTTTTTTTCATTAAATGTCGGAGAAGCTATCTTCTGTATATTGATAGCTTCTTCCAGTATATTGTCTATAAATTCTTTATCTATTTTCATTGTATAATAATTCCAACATATAAAAAAATCTTATCTATTTTTTTACAAGCCAACATCTTCATTAATAAGAATAATCTTAATTCTGTTTTTTGGATATGATTTTTCTGTAATTAACCATGCATTGCATATACGGTCAGGACTGTTGCAGTCAATACAGTAAGATGTTTTATTACAAGGTGTATTTACGAAATGACTGTTACGAAGAGCATTAAGAGGTGCGGCATAATTCTTAATGCGTTTTATGGCTTCATCAATATCAGATACAATTTTATTTCTTCCTATTATTATTATTACATTTTTGGGTCCAAAGGTAATACCAGCGATGCGATTACATTCCATATCCAGATTAACTAACTTTCCTGTCTCGGTTATGGCATTACTTCCTGTAAAAAATATATCAACTAACAGTGCCTGTCTTCTGCGTTCTTCAATTATATCCATTGATACATTTTTTGAAAATGTTTCTATTAGCTTTATCTTAGGATTTTGTCTAATAGTTGATATGATATTTGTAGCATGTAAGGTTTGTGAATCACCACAAGATGCACTTTTTGGTTTCACTTGAGGAAGTATTTCATTGATAACGATATCTTCAGCATTTGATATACTATTTGCTATATGAACAATAAAATTATTATTTTCCAAGTTCTTTTTACATTTTTCAAGTCGTTTATTCCAATAGAAATCAACAAAGTTTTTCATGTTTTATTCCTTTCATATTAAATCTTAAATCATCGAGATTTTGAAAGTTTATTTAGTTTTATTTTGTAATAATTGATTCTTGTATTTGTCAGGAAGATATTTCTCATAATTTGTGGTCGCATATTTTACTGATAGAGATTTGTTTGTTAAATTGTATATTCAAATATAGGAAACATTCTCCCTTTAATTTTAGAAGGTTCCTCGCCTATTTTAACAGCACCCATTTTGCGATAGAATCCTTCGGCATTCGGATCGGCACAGATCCTCAAACTGGTACAATTTATAGATTTTAAGTTTTTCTTCAGATTTTTAAAAAGAATTTTGCCGTAGCCTTTTCCAATATATTGCGGAGCTATCCAGCAATCTTCTAATTCATATCTGTTTTCTGATAAATGTTTAATGGAATAAACAAAAACAATATCATTTTCACTTCTTCCAACATAAAAATTTCTCGAAAGAATACTTTCAGGAGTTATTGGTAGATCATCTTTCCATAAATCAAACCATTCATCAGGGTATCCCCAATGTTTTTTTGATGCAATTAGGACTTTAGTCAGTTCTCCAGCTTCTTCAGGATTTGGATTATTAATAGTGATATTCATGATGGTATCAACTCCTGAGGCAATATTCTATAATGCTTTTGCAGTGAATTGCCGTAGTATTTAAAAAAGGAATTTCATAAGTATTCTTGGTTAATATTAAAGGTAACTCTGTACAGCCTAAAATAATAGAATCTATTTTATCTTCGATTATCATTCTCTCTATTATTGATAGAAGTTCTTTTTTTGTAGAATCTTTAAATATACCCAGTTCAATTTCAGAAAAAAGTTTATGATGAATTAGCATTTGTTCGGATTCTGATGGAACAATTATAGGTATACTATTTTTAATAAATGGTTTCATATAAAAATCAGATTCCATTGTTAATTTAGTTCCTAGCAATCCAGGTTTTTTTAGATCCAGTTTTTTAGCTTCACTGCATGTTGATTCTACAATGCTGATAATTGGAATAGGTGATTTATTTTTTAACTTGTCATAAACAAAGTGAGGTGTATTGGAAGCTATTGCCGCAAATTCGGCGCCAGAATTGTGAAGAGAATTAATTTTATCCAATAACCAGTCAATGAGTTGAGACCAATTTTTGGAATTAACTAAGGCCATAAGTTCATTTAAATTAGCACTGTAAATGATTATTTCAGGATAAGCTAATTCTTTATATTGATTATTAAATGCAGAAATAATCTCTTTATAGTAGTCAACAGTAGATTCAGGTCCAATCCCGCCTAGAATGCCGATTTTCTTCATCTTGTTAACTCCCTTTTATTTTAGTAAATAGAAATTTACTAATGGCTGTCGTTTCATCAAAACTTTTTTCTATCCATCCGTTCTCATATTTTTTTCAAATTATTTTAATAGTATCCAATTTTTTATAACTTGTGATTTCTAATTCGTAATTATTGAATCTTTCTTGCTATATTTAACCTGTAGCCCTTTTAGAAAATTGCGCAGGATTTGATCTTTACATTCGCGGTAATGTCTATGATCCGGTTTGCGGAAAAATGCACTCAATTCGTGTTTACTCAAACGAAATCTAACCAGTGCCATAATTTCCATTATATCTTCTTCTTTCAGATTTAAAGCGATTCTTAATTTTCTGAAAATAATATTGTTCGTTAGACGTTTCTCAGGTTTTGGTTGCGGTCCATCTTTTTTCCCTCGTTTGTCTGTAATCAAACCGTTTAGAAAAATTGCCAGTATTTTGTCGTTGCATTTCTGAAATGCAGGATCATCATCTTTTTTTAACCAATCACTTATTTGAGCCCGTGTTACCTCATGATCTGCCAGTTCAAATAGCGCTATCATTTTCGAGTCGTTATAGTCGAATGTATAACGTATACGACGTAAAATATCATTATTTGTCATCATAATACTTATTCCAGTTTGAATTGCTGATTAATGTTTTAATAAACAATAATTGGCTTTTTAGTTTTTTAAATCAGTGCTGGGAATATAATTATAAAGTCTTTGTTTAAAACTGGATTTTAATTAAGGATATTCAGTAATGTCTAATAATTATAAATTATTGGTTATTAATTAATTCTTTGAGCATTTCTTGAGGCTTTATCCACCAGAGAGAATAGTCTGTCAATATTATTTTTTTGATTTGATGGTTTATGACCAGATACTTTTACAAACTCACAATTCATTTGATCTGTTATTTTGTAAAATTTCTGATAGAGCTCATGATTATTAAGAAGTTTATTTTTTTTCGAACGATAATTATTTTCTTCTAATCTGCTTCGTCTATTAGGCAAACTTATAATATTTTGGGAATCTGTATATATAATTACTTTATTTATAGGATGTCGAATGTCGTATAGCGCCCATAATAAAGTCTGTAGTTCCAGTTTGGTTGAGGAGGTATTTTCAAAGCGTTTTATTTTAACTTTTGTCATTAAAGAATCATGTGAAAGTATAGTTCCTGATACAGCAAGACAGGCACCATATCCTGTTTTTGATTGAGTATTAACGCTTCCGTCAATGAAAAGTAGTAATTTATCCATAAAAATATGTTTAGAAAAATCAAATATTTTAATAAAGTACTAAAATCTGATTAATTTCAGTATGTGAAAAGTTCTGAGATTGAGTATTCTTTGTCAATTGAGTTGTTTAATGCATCTCTGATCTTGGATTTGGTATTGGAAGTTAATCTTCGTCCTTTGCATGCCCGTGATACCATTTTGTGTGTGATTTGATCTCTCGAATTTGTCACAAGATCATGGGCTTTCAAATTATGGTCTGTCATGATTCGGGCAATTGGCTGTTCGCCAAGATTACGTTCAATATCCATTTTTTAAATTTTCTTCTTTTTTTTGTAAATTACATAAATATTTTATTTATGAACTAAGTTGTTTTTAAATTCACTTGCAAGAAGTTTATAATTATTCATTTTTATTTCAAGCTCTCCAACGGCTATAGCTGTGGCTTTAGCACCGAATTCTCCGATAAAGAAAAAATGAGTTCCGTAAACTTTTTCTGTCAAATTTTGCAGAGAATTATTTGTTACCTGATCTAATTCAGCAATATAGCCAGGGCTCAAATTATTAAAATCGGTATCTTTGGTATATAAGTAAAATATTTTCCTTGGAATGATAAAACCCCAGCTTGACTGATTAAGTATTGCTGCATTTGCGGCAAGTTGTGATGCATACATTCCATAGTTTCTTATACTAGTTGTAAAAGGGTACTCAGGGAGGTCAAGTGATTTACTTGTACTTAATGCTTCGGCGATATCTGTTGTCCATTTATTGTTTTTATAACGTAATGCAGATCCGAATAAACAGACAGGAATATTTCCTAAAAACTGTTTTTTATATATTTCTACAGGTATTATATCACTGTTATTTAATTTGCCTTGCAACTCAATAGCCTTTATAAAGCCAGGATATGTATCTTTAGTATTTATTAAATAGTTTTTGGCCATTTTGATATCTTTAATAATGCTTGGCGGATATAATTCAGGTATGGCTGGATCTGAAGATAATCCGATAAAAAAATCTACTTCTATTCCTGTTTTTTCTGCTGCAATATTAAAAGTAGGTGCGATGCCTCCTCCCATACTCCAGCCAATTAAAATTACTTTATTTGAAAGATTATTATTTTTAATATACATTTTTGTGATATCAGCTGCCTGCTTACCCCAATCTTCATGGTTAAAAGCAGGATATACATCTGAAAAAACAGGATTATCCAAAGGGTATGAAATACCTAGAAATGAATATCCCTTTTTATTCAACCAGTAACTTAGGAAATTTTTAGGATTTCCGGTGGGATATCCATACGAAATTCTAGCCAGATGAGCAAATCCTGGAATAAAAACAACTGTGGGTTTTTTGGGGCTTCCTTTAATGAATTTAACTAAAGCAGGATATCCATTTGCTGTTAATATTTTTTCACCGGGGTATAAACTACTATTTGCAATTAAAGAGAAGCTGATTGAACTGGCTAATAGTAATGTTAATAATGCTTTATTTATTTTTAGGAAGTTCATATTTAAGTCTTTAATTTATAGATCGTATTTTTCATAAAAACTAGACATCGCTTCTTCTGACAATGTCAATGCGCTTGATTTACAGCAACCAACTCTAGAGCAGAAAGTCTGAGCAAAATTTTTATCAAAACATTTATCTAAATACATGATGTATATTGGTGCATCGCATGGACAGTTATGTAATATATCAAGTTCTGTTCTGCATATTGGACATGACGCTTTTATTATCTCCCCGTTATTAAACGGTTTGCCTATCAGTATTATGCTATCATTTATGCCGATTACAGGACTAAGTACTATGTAGGTTTCATTAATTGCATTTTTATCACTTAATAATAAATGAATACCTTTTTCTCCTTCAATTTTAATATTACTTATAAGACTGTGACCTTTTGGACAATATGCTCTTTTTATTATATGTTCTTTTGTTATGTTATCAATTTTAACAGATGGAATGCTTCCGGCAGCATCTTCAGGTATATTTAATTTCCCTCCAGAATCAAACATATCTCCCATACAAGCCTCCTTTTTTAAATAATTTAATATCAACTATATCTTTTTAGTATATAATTAAATATGTTGGACTGGAAACTTGCAATAGATTTACTGGGAAAGATATTAATTTAAAAGGTGCCAGGTAAATTTCAGATAAAAATATAATTATTCTAGGTTTAATATGGATTGGATAAAATTGTTAAATTGTAATAGGTATGGAGATGTATTTTCCGGTGGAATAAAAAGCCAGGACAGAACTGCTTATCAGAGAGATTTTGATAGAATAATTTTTTCAAATGCATTTAGAAGGCTTCAGAGTAAAACTCAGGTATTTCCATTGCCTCAGACTGATTTTCTTCATACCAGATTGACGCATAGCCTAGAGGCTTCATGTGTAGGAAGATCTCTCGGCAGTTTGGTCGGTCAAACTATTATAAAACGATATAAAGAGCTCGATGTTGCTGGAATCACTTTTGATCTTTTTGCTTCTGTTGTAGCTAATGCATGTTTGGCACATGATATTGGTAATCCTCCCTTCGGGCATTCTGGAGAATCTGCTATCTCCGAGTATTTTAGGAGCAATAGAAATAATAAAATCTTGAAAGATTTAAATAATGACCAGATAAGTGAATTGGAAAATTTTGAAGGCAATGCATTAGGGTTCAGAATCCTGACAAAAACATTTCCCAGGCAGTCGTCCATTAAAGGAGGACTTAGACTTACTTATGCCACTTTAGGTGCTTTTATGAAATATCCTAAAGGTGCTTTACCACTATTTAAAGATACAGAATGTGTCAGCAATAAAAAATATGGATATTTTTCTTCCGAAAAAAGAAACATAGAAGCAATAGCAGAAATTTTAGATCTCAAAAAGAAAACTGATGTTAATGGAGCATGGTATAGACATCCTTTAACATTTCTTGTTGAAGCTGCAGATGATATTTGTTATATGGTTATGGATTTAGAGGACGGAGTAAAATTGAATCTGCTGCAATTCAAACAGGTCGAAGAATTTCTAAAAGCAATATTGAGTGATTTTAACTCGGTAAAATATGCTAAAATTATTGATGAAAGAGAAAAATTGAGTTATTTACGTTCAAAAGTAATTTCTGAACTTATTTCACAGGTCGCTGAATTTTTTCTGGATAATGAAAAATCAATAATGAATTGCAGATATGATAATTATATAATGTCCGAAATCAGATCAAGTTCTGTACTTAAAGAAATACATAAGGTTTCTATTGAAAAAATATATGAATACAGGAAAGTAATTGAAATTGATGCTGCTGGATTTGAAATACTTTATGGATTACTGGATACTTTTTTGAATGCAGCTTTAGGAGAACGAACTTATAAAAATCTCAATAATATAAAATTAATACCAAATCAGTTTTTAACTGATGATGTTATATCCGCCGACGGTAGATATGAAATTATTTTGAATGTTGCACAATTCATATCAGGTATGACAGATACTTTTGCCTTAAATACTTACAAAATACTTAAAGGTATAACAATTCCTGTGTATTAATGTAAATTTTCTCTTTACTCTTGTTGAATTTGTGTTATTTTATTTTTACATTTTTCAAAAATGAATACTAATTGCAGATATGCTTTGTGCATAATAACACTTTATGTCAAAAATCAAAATCATTGCAGTTGATGATGAAACTTTAAACCTAAGTATTGTCAAATTGCTTTTGCAGCAGGAAAATTTAGATGTTGCCACTACCGATTCTAGTGAAAAATGTCTTCACATAATGGCTAACGAGCAATTCGATATTGTATTGCTTGATATAATGATGCCTGTTATAAACGGTTTAGATCTCTGTAAAAAGATCAAAAAGATATTTCCAGATGTCATTATTATTTTTCTTACTGGCTGCACAGATGATGAAGCTATTGAAAACTCTTTTAATGCAGGCGGGTTTGATTATATCAAGAAACCTATTAATAAAACCGAACTAATAGCGCGGATACATAATGCTATACGGATAAAAAAAGCATAGAAAAAACTTAACAAAATATTAGAAGAATTGAAAGTTAAAAATAAAGTATTGCAAAAACTTGCAACGATTGATGGATTGACTGAACTTGTAAATCAAGTACATATCAAAAAATTGTTAGAATTGAGATTTGAAGAAGCAAAACGATATTTACATCCGTTAAGTGTCTTGATGCTTGATTTAGACTATTTTAAAATGGTAAATGACACTTTCGGGCACCAAACTGGAGATAATGTTCTTAAATTAATTGCTGAAAAATTAAAGAGCTGTGTCAGGAAAATTGACATTTGCGGAAGGTATGGTGGAGAAGAATTTTTAATTATATTACCAAATACTGGATTGCAGAGTGCAGTAAAGGTTGCTGAAAATATACGAAAAGTCATTGAGTCTACTAAATTTCCGGAGCATAATATACATCTGACGGTGAGTATCGGTGCTGCAAGTGTCGATGATGAAATGATTACTGCTGGCAAACTGATAAAAATAGCTGATTTGCTGCTCTATAAAGCCAAACATAATGGCAGAAATAAAGTAGAATTCTAGCTGTTTAAAAAACCGTTATTTCCTGATGAATTGGAATCCAGTTGTTTGTAATGTACATTCTTTTCGATTGTAAAAGCTGAAGGTCTTACAATCCTTTTTATGAAAGGTATTAATCCTTTTCTTGCTTTTTCCTGTTCTTCTTGTGCCTCACGGAGCGTTACTTCCCAAGTAGGTGCAAATCCTGGAGCTCTCTCATGCATGAGGTGAATGGCTCTGTCGTAAACCTGTAATAACAGCATTTCTTCTTTTTTGGGAGTTTGTTTTAGTGTTTGAACCATTCCTCGTAAATTTTCTATTTCAGATTTTAGCGTCTGTAAATTCTTCTTTTGAGATTCTTTTGAGTCGGCTTCTATTTCCAACTGTGTTTGAAGATGTTGTTTAATTTTATTTTTTTCTGTATTCAGGTTCTTGAGTTGTCTATTATAATTCTTTTTAATAGATCCCATTGACAGAAGGCATTTAATTAAAGTAAATAACCAGATTAACAGTCCCAGAATTAATCCCCATACAAAATGGTTTGACAGTATAGAATGTAAATCAAAATTCATTTTCTCACCTTAATTTTTGTTGATTAGTATTCCAAGACATCGTTTATCATATTCTAACATATGTTTTATTGTATTCAATATTCAATATTCCTAATAACACGAAAACTACGTTTGTATTCCAAAAAACAAAATAGATGTGTTTGTCAATGAAAATCAAACATATTGCTTTATGCAATATTAAAGTTAATATTTGTTTTATTTTTGGTTTTAAAAATATATTCTGTTAAATAATATTGAAACATACTGAATAGAAAATCAGGACAAACTCTATTGGGTATGCGTATTTTAAGGTTAAAAACTTAAAGAATATTTTGCTTATAAATATTGGTATTTAATTATACAGGAACTATATTTTTAAATTACTTTGAACACGAAAAGGGAAGGACTATTATGAAAATTTTATTAGCTGACAAATTTCAGGAAAATTATCTTGGAGAATTAAAAAAACTTGGTCATGAAATTACTCTGAACCCCGACCTGAAAGCAGAAGATTTACCTGATGTAATTAATGGTTATGAAGCCTTAATTGTCAGGAGTACAAAGGTTTCTGCTCAGACAATTGATGCATCTAGCGATCTCAGTTTGATCATTAGAGCCGGTGCCGGCGTTAATACTATTGATGTTGATGCAGCTGCAAAAAAAGGTATTTTTGTATGTAATACACCTGGTAAAAATTCTATCGCTGTTGCTGAATTGGCATTTGGCTTAATGCTATCTATTGATAGAAAAATTCCTGATTGTGTTATCGAATTGAAAAATTCTCAATGGAATAAGAAAAAATATTCAAAAGCAGATGGAATATTAGGAAAAACAGTCGGTATTATTGGCCTGGGTGACATTGGTCAGGCTTTTGCTGTTAGAGCTAATGCTTTTGGAATGAAGATTTTAGCCTATGATCCAATAGCAGAACTGAATATGCCTCCAAAAGTAGCTGATATGGTCGAAAATAGAATTGTAAAATTCTGCAGTAAAATTGAAGATCTTGTAAAAGGTTCTGATGTTATCACTATCCATGTTCCTTCCAACCCTCATACTAAGGGGATGGTTAACAGAGAATTCTTAAAAAATATAAAAGAAGATGCTATTCTGATTAATACCTCACGTGGAAATATTGTAGACGATGAAGCATTGCTTGAAGCAATAAAAGAGAAAAATATTAGACTTGGTTTAGATGTTTATAATAATGAATGCCCTACTGCTACAGGTGCATTTGAAACAGAATTATCTAAAAATCCTAATGTTTATGGAACACATCATATTGGTGCATCCACCGAGCAGGCACAAAATGCCATAGCAGCTGAAGTGGTTAAAATACTAGATAATTTTGAGCAGGGTATTATATTGCATCCTGTAGATATAGAAATGAAACCTGCAACGAAATTTACACTTATTGTTAGAATTTTTGACAGAGTTGGTGTAATTGCATCTATATGTCTGCTTCTAAAAGAACAGGGAGTTAATATTCAACAGATGGAAGGTAGAGTTTTTGCCGGCGAAAATGCACAGCAGATGATTTTTCATCTAAGTAAATGCATTGATGAAGAAACAATTACTAAATTATCAAATCTTGAAAATGTTATTCAGGTTTCTGTTAAAGGTTGTTTAATTGATTAGTGATTTATATATTTTTAGTTTATTAAAATGAAAAGTGAGGTAAGAAATGTCTAAAAGAGTTTATAATTTTGGAGCAGGCCCATGTACTCTTCCATTAAGTGCTTTAGAAGAAGCCCAGGCTGAATTTACAAATTATATGGATAGTGGTATGTCTGTTGTAGAGCTTAGTCATCGTGGCAAAGAATATGATCAGACACATGTTGAATGTATGAAGCTTGCAATGGAAGTTTTTGGCGTTCCTGATGACTTTGAAGTACTTTTTATTCAAGGTGGAGCTACATTACAGTTTTCTATGATTCCTATGAACCTTTTAAAAGAAGGTCAAAAAGGAGCTTATATTGCATGTGGTGCATGGTCTGGCAAAGCATTAAAGGATGCTGCTTATTACGGTGATGTTTATGCTGCTTGGGACGGTAAAGAAGGTAATTATACTCGCATGCCCAAGAATGATGAAATAAAAATTGAACCGGATACAAGATATCTTCACATTACTACTAATGAAACAATTGGTGGTATTAGAACTATTGAATGGCCTGAAGTTGATGTTCCTCTGGTTGCTGATATGTCCTCAGACTTTATGACTAGATCAATTCCATGGGATAAATTTGATCTTGTTTATGGTGGCGTTCAGAAAAATCTAGGCCCTGCAGGTATGGCTGTTGTTTTCATTAGAAAGAGTATTCTTGAAAATACTAATAAAGAGATTGGTGCATATTTAAGGTATGACATTCATGCAAAAAAAGATTCTCTATATAATACTCCTCCTGTTTTTCCTATTTATATGATGGGTAAAGTGTTAAAGTGGATGAAGAGTCTTGGTGGATTAGCTGGAATTGAAAAAAGAGCCGATGATAAAGCAGCAGTTGTTTACGGTGCTATTGATGAAAGTAACGGTTACTATAACTGTCCTGTTGTCAAAGAATATAGATCTGTTATGAATATAGTATTCAGGTTACCTACACCTGAATTGGAAGCTAAATTTATTGCTGAAGCTACTAAAGCTGGTTTAATTGGTCTTAAAGGCCATAGGGATGTTGGCGGATGCAGAGCTAGTTGCTATAATGCAATGCCTATCGAAGGTGTTGTTGCCTTGAAGAAATTTATGGAAGATTTTAAAGCAAATAATCCTGCATAAATACAAACATAGTTTTTTATAAAGGCGGATAGATATTTATTCCGCCTTTATATATTTAATATCAATAAATAATTTTTTACAAAAGAGGGATAAAATGGCTAATATCAAACCATTTAAAGGGTACAGTCCTGCTCCGCAGTATGCAGAAAAAGTTGCATCACCTCCATATGATGTTTTATCTTCTGAAGAAGCAAGAAAAATGGGAGAAGGAAATCCAAAAACATTTCTTAGAGTGGTTAAATCAGAAATTGATTTTCCAAAAGGTACAGATTTGCACAGTGATATAATCTATAAAAAAGGCGCCGATAACCTTCAAAGCCTGATCGATAATAAAATTTTATTAAAAAGTGAAACACCCAGCCTTTATTTATATAGACAGAAAATGGGTGATATAGTCCAAACAGGTTTAGTTGCAGGTGCATCTGTAGAAGAGTATGATGCAGATTTAATTAAAAAACATGAACTGACAAGAAAAGAAAAAGAAGACGACAGAGCAAAACATGTCGATATTCTTAATGCTAACACAGGACCTGTGTTCCTGACATACCATCATAAAAATTCTATTGATGCTTTAGTCAGAGAAATAACTTCAGCAGCATCTGATATTGATTTTATCGCTGCTGATGGAATCGGTCATACTCTCTGGATTATAAAAGATCAGAAATATATTGATCAGCTGGTCGAAATGTTCAAAGAAGTTCCTGCATTATACGTTGCTGACGGGCATCATAGATCTGCAGCAGCATCACGCGTCCATGCTCTTCGTAAAAACCAGAATCCAAATCATACAGGTAATGAACCTTATAACCATTTTCTTTCAGTTATATTTCCAGATAATCAGCTTTATGTAATGGATTATAATAGAGTTGTAAAAGACCTCAATGGACTAACTGCAAAAGAGCTGCTCCAGGGAATTGAAGAAAAATTCGATGTATCTGTTCTTAACGTTAATGACCCTCAGGATGCTAAACCTGATAATAGAGGTGATTTCGGTATGTACTTAGAAGGAGTATGGTATAAATTATCTACTAAAAAATCTACGATTCCTGAAAATGACCCGGTTAAATCACTTGATGTAGCTATCCTGCAGAATAATGTTTTAGCTCCATTGCTTGGTATTGGTGATCCCCGTACGGATAACCGTATTGATTTTATTGGCGGAATCCGAGGTCTTAAAGAGCTTGAGAAAAGATGCAGTGAAGATTGCAAAGTTGCATTTGCTCTATTTCCTACAGGTATGGATCAGTTAATGGCCATAGCTGATGCCGGTGAAATTATGCCTCCTAAATCAACTTGGTTTGAACCAAAACTACGTTCCGGAATGGTTGTAAAAGTCCTTGAAGACTAGTTAGTTTTTATAAAAAATAGTATTTTGAGAAACTCCGTATTTATATTTATTAAATACGGAGTTTTTTTATATTTTAATTTATTCATAAAAAATTGATATATTAGTACGTATACCTTAAAATGTTTTTTATAGTTATAAATTGTTTTTTTGCCTATAATACCAAATTTTAAGAGGAGAGTGCTGATGAAAAAATCTTTATCTTTAATCGGAGTAGTATTGGGATTATTATTTTTGATTTCGAGTTGTTCCAGTGTACCTAAAAATGCTAATCTTACTGGAAAGTGGCTATATGACTATGGTGAAAACTTAGATCAAAAGGGTAGTATGAGTTTAAATCAGGATGGATATGAAGTTACTGGAACCTCTAATAATGTTGATGGTCAGTATACAATAACAGGAAAAGTTGTTGGTTCCAAATTTAATTACGAAGGGCAAAGTGATAAAAATACTTTTACTGCTTCATGTGATCTAACTTCTGAAAATGCATTTGAAGGTTCTTACACATCTACATCAGGAACTGCAGGTGATATTGAAGCGAGGAGAGTCAAATAGTATAATTTTAAATCAGAGAAAAATTTTTAATAAAAAAGACTTTGGTTATTTTATAACTGAAGTCTTTTGACTTTATCGACAAATTATTGACTAGAGGTTTAAAATGCTGAAGATTGGTGATAAAGCTGTTCAATTTGAACTTAAAAATCAACGCAATGAAACTGTAAATTTGAAGAACTACTGCGGTAAATGGGTGGTCCTCTATTTCTATCCAAGGGATAATACTCCTGGATGTACAAAAGAAGCATGTGACTTTACAGATTCAATCAATGATTTTGCAGATTTAAGTGCTGAAATAATAGGTATAAGCCCTGACAGCCCGGAGTCGCATGTTAAATTTATAAATAATTATGATCTTAAAGTTCAGCTATTATGTGACATTACTAAAGAAGTTATGAAAGATTACGGTGCCTGGGGTGAAAAAAATATGTACGGTAAAATTACAGAATGTGTAATCAGGTCCACTTTTATTATAGACCCTGAAGGAAAAGTCGCTGCATCGTGGAGCAAAGTGAAAGTTCGTGTAAAGCGTAAATCAGGCGAGGTAAGACACTCAGATATTGTAAGAGAAAAGCTTCTGGAGCTTCAAAAGTAGATTTATAAAAAAAATCATATAAAAAGCGGTAGCAACATTTCCGCTTTTTATTAGCTGAATAATAACCAGACTTTCAAACCTTTTAACTTTATGAAATTAAAAAGCTGTAAATTTATTGACTGTAGGGTTGAAAAAATTTCATTAATTGTGGAATAAGCTGTTTTTTCCTACTCAGAATGTTTGGCAGATCATAAAGATTTTCTTTCAGTTCTTCATATTTCATAATTTCCAGCAGAGGTCTTCTGGCTACTGCCAGCATCCATGATGTACCTTTTGGCAAGTTTGTAACAATAAGGCCGAACAGATCCAATTTTTCACTTCCCTGTATTTTAACTGCAGCATTACGAAGTTCATCAAACTTATCCTCAAAATTACTGAAGTTGGCTTCCTCTACCTGTGCAATTGAAAAAGTTATTTTTCCAAGTGTGTAGTTCTTTTTGTCAATAGTAAGGACTTTTTCCGGTGGATTATTGGCTATTACTGATCCAACATTAAATATTTCTGAAGCTAATTCTTCAGCAGAGACTTTACAAATTTCCTCAAGCCATTTTATTGCTGAACTATCTCGCTCCGTTGTAGTGGGTGATTTAAGAAACAGAGTATCATCTATAATTGCTCCCATTAAGATTCCGGCAATTTCAGATTTAGGTTTTATTCCTGCATACCTGAATTTTTCAGTAACCAGAGTGCACGTACTGCCTACAACATCATTATGCACAGTTATAGGCAGAGTAGTTATCGGGTAATCAAGATGATGGTGATCAAGGATTTCAATGATTGGAACTTCATCAGCACCTTCTACAGCCTGTTTCATATTATTATGATCAACTAAAATAAGCTTTGTATTGTTGATGTCATCCATATTGTTTTTTGAAACTGTACCTTTGAATTTACCTTTACTGTTCAGTACTGGAAAAATATCTTCATTTGAAGTCATTATTGAATGTTTGACATCTGTTATTTTATCTTTATGATTGTATGTGACACAGTTCTTTTGCACCATATACTCTACTGGCATACTAAATTTCAGTTGTCTTACTGCAGTGACTGAGTCAAGGCCAGTCTGCAGGATTGATGTTTTTTTCTCTTTTGCTAGATTTAATAAACCTTCATTAATATGTGCATTGCCTGTAATAATTAGAAGTCTTACTCCAAGTTCAACTGCCATAAAATGAATATCATCTCTATCGCCTACGACTACAGCAATATCATCTGGACTGTGTTCTAAAATATGATTTCTAAAACTTCCAAGGCTTAGAGCAGCTACATACACATTAAGATCTTCCAGTTCATTTTCATTATGAAGCGATAAGGTTTTTGCGTTAATGGTTTTAGCTGCAAGGTTTATTGTAGTTTTTACTTTTCTCCTTAAAATTACAGAACCGATGTTTTCAGAATCTATGCTGGATACAAGCAATCTGCTGGATAAATCAAAAAGGCTTATCATCCCTGTAAAATTATATTTATCATCAATTACCGGAAGCCTTGATTTCTGATTTTCATAAAACATATCCATTGCTTCAAGTAATACCTGTCCCTGTTTAAGTGTATACTGCTCATTTCCCATTACATCTTTTAGCATCGGAGTAACATCTGTAATTAAATCAGGGAGTTTAACATTGAATTTTTTAAATAAATAATCTGTTCTGGCATTCGGAAACCCTGTACAGCCTGCAACTACATTCTCTATGCCTATGAGCTTCTTGAATTCAGTATAGGCCACTGCCGATACCATACTGTCAGTATCCGGGTTTTTGTGGCCTATAATTATTATTGAAGAAGGTTTATTATCCGGTTTTTTCATGATGAAATCCTTCTAGATATATAAATTTATAAGTTTACTGAAAGAATATATTATATTTAACTAAAAATATGTTCTCTGTTTGTATATATCAAGCTTTTTAGTGATAAATATAAAAGCAGCTAAAATCAGATTTATTATTTTTATTCAATATTTAAGTCCTGTATTGAATCATCAACTCCAAGATATTAGATTAAAATATCAGAAAATTATGATTCATAACTACTAAAAACAACAGGTAATACAATGAATGACCTACTTTCAATGAACCCTAATAAACTTGTAAGTTTTCTAAATAAACTTCCTGAAGATTTTACCAAAAAAGATATTATAGAATTTATAGTTAAAAATGATATTAAGATGCTGAACTTCCGTTATGTAGGAGGAGACGGTAAACTTAAGCTCCTGAATTTTATAATAAATGATTTAGAGCATCTTGATAAGATTCTGACAATCGGCGAACGTGTTGACGGTTCCAGTCTGTTTTCTTATATAGAAGCAAGTTCAAGT
>MPMD02395037.1_pt1 | contig 55589 bp, 49 predicted proteins | sample 1617291 | NCBI WGS metagenome assembly MPMD02 (sample SAMN05944810, study PRJNA350692) | marine metagenome | biome: marine; feature: ODZ; material: water; isolation source: 120 m water sample filtered on 30 um supor filter | place: Pacific Ocean | collected 2012-04-09 | depth 120m m | reverse complement strand
CGTTTAACATTGTGTAATCACTTCCATTTCCTCACAACTGTATATTACTTATTGTTGTCACATAGTTTCGTATGCGTTTCATGGACTCTAATTATAATAAGAACGATTACGATACACCTATTGACAGTAAAATAATGCTGAGAGACTTTCTTTGCTTCAGAACAAGATTCTTTTTCTTTTCAAGAATTATTAATTCCATTCTGAGATTCAGTAAAAATATTAACAAAGGTAAATATTCCATTAACGAATGGTGTAGAGAAAGTTATTATAATTTTGATACTGTTGAAGGTTGCGGAGGCAGAATTCATATACGGAATTTAAATAACATTACTGCTGTAGACGATCCTGTTGTTTTCATAGGGAACCATATGAGTACTATGGAAACATTCATACTTCCTGGCCTCATCTTACCTAGAAAACCTATTACTTTTGTAGTAAAACAAAGCCTTGTAGATATGCCCCATTTCGGAACTGTAATGAAAGCAACTGAAGCAATAGCAGTGGGCAGAAATAATCCTATAGAAGATTTTAAAACTGTTATAAAAGAAGGGACAAACCATATTAAAGCAGGAACATCGGTTGTTATCTTTCCGCAAAGTACACGAGGACCTGAGTTTACTCCTGAAGAATTTAACACCATCGGTATTAAACTTGCTAAAAAAGCTGGAGTACCTATAATTCCGATAGCCTTAAAAACAGACTTCTGGGGAAATGGTAAACTTATCAAAGATATTGGTCCAATCGATAGGAAAAAAGATATATACATTGAATTCGGCACACCAATTACAATTGAAGGAAACGGAAAAAAAGAACATTCAGAGATAATTGAATTTATCCAGTCAAAGCTTAGTGATTGGAAATAATCATCTCAGAAATGGATATATATAATTTTTCTATTCCAAATTACTGATTTAAGATTGAATTACTATAACTCTATTATAAAATCTTAATGTACTGAATTAAATTCAGAGCAAAACCCAAATATTATAAAAAGCATTTTATAATCTAATACTATTAATTTCAAATTCGTAATTCTTAATGATACAGGTAGAAAATCTTACAAAAAAATTTGGTAGTTTCACTGCAGTAGATAATATTTCATTTTCAATTAAACATGGTGAAGTAGTAGGCTTTTTAGGCCCTAACGGCGCAGGCAAAAGCACTACAATGAGAATGATTACAGGATATTACTCCCCTACAGATGGAAATATTAACCTTGGAAAAACTAATGTTGTTAAAAATCCAACAGATGCAAAAAAGCATATAGGTTATCTGCCGGAGAATTCACCTGCTTACAAAGATATGATCCCCATAGATTTTTTAAGATTTATAGCATCACTGAGAGGAATAAAGAAAAACGATAGGAAAAATGCTATTGACCGTGTTATAAATATATGCAGTTTAGAACCTGTTTTGTACCAGCAAATTGACACGCTGTCAAAAGGTTTTTTACAAAGAGTATGTTTGGCACAGGCTATCATACATGACCCGCCTTATCTAATACTGGACGAACCGACAGATGGTCTTGACCCGAATCAGAAACGTGGAATAAGAAAACTCATTAAGGATATGGGTAAAGATAAGACGATTATGATTTCAACGCATATACTGGAAGAAATTAATGCATGCTGTTCCAGAGTTATTGTAATTTCTAAAGGCAGGATTGTGGCTGATGGGACAGAAGAGTATCTGAAGAAAAAATCAGACACATATAAGACTGTAGTATTCAAGACAAATCATCCGATAAAAAAGAAAGTTTTATATAAACAAAACAGCAAAATAAAAGATATTGTATCCACAAAAAACAGTGATAGTATTCAATTCAGACTGATACCTAAAAATCATGATGATATTGCGTCCATACTATTCGATGTAAGTAATTATATAAGAGCAAACAATATATCAATAATAGAATTTTATGTTGATAACGGCAACTTGTCTGAAGCATTTCAAACAATAACAGAAAATAAGTAATTTGGGTTTAAAATTGCAAGAATCAATTGATAGAATTTATACTGTAATCAAAAGAGAAGTCTTGAGCTACTTTACTTCTCCTCTTGCTTATATTTTCATCATTATATTTCTGCTGCTGTCAGGCTTTTTTACTTTCAGTGCACCACCTTTTGGTAACTTTCTTAACTCTAATCAGGCTTCTCTAGCTTTTAGTTTTTTCCCATATCATTCGTGGCTGTACCTAGTATTAGTTCCCCCAATATCAATGAGACTCTGGTCTGAAGAACAAAAAAACGGTACAATAGAAATTCTTTTTACTACTCAAATATCTATTCTGGAAGCTGTAATTGGCAAATTTATTTCAGCCTGGATTATTATTTTAATATCACTGTTTTTAACATTTCCAATTATCATAACGGTCAATTGGCTTGGAACTCCTGATAATAATATAATTATTTCCGGCTATTTGGGAAGTGCACTACTGGGTGCAGGCTTTTTATCTATCGGATGTATGACTTCTGCCATGAGCAAGAATCAGATTATAAGCTATATATACTCTATGATATTATGCCTGCTTCTAATTCTGTTCGGACACCAGTCAGTAACAAACTATTTTACTAGCTGGGCACCTGTTTGGTTTACCACAACTCTTGGTCAATTAAGTATATTCCCACACTATAAATTCATAATAAACGGCATAATAGATGTAGGTGATATTATTTATTTTATTTCAATCATCATCTTCGGTCTATTCGCTACTGTAGTAATTTTAAACACAAAGAGAAATTCTTAACGTGAAAAGTAGTAATCAAAAAAAACATAAATACATACTCAGTTTTCTGGCAATTTTAGCCTTTCTGATAATTCTTATTAATATTAATTTTTTTATAGATACTTATGTGAATGTCAGAGTTGATGTTACTAAAGACAAACTGTACACGCTGTCATCCGGAACTATCAATATTTTAAACAATCTAAAGCAAACTGTTACAATCAGATTCTACCGTACATATAATAAGAACAGAATGCCTGTTGCATTAAGAACATATGCTTCAAGAATTAAAAGTTTGCTTTATGAATACGTCAAGGCCAGTAACGGTAAACTGATACTGGAAGTATATGATCCAGAGCCTGATTCAGATGCAGAAGAATCAGCAATTATAGATAACATACAACCAAAAACATTGACGACAGGCGAAAAGTGCTACTTTGGTTTAAATATCAGCTATCTGGATAACAGCTCTACCATAGCGTTCTTATCGCCTGCAAACGAAAAAACAGTTGAATATGATATCACAAGGTCAATTTTTGATATTACACATAGAACTAAACCTAAAATAGGAATCATCAGTTCACTTCCAGTTATGGGTGGAGTTACAGGATTCATAGCTTCAGAATATAATAAAAAACCGCCCTGGATTTTTATTCAGGAACTGCAGAAAGAGTTTAGTTTAAAAGAACTCAATTATGATACTGAAAATATCAACAGCAACCTCTCCCTGCTTATTATTATTCATCCGGCTAAACTTAGCTTAAAAACACAATTTGCAATTGACCAATATCTCCTTAAAGGGGGAAATTTACTGGTTTTTACAGATTCTTACTGTTTCGCCGAAAGTAATATTGCAAGACAAAATATTCTTTCGAAACCTCAACCTCCTGGAGCTTCTAACCTACCTAAGCTTTTTTCTGCATGGGGTGTTAAATACTCACCGGCAGGTCAAGTAGTAATATCCCCTGATAATGCTTATAATCCAACAAACAACCCACTGGGTAAAGAACATCCGGCAATATTAAATTTTACTGAAACTTATTTCAACAATAACAATATCGTAATGTCAGGCCTAAATAAGATTAACATGGTTTTTGCTGGAGCATTCACATTAAATTCTAAACCCAATATTAAAAAAACAATATTGCTGAAAACTTCGACTTATAGCGAACTTTTTAACAACTTCTCATTTTATATACCAAGTGAAGAGCTTTTGATGAACTTTAAATCTCTCAACAAACCGCAAAATCTTATAGTTCAGTTAACCGGTAAATTCAAGACAGCTTTTCCAAACGGCACTCCTAAAATAAAAGGAGGTCAAGATCAGCAAAAAACAGTTTCAAAACATAAATCACTGACTGTATCTTCAAAACCTGCCGCTATTATTCTGGCAGGAGATGTGGATATGTTATTTAACCCTTTTATTGTAGCCAAACAGCAGATATATGGCAAAACAGTTATCGCTCCGATCAATAATAATCTTGACTTTGTACTAAATGCAGTAGATCAACTATCAGGCGATACAAACATAATGAATATAAGAACAAGAACCCGAACTAAATATCAGTTTCAAAAATTTGAAGATATTATTAATTCTACAAAACGGAAATACCGCAAAAAAACTTCTGAGCTTCAGGGTAAGTTAAAAAGAACTGAAAACTATATCAAGACTTTAGAATCTGAAAATAGCAATGAAGCAGTTAACCTTGAAAAGCTGAATGCAATACAGAAGTTTAAAAAAGAAGCAAAGAAAACAAGAAAAGAATTAAAACAGTTAAGAGTTCAATTAAGAGAAAATGTTGTCTCTATAAAAATGTGGCTGAAACTGTTGAATATAGCTCTAATCCCTATAATACTGAGTATCCTGGGAATAATTATCGGATTAAAAAGGAAAATGAATCATATCAAACAACTTCATTCAACAAATACAGACTAATATTTATGAATAAAAATACTACATTAAAATTAATAATTATTGCAGTAATATTAACTATTATAAGTTTTATAATCCTTTTATTTCAAAGTTACAGATTATCTTCTTACAGCAACAAAATAGGATCCGATGTATTCAAAGATTTTAACCCTGATTCCATATACTCAATTCGAATAATTAAACCTGGTAGAAGAATTATTAAGTTAAATAAAAATAATAATAACATCTGGACAATAGGCAATTATTTTAATTACCCTGCAGACAAAATTAAAATATCAGGCTTACTGAGTACTCTTAAAGAAATAAAAATAGTACAGAATGTTATAGTTGATAAAACCAGTTTTAAGTATCTTAAACTTCTTCCTCCAGGCACTAATAAAGAATATTCAGGAACAGAAATTAAAATATTTGATAAAAATAAATCGCTATTATATTCAGCTATATTAGGTTCTATAAAATATAGGCAAATATCCTTGAATAAAAAAATACCTATTGGGAGATTCGTATATCTTCCAAAAACAGAAAATGTAATTTTCAATGATGAGCTTTTAAGTGAAACAGGACTTCCGGCTAAAGAATGGATGAACAAAGAATTTGCACAAATAACGAATATAAAATCAATTAAACTCAGTAAAAACTCTAAGGAATTGTGGAGTCTGGCTAAAGATACAGAAAATTCACCTTTTTTATTTAAAAATACCTATAAAGATAAAAATATAGATTATGACACAATAGAAAGGCTGTTAAACACTCTGAATAATTTCCAGTTTGATTCAATTGCTTCCCCAAAACTTGATTCAATAGATACCGGAATTTCGACCTGCTATATAGTTAGAGTTGATACTTTCACTAACTTCCAATACAATATTTACATAGGTAAAAAAGTAAATAACTACAGATATGTAAAAGTTAAAATAACTTTCGATAATAAGGATTTAACAAAAACAAAAAGTATATTTAAATGGACTTATTTAATTGAAAATAATCGAATTGATATTCTGCTACGTAAACAGAATACATTTTACAAAACGAAACAGAATACTAAAAGAAATAAAGTAAACACATATTTAAACCCAATTAGTTAATAAAAACAGCTGCCATGCCTGACAATAAAACATTATATAATACTGCATTTAAAATTATTCAGAAACTCCAGAATAATGGTTATGAAACATTTATTGTAGGTGGATCTGTCAGAGATAAACTACTGGGCTATCAGGTCAAAGACATTGATATAGTCACTTCTGCCCAGCCTCACATTATAAATGAGTTATTTAAAAAAACCTATAATATCGGTGCTGCTTTCGGTATAGTTAATATAATAGAAAATAAATATTCTTTCGAAGTAGCTACATTCAGAAAAGAGTCAGATTATGAAGATGGACGCCATCCGACTAAAATCGAATATACAGAAAGCCCTGAGCTTGATGCCATGCGCAGAGATTTTACAATCAATGCACTTTATTATGATCCTATAAACAATAAAATAATTGATTTCCATAATGGTATTGATGATATCAAAAAAGGTATACTGCGAACGATTGGACCGGCTGAGAAACGTTTTAAAGAGGACTATTTAAGAATACTTAGAGCAATAAGATTTTCATTAAGGTTTGACATTAAAATCGACCAGGAAATACTCGAAGTTATACCAAACTTGGCAAATTCATTAAATAAACTTTCCAAGGAAAGAGTAAGAGATGAACTTTGTAAAATTTTTACAGGTCCCGCGCCTGATAAAGCATTTCAATTATTATATGATACCGGTATCATGGATGCTATACTTCCTGAACTGTCAAATTTAAAAGGAGTAACACAACCCAAAGCTTACCACCCAGAAGGAGATGTCTTTGAGCATACTAAAATAATGCTCTCTAAAATGGCTATGCCTTCATTGGAACTTGCCTGGGCAATACTGCTTCATGATATTGGTAAACCGGATACTCTTGAAATTGGCTCAAACGGAATAGAAAGGTTCTACTTTCATGCTAATCACGGTAAAAATATTGCAAAAAAAATACTCATAAAATATAAACTGCCTAAAAAAACTATTGATAGAGTTTCTTATGCAGTTAAAAATCATATGAGATTTGGTGTAGTTCATGAAATGAGGGTGTCTAAATACATAGCACTTATGGCAGAACCAACCTTTCCTCTTGAACTTGAACTTCACAGAATTGACTGCCTAAGCAGCCACATGAATGTAGAAAACTTTATATTTCTTATAGATAAATTAATAGAACAGAAGGGAGAAACAAAACTTCCTCCTCCGTTGATTACCGGTAATGATCTGATTAAATTAGGATTGAAACCCGGTCCGATATTTAATAAACTTCTGAATAATATCAGAGTTAAACAAATAGAAAAAAGTATTAATACAAAAAAAGAAGCCATTAGAACAGTTAAAGAATTAATACAGCATATTTAATAAGCTACCGCATAATGAAGTATTGAATTGAAATAAGCAAAAATTTTTAATTAGAAAGTTATAACTATACAATGAAAAGTTTTTTAATAGAAGGTTCAAAAACACCTCTCAGTGGTGAAATTACAGTAAACGGGAATAAAAATGCAGTCTTACCAATGATTGCAGCAACTTTACTCACAGACGGAAAAATTATTCTGAAAAATGTTCCTGACATAATTGACGTTGATATTATGTTAAAAATAGCTGAATCATTAGGAACTGAAATACACAAAGATAAGGACAAAATCACTCTACAGACAAAGAGTGTAACTAATACTTCTCTTTCAAAAGATTTTTGCACAAAAATAAGAACATCGCTGATGTTTGCAGGTCCTTTGACTGCCAGAGCCGGACAGGCTTCATTGTGGCCTCCCGGTGGAGATGTAATAGGCAGAAGACGCCTTGACGGTCATTTTTATGGCTTAAGAGGATTAGGTGCTGAAATAATATCTGAAAATGTTCCCTATCAATTCAAACGTAAAATAAACCTGCAGGGAAAAGATCTTTTTCTTGATGAAGCCAGCGTAACAGCAACAGAGCATATTATGATGACAGCAGTTCTGGCAAAAGGGCAGACAATTATCCGAAATGCCGCGGCAGAACCTCATGTATGCGACTTAGGCGAATTGCTAATTAAAATGGGTGCCAAAATTTCAGGTTTAACTACTAATACAATCACAATTGACGGTGTAGACAAACTTCATGGAACTGAACACACTATTGTCGGTGATCATATTGAAGCTGCAAGTTTTTTAAATCTTGCAGCCGCAACTGGCGGGGGTATTACAATCAACGGTACACTTCCAAGACATTACTGGATGACCAGACGAGTATTCGAACGTTTTGGTGTACACTTTGAACTTCAACCTAACCATATTTTTATGCCGCCAGGTCAGGAACTCGAAATTAAGCCTGATTTCGGTAACAGCATACCCGTCATATCTGATGGAACTTGGCCTCAATATCCATCTGATATGATGAGTTGCACAATAGTTATGGCAACTCAGGCAAAAGGAACAGTAATGTTTTTTGAAAAAATGTTTGAAAGTAGAATATATTTTGTTGACAGATTAATAGGAATGGGAGCTGCAGCAGTAGTATGTGACCCTCATAGAGTAGTAATTTCAGGTCCCAGCCCATTAAGATGCAGTGAACTGTCTAGTCCTGATATAAGATCCGGCATGGCACTTTTAATAGCAGCTCTATGCGCAAAAGGAAAAAGTGTAATTAATAATACCCATGTAATCTCAAGGGGCTATGAAAACATTGTTGAAAAGATTCAATCTATTGGAGGAAAAATCACTTTAATTGACCAATAATTAAATGAATGATAATAGTAAATCGGGCATATTAGATTCAAATATTATTTCTATTGGAATAATTGTTTTTCTCATAGGTATCTGTGGCTGTTTTGCCATTTACAATTCTACATTTGATAATCAGAATTCAACTTATTTTGCATTAAAGCAGTTGGTATGGCTTGTAATAGGTATTGGGATTTATTTTATAACTGCCAACATTCCTTTTTCATATTACAAAAAGAATATCATACTTATAGCAGTAGCTACATGGTTACTGCTACTCATTGTATTGGTAGTTGGCAAAAAACATAATGGGATGACAGGATGGATTATATTACTTAATTACCCATTTACTATTTTTCTTCAGCCGGCAGAAATAGCAAAACCGGTTTTTATATTAACCATGGCGGCTATTTGTTACAGATATACTTCGGAACCCAAAAAGTTTTTATATTTAATACTTATTTATATTATTTGGATCATCCCAATCCTATTAGAGCCGGATTATGGAACTGCGGCAGTTTATTCTGTAGGATTTATAATAATATACTGGATAAGCGATGGCAGAAAAGCCTATTTTATCATTCTTATTATTGCACTTATCATCATCTGTTCTGCAATAATATATTTTAAACCCTATGTACTGAAAAGAATTATTGGCTTTCTGTTTCCGCTTGAGCATTCTAAAAGTTCAGGATGGCACATATTACAGTTTAGAAAAGCCCTACAGCATGGAGGAATGACAGGAGCAGGTCTCGGGAAAGCATTTTGGTCTAATACTTATCTTCCACTGCCCCACAGCGATTCTATATTTGCTTCTATAGTAGAATCTGCAGGCTTTCTGCTGTCTTTTTTAATTCCAGCCTCTTTTGTTGCCATATTTGCATTTGTATGCTACTATTTTACTAAAATCGGCAATAAACTCATTTGCCTTTTTTCCATAAGTTTAGCAGGAATTATAACCTTCCAGGCACTTTTGCATATCAGCGTAAATATTGGCTTACTTCCACCAACAGGTATAACTCTACCACTCATCAGCTATGGAGGAAGCTCTATAGTCTCAACGATGCTTTCAATCGGTATGATAGTAAGTGCATTAGAATATACAAAAATTGAAAAATAGATTACAGTATTTTTTTGTCCTTCAAATTTATAATTATTTTTTGTTTTCTTGATGGCCACTGTATGATATATTAAATAAGTATAGATAAGTTTTTTTAATATGAGCAAAATAAAAGCTTCCATTAACCGTGTATAATAATATGAAATTTTACCATGAACAGTTGAAAAAATTCAGAAAATCCAAACGATATTCAATGGAACACCTGGCTCGGAAAATTAATGTTACAAGGGTAACTCTATGGGCATGGGAAAAAGGTAAAAGAAATCCTCCGAAAAATAAAATAATACAGCTTGCCAAAATACTAGATGTAGATGTGTCAAGTATTTCAGATATAGAAATAAAAGCCCCTGCCATAGAGACAAATTTTACTGAAGTTGCCACATCCTGGCTCAGGATGGCCGAAACAACTTACGATAAACATCAAATGCATTTTGATAACCTTATGAGCGGCTTAAACTTTATTAATAAAGAATTGAAACAGACTAAACTTCTCATAGATACTCTCTTGATGTCTGTTAATGCAATTTTTTATATTAAAGATACTGAATCAAGATATGTAATAGCAAATAAGTCTTTTCTCGAATCTATATCTTATGCTATTGAATATAGAGTAATGGGCAAAAAAGATATTGATTTTTTCCCAGCCAGAGAGGCCAAATTTAATGAAAAGCAGGATGAAGAAGTACTGGCAAGCGGTCAGGCAATTATGGATACTGAAAACTACATACCAGGATCAAGAAAAAAGAAATGGGGATTAATTTCCAAAATACCTATTACTAATGCTAAAGGTAATACGGTTGGACTGCTTGGTATGTTTGTTGATATTACAGAAAGAAAGAAATCAGAACGTTTCAAAGAACTGCTTGACTCGATCATAAGCGAAACTTCTGATGCCATATGGATAGAAACCTACTCTGTTTCAAATAAAGAATTCATATATATATCAAAATCTATTGAAAACATCACCGGATACTCATCTGATAAATTTAAAAAAAAAGGAATAAGTTTCTTAACAGAAACCTGTATACATAAGAAGGATCGTGAATATTATAAAAATCTACTGACAGAGTACAATATACGCAACTTTGAAATAAATCGAAAAAAATATAATAATAAAAGATTATACACATGCAGAATAGTTAAACCTGACGGTTCAATCAGATGGATTGAAGAAGTCATTTCTGTTCACGAATTTTTTAATACTAAATGTATATGTTTTTTAATTAGAGATATTACGGAAAAAAAAGAGAAAGAAGATTTTACTAAAGATCTAATTACATCTTCTCTAAATGCATTTCCCGATGGTTACATAATAACAAATGATAACGAACTGTTTTTCAACAAATCTTTTGAGAAAATAATAGGATATGCAAGATCAGCAATCCTGTCCGACACAAATATATGGTTGAACAGATGCGTACATCCCGAAGATTTAGAAAAAGAGAAAAAATACTTTGAAACTAACTCATATCCTGAAATTAGGCAATGTAAAATCATCAATGGAAACAGTCTGAAAACTCAAAAGTTAGAACTGAGAAGATTTGTATTTGAACATGATTCTACAAACTATTCAGCAACTGTATTCAAGGATATTACTTAGTAGTTTTATTTGTAGCAGGGATATCCATATAACGTAGCGTTTTTGATGCAATATTATTGAAAGTAGGAGCGGCTACAACACCACCATAATAACTTTTTTTAGGTTCATTTGCAACTATCAGCAATATAAAAGCAGGATCATCTGCAGGAACAAAACCTATAAAACTGGCGAAGTATTTAGAATGGGAATAAGCCCCATTCACCCATTTTTGAGAAGTACCTGTTTTACCTGCTACTTCATATCCATTTACTGCAGCTCGTCTTGCTGTACCGCCTGATTTAGTTACCAGCTTCATCATCTCCACAATTTCCAGTGAAGTTTTATAGGAAAAAATTTTTTCTTCTTTTTTTATAGGATACGTATATGAATTTCCTGTTTCAGGATCTTCAATCTTATCAATAATTCTCAAACGCATTCTCTGCCCATGATTTGCTAAAGCAGTATATGCACCAATTAGCTGTAATGGAGAAACCAATATACCCTGCCCTATTGGAAATCTTGTAATCGACAATGTATCCCATTTTTTAACTTTTCTTAAGATGCCAGTGGCTTCAGGACTGAAAGGAAGCCCTGTCTTCTGACCGAATCCATAAAGTCTCAGCAAATGATAAAGTCTTAACTTGCCAAGTAGTAATGCTATTTTGGCAGTTCCAATATTACTGGATTTCTGAATAATCTGCGTTACAGTTAAATCCTCATAGGAATGTGAATCTCTCAAACTTTTTTTGCCGTATACCCAGTATCCTTTCTCACAGTAAAAAACAGTATCAGGGCTGACTAAACCTAAATCTAAAGCTTTAGCGATTACTAAGGGCTTCATAGTAGATCCCGGTTCCAATCCCTCTACAACCATTCTATTCTGCCAACTCTTAGAGTCCATAGTTTCTCTATCATTCGGGTTGAAAGTAGGTCTTTGAGCCATAGCTAAAATAGATCCTGTTTTTGGATCTACCATTACTACATAAGCAGATTTCGGTTCCCATTTTTCAACGAGTTTATTCAATTCTTCTTCAACAATAGACTGAATAGGCTCCTTTATGGTCAGGTTTATATTATCACCGGTCTTTCGTGTATTAATTTTATTATTCCCGTAAGTAAGCGGTACGCCTTTTCTCGATCTTTCGTATACCGAAACTTCAGATTTTACTGGCGAGAGAACACTGTTATAAGCACGTTCAATACCACTGACAGGGATAACATTCAAATGATCGACATTAATAAAGCCCAATAGGTTGGATAAAAGTTTCTTTTTAGGATAATAACGCTTTACACTATCATAAAAATAAATTCCTTTTATGTCTCTGTCTTTTACTTCCTCTTTTATAGTATCAGCGAGATTAAGATGGACAGCATTTTTAATTACAACTTCATAGATCTTTCTATCTCCCCGTTTTTTAGTGGATAATCTTTTAAAAACAGTAGAAGCAGAAATATTTAATTTTCTGGAAAAAAAACCGGCAAGCATTCTGCATTTATCTTTATTGCCTACCAACTGTGGATTTGCTCTAATATCGATACAAGGGATATTACCGACAAGAAGGTTTCCATTGCTGTCATTAATTTCCCCCCTGCTTCCTCTTATTCGTTTGACAGCAGTGTATTTTCTTTTTGCTTTTATGTAAAGCTCTTTATGCTCTTTAATCTGAATATCATAAAGATGTACGGCCAGATATGCAAAAATTCCTATAATTAATACAGCAATAAAAATAATTTTAACAGTATAGCTGCTTCTTCCCATTTTTTCTCCAGTTATCGTAGATTCTGACTAGTATCAAGATTTATTATAAGTTTTAGTAACTGGTACAGCCATACTGTTTTTATCGAAAAAGAAAAAGTCTTATCTTTTAGTTCATAAGTTCTTCATTAATCATTAGCAGTTATTTACTAACTATCTGAAATTATATGCATATTCCTGACCTTTGATGGAAATATCATTCTCCATCGGTCTCAGATTAATAACCTGAAATGAAGTTGGAGTCTGCAACCCCAAACCGTACTTCTCTATTTTTGTTACAATAAATTCTTTTCTACTCTTAGCAGCTAATAATATTTTAAGATTCTGTATCTCTCTCTGAAAATTATATATTTTAGAATCATGAGATGATATCTTTTTATTAATTTTCTGACTTTGACCATCAAAATAAGCAGTTATACAAAACACACCAAAACTGAGCAGAGCTAAAATTATTACATATACACTGATGGTCGTAATTACGTTAAATTCTTTTTTTTGTTTTCTATCTCTTCTCAAAGCACTTTTTCTCGTTCTCAAATTCATGGTAGGCTCCTTTCAGTACTGTATATCAAATTTTTTCTGCAATTCTCATTTTTGCAGAAGCTGCTCTTCTATTTTTTTTCACCTCTTCCGATGTAGGTGTTAATGGCTTTTTTGTAATTAATTTGATAGATGCTTTATGATCGCATTTGCAAATAGGCAACCCAGGAGGACAGATACATTCAGTTGCTTCATTTTTAAATATATTCTTGACTATTCGATCCTCTAATGAGTGATAACTGATAACGCAAAGTCTTCCACCTTTATTTAATATTTCAATTGAAGTTCTTACTGCTTTTTCCAATTCTCCAAGCTCATCATTAACTGCTATTCTCAATGCCTGAAAACAAAGAGTAGGAGCAGGCGGACCATTTTTCCTCGTCAAAGTTAAAACCTTTTGACAAAGTTCAGCAAGTTCCTGTGTATAAAACCATGGTTTATCTGTTCTTCTTTCCACTATCGCATTTGCCAGCTTCCATGCCTGTTTTATTTCGCCGTATTCTCTAAATATTTTAGCCAGATCTTCTACGTGAGAGAAGTTCAGTATCTGGGAAGCAGTTTTTTTCTGTCTACTATCCATTCTCATATCCAGAGGTCCATTTTCCCTAAATGAAAATCCTCTCTCACCTTTATCTATCTGCAGAGATGAAACACCAATATCCAGAAGAATGGAATCTACTTTATTCCAGCCAATTGATTCAGATATTTCAGCCAGATCACTGAATTTACCTTTTGCTATAGTAACTCTCTCTTTTGCGAAACTTAATAAGTCTGTACTATATTTAATAGCAGTATCATCTCTATCTATTCCCAGCAGTTCTGCCTTAGAATTTTTACTTATCATAAGCTTACTGTGACCGCCGAAACCAAGTGTTCCGTCAATGATTTTCTGATTTTTTGATGACACAATCAAATAGTCTAAAACTTCCTGAGCCATAACCGGAATATGATGTTTATAATTTTCTGACTCACTCATTTTCATTTTCCCTGATTTGATTATAATTAAATTTCATCACGCAACTCTTCTATTCCCTGCAGTACATCCAGCATTTCTTCATCACTCATAAACTGTTTATCCCAGTTAGCTCTTGACCAAATCTGTATACTGTTGAATGCACCAACAAGTACCAGTTCTGCTTCCACTTCATTACCTTTTTTTATTTCAGCATACTCCAGCAACTGTTCCGGCACAGGAATCCTCCCCTGCTTATCACATCTACATTCCCTAGCGCGCGCACCTAACCTTGCCAATGCTATTGAGGCCTTGGGATCTGCTATTGATACCTTTTTTAATTTTTCAGCAAGCCGTTTAAAAGAGCTATAGGTCATTAATTGGAGAGTTTTATGCCTCCCGGGAAGAATATAAAAACGATTTAAACCGTCTTTTACTCTCCAGTCTTTAGGAATGGCTATTCGCCTCTGTGAGTCTATGGCATGAACAAACTCACCGGCAAATAACAGCTCTGAATTATCACCATTCCTAATCTCTGCCTTTTTCACCTATATTCTCCTTTTTACTCCTATTTTACCCTATTTGGTCATAAATATCAACATTTTTCAGGCTAATGACTATAAAAAACATATAAAATATAGTAATAAAAGAGAAATTTATTGAATTTCCTTCTTATATGACTGTTTGATTTTTGCACATTATTCACTATCATATCAAAATGATAATAACGTTTATTTGCTATAAGTCATTTTTATTTTATGCTATGCTGATTATTGAAAAAGATTAAACACGCAATTATTGTCACGAATTCTGACACTAGTTCTCAGTAATTGATTCTTTACGTCAGAGTGCATAACGCTAATCATGCATATTCAAGTACATAAAATAAGAAGAAATTAAAGTGATGTACAAGAGAAATATATGGAAGATACAACACATTTATTTACATTTAATGAGTTAAAAGAGTACAGTGCAGGAACATGGAAAAATATTTCAGATAACACGAATAAAACTGTTAGACATATAACAACCGACACCCGTTCGGATTGCAGTAATTCACTGTTTCTAGCACTCAGAGGTGTAAACTTTGATGCCCATGATTTTCTGGACAATGCAGTTAATTCAGGGGCCACAGCCCTATGTCTAGAAAAAGGCAGATATGACACCGACAGTTTGCCTGATAATTTACCTATTCTGGAAGTTAATAATACATTAAAAGCTTATCAGGATATAGCAAAAAATTATAGAGCTACCCTTAACGATCTAACTTTAATTGCAGTAACAGGCAGCAACGGGAAAACCAGCACAAAAGAAATTCTTAAAGGCATACTATCACAGGAGTTTGGCGAAGATGCTGTTTACGCGACCAGGGCTAATACAAATAATCAGATAGGAACTCCTTTAAATATTTTAAATATAAACCCCAGGCATAAATATGCAGTCATAGAGTTGGGAACCAACCATCCTGGAGAACTTGATGTCATCGCTTCGATCGCCATGCCTGATATAGCAATAATAACTTCCATAGCATCATCTCATCTTGAGTTTTTCATAAATCTACACGGTGTAGCTGAAGAAAAATCAAACATACTGAATCATTTTCATAAATCTAAAAGAGAAAACCTTGTGGTTCTTCCATCAAATATTCTAAAATACAAGCCTATCAGAGATAAACTAAACAATATCAGGTATATGACATACAATAACACTGATAGTCCTTCAGATATTACTTATAACTACATCTCTACAGATCTTGAAACCACATCATATTCACTCAGCTGGCATGATTGTTTTGATGATAATCTTGTAAGATGGAGTATACCTGGCAAACATCAAATAGCTAATGCAGCCGCAGCTGCAACAGCTGCATCATTTTTAGGAATACAGAACAAAGATGTCTGCCGACATCTGACTAAATGTAAACTGTCAGGCATGAGAATGAAAATAAATAGAATCAACAATACACACTGGATAAATGATGCTTACAATGCCAACCCCGACAGCACTAAAGCAGGTTTAGAATATATATCGGATATTTTGGTAACCGGTAAATTCAAAACAAGCTATATAATATTGGGCGACATGCTAGAACTGGGTGAGAATGCTGTAAAATCTCATTATGAAACAATCAGATATGCTCAATACCTGCACCCTGATGCTATTATTATCCTTATTGGTGATTTTATGAAAAAAGCATTCTCTCAAATTAAGTTTGAGGCATCAGATAAAACTGAAATCATACACTTAGCAAACATTGAAGAAGCCTCTGAATACTTAATAAGTAATATAGGAGAAAATGACATGGTTTATCTAAAAGGTTCAAGAGGTATGAAGCTGGAAAGCATAGAAAAATATTACTTAGAAAATTCGGAATAATATTCACTTATCATACCACTATTAAATAAATATTATATAGTGCCAAAATAATGCACATTAGGGTTTTGGATATATCAATCAAATAGATACTGCCTGAACAATACGATCTATTTTGCCTCTGCCTGAACTTTTTCCCATTCGTCCATAATAGCAAAAGGCATTTCTGGATTAGCTCCTGGACCAAGTTCAAATTGAGCTATTATACCACCTTTTGGGTCATAAAGGTTTTTTGCAACTTTTCTTACGGCATCACGACCGATTTGAGTATCAGTTGCAGGAACCACATGTTGCCGGTCTATTTCTCCCCAAAAAGTTATTTTGCCTTTAGCTGCTTCTGCGATTTCCTCCATATTCATACAGAATATTTGTTAATTAACAGCATCAACACCAATTTCAATCAACTCTTTGTAGATTCTGGTTATGTTACCATCGGAATGCATAAAAACATGTTTCCCATTAGCCTTAGCTATATCACAGTAATCTTTATATAAAGGTTTAAAGAAATGTTTCCACATATCACAGGAAATAAGCAGGTCTTTCTGGGCGCCCCAATCATCCATAAAAAATATGGCATCTACATCTGTAGAAGTCCAGAACTCCAATTCCTTCATATAAAAATCATGTATTTTTTTCAGTGCAGATTTAATTTCATCAGGATAAAGAGCCAGATCCATCATTGCATTCTCTGTTCCTCTGATAAACTGAAATCTTTCCCATGGCCTAGGGCAGCAGCCGGCCATTACAAATTTATCAGTTTCCCCATATCCTCTATTTATTATATCTCTGGCCTTAGCATAATTATCCGGTAATGTATCGTATGGAGGAGTAATTTTATCAATATCAGTTATTTCATCCATTAAAGGTCTCTTTACTTCTCCAATTATACCTTCATGAATATTTGTAAACTCGCACCCCCACTCATCAACATATTCACCTAACTCATAAGCATCGCCTTTAACTATTCCGGAAATCCTATATACATTTGGAATAGAGCCTAAATCTGATGGATATTTTTCTAAAAGTTTTTTTAATTGTTCAGGATGTTTTTTAGAAAAATATGGAAGATACCATATATCCCGAGGCATCCTCTGAGGGCTATTAAAAGTCAGACAATTCTTAACTATTTCACGTGATGTTTGATTTTTCATATTTCCACCCTTTAATTAAAATCTTATAATCTCCTTATCTTCGAATAAATATAACTGTATAAATTCATTTTCAAACCAACAATAGAATATTCTGTTAATCAAAGTGATATATTTGATCAGGAGTATTTTTGTAGTTAATATTTATCTTATGTAAAACTTGAACTATAATGTGTAAAAAAAGATTTTATTATTATGTCCTATCAATTTATGAAAGCTGCAATTGAAGAAGCAGTCATAGGTTTTTCTGAAGGTGGAATTCCTATAGGTTCTGTTCTTGTATACCAAAACAGAATTATAGGCAGAGGGCATAATAGAAGGATTCAAGAAGGAAGCGCCATTAAGCATGGAGAGATGGATGCACTGGAAAATGCCGGCCGTTATCCTGCTTATGTATATAGAAAATCTACTATTTATACTACGCTTTCACCCTGTGTAATGTGCTGTGGAGCTATTCTGCTTTACTGCATACCGAAAGTCGTTATCGGAGAAAATATAACTTATACTGGCGATGAAGATTTGCTCAGAACCAGGGGAGTCATTCTGGAGATCCTTCAGAATGAAGAATGTATCGCATTGATGAAAAGATTTCAACATGAACACCCTGAAATATGGAATGAGGATATTGGTGTTTAATTTTTGTTTCTAATTGAAAATTCATCCCTTAACAATAACTTAGATATATTATACTCGTAATAACTGGCGAAACATAAAGAAACTGCGGAGATAAATATGGAAAAATATACAGTTGGGAAAGTAATAGATATTATTTTAAACTCTATTCCAGATGCACTTAGAAATAATACTGTTGATACTTTAAAAAGCGGTTCTATGGATTCTGAAGTTAAAGGTATTATCTCTGCATTTACAGTAACAATGGAGGTTATCCAGAAAGCGAAAGAGTTTGGAGCCAATTTTATAATCACTCATGAACCAACTTACTACAATCATGAAGATAAACACTTTGACTATCTACATGGCAATCCTATCTATCTCAAAAAAAAGAAAGAACTTGAAAATAACAATATTGCCGTATGGAGGTTCCATGATAACTGGCATAAATATGTACCTGACGGAATATTAACGGGAACACTCAAAAAATTGAAATGGGGATCTTTTCAGGATAAGAATATTCCATTTATAGTTCACAAAAATGAGGAAAGTCTATCAGAATTAGTAAATGAACTAAAAACTGTCTTAAAAATAGATAAATTAAAAGTAATTGGTGACTCAAAACAAAGAGTTAAAAATATAGTTCTTCTTCTTGGAAGCCCTGAAACTAAATATTTTTTACAGGCCTTATCACATCCTGATATTGATACTGTAATAGGGGGTGAATTTACTGAATGGGGCGTGGGAGAATACACAAGAGATGCCATATCTCAAGGCAAAAAAGTTTCACTCATAGAACTCGGTCATCTAATGAGTGAACAATACGGTATGGAATATTTTGCTGAATGGCTCAGCCCAAAACTGGATACTATTCCTATTCGCTTTGTTGAAATCCCTAATTTATTTACATCATTGTAAAAAATCATCAGGAACAGTCGCATGATCACAATAGACCATGATTTACATGTTCATACATATTTATCATCATGTTGCGATGATAAAAAAAATCATATGCCTGCGAATATTTTGCATTTAGCAGAAGAAATGGGATTAAAGACTATTGGTTTTTCAGACCATATATGGACAAATAAGCGAATCAAACCTGATAATTGGTATAGTTTACAAAATGAAAAACATACCATAACATTATGTAAAGATTTAAAATCCATATCAACCCCACTGCAAATACTTGTAGGATGTGAAGCTGACACAATAGCTCCCGGCAAATTCAGTATAACTAAAGAATATTCAGAGAAACTTGATTATGTGAATCTCTCATGCTCTCATTTTCATATGAAACAACTTGTCCTGCAACCAAAAGATGAAACTTCGCAATCAGTTGGAAAACATCTATTAAGTTTTTTTAATTCTGCTGTCAAAAGTGGAATAGCTACCAATATAGTACATCCCCTTCTTCCGTTTGGATATGAAAATCAATATGACAGTATAATAGAATCCATTTCAGATAATGAACTGTATGACAATTTTGCTGCCGCTGCAGAACAAAATATTGGAATTGAAATAACAGTTTCATTTATACCTAAAGTTAAAAAAATAAGAAATAAACAATACTCTATGTGGAGCATTGAAACACCTCTGCGTGTTCTCACTCTAGCCAAAAATGCAGGATGCAAATTTTATTTTGCTTCTGATGCTCATTCATTAAAAGAAATGAAAAAGTTAACAATGCTTGGCTTCTTTGTCAAAAAACTATCTTTAATTGAAGACGACATATCTCCCTTAGTAAATGGTTAAAAAAAATGTATAAATATAATAATACTGATTATCATATTCATTACTATCTGGACAAATGTGCGAATAGAGAAATGACTATTGATAATATCCTTAAAGAAGCTGAAAGATTGAATCTTGACGAAATATGTATTTTAAAACACTATTCTAAAAATCTTCCAAACAATAAAAAATCATGGGTTTACTGGAAAAAAATTATACCTGAACAATTTGAATCCTACCTTAAAGATATAAATACTAAAAAAACTTCTTCTCCTGTCCGTTTATTATCAGGTGTAGAAACTGAAATACTAAACGATAACGGTCAAATCAATATACCTGGTTCAGATGCAGAAAAACTGAATGTACTGCTATTAAGTGTCCACTGGCTTCCCGACATGTCTGCCTTAAAAACTGACCACAAACTTATCCCTGGTGAATTTCACAGAAGCCCATCTGATAGCGTTAGTAATTGGATCAATCAAATAAATAGCAAGGATGTCAGTTCCATTTTAGAGAATTTTGTTTCAGCTTACGTCAATGCAGTAAAACATAATAACTATCCATTAATTTTGGCTCATATGTCAGATGGCCTTGAACCGTTGCGAAACTATAAGATCCCTGTAGACAAACTATCTGATAATGAACTAAATTATATAATGGAACCTTTGATGAAAATATGTTCGAAAAAACATGTCTTATGGGAATTAACAGAAAAAGCAGTTAAAAGATCAACGGTACTTAAACAAGCGAATAAACTAGGAGTTAAGTTCACGGCAACTGTTGATGCTCACTGTTTACATATTAAGAACCATACAAACTTGGCTAAACACAATGAAGCTGAAGAATACTTAAATTCTTTAGGTTTAAAAAAAGGCAATATAAAAATTTAGGAAATTAAATATTTAATTCAATTTTTCTATAAGGACAAACTCAGTGTTCAACTTTTTTTAGTTGATGTTCTTTGAAATTATATGTCATAGCATAAACTTCTAAATATTATAAGCGACTAATCAAATAATATATTAGGAGTAATGCTATGACAACAGAAGACTTTATCATTGAAACTTATTGTTTAACAGATGATGAATATAAAATATTGATAAAAAAGCATGGCAAGTTAAGAAGTAGAGGTTTCAGTCCTAAATTATCAGACAGTGAAGTAATTACCATGGAAATAATTGGAGAATACCTTGGGTATCATACAGACAAATCGATATGGAAATATTTCAAAAATAATATGAAGAATTTATTTCCCAATATTTCTTCAAGAAGTAGTTTTGTAAAACAGTCAGCTAATTTATGGTATATCAAACAGTTGCTACATAAAAGTATTGTTTGTCATCATACAGAAATTAACGATCTGCATGTAGTTGATGGTTTTCCTATCCCGATCTGCCATTATTGTAGATCATCAAGATGTAAAAGCTTTAGAGGTGAAGCCGATTATGGATATTGTTCTGCCAAAGATGAAAAATATTATGGTTTTAAAGGACATATAATTGTCGACTCAAATGGTATTATTAAATCTTTTACTTTTGCGAATCCAACAATAGATGAAAGAGTTGCTTTATTAGATATATGTGAAAATATAAAAGGCACACTTCTTGGTGATAAAGGATATCTTAAAAAAGAGTTATCAGATGAACTTTTAGAATATGGTATTTATCTTCAAACTCCTGTAAGGAGCAACATGAAAGAAAGTCGTCCAAAATGGATCCTGAAATTTATGAGGTCAAAAAGAAAAATAGTTGAAACTGTAATTGCTCAGTTAGGTAAAGTTTTTAGTATACAAGCCATTAGAGTGAAAGATATGTGGCATTTAACAAATAGAATGGCTAGAAAAATTCTAGCTCATAATATTTGTACTGTTATAAATATAAAATTCGGGCTTAATATCTTGAGTATTGAGCCAATCGTTAATTAAAAGTCGAACATTAGATCAAGATTATAATATTTTAGCAAATATTTACGAATAATGGAGGAGGCATGCAGGATATTGAAGGGAAAAGAAAATTTGGATTCAGTATTTATATAATTGCTGTTATAGCAGCACTTGGAGGATTGCTTTTCGGCCTTGATCAGGGAATTATATCGGGTGCGCTTCCATTTATAAAAAACACTTTTAAAATTGGAACAACTGTTCAGGAAGTTGTAGTTAGCAGTTTAATGTTGGGGTGTGTTTGTGGTGTAATTGCTATACGGCCTGTATCTCAAAAGTTCGGACGCAAAAAAGCGCTCATTATATCCGGAACTTTATTTGTTTTGGCATCCATTAGTTCAGGCTTGTCTGTTCATGTGTATATGCTTATTGTATCAAGATTTTTTATAGGTATTTCAGTCGGTATAGCAAGTTTTGTCACCCCTATATATATTGCAGAGATTGCACCGAGACAGATAAGAGGAGGAATGATAGCGTTATTCCAGTTTCTGATTGTACTTGGTATTGCTCTTGCATTTTTAGTTGATTCAGCATTGACTCCATTTGGGGCCTGGAGATATATGCTTGGAAGCATAAGTATACCGGGTATTGTAATGCTTATTGGACTTTTTTTCCTTCCGGAAAGCCCCAGATGGCTTATGCTTTATGGAAGAAGAGATGAGTCGGAACAGATACTTAAAAAACTTGATAGAACCGATGAAGAAGTGGAATTTGAAATAAAAGAAATTTCAAAAAGTGTACATGAAAAGCAGTCAAGTTGGGAATTTTTGAAAAACAGCAACTATAGGAGAGTTCTGTATTTAGGTATTGGCCTGCAGTTATTTCAGCAGCTGTGCGGATGGGTTGCATTGATATATTATGCTCCTTCCATATTTAGCGAAATGGGCTTTAAAACTCCTGAATCAAGAATCTGGGTAGCTTTTTTTGTTTGCGGAGTATTTCATGTGCTAGCTACAATTCTACCGGTTTTTCTCAATGATAGATGGGGAAGAAAAAAGTTGTTGTATATTGGAGTTACGCTTAATATTATAAGTATGATAATGATTGCTATATTATTCTTCATTGGAATAGATGTGGCAGTCTGGGTAAAATATATAGCAGTAACTTTGCTTCTTTTATTTAATATCGGTTACTCTATAAGCCTTGGGCCGGTTGTCTGGACTTTATGTTCCGAAATATTTCCTCTAAAGGGAAGAGATCTGGGAATGATGACTGCCACAGCAGCAAACTGGATCGGCAGTTTTTTTGTTGCACAGTTAACTTTGACAATTATGCAGTTTTTTGGGCCTGGATTGACATTTATAATGTTTGCTGTGATTGGAGTGTTGACCATTATTTTTACTTATCTCTATGTTCCTGAAACAAAAGGAGTTCCTCTCGAAGAAATTGAGGAAGCTCTTTTAAGCGGGAAAAAATTGAGAGATATCGGATTATAATAATTAAAGCCTCTCTATTCAGCTTTTAAATATCTTATCAAATAGACCAATACAAAGGGTAATTGCAATAGCTTTAGGTTATTATTAATATACAGAAACAAGTATAGATATTTTAGAGAATAGCGTGAAAAAGAGTCTAACATTTTTATTAATTGGTCTGATTAGTATCTCTATTACAGGATGCATGGGGACTTTTAAATATAAAGTTCCTCCTAATTCTCCCATATCTTCTATACAGTATGATTGTACTGTCGCTGTAGAACCATTTAAGGACGAAAGACCAACAATAGGAAGCAACAAAATGTTCTTCTCATGGATTCCTGGAGTACCATTTGGTTGGGGGCATTACAATATACCTGAAGATGGTAAAGTTTATTTAACAATACAAAGTTTTAAATTTTATCCTACAGTTGAGCTTGCTAAGGCAGCAGAAGATAGCCTGAAATATTCAGAAATATTTAAAAAAATATATTTTGCTCAAGGTTACATAGAGGATCAGCCAGATTATATTTTTAGTGGAAATATCAAATCCACTTTATATGAAGAAAAAATATTTACATATTGCCTTTCTTTTTTTGGTTCATTGCTTTGGTTAGTTGGAGCACCAGCAGGTTGGACTGATAATCAATTGGAAATCCAATTTATATTAAAATCTGTTAAGGATAACAAGATTATTTGGACATATACTGCGAAAAATTCAAAAGATAGAGTTGAATGGTTTTATTACCAGGGACAGGATGTCAAAAATTATGTTCCTGTAATGCAAAAATGTATGCAGGAAGCTATTGTAAATCTTGAAGAATTTATGCAAAACAATTACAAGAATAAACAATAATTTTGATATCTGATTTTGATTAAATAGCCTGCTTAAAGACCAATCTAAATAAAGACATGAAAAAATTGTCATAGGATTTAAAAATCTGAGAAATCTGCAAAAAACACCTTTTTATAGAAATTATGTAATAAATATATTGGATATATGACAAAACATGTAAGAAATCCATAATTAAAAGAAAGTGTTGAATATTCAAAGAATTAATTTTTTGCAAACTTGGAAAGCAAAAAGAACCTTACAGTAATCTTTATCGGAGAAGAGTGGTACCGATGGTGGGATTCGAACCCACACTCCCTTGCGGGAACTGCGCCCTGAACGCAGCGCGTCTGCCAATTCCGCCACATCGGCTTATAAATTCAGGAACTATATTATAATACTAATTAATCTGATTTCAAATAAATGATTTATTAAGATTTATTATTATGTGTTTTTTCTGTAAGCAAACATTATTGGGGAATCTTGCAAAAAAAATCTAAGCCTTTTTTTTAAATGACTAAGTATTTTCACATACTGGTACTATTATATAGTATGAAAATTATAAAAGGTAGAAATAATGGCGGAGAAAAGATGGTTTAATAAATCATACTCTATGCAGGAATTTAACAATTTGATGAAGGAGTACAATTTTTCCAGGCCTATTGCTTTGTCTTTAGCGTCTAGAGAAGTGTTATGCAAAAATGTTGATAAGTACTTTAATGCTTCATTGAATGACTTAAGCTCACCGTATAGATTACCAGGAACAAAAGAAGCTTCTATAAGGCTGTGGGATGCTATTCGTAAAGATGAGCATATAGTTATTCACGGCGACTTTGATGTTGATGGCATTACTGCATCTGCTCTTTTGTCATGGATACTTGCTGAAAACGGAGCGAATGTTTCTGTTTTCATACCTCATAGATTAGATACAGGTTATGGCTTTACCCCAGATTCTTTAGATAATCTTCTTTCAGAGAATAAATGCAATGTTCTTGTCACTGTAGATTGTGGAATTACCAGTAATGAAGCTATTGATAAAGCTAATGAGATGGGCATTGAAGTCATCATTACTGATCACCATGAACAGGGAGATGAGATTCCGAAAGCAAAGACAATAATTAATTCAAAGTTACATCCCGAGTTAGATGATCTTCACGGACTTGCCGGGGTTGGTACAGCTTTTAAGCTGGCTCATGCTTTTTTAAAGTTCGGTCTTGAAAACGGATTAGTAAGAAAAAAAATAGATCTTAAGGAAATTTTAGATTTAGTTGCTTTGGGTACAGTTGCAGATATTGTTCCTCTGCTGGGTGAAAATAGGATTTTAACAAAATATGGTTTGAAAATATTATCTAGGCAGATAAGGCCAGGAATTAGAGCTTTATGTGAAGCCTGCGGAATTAATCATAATTTAAAATCTAATGATATTGCATTTAAGCTGGCTCCTCATATAAATGCTGCAGGTAGGCTTGGAGACCCTCATGTGTCATATAATCTTTTAAACACAAATAATATTGTTGACGCAATTCAGCTTGCCCAGGAATTAAAAACTTATAATTTGAAAAGAAGAGAGAAAGAAAAAGAGATTTTTGATGCTGCTGAATTACAGATTAATCAAAGAATTAAAATAAATGAATCATCTTCTATTCTTATTTACGGAGAAAGCTGGCATCAGGGTGTAATTGGAAATGTGGCTTCAAGAATAGCAAGAGAATATAATAGGCCTTCGATTGTTTTAACTGTGATAGATGGACAGGCGTATGGTTCAGGCAGAGCGGCAGGGAAGATAAATCTTGTCGAGATATTATCGGAAAGTTCAGATCTGCTTACTAGATATGGAGGTCATCCAATGGCAGTAGGATTGTCATTGAATCCTGAAGATATAGATGCCTTGTCATTAAATTTTGAAAAATCTGTAAAAAATATTTTTTCAATGGATGATTTAATACCGCAGATTGAATATGACGGAGATATTTTTATTTCAGAATTAGATGATATATTTTTTCATGAATTGGAGACACTAGAGCCATTTGGTCATAGTAATCCTCAACCGGTTTACAGAATTAAAGATTTATCCACTCCTTATGTAACTAATGCAGGACCGAATCACTCAAGAGGCTATGTTAGAGATTATAATTATAAATCCCTTCCGTTTATTGCATTTAATATGCCTCCGAAAACATTGCCTAAAGCTCCGTGGAATATATTGGCTGTACCTCAGTTGAATAATTATCATGGAACATCTTCCCCTCAACTAAGGATAATTGATATTAAATCATCATATAATGATATTAATTAACAGGAATTGTTAGTTCATGAAAGAAGTGTTAAGCAAACTCGAATCCAAGATAAACTACTCTTTTAAAAATAAAACATATCTTAAACAGGCTCTCACTCATAGATCTTATGCCGCAGAGAAAAAAATAAAAAATGACAATCAACGTTTAGAATTTTTAGGAGACGCTGTAGTAGAAATTATTATTACTGAATTTTTGTTCATTTTATATCCAAAAAAAAATGAAGGTGAATTGACGGCTTTAAGATCGGCCCTTGTTCAAAAAAAATCACTTTCAAAATTGGCAAAATTGATTGATCTTAACAATTTTATATATTTGGGAAAAGGTGAAGCAGGGGTTAACGGCGGGCTCAGAGAATCCACTCTTTGTGATACTTTTGAGGCAGTTATCGGTGCTGTTTATATGGATTCTAATTTAGAATCCAGCAGAAAAATATTGATTAAACTTATTAATAAAGCATACAGCAATATTGATACATTGCTTGTCGAAATTAACCCTAAGGGATATCTTCAGGAACTTGTGCAGAAAGATTCAGGATCCAAGCCAATATATCAATTGAAATCTACTGGCGGGTTGCAGCATGCTCCGCTATACACTGTTGATGTATTATTAAATAATGAAGTGATTTCAACAGGAACAGGACAGAATATTAAATCTGCTGAAATTGATGCTGCTGGAAAAGCTATTAAAATACTTGGGGAAAAATAAAATAGTATTTTTTTTGTTATTTGCTTTTGATTATTTGTTTTTAGGCTAAATTAAATTGCTATTCTATAAAAATAGAAAAAAATCTTAACTTTCAGAAATTAAAATCATAAATAAACGATAATAAATTCTTAAATTGAGATAACTCCTTTGGTGAATAATATCCAAAAATATAAAAACGATCACTGAAATAATAATTTATTTTACAGGTTTTTTGTGTCTTATTTTTTTTGCAATTTAAAATTTTTTAGAGAATAAAAATCAAAGAAACATACGGAGAAATGAATGGGTAAAAGAGAAAATTGGGGTACGCGCGTAGGATTTATTCTTGCTGCAGTAGGTTCCGCTATTGGGCTTGGGAATATATGGAGGTTCCCATATTTGACCTATGCAAATGGTGGGGGAGCATTTTTAATACCCTATTTTGTTGCACTGCTGACAGCAGGTATTCCTATAATAATTCTTGAAATGTCTATTGGGCATAAATATAAATCTTCTCCTGTGGTAGCTTTTGCAAGAATGTCGAAGCATGCAGAATGGATGGGATGGATGCAGGTATTTATTGCTTTCATTATCGGTATTTATTATGCAGTAATTGTTGCCTGGGCACTTAATTTTACCTTAATTGCAACTAAATTGGGATGGGGGACTGATACTACCTCTTTCTTTTATGATAAATTTTTACACGCAAGCTCAGGGCCTTTGGTTTTAGGTGGTATAGTTCCTGAAATTGCTATCTTTGCTGTAATTACCTGGTTTTTAATATGGTTAACTCTGTTTTCAGGGGTAAGAAAAGGAATAGAATTTATATCTAAAATTTTCATGCCTATTCTTTTTATAGGTTTGATTATTATTTTAATTAGAGTTGTGACACTAAAAGGAGCAGGGTACGGTTTGCAATGGTTGTTTAATCCAAATTTTGACAGTATCTTTGAATTTAAAACCTGGACCGCTGCCTATGGTCAGATATTCTTTTCACTGAGTATTTGTTATGGAATAATTATAGCATACTCAAGTTATCTGCATGATAGATCTGATATTGCAAACAATGCTACAATGACAGCATTTATTAACTGTGGATTCAGTATATTGGCGGCTATTTTGATTTTTAGTGTACTGGGATACGCTGCTACACAGCAAGGAGTTTCGATTAAAGATGTAGCAGGATCGGGAATAGGGCTTGCCTTTATCAGCATACCCATGGCAGTAAATATGATGCCGGCACCTAAAATAATAGGTACCTTATTCTTTCTTGCTCTGTTTGTCGCAGGTTTTACTTCAATTATTTCCATTATTGAAGTATGCTGCGCAACAATTATTGATAAATATAAAATTAACAGAAAAATTTCTGTTAGTATCTTCTGCGTCATTGGCTGTTGTTTTACATTGATCTTTACTACCAGAGGAGGAATCAGTATTCTTGACATAGTTGACCATTTCATTAATAATTTCGGTATTGTTTTTGCCGGTATTTTTGAAATAATATTTGTTTCATGGTTTTTTAAACTTGATGAAATTAAAGAACATATTAACAGACGATCTGAATTTACCGTCGGCCTGTTATGGAGTTTTTGTTTAAAATATTTAATACCTATTTTCCTGGGCTATATGGCAATAGGGAATCTGGTGGATGAATTAAAAACTCCTTATGGCAGTTATGCACAGAAAGCATTGGTATGCTATGGATGGGCAATAATAATAATAATGATTTTATTCAGCTTTTCATTACAGTATATTTCACTGAAAAAACAACGATCCAAAATAAAAGAGGTTACTAAATGACTGTTTCAGCAATAATTTTTATGATTTTTGCGTTAGTTGTCACCTGGGGGGGAGCTGCTCTTTGTATTACTTTAGCAATCAAAAGTAGATCCAAATAGTTGTTATTCAATTTAATGCAGTTGATATCCTAATAATAATTTGTTAGGATATTACTTGATAATTAATATTCTTAAAGTATTTTTCTTTAATGTTTTACGAAATTTAATCTGAATTTTAAAATAATAAATGAAAAATACAATAACACAGAAATCACATAAGTTTACTATTGAGAAAGCTATATATTATATAATAACTATAGGTTTTTTTCTGTTATTTGTGTTTATATCTCTGCATGATCTGGTTAAATTTTTTCATGCTTGAATCAATTTTTATTTAAATAAAATAAAATACTCTCGGCTAAAGTTAAGCCTATATTATTGACCTTTTTTACTAATTGTTCAGGAGTTGAGTTTCTTAGTTCTCCAATTGAACTAAAGGCATGTAGAATAGCTTTTTTTCTTTCAAACCCAATGCCAGGAATATCATCCAGAATAGATTCATTTATTTTTTTCAATCGAAGTTCTCTGTTGTAGGAAATAGCAAATCGATGAGCTTCATCTCTGATAGACTGAAGAAGCTTCAATGCTAAACTGTTCTTGTCTAAAATAATTGGTTCACTCCTGCCCGGTAGAAAAATTTCTTCATTTTTTTTAGCCAGTCCTATTACAGGAAATGATGGAATTTTCAAATCAATTAAAGCCTTAATAGCTGAAGATAGTTGACCTTTACCCCCATCAACCATTAATAGATTAGGGAAAATACCATTTTCATCTTGCAGACGTCTATAGTGTCTGCCAATAACTTCCTGCATCATTGCAAAGTCATTTATTCCGTCCACAGTTTTTATTTTGAACCGGCGGTATTTTTTATTAGCAGAATATCCATTTTCAAAACAGACCAAGCTAGCAACAGCTATTTCATCACTTAAGTTTGATATATCAAAGGCTTCAATAAGATTCGGTTTCTTTTTTAACCCCAATTTATTTTGTAAATCATTAACGTAATCTTCTCCTGAAGAATTGTTTAGCGTGGCAAATCTGAAATTTCGTCCTCTTTTTCCGAATATATTTGTAATGTTATCAATCATATCCCTTCGAATTGCAGCTTTTTCAAACTGCATTTTAGCTGAAAGATTAGTCATATCAGCACTCAATTCAGCTACGATATCTTTTATGTTACCGTCAAATAATTTTATTAATTTAGTAACTTTTTCTTTATAAGCTGCTTCTGATATTTTGCCCGCGCATGGTTCTGAGCATTTTTTAATTCTGGCTTCCATGCAGTATTTTCTATCTTCTAAACCAGGTATATTACTGTTGCACATACGAAGTTTAAAATATGATGATAAAAATTCAATTGTTTGTTTCAGGACTCCTCCGCGGGGAAAAGGGCCATAGTACTTTGCCCCATCGTTTTTTCTGAGTCTGGCAAGATGTAACTTAGGATATTTTTCATTAACATTAATTTTAATAAGAAAATATCTTTTATCATCACGCATTAAAATATTGTAGTATGGAGCATATTCTTTTATTAGCCTTGATTCCAGCAGTAAAGCTTCAGATTCATTTTTTACAACTCTGTATTCCCAGGAGTTGATAGAATTTACTAAAGAGCGAAGTTTTGGGTCAGCCATAGTTTTTTTTGAAGCCTGAAAATAATGAGCCATCCTTTTTCTTAAATTTACAGCTTTTCCAATATAAATTACTTTACCGAATCTATCTCTGTAGATATAGACTCCAGGTTTTGCTGGTATATCGCTAGATGAAAAAGCTTTATCTGTCATAATTATTAAAGAAAAACCTATATTAAATCGAAAAATCAAATTAAATTATTATCAAAAAAAAATAATACTATTATTATATATATTCAACAATATAGGGAGTTATTATTATGAAGACAATAGATTTAAAAAAAGCTTTATCTGATATAAAGAAATCCAGAATTGGTGTTATTGGTGATTTTTGTCTTGATGTTTATTGGGAAATAAATGAATTAAAAAGTGAAATATCTGTTGAAACAGGATTACAGACTAGAGCTGTTGAATTCCAAAAATATTCGCTTGGCGGAGCGGGAAATGTAGTCAATAATATTTACTCTCTGGGTGTTGAAGAAATAAAGGTGTTTGGGGTTTTAGGAAATGACCCTTTTGCTTATCAGATGCTGGCATTGATGAAGAATTTGAATGTCGATACTGCAGGCTTACTTACTCAGCAGGATCATTGGTCCACACATGTGTATACAAAACCAATATGTAAAGATGCTGAAGAAAATCGTATAGATTTCGGTAATTTTAACGAACTGTCAGAAGAAACAGCAGATAATTTACTTGATATATTAAAAAAGAATATTCCATCACTTGATGTAATTATAATTAACCAGCAGGTGATAAGTGGATTACATAGTCTTGAAAGCTTTATTACGAAATTAAAAAAACTAATTAAACATTTTCCTGAAAAACAATTCATTGTTGATAGTCGTTGTTTTAGTGATAAGTACGATAATATTCTGCGTAAAATAAATGATTATGAAGCAGCAACTTTATGCGGATATGAACATAAACCTGATGACATAATTCCTCGTATGGAAGTTTTTGACTCAGCAAATAAACTTTATAAAAAATGGCAACAAGCAATATTTGTCACCAGAGGTGCAAGAGGATGCATTGTAATTGATGAATCAGGAACGTATGAAATACCCGGATTACAGATAAAAGGTAAACTTGATACAGTTGGGGCAGGAGACAGCATGCTTGCAGGTATAACATCAGCTTTATCTGTTGGCTATAAGCCTGAGTTTGCGGCAACTTTTGGTAATTTTGTTGCAGGTGTGACTGTTCAAAAACTCTATATAACAGGAACAGCGTCTCCCGATGAAGTTATAGATATCGGTGCCAGCCCTGATTATATTTACAATGTTGAAAAGGCAGAAGACTTGAGGATGGCTGAATATTATGATAATTCAGAAATTGAAATTGTGATTGATGAATTAGAAGGTATTAATATCAGCCATATAATTTTTGACCATGATGGTACTATATCTTCTCTGCGGGAAGGCTGGGAGCAGATAATGGAACCAATGATGATCAAGTCGATTTTAGGCAATAAATTTGAATCAGCAGATGAAACTCTATACCATAGGGTTCTTCAGAGAACAAAAAAATTTATTGATGAAACCACAGGGATACAGACATTAACTCAAATGCTTGGATTGGTTAAGTTGATAAAAGAGTTTGGGATTGTGCCAGAACATGAGATTTTGGACGAATTTGGCTATAAAGAAATATATAATAGAGATTTAATAAAACTTGTAGATCAACGAATAGCTAAATTTAAAAGAAAAGAGCTGAATGTAGATGACTATGTTATAAAGGGAAGTGTTGAGTTTCTGAATTTACTTCATAAGAACAGTATTAAACTATATTTGGCTAGTGGTACTGATCAGGATGACGTTATTGCAGAAGCCAAAGCTCTCGGATATGCAGATCTGTTTGAAGGGAGAATTTACGGTGCTGTCGGTGATGTGACAAAAGAAGCAAAAAGAATGGTTATAGATAGAATTCTAAATGATATAGGGAAAAATAACTTTAACAAAATAGCAGCAATAGGTGACGGTCCTGTAGAAATAAGAGAAATTAAAAAAAGAAATGGACTCGCAGTTGGAATTGCCAGTGATGAAATAAGAAGATTCGGATTGAATCAGGCAAAGAGAAGCAGGCTGATTAAAGCAGGTGCGGATATGATAATTTCTGATTATTCACAATTAAATAAATTATGTAAATTATTAAATATTAGAAACAGGTAAAAATATGCCTTATCCACAATTTGATAGATTTAAACTTAAAATAAAACCGTTAGCTGAGCGCTCTAATAAAGTGTTTATTGAAAAAGATTATATTCCTGTAGATTCTGATATTTGTAAGTTTAATGAAAAAGATATAAATATTTTAGATGAAACATTAAATAAAATTAGAAATGCGAGAAATAATAATAAGCCTGTTGTTTTGGCTTTTGGGGCGCATTCAATAAAAAATGCACTTGCAAAGGTTTTTATTAAATTGATGGAAGATGGCTGGATTACTCATTTAGCTACTAACGGAGCCGGAATAATCCATGATTGGGAGTTTGCCTTTCAGGGAAAAACAAGCGAAGATGTAAGGGCAAATGTTGCTAACGGTGAATTTGGTATATGGCAAGAAACAGGACATTATATTAATCTTGCCATTGTAGTAGGTGCATATGAAGGACTTGGATACGGTGAATCTGTCGGCAAATTGATATCAAATGAGAGTTTGACTATACAATCAGTCGATGAGCTGGAAAAATATATTAAAAATAACTGCAAAGCAAACCCTGATAAAACTGCTGCGGCATCTGATCTTATATATGCTATACAGAAATTTAATTTAAAATCAGGGAAACTGGTCATAGAACATCCTTTTAAAGAGTATAGTGTTCAGGCTGCCGCATACAGAATGAATATTCCGTTTACCGGGCATCCTATGATAGGACATGATATTATTTATACACACCCCATGAATAATGGCCCTGCAGTTGGAAGAACAGCACTGAGAGATTTTTTAACATTTGCTGAACAGATCAATAATCTTGACGGCGGAGTCTATCTCTCTGTAGGTTCAGCAGTAATGTCCCCTATGATTTTTGAAAAATCACTTTCCATGTCTCAGAATATTGCTATACAAAATGACAAACATATAGACAAACATTATATGTTAATTGTTGACCTGGCAGAAAATAATTGGAATTGGGCAAAAGACGGTGAGCCTCCAATGGACAATCCTGCATATTATCTCCGATATTGCAAAACATTTAACAGGATGGGGGGTAAGATGAGATACCTCTGCGCTGATAATCGGGATTTGCTCCTGTATTTATGCCGGAATTTATAAAATTACCTGATTTTTTTAAGCTCTGTGATGGCTTTGCTTAAAGCGTTAGCTCTGTGGCTGATTCTATTTTTAATATTAGAATCTAATTCCGCAAATGTTTTATCGTAGCCGTCAGGTAGAAAAACAGGATCGTAGCCAAATCCGTTGCTGCCCCTGGTTTCATCAATTATTGTTCCGGTGATTTCACCTCTGAAAGTTTTAACTTCACCATTTGGCGAAGAAATAGCTATCACACAGACAAATCTGGCTTTTCTATTTTTTATACCTGATAATTTTCCCAATAGTTTTTTTATTCTGTCCAAATCTGTAGCATCAGGACCTGCATATCTTGCCGAATAAACACCTGGGTTATTATTCAGAGCTTCAACTTCTAAGCCTGAATCATCTGCAAAGACGTGCATGTTGGAGAATTTTGCTGTTTCAACAGCTTTTAAAGTAGCATTTTCCTCAAAAGTAGTACCAGTTTCATCAACTTCAGGTATACCGCCAATTTCCTTTGGGGAAATGACATCTAAACCAGTATATTTTAGAATTTGAGCAAGTTCTTTTATTTTATGTAAATTATTACTGGCAATTAATAATTTTTTTGAAGACATGATAAAAAACTTTCTATTTTATATTATCTGAATTGATTCGGAGATTACAATACTATGCAATTTTTTTTTTTTTAGTATTAAAATATTGAAAATATTATACCTTTATACTATTTATATAAAATAAAACACGGTTTAACCTTGTAACAAACAAAACTAAAGGGGCCATTGTAGCATGGATAAACACTCTATTCAGGAGCTTCAAAATAAAATATCTGAAGTATCATCTTTTATTCCAACTCTGAAAACTGAAATTGGCAGAGTCGTAGTAGGGCAGGAAGATCTTATTAATAAAATGATATTAGCTTTAATTGCCAATGGACACATTCTTCTGGAGGGAGTACCGGGATTGGCAAAAACATTAGCTGTAAAAACAATTGCACAGGCTATTAATGGAAGTTTTTCAAGAATTCAGTTCACTCCTGATTTGTTGCCTGCTGATGTGATTGGAACGAACATTTACAATCCTAAAGAACATACTTTCAGTGTTAAAAAAGGACCTGTTTTTGCTAATATTGCATTGGCTGATGAGATAAATAGAGCTCCTGCAAAAGTTCAGAGTGCTTTATTGGAATGTATGCAGGAAGGTCAGATTACAATTGCTGGGCAGACCCTTAAGCTGCCTCATCCATTTCTCGTTATGGCGACTCAAAACCCTATTGAACATGAAGGGACATATTCTTTGCCCGAAGCACAGGTTGACAGATTTATGTTTAAGTTGAATGTTACTTATCCCAAAAGAAGCGAAGAAAAAATAATTATGGAGCGAATAGCTCACCCTGAATTGGATTTGGAGGCCTTGAGCGTAGTATCTTTAGAGAAAATTTTAGAGGCAAGAAACTGGGTGGATCAGGTTTATCTAGATGATAAAATATCTGAATATATACTGGATATGGCTATTGCGACTCGACCTGATGAACGTGAACAGTTATCTTCAAGACAGTCAAGTGCCAATTTAAGCGACTTAGATTCTTTAATACAGTACGGCGCTTCCCCAAGAGCTCCTATTGCAATGGTGCTTGCATCTAAAGCAGCAGCATTCATGGATGGAAGAGCTTATGTTGTTCCACAGGATATAAAAAATATTGCACCCGATGTATTAAGACATAGAGTTATTGTCAGCTATGAAGCTGAAGCTGAAAATATGAATTCAGATGATATTATTAAAAAGATCCTCGATGAATTATTAACACCATGATTTTATTATAATGATTTCAAAAGATATTTTAGCAAGAGTCAGAAAAATAGAAATACGAACAAGGCGTATGGTGGAAGAGCTTACTGCCGGTGCGTATCATAGTGTTTTTAAAGGAAGCGGGATTGAGTTTGAAGATGTCAGAGAGTATACATCAGAAGATGATGTTAGAGATATAGACTGGAATGTTACTGCCAAAATGGGCGAACCTTACGTGAAAAAATACGTAGAAGAGCGTGAACTTACTGTAATGCTTCTGGTAGATGCTTCAGCATCTAATAAATTTGGAAGTGGTGGGAAAACGAAAATAGAAACGGCAGTGGAAATTGCATCAGTTCTGGCATTCAGTGCAATAAGAAATAACGATAAAGTAGGTTTGCTTCTTTTTACAGACAAAACAGAATTATATCTTCCTCCGAAATCTGGAAAACAGCATACACTCAGGTTAATTCGTGAACTCATTGTAAGAAAACCGGAAGGTAAAGGAACGAATATTGCAGCAGCACTTGATAAAATCATGAAAATCCTTCGTAAAAAAGCTGTTATATTTTTAATTAGTGACTTTATAGATGAACAGAATAAATATGAAAAATTATTAATGGTGGCAAATAAGCGCCATGATGTTATCGGTGTAAGAATTTTAGATGAAAAAGAATTCGAAATACCTAAAATTGGTTCATTGTATCTTTCTGATTCCGAATATGGAGATATAGGCTTTTTTCATGGAAATAAAAAGGCAGTTTTTGAGTATAACAAATATTCAAAAGAGATACATAAGAAGCATAAAGATATCTGTAATAAGGCAAAAGTTGATCTGATTGATATTAAATGTGATGATGATTTAATAAAGCCTCTGATGTCTTTTTTTAGACGTAGAGAAAAGCTGGTGAATAAATTATGAAAAAGTTCATAAAATATTTATTAATTGTTATATGCATTATAGTTGTTGTTTTAGTAGCATGTTTGATATCTGTTTATTTTAAATATAGAAGTATTGAGAAACAAAATTTACCTGCAAAATATGAGAAAACAGTAGTAACTCCTAAGAAAGAAGTTTTTCTTGGAACGCCTGTTGATTATAAATTATTCTTTTCAACTCCATGGAATAAAGAACCTGTTTCTGCAGAAGTAATATTAGGTAAAGGTTCACAGCTGATTGGAAAACCTATTGTAACAAAAAGTAGTAATAAATGGGGATATTTTGTATGGGAAATAGCATTTAAAGTTCAGCCGTTTGTTGACGGTACTATTCCTGAAGGGGCATTAAAAGTTGATTTTGCATCAAATAATTACGGAGTTCAGAATTTAACAGTAAAATACCCTTCTATTACTTCCAAAAAAATTACAAGCATTGATAATCAGCTCTTAGTTGCTTCTAAAATGAAAGCTGAAAAATTAATATCTGAATCAAATGTTTTGTTCTACTCTATAATAGCAGCTATTGTTTTAATATGTTTAATAATTTTTCTTCTCATATACCTGAAAAAGAGAAAAGGGCAAAATCAGATAATATTGACCCCATGGGGTTTAGCTATTCAGAGTTTGAACTCCTTAAACAGGAGTTTCAGTTCACATGAAATATCTCCTGGAAAGTGTATGATTATGTTAACAGATATTGTGAGAGAATACTTAGAATCAAGGTTCAGTATTCATGCGCAGAGACAGACTACAGAAGAGTTTTTGAGAAAAATGGAGGATAGAGACAGCCCGCTTGAAAATCAGGATAGAAATTTTCTAAAAGAATTTATGATGTCGGCTGATATGGTGAAATTCGCAAAATATGATGCAAGTGAAGAATTAATTAATAATTCAATAGATAGAGCTTCCAAATTGGTCACTGAGACAATACCTGATGAAGAAGCAGATAAAAATAATGATTAACATAAACCACTCATAAAAAATAATTAATTCAAATATGGATATAAACAATTACTATAGTTTGTTTAAAGGCTTTCGTTTTGAATCACCCTGGTATTTGCTTTTAATAATACCGCTTATTTTATTGATAATATTTAGTATTGTTAGAAAAAAACCTGCTCTTACTATCCCATGGATGAAACCTTTTTTAGGTAAAAAAAAGAGAAAGGGGTTTAATCGAACATATATTCCGTTGATTATTTATTCATTGGCTTCACTTCTTTTAATTTTTGCTTTATCAAGACCTCAGAAAGGAATTGAAGAGTTAATTCAGAGATCTGAAGGAATTGATATTATATTGGCTCTTGACCTGTCGGGGAGTATGAAAGCTATTGATATATCTAAAGATCTATCTTCAGCGCAGATTCGTAATGATTTGAAGAGTGGGAAACTTAAAGAACGAATATCTTATGCAAAAGATGAAATTAAAAGGTTTATTAAAAAACGTCCGAATGATAGGATCGGACTGGTTGTTTTTGCCCCAAAATCATATATGGCTTGTCCACCTACTCTTGATCATTCACTTCTATTGGCTGATTTGGATAATGTAAATGCCGGCATAGTCGGTGATGCAACTAATATTGCGGCTCCCATAGCAACAGCTGTCAGCCGTTTAAAGGATGCACGTTCAAAACGAAGAGTGTTAGTTTTATTTACAGATGGAAGTAATAATGTAAATGACAGAATAAATCCTATGCAGGCAGCTAAGCTTGCAAAGATGTATCATATCATTATATACACAGTCGGGATTGGTAGTCCAAATGCATTTGTACTTCAAAATTCTATTTTCGGAGCTCAGTTTATTCCTATTTTTGGACATTTTGATAAAAAACTTATGGAAAATATTGCCAAAGAAACAGGAGGTAAATATTATAAAGCAGCTGATGCTAAAGGTTTAAAAAGTGTTCTTGATAAAATTAATAAACTTGAAAAAACTACAATGGAACAGCCTAAATTTATTGATTATAGAGAAATCGGTCCAATTTTACTCGGAGTAGCTTTGGCTCTGTTCATACTAGGTTTTATTCTTGAGAATACCTTTTTTATCAGACTTCCTTAAATTAATACACCAAAACAATTTTTTTCTGAAGTAAATTCTAAAATCTGATGTTATCTTATACAAGAATGTAAATTTATATAAAAATATAAAATATAATTTTATTTATGAGGAGCAAATTTTATGATAGATGCTTTTTTAAAGAAAATTACCGATAGAGAGGCTGTTATCGGGGTTGTAGGTTTAGGATATGTAGGTTTACCCCTTCTTATTGAGTTTTCCAAAGCTGGATTTAAAGTAGTTGGGTTTGATATTGATGATAGAAAAATTTCAAATCTTAAAGATGGAAAAAGCTATATCAAACATATATCTCAAACTGATATTCAGAAAATGAGCAGTAGTGGAAAATTTGAAGCTTATACTGATTTTTCTCATTCCTCTGAATGTGATGCAATACTTATATGCGTGCCTACTCCTCTGACCAAGCATAGAGAACCTGATATGTCATATATTGAAGATACAGGCATGTTTTTACAACCATATGTTAGAAAAGGTCAGTTATTCAGTCTGGAATCTACTACTTATCCCGGGACTACTGATGAGGTATTAAAACCTATTCTGGAAGCAAACGGCCTTATAGCCGGTAAAGATTTTTATTTGTCATTTTCTCCTGAACGGGAAGATCCATGTAATCCAAAGTATTCAACATCAACAATACCAAAAGTTGTTGGGGGATATAATGAAGATTCATTAAAAGTTGCTGTCGCACTTTACGATACTGTTATTTGCGAGATAGTTCCTGTTTCATCAACTGCTACAGCTGAAGCTACAAAATTAATGGAAAATATTTTTAGGTCCGTTAATATTGCTTTGGTCAATGAACTGAAAGTAATTTTTGATAATATGGGCATTAATGTATGGGAAGTTATAAATGCAGCTAAAACAAAACCTTTTGGTTTTATGCCGTTTTACCCGGGACCGGGTTTAGGTGGGCACTGCATTCCAATTGATCCTTTTTATCTGACTTGGAAGGCATATGAATTTGAATCACCTACAAGGTTCATAGAACTGGCAGGTGAAATAAATACAAATATGCCTAAATATGTTGTCCATAGAACCCTTGAAGCATTCAATGATAGAAAAAAGGCTTTAAATGGTAGTAAAGTTTTGATCCTTGGACTGGCTTATAAAAAAAATGTTGATGATATGAGGGAAAGTCCCAGCTTTAAATTAATGGAAATTTTAGAATCGAAAGGTGCGATAGTTGATTATTGTGACCCTTATTGTCCTGAGATTCCTAATAATAGACATTATCCTGAATATGCAGGAAAGAAAACAATTGAAAATTTAAATGAAAAATTGAATGATTATGATGCAGTACTTATATCTACAGCTCATGATTGCTTCGATTATGAATATATTATAAAAAATGCACCTCTGATTATTGATACCAGAAATGCAGTACCTGACGGTGAAAATGTAGTAAGAGCTTAAAAATTGGAGTTTACATGTCTGATTCAGATAAATATATTGTTGTAACAGGAAGCGCTGGCTTTATTGGCTTTAGCCTGTGCCGCGAACTTTTAAAAAGGGGTAATAAAGTTATCGGCATAGATAACTTTGTCCCTTATTATCCTGTTGAATTGAAAATAGCTAGAACTAAACTGCTTGAAACTTATCCGGGATTTATTCCTGTAAAAGCAACTCTTGAAAATTATAAAGATGTTGAAAAAGTTTTTAAGAAATATCCTATAAGCAGAGTTTGTAATCTGGCTGCACAGGCTGGAGTAAGGCACTCTTTATCGCATCCATTTGTTTATGAACAGACAAATATTGCTGGATTTCTTACAATTCTTGAATTGGTCAGACATTATAATATTCCAAGATTGGTTTATGCGTCAAGTTCCAGTGTGTATGGAGGGAATAAAGAAATTCCTTTTTCTGAAACCCAAAGAGTAGATAACCCTATTTCTCTCTATGCTGCCACGAAAAAAGCAAATGAATTAATGGCTCATTCTTATACTCATCTTTACGGATTTCAAACAGTTGGATTAAGATTCTTCAGTGTGTATGGTCCATGGGGAAGACCTGATATGGCTTTATGGCTTTTCACTGAGGCTATCTTAAAGAATCAACCGATAAAAGTTTTTAATAATGGTGATATGCATAGGGATTTTACTTATGTTGATGATATTGTTGAGGGCATAATAGGGGCACTGTTTGCCGAAGGATTGGAAAAAAGCGAAATTTTTAATCTTGGAAATCATAAGAGTGAAGATTTATTAAAAATGATTGAAATTATCGAAGAACAGTTGGGCAAGAAAGCTGTAAAGGAAATGTTGCCAATGCAGCCTGGAGATGTTCCAGATTCATTCGCTGAAATAACAAAAGCCAGAAATAAGCTCGGCTACAGTCCTAAAACTTCAATTAATATAGGTATACCGAATTTTATTAATTGGTATAAAGAAGAATCTGAATTAACAAAATTTATTTCTGATACAAGGTAGATATTTCTCGGATCATAAAAGTTATGTAGAAATTATGTTGATTTTATCATCTTTTTCATCCATTTAAGTGCGATAAGCATGGCGATACCTGTAGCTAAACCTACTAGAGCTATCCAGGCAAATCCCCTGCTGAATATGAAATTGGAGGCAGTTAGAGAGGTTTTAGCTGAAAATGCAGTAAGATCAGCAAATTTACTTCCCAAAAGTAATCCTGTACCCATTGTATACAATTGGAATGTTGCCATCATAGGTCCCTCCCATTTTACTGGAGTGTATTTTCCAATCATTGCATTTCCAATTGGATATAAAATAGCACCAGAAACAATAATAGGAAAGTACGCTAGGATTACCCACCAAATTGAAGAAAGCTGACTCGGGTTATTACGTGTAATAATAGCTAATATCCCCCAACCAATACCTATTGAAAGCATTCCGAATGTAAGTTTTCCTGGGATTGACGGATTTTTCTTCTTTCGTGCTAAATATAACCAGAAAAATGAGAAAAATGCAGTTAGTATCAGTGTATAAATTGTATTTATATCTATAGAATATGAACTGGCTGGAATAAAGTAGCCAAAAAGTTTTTTATTAATATTATTTTTGATAAAAATAATTAACGACGAAGATTCACAATAGTGCAGTCCGTTCCAGATAATTTGTACACCGCATAGAATTAATAGTACAATTAATGGATTTCGTGAACTGGATTTACTTTTAATTGTTATGTATATCCAGAAAATGGTTGCGCCTATACTACTCCATATAATAAGAGCATTGGCTACTTCGAGATTTTTTAATGAGAGATAAACTAATGGAAGCATAATAATTGAACATATAGTTAATATAAGCCAGTGTATCGTTTTACTCGTTTTCAATTCTGGTGTGAGAGTTTGAGTGGGATGAGGTTTGATATGTTTTAGACCGAATAGATAAATAGCTGTTCCTCCCAGTAATGTGAATCCTGCTATTAAGAAAGTTACAGAGTAATTGACATGAAGTATTAAAAATCCTGCAACACCGGAAATAAGAAATCCAATATTCATAATAAACGTTGAAAATGTAAAGCCGCTATCACGTCTTAGATCATTTTTTGCATAAACTCTTCCCAATACAAGCAAATATGCAGTATAAGAAAATCCTTGACCCACTGCAAAAAAAGCCAGACTCCACTTTACTGTATAGAGTGTAGGAATGCTCAACAAAGCAAAAGCTATTATTCTCAAAATCATACCTGCAAAAAGAGATTTAATATAGCCCGTTTTTTGTGCAAGGTATCCACATAAAAGTCCCACAACACCTAGCATTGCTGTACCGGCTGCAAAAATATTATAAGTATAAGTCTGATCTAATTTTAATTCACTTGTTAGGTATATAACAAAAAGTGACCACGTAAAACCGCTTCATATTGAAATAACTCCCTGACCCACGGAAAGATAGTATAGAGCCTTAGGGTGTTTATAATTTGCCAGAATTTCAGGCGAATGTGGTGACATAATTAATTTTCCACTAGAACTAATAATATTTATACTATTAAGTAATTCTAATATAGAAGTGAATTAATTACATCTTTATAGCTGTTGGTAAATTTGGCCTATTGAGTAAAAATCAAAGATTTTCTTCAATAAAAGTGACTGCATTTCTAAAGATTTGAACACCTTGTCCTTCTTTTGGAAGGTTTCCTGATTCTTTTTGTCTGATCCAGTTTGGATGATTATATGGAGACAAAAATGCTTCAGGATGAGGCATTAAACCAAATATTCTGCCAGTAGTATTGCAGATACCTGCTATATTGTTTATTGATCCATTTGGATTATATGGAAATTCTCCTGTAGGAACAAAATTATTATCAGCGTAACGCAAGGCAACCAAATTATTGTTTTCAATAAAGTTTATTGTTTCTTCATTTGCAACAAATTTGCCTTCACCGTGCCTAATAGGAACTTCTAAATTCTTAATGCCTTTTGTAAATACACACGGACATTTTTCTTCTACTTTTAAGTTAACCCAGTCATCCCTAAATACACCGCTGTCATTCCAGTCAAGAGCTATAGATTGCTTAGGCAGTTGTGTCCCTTTGAAATCAGGAAGTATTCCTAATCTGGTTAGTGTCTGAAATCCATTGCATATACCAATTATTAGCTTTCCTTTGTTTATAAATTCAATTAGTTCTTCAGTAAGGCTGTATTTGATACGGTTGGCAAAAACTGTTCCGGCGCCAATATGGTCACCAAAAGAAAATCCTCCAATAAAGCTTAGTACATGAAAATTATTTATGGAAATTTTATTATTTAGAATGTCATTTAAGTGAACTAAACTTACTTCAGCTCCACAATAATCAAAAGCTGCTTTAGTTTCTTTTTCACAGTTGAGTCCAAATCCGGTAATTATTAATGCTTTTGCTTTCATAATATATTCTATGCCATTTAAATAATTAATTTGTTGAGCTTTGAGTAATATACATGCAGAAAACAGATTAAGTAAATAATAAATTAATTTTAAATTCTATATATTTTATATTTTGGGATATTACTATTAATTGTTTAATCTATACAGCAAACCAGAATGCCTTAATGCAGTTTGATAATTGTTTATAGCTATCTGTAAAGCTTTTTTCGAGCCGACAATTATTAATAGTTTTTTTGCCCTCGTTATGGCTGTATATAACAAATTACGCTTAAGCATAATATAGTGCGAAGTTAAAAATGGAATAATTACTACCGGGAATTCACTTCCCTGTGATTTATGAATTGTAATTGCATAGGCAAGTGTCAGTTGATCTGATTCAAAAAATTCATACTCGATAATATTTGAGTCAAAGTTTACATGAATTTTTTTGTTTTCTATACTTATTTCAGAAATGTAACCAATGTCTCCATTAAAAATATTTTTATCATAATTATTCGCTATCTGCATAACTTTATCACCGACTTTAAAAAATTTGTTTGAACAGTTTACTGTTTCAATTTTCAAATTATTTAAGGCTGATTGAAGTTTTTCATTAAGAGATGTCGTCCCGCAAATGCCTTTAATCATCGGTGTTAAGATTTGAATATCTCTGAATGGATTAAATCTGAAACGATTAGGTATTCTTTCCACAATCATTTTTAAAATTAATTTTGATACTTTTTCTGGATCATCCTGTTCTATCCAGTAAAAATCTCGGTATTTATCTCTCTTATCATTATTCAAATTTATCATTTGTCCTCTGTTCACAGAGTGTGCAGTAGGTATGATTTGACTATTTGAGTTCTGGCGATAGATATTGGTTAAGTGAGTAACAGGGCAGATGTTGGATTTAATAATATCACTTAAAACATTACCTGGTCCAACAGAGGGCAGTTGATCTACGTCGCCTACAAGAATTACAGTTGTACCGTTTTTTACCGCTTTAAACAGACTGTATGCTAGATTAAGATCCAGCATAGATACTTCATCAACAACAAGAAGATCTATTTCTAGTTTATTTTTATGATTATGAACAAATGTTTTATTAATAGGATCCCACTTGAGCAAACGGTGAATTGTTGATGCAGCAAAATTTGTAGATTCATGAATGCGTTTAGCAGCTCTTCCTGTTGGAGCTGCTATAGCAATTTTTAATTTAAGTTCTAGAGATCTACGTATAATTTCCCCAATTATTGTCGTTTTTCCAACGCCTGGGCCACCGGTAATAATTGATAATGCCTGCACAGAGCATTTGTCTATAGCATCAAGCTGTTCCTTATTAAATTTAATTTTATTTCCTGATTTACACTTGAGTTTGGATATAAATTGTCCTTTATGTCCAGATACTGCAGATAAATGTTTAATGATCTGACTTAAAACTACTTCTGAAATATACAATTGTCGATCATATATAAATTCTTCATTCACATCATTGGAAATTATACTTTCTGTGCTAATCAATTCTTTCCCCTTGGCCAGTTGGATGCTGTTCTTGCTGCTAGCCAAATCAATATCCAGCAATTCAGCATTATATGAAATAAAATTATTAAGTGGATAGCATACGTGACCTGACTGTGCCAGCTGGTTTAAACTGTACTTTACACCTGCAATAAGACGTTTATCATCATTATGATTTATCCCTATATTTTCGGCAATCATATCTGCTTTTGAAAAACCAATACCACTAATTTTATCAGCAAGTAAATACGGATTATTTTTAACAATATTTAAAGAATGATCACCAAGGATTTTATATATTTTTTGATAGTAGGTTAAGCTAATTCCAATACTTTGAAAGTATATCATTATTTCTCTTTTAGCTGCCTGTTCTTTCCATGACGTTCGAATTGATTCAACCGTTTTCTTGCCGAGTCCTGGGATTTGAAGCAGTCTTGCCGAGTAATTGTTAAGTATATTCAGGGTATCTTCATGAAAATGTGAAACGATCAGTTTAGCACGTTTTGAACCGATTCCTGGGATTAATCCTGATGCAAGGTATTTTTCAATTCCTGAAGCTGTTGCTGGTAAGGTGAATTGAAAATTTATAACTTTGAATTGGGGTCCGTAATCTGGATGTTCTTCCCAGTTTCCTTTTGCTCTGATACCCTGACCTTCAAAAGCTCCTCCAAGCGGCCCTGTGAGTGTTTGAGATTTATTATTGCCATCTCTGATTTTGATTACTGAATAAGTTTCATCATCATTGACATACAATATCTTGTATATTTCTCCTGAAATTTCTTCCTTTTCTAGTTTAGAGTCCGTTGAATTATCCATAAATCAGATTTTGAGTATATATAAAAAATATCATTCCTAAGAATGATATTATATAATAAGTAAATTTTAAATAAAACCTAATATTATTTTGATGTTTTATTATTGTAGAGTTTTGACCTCTTCATTAGATAAGAAACATCTTTGCTGTCAACTGATCAATGATGAGAGAATACTCTTTCGGGTGCATGAACAAGTGCTACACCAAGTTCATTGGCTCTTTTTATTACTGTAGCATCTTTTAGTGAACCGGCAGGTGATATTATTGCTTTTACTCCTGCCTTGGCTGCTACTTCAACTGCATCTGGAAACGGGAAGAAACCATCACTTGACATTACTGAGTTCTCAATTGTCTCTTTACCTTCATATTTTTGTTCATATTTCCAAATAGCTTGCTCCACAGCTCCGACTCTATCCTGCTCGCCTGTTCCGACGGCTAGGGTTTGTCCGTTTTTCATTATAACCACTCCGTTAGAACGGACATTAAGATTGATATACCATGCGGCAAGAAGATCTTCCAGTTCACCTTTTGTTGTGCAGATTTCTGAAGATTGCTGTCCTACAGCTTTGTTTTCGGCAGTCGCAGGAGATAAATCTTCTATTCCTTTAATATTTGTTAATAACGGTTCTGCTATAATCAGAGAACCGTCGGCCAGTACTTTAATTGTCTGGTTTGATTTGTTTGAATCACCAACATATTTTGGAAGTTTATTTAAATCACCGCATTTCAGTATTCGAATATGTTTATTGAGCTTAAATCTTTCAGAATCATTAAATATTGCCAAAGCTTCATCTGTTATAGAAGGAGCGACAACGCATTCAACAAAATTACTCATTATTTCTTCTGCAGTTTCTGAATCCACTTCAACATTAAATGCTACTGCACTTCCAAATGCTGCACGAGGGTCACAATCTCTTGCTTTTATATATACATCTTTTAAGGAATCATTGTTTCTGGAAACTGCTGCTCCGCTTGGATTGACATGTTTCATTACAGCACACGACGGGATATTAAAAAATTTAACTATATTTAATGCATAGGAAATATCTTCAAGATTTGTTTGTGACAGTCCGCTTTTGCCTGTTTTTAAAATCTCCATATCACCAATCGGAGAATGAACAGAAACTGGTTTATAATATGCTGCGGGCTGGTGAGGGTTTGTCCCGTATCTTAGATCTTCTACTTTTTGGTAACTGACACCATTAATTTCTATTGAATCATCAAATGAACCGACATTTTTGCTCAAATAACTTTTTCTTGATATAGTTTTGTTTTCTGGCATTTTCATATATCTCCAAATTGATTGACAAATCACTTGCTTTTTATAATTTACGACATAATCAGCAAATTAAAAATTAATATAAAATAACATTAAGTAAAATTCGGTTATTTATTATTTATCAATTATGTAGAATTGCAGAATAGCGGTAAATCCAGGAAACCTATAGAGTGATTTAAATTATGCTACTATAATGGTTTCGAATATGAAAATTAAAGAAGTCAAACTGGGATCAGATGTACAAAAAATCTGCTGATGGTAATTATTATATAAAGGTTCTTGTCAAGAAATTCATAGAAGCCAGTAGAGCAATATCCTCCGAAAATTCAAAGAATAGAATATTAGTACCATATCAAAGCTAAAGAATACAAATAAAACTGAATATTTGAAGTACTATTAATATATATATATCGAATCGGTCGAAAATAGAGAAAATATGTTTATATTTATTAGAAACTAGTGTTAGGTTTTAAGAGTTAAATTTTAATTTTTATAATTTGACCTAGATTATATGAAATGATAAGTTCTTGACACACAAATGATGTTTCAGGAATTCCGAATATAATACTTAAAACCTAAAACTTAATACTTAAAACTAATCTATGCTAAAAGGAAAATTTATTACTTTTGAAGGGCCAGACGGCTCAGGTAAAACTACTCAGATTAAATTGCTTCACGATTTGTTAAAAAAAAATGGATATAACTGTGTGTGTACAAGAGAGCCCGGGGGAACAAAAGTCGGAGAAAAATTAAGAGATATTTTAAAGGATACGTCTTTAAATAGTAAGTTATCTGTTCAAACAGAAGCATTGCTGCTTCAAACAGCAAGAGCACAGCATGTGTATGAGGTTATCACGCCTGCTTTAAAGGAAGGTAAGTTTGTTTTGTGTGACAGATATGCAGATTCTTCTACTGCATACCAGGGAATTGGAAGAGGCCTTGGTAAAAGTGTTATTGAATATTTAAATAACTTTTCAACTTCCGGTCTTATCCCTGACTTGACTTTTCTTCTTGATCTTCCGCCTACAAAGGGACTAAAAAGGGCAGATGATAGAGAAAATGGTGAAGCAAAAGATAGATGGGAAGAACAGCAAATTGGTTTTCATGAGAAAATTAGGAGAGCTTTTTTAACTATGGCAGAAGAGAATAAAAAACGTTACAGAGTAGTATCAGCTTCTGATGAAATAGGAAAAATACATTCAAATATTGTATCAATTATACAGAGCGAATATGGAATCTTTAAATAACAGTTTTTCTGAAAATTTATCTGCTGTATTAAATGCAAAAAAAATAAATAGATTAGCTCATGCTTATCTGGTTTATGGCGATAATAATGATGTAAGAAATAAATTTGCTACTGGGTTGGCAAAGACTATCTTGTGTGACAATACAACTGATTCAATTCCCTATTGTGATGAGTGTGCTGTCTGTAGGAAAGTTGACAATGAAGTTTATCCTGATATGTATACAATCACTCCTGTTTCGAAATCAAGAAAAATAGTCATTGGTGATAATGAGGACGATCCTGATACAATGCGATGGTTTCAGTCAAAGTTTTTTCTGTCCCCTTTAAATCCAAATGGTAGAAAAGTTGGGGTAATATATGATGCTGATAGGATGATGGTTCAGGCTCAAAATGCATTTTTAAAAACTTTAGAGGAACCACCAAAGAATAGTTATTTTATTTTAGTTACAGAAAATCCCAATGCACTGCTGCATACTGTCATCTCAAGATGTCAGTCAATTTCACTTATATCTAACCAATGTAGTTATGAATTGGATTTATGTGAGAATCTTTTTGAACTTCTTAAGCAGATAGTTTTGTGTAAACAGAAAACTATTACTAAAGCTTATGAATACTCTGAAGTTTTGTGTGAATTATTTTCAGGTATTTATAAAAATGCTGAATCACAGATAGCTTTGAAATGGGGAGATAAATATATAACATTAGGTGAGCAGAACCCCCGTCTGAAGAAAGCATTAACTCAGAAATTTGATGCTGAAGTTTCATCAAACTATATAAAGAACAAAGATAGGTTTATAAACGGAATATATGTCTGGTTTGCTGAATTATATCAAATGAATTTAGGGGTCAAACATAATGAGCTCAGTAACCCTGAAATTATATCGGCTGAAATGGAAAACTGTAGTGAGATAATCGGTGATAAAACTTTGCAGTATCTTAAAAAAGTTGAAAATTTCACACAGATAATGAAATTGAATGTCAGAGAAGAGTTGGCTATTTACGAGTTGGTTTTAAATTTGATAAAGAAATAAAATTATTAAGGATGATGCTTTTATGATTCAGTTAAATGAGTTGGTAGAATATTTAGATAATTTACTTGAAATAGATTTAATAGCGAAAGATCACTCAAATAATGGACTTCAGGTACAGGGTAATTCTGAAGTTAAAAAAATTATTTTTGGTGTTGATGCATCAATAGAGATGATTGAAATTGCTGAAAAGTTAAATGCAGATTTTATTTTTGTTCATCATGGAATAAGTTGGGGATCAAATCTAAAATATATATCGGGGAATAACTACTCAAGAATTAATCCATTAATAAAAAATGATATTTCTCTATATGGAGCTCACTTGCCGTTAGATGCTCATCCTGTAATAGGGCATAATGCCAAACTGGCTGACCTGATGGGATTAAATGATAAAGAAATGTTCTGTCAATATGGGAACACGGAAATTGGAGTAAAAGGAACTCTGCAAGAACCTGTTTCTGTTTCTGAATTAAATAAATATCTTGACTCAAAGTTAGGCTTAATGATTAAAAATAATTGTTCTAATGTATATTCAAAAACTGTATCTGAACATAATTATATCATGGATAATTCTGAGAAGGGGCTTATTCAGAAAATTGGAATTATTTCAGGAGGTGCAGGTTCAGATGGAGTATTAGGCGCAATCGATGCCGGTTTAGACTGTTTAATAACGGGCGAGTTTGGCCATTCAACCTATTACACTGCAAAAGAGAATGGATTATCTATAATTGCTCCAGGCCACTATAAAACTGAAGTACCAGGAATAATTGCTGTGATGGAGAAAATAAATGCAGAGTTGAATATTGAAACTGAATTTGTTAACATCCCAACTGGTTTATAATAAAAAAGCCATTCAAGTTAATGAATGGCTTAAATATATAATATAAAATTAATAACGACGTTTTGGAGGAGATTTTTTTAATCTTCTTTTAGTTTCACTAGGTTTTTCATAGTGTCTTCTGTTACGAATTTCTTTCAGTGTACCTTCTTTGTCAAGCTTTTTTTTAAGTCTTCTTAAAGCTCTGTCAACAGGCTCTCCTCTTCTTAATTTTACTTCTGTCATGTTTTTTGTTTAACTCCAAATGATTATAAAAAATTAGTCTTTAGCAAAACCGGCTTCATCAAAAAGCATACTTTTCAGCCTATGAAGTGCCTGGTTTTGAATTTGTCTTACACGCTCTCTTGTTCTGCCAATTTCCTGACTTACCTCTTCAAGTGTCCTTGGTTTTTCACCATCTAAACCAAAACGCATTTTGAGAATTTTTTTCTCACGTTCATCTAGACTGAAAATAAGGTGTTTTAGCCTAGCAACTGATTCTTGATCACCAAGTATTCTTTCAGGTGTCTGTGCAGCATGATCAGGAATGATATCCTGAAATTCGCCATCTTCACCCTGCTGTATTGGGTCATGTAAAGAAAAAGTTCTAAGGTCAGCAAGTCTCAATCCTGAAACTGTTCTTTTACTGAATTCTAATCTTTCTGCAATTTCTGCATCGGTAGGCTCACGCCCGAATTCTTCAGTAAGTTTTAATCTCATGGATTTAATCTTATTGATTTTTCCGGCAGATTGAACAGGAATACGGATTGTTCTACTTTGATTGGCTAAAGCTCTGCGCATTGACTGCTTAATCCACCAGGCCGCATATGAACTGAATTTAGCTCCTTTAGCAGGGTCAAATTTTTCAACAGCTCTCATTAAACCGATATTACCTTCAGAAATCAAATCTAATAAAGGTAATCCTAACCCTTTAAAGTCATGGGCTATTTTAACAACTAGTCTTAAATTAGCTTTAATGAGAATAGCACGAGCTCTTTCTTTTGCATTCGGATCATCTCCGTGAATATCCGCTGCAAGCTCTATTTCTTCTTCTTTTGTTACGAGTGATATCTTACCTATGTCCTGCATATATACTTTCATGGTATCATTTTTACCCATTAACTGCAGGTCAGGTTTATCCATAAGTCTTTCTTTTTTTCTTCTACTCGCTTCTTTGTCTGTTGGTAAGTCTATCACCTCCTGTTGTGCTAATTTTTTTCTTCCTCTTTTCTTAGGAATAGCATCGTCCGAATTTAGGATATTATCATCAAAAACCTTAGGCTTATTCTTGCTGCCGGGTTTTCTCCCTCTCCTAGATCTCTTAGGCTCTTCGCTACTAACTTCATGTACGGAGTGCTCTTCCATAAATTGTCTAATTTCTCCAAATTAATTTCAAATTTTATTTGCTGTATATTTAATAATACCCTTCGTAGCGTATAAAATATAAATAGTTCTAAGCATAAGAACATATTATACTTTAATCATTTGGTTCTAAACATTATATTATAACTAAATATTAATGTCGATATTAAATATACATAAAATGCGAAATATAGAGATTTTTATAGAAAAATCAAGTGGTAATGGCAAAACAAAATACAAAATTATTCTTAAATAATTATTTTGCAGATAACAAAACCATTGACAAAGTGGTAATAAATGCAGATTCTGATGCACTGGGACCTTTATGTTTAAAAAATATAATTGCTTCAGTATCAAATGCTTTAGTGTTAACATCTTCTTTGAATTCGACTGAAAAAGTTTATGCAAGCATTAATGAATGGAAAAATATTCTTGATTTTAATATTCCTGTTTCTGTATTGCATGAAATTGGTAATAATAAAGAGTTTATTCCTGAAAATGAAGCAAAAAGATCAAGAACTTTTTATGAAGCGGGTTCTCCTGAAAAAAGATGTTTTATCTCAAGTGTAAATGCCTGCTTAACTCCATCAGCTTCTCCAAGCAAATTCATAAACAGTTACCTGGAATTAAAAGTAGGAGAATCATATGAGATAGATAAACTTGCAGCTAAATTAATTGATTTAGATTATGATAATGAATATCAGGTGGGAGATTACTGCGAATTTGCCCTAAGAGGAGGGATTGTAGATATCTATTCGCCTCTGGAAGACTATCCTGTAAGAATTGAGTTTTGGGGAGATGAAATTGATAATATGCGTCTATTCTCACCTCAGTCTCAGAAATCTGTAAAATCAGTAAATAGCTACAGAGTTGTACCTAGATCTTCAGCTTGTGAAGAAGATGCTAAGTATACTTTCTTGAATTATTTTAAAGAAACACCTCATATAATTATTATTTATCCTGATGAGTGTGAAGATTATCTGGATGATGATAAGGTTGATATCTATCAGGGAAAATTATCTGAATTCAAGCATACTGATGATAAATTCACTATAATATATAAAAATTCTGAAAATAGTAAAATAACTGGAGAAGCAGTAAACTCAGATATCTCTGCAATTCCAGTAGATATTATGGGTGATTTTAATTCTGAAACAGAAAGTATCGGTCATGAACTGTATAATCAGATAATACAGAACCAAATACATTTTTGGCTGGATAATAATTATGATATTTCAATTTTTATTAATACAGAAATAACTGAAAACCGTCTTAAAGAATGGGCGGGGGAAAGCGAATTTAATATCAGTGATTTCACTTTTTCTATAGGACAATTAACTAAAGGTGTTATTTTTTCCAAGCATAAAAAAGTTTTTCTTTCGTACAAAGAAATATTTTTTGCCCCGCACAAGCGTAGTCCTTATAAATCTTTGCTGCCTATCAGACAAAAAGAAACATTTACTCGCTCCTCGTATGCAGATATTGATGTAGGTTCTCATGTTGTTCATATTAGTCACGGCATCGGTATTTATCATGGAATTAAAGAAATAAACGTTTCCGGAAGTTATAGAGAAGTAATGGAAATTGAGTTTGATGAAGATGTAAAACTTTATGTTCCTATTTGGCAGGCAAGCCTAATTACAAGATATATTGGAACAAAAAAAAATATACCAAAATTAAGTAAAATTGGTGAGATGAGATGGGCCAGGTTAAAAAATGCTGCGTTAAGGGCTGCAAAGACATTGGCTGCTGAAATGCTGAGAATTCAGGCGATGAGATATTCTTGTGATGGATATAAATTCCCTGGAGATGATGAAGAACAGCTTAATTTTGAAATGGCATTTCCCTTCGTTGAAACTGATGATCAGATAAAAGCTTCCCGAGATATTAAAAATGATCTTATGATGTCTAAGCCTATGGATAGGTTGGTTTGCGGTGATGTAGGATACGGGAAAACCGAGGTGGCCATGAGGGGCATTTTTAAAGTGGTAATGACCGGTAAACAGGTTGCTGTGTTAGCGCCAACAACAATTTTAGCTCAACAGCATTATTATACATTTCTCGAAAGATTTGCTGAATATCCAGTCATTATAGAAATGATAAGTAGATTTAGGAGCAAATCAGAGCAGAAAAAAATTATTGATGATCTCAAAGAGGGCAAAATTGATATTGTTATTGGGACACACAGATTAGCACAAAGTGATGTTGATTTTAAATCTTTAGGTTTAGTTGTAATTGATGAAGAACAGCGTTTTGGTGTGACGCATAAAGAAATATTCAAAAAAATAAGATCTACTGTAGATGTTTTGACAATGACAGCAACTCCAATACCCAGAACACTGTATCTGGCAATGTCAGGTATAAGAGATTTAAGTACAATAATGACTGCACCTAATAATAGATTGCCGGTACAGACTATGCTTTGTCTATTTGACTTTAACGTAATAAAAAAAGCAATATTGAATGAGGTAAAAAGAGGTGGGCAGGTATTTTATCTTTACAATAGGGTCAAAACTATTGATCGCAGATGCAAAGAACTTCAGGAATTAATACCTGAAGTGAAATTTGCAGTTGCACATGGTCAAATGCACGAAAAAGAATTAGAAGAAATCATGTCTTTGTTTATTGACGGTAAAATCGATGTGCTTATTTGCACCACTATCATTGAATCTGGTGTAGATATTCCTAACGCAAATACAATAATAATAGAGAGAGCAGATAGATTTGGATTAGCTGAGTTGTATCAACTGAGAGGTAGAGTAGGGAGATGGTCCAGGCAGGCATATGCTTATTTACTAATTCCTGAATCGAATATTATGTCATCAACTGCAAGAGAGAGGTTAGGGGCAATTAGAAAATATACTCAGTTAGGAGCAGGTTTTAAATTAGCATTGAGAGATCTTGAAATAAGAGGATCAGGCAATATCTTAGGAACACAGCAAAGCGGACACATTAATGCTGTCGGTTTTGGTTTATATTGCCAATTATTAAAATCTTCAATTTCGTTATTGAAAGGGAAGAAAGATATTTGTATGTCTGAAGTGGATCTGTTCTTTGATTTTATCGATTTTGGTAAAAGTTCAGTTAAAAATAAACTTAATGCTTATTTATCATCTGAATATATAACATCTGAGAGATTAAGGCTTGAGTTTTATAGGAAATTTTCTTTTGTCAGTTCATATCAGGAAATAGAAGATTTAACAGAAGAAATCGTAGATAGATTTGGAAAATTGCCGTCAGAGGCTACACTTTACATCGAAATAATGAAGCTGAGATTGACTGTGAGTTTAGGAGGATACTCTTCGTTAAGTGTAAAAGATGGACATATTTTTATCGTGAATGAAAAAGGCAGTGAGCTATTGGTAAATGGAAAAATACCTAAAATAAAAAATAAGACTGCTGAGCAGAAATTAACTGAGTTATCTGATATTATATATAGATATATGTAAAATGAAAAAACGAGATATTGTAAAATTAAAACTTTTATTATTTCAGTCACTGATAGTAGGGATTGGAGGCATACTTGGAGCTATCTCCAGATATCTTCTTGAATGGTTGGTGAAAATGATTACAGGTGCTGTCCTGTTTCCTTTTGGAACTTTAACTGTCAATATGCTGGGATGTCTGCTTATTGGTATGATGTTTGCCTTAATTGATGGTTATAGTTCAGTAGGGTTTCTTGGAGCATTTTGAATGTTTGTTTGTCTAAGTGTCGGTGTAGAGAGGCTGCTTCTGATAGTGCCTCTGGGTTTTCTATCAAGTGTTTCCAAAAGCAT